>Ga0302116_1000425_pt1 | contig 25321 bp, 18 predicted proteins | sample AG5_SCM_MG_FD_203124 | JGI IMG/M metagenome (GOLD analysis project Ga0302116, IMG submission 203124) | Marine microbial communities from Western Arctic Ocean, Canada - AG5_SCM | ecosystem: Environmental > Aquatic > Marine > Oceanic | place: Canada: Western Arctic Ocean | collected 2017-10-01 | reverse complement strand
TCGTCGGCCTCTTCGAGGACACCAACCTCTGCGCCATCCACGCCAAGCGCGTGACCATCATGCCCAAGGACATCCAGCTCGCCCGCCGCATCCGTGGCGAGCGCGCCTAAGCGGTGCCTTCGCATTTCGCATCGGTCTATAAAGACACGACGAACTAAAACAACAAACACAACCAATGGTGATAAATTAATCACCACCACGACCGCAACGGACGACTCCTTCAAATCCTTCGTAAACGCCTCATCTTCGTTTAAAAATATTCAAACTTCAAACCGCGCCTCTCGCTTACTTGTACTCCACCGCGCGAGTACTCCTCGCTCAGTCCCAGATGCTGAGCCCCGATCCGAGCGCCTTTGAATTCTTCTTCACCTTCTTCTTGACCACCTTCGCGCGCTTCGAACCCGGCGCATCCGCACCCGCGCCACCCGCGCTCTTCTCGTCCTCCCTCCTCTTCATCACGCCAGCCGCCGACGGCTCGATCGCCTTGACAACCGCGACGCCCTGCACCGTGGACGCGACGATCTTGGGCCAGAGCTTCTCCAGCGCGTAGCCCTGCCCGCTCTTCATCCATCCCAGCATCTCCGGCAGCAGATACCGCGGGTCCTTGCGCCACTGCGTCGCGAGCGCCGCTTTCGAAGCCACCCCTCTTCGCTGCAACGACGCGACGAGCTCGACGACTCGTTTTTGCGACCGACCTTCCGGCCGTGCGCACACGCTCGGCTTGCCCGCGAGCCGCTCGCGGACGTCCCCCATCGGCGTCGCGACCGCGCCGGCGAGTAGCGCCGCCGCGAAGGCGCCGCACGCGCTCGGGTGGTCCACCGCCAGCGGGTTGGGCCACAGCGGCAGTTCCCACCGGTGCCGGCCGAAGTGCGGCTGGTGAAACGCGACCACGGAATCCCGCGCGGCGACGTACCTCGGCGCCGGTTCTTCCAGCGCGCTCGACAGGTACGACAGCGCGGGGGCGTCGTCGACGAGCCACGATCCTTCCACGGCGGTGGCGCCCGCGAGGTACGGCCGCTTCGCCGTTTGCAACACGTCGACGTAGACGACGAAATCGGGCGACGTTCTGTGCAACGAACTCGACGGATGGAGAAAGACGGCGAGGTCGAGCATGGCGGGCCTGTACCGCGTCGCCTTGGTCCGCCCGCCGCCGCCGTCGCCGCCGTCCTCGTCCTTCTCGGCGGCGGCGTTGAGCCGGGCGGCCTCGTCAGCCTTGGCGCGTTTAGCGACCCGATCCGCCCAGCCGCACAGCAACGCGCGGCGAAGCGCGGATTCGGCGGCGGTTCCGACTTCAAGCGCGATCGACGCGGGATCCTTCGTCGCGCCTCCTCCTTTCTCTCCATCGTCCCTTCTTCCCGTGATCGCGGCGGTAGCCTCGGCGACCGCGGCGACGGCGTGCGGGGAGAGGAAGCTGGATCCGACAGTCGTGGCCATACTCGCGACGGACGCCGGCGGCGACGCCAGAATTCGCAAGAGCTGCCGCCGCAGGTCCGACATCTCGCGCATGGTCCGCGCGTGCAGCCTGTGCTCGGAACAGAACAAATCCGCCTTCCTGTGGTCACGTACCCTGTCGTACGCCACGAGCGCCTTCGCCGCGGACAGCGCGTCGGAGTTGTGGTGGTGAAACTTGTGCGCCAACTTGCGCCTGCGTTTCCGCTCGTCCTCGGAGATATCCGCCGGTAAACTCCGCTCGCTCTCCTCCCCCAAGAACGGCGACTGCAGACTCAGCGCCGCCGCGGACGCCACCGCGGCCGCCAGGCACCCGTCCGCCCTCGAGCTCGCCGCCGCGAGGAGCATGCGCGAGTGCCTCGGGGAGATCGGAAGCGCCGCCATCGCGATGCCGATCTGCGTCAACTCCCCGGGATCTTTCTCATCCCCGAAGGACCCGCCGTGCCCGTGCGTTCGGTTCCGGCCGTTCGCGCGCGTCGCCCTCAACGCCCCTAAGATCGCCAACGTCCTCTGCGCGGTCTGCAGCGCGATTGTATCCGGCGGGGTTATGAACGGGAAGCGGTCGACGCGATCGATGCCCATCGCGCGCATCTGCAACACAACGCCGTCGATGGGAACGCCGGCGATGGCGGGCGGCGCGTGCGGCTCCAAATCATTCACAAAGTGCGCGCTGCTGAACAGCCTGTAGCAGTGCCCGGGGCCCGTTCTTCCAGCGCGACCCGCGCGCTGCTCCGCGGACGCCTTGCTGACCCACCCGACGGTGAAACGCGAGAGGCCGGCGGACGCCGCGCCGCCGCCGCCGCCGCCGGCGTCGTCGCCGAAGACCCTCCGCTTTTCACGACCCGCGTCCACGACGTATCGAACCCCGGGGATCGTCAACGACGTCTCCGCGACGTTCGTGGCGACGACGACGAGCCTGTGCCCAGCCGGGGGTGGATCGAACACCAACGCCTGCTGCTGCGGGGGGAGCATGGCGTACAGCGGGAGCACGTACATCGGCCCGGGGCCGTCGTCCTTCACGTCACCTTTCCCGTCGTCGCCGCCGCCGGCCTCGACGGTGGGCGCGTGCGCGCGGACCCACTCATCCTCCGCCTTCGCCGCCTCCTCCGGCGTCACCCCTTCGCCGCCGTGGACCACGACGTCCTCCTCATCCTCGCTGATGTCGCTCGCGCTGTCGTCGTGGTCGGACATCTCGTCGAAATCGTCCACGCCTTCGAAGGACGTTAGGTTTCGTTCGTCCGCGTCGGCGCCCACGTCCTCGCCGCCGGCGTCCAGGGCGTCGACGTCGTGCGGGTCCAGCCCGCGCTCCTCGTGTTGCTCGTCGGCGGTATCCGGTGCTATCCCTTTCTGAGAGTTCGCGCCTTTCAAATTGAGATCTTCGTCGTCCTTTTCATCACTTTTCGGCCCAAACTCTCCTTCTCTCAGTTTACGCACCAGCCCGTCGACTTCCCTCTGGCCCGTGAGGAAGATCAGTATCCCTCCCGGCGGTAACTTGCGGTGTATCGCGAGCGCCTTCTTCTTCGCGGCGCCGAGGTAGTCCATGTGCTCCGTCCGCCTCGAGAAGTGAATCGTCACCGGGAACTGACGCGCCGCAACCTTGAGCAGCGCGGGGGGCGTGGGACACAAGCGTTTGTTCCCGACAAATTCCTCCACCCGCAACGTCGCGGACATCACCACCAGACGCAGCGGCGTGATACCACCGCCCTCCCCCGCGAGCTCCGCCCGCAGCGGCACCACCCGTGACAGTAACCCGAGCAGTATGTCGGTGTTCACGCTGCGTTCGTGCGCTTCGTCGACGATGACCACGCTGTACTTACGAAGAAGCAAGTCGCTCTGAATCTCCCGGAGCAAGATGCCGTCCGTCATGAACTTGATCCGCGGGGTGTCGCCAACCTTCCGATCGTATCTCACCTGGTACCCGACGTCGTTCCCGAGCGGCAGGTTGAGCTCCTGCGCCACGCGCGTGGCGGTGGACGTGACCGCGACGCGCCTCGGCTGGGTCACCGCGACGGCGCCGGGATGCGCGGAACACGCCGGGTCGCCGTAGCCGGATTCGTATAAAAACTGGGGCACCTGCGTCGTCTTACCGCAGCCCGTCTCGCCGCAAATCACAGTCACCGGGTTGTGGTTTATGTGGTCCACGATGTCGTGCTCCACGCCGAGGATCGGAAGGCCTTCGCGTGCGTCCTGTATGGCCTTTTTCCGCCGAACCTCGACGGGATGCGTGGCGCCGACGAAGACGCCCGGGAATTTCGTATGCGCCGCGACCCTCGCCGCCTCGTTAGCCGCCGCGAGCTGCGCGGCGGCATCCTTCGGGTCCAACGCCGCGGCGACCGCGGCGTGGCCCATCGCCTCCGTCGCCGCCTCCGCCGCCTGTTCCGGGTCCCTCGCGCGAATCACCTGTTGCAGCCGCCGAGCCGACTCCATCGCGATCCTAAACTTCTCCCGAGCCACTCCGTCCTCCGCCGTCTGCTCTTCGCGTTCTTCATCGTCGGAGTCGTCCTGTGCCATGACCAGCGCCTCCGCCTGTTTTAACCGCGCGGCTTCTAATCGTTTGGTGTCCATCGGGTGTATGGGTCCGTACTCGTCGGCGGGTTGGGTCTTGGTTGATCCGTCGTGGGTCATTAGTTTCGGCCACGACGCTTTTTTTTTGTCCGGTTCGAGCTCGATGGGCTCGTCGTCTTCGCTCTCGTCGTCGTCGTCGTCGCCGTCGCCGTCCGCCGGGGCCTTCTCGCGTTTGTGTAGCCTTGAGTCCTCGGTGCCAGGGAGCGTGATCCCCGCGCGTTCGGCCTTGAGCTCGCGCCGGAGCTTCTCCTTGGCGGTGAGCTTGTGCCCGAGCCGCGCGGATCCCGCGAGGAGCGTGAGTGATTCGTCGCTGACGAGCTTGGCAGCCTCGAGCCTGGCGACGACGGATGCCCGCGTCGTTCGCTTTCGTTTGTCCTCCTCGATCTTCGCGAGCTTTCGCCGCTGCGACTTGGACATCTTCTTGTCGTTCGGCATGACGAAGTTACCGCGCGCGCGGCCGTCGGGGCGCCTCATGCCAAAGTTTGCAAACTCGCCGCCGCCGCCGCCCTTCGCCTTCTTCCCCGACTTCTTCAGCATCAGCACGTCCCCACCGCCCAGCTGAGCCTTGAGCTCATCGGACATGAGACCCGCGCCGCCGTCGGACCCCATCGTGCGTGCCCACCCTTCGTCGTCCCTCAGGGTGAGCCGCGCCCTTCCTCTGACCACCGCCGACGGTTGCTGATTTTTGTTGTTCTTTCCGAGACGACTTTGCGGTGCCTTCATCATTAATCGACGCGCGATGGTGGACCTCGGTCTCCCGTCCTGGGGCGAGTTCATCGACAGCGCGGTGGGAGAGAAGTGGCAGCAGGTGCTCGCCGCCCTCTTAGTGGGCTACGCCGTCGCGGCCTTGATCGTCTACCTCTTCCCCTCGCCGTTCAACCGCGACCGCAGGACCGGCAAAAAGGCGCCGAGGACCGAGGCGGAGAAAGTCGCCGCCGAGGTCTTCCCCGACCCGATGCCGAAGGGCGACTTGACGATCGAGGAGCTCCAGCGGTACGACGGATCCAACGTCGCGCTCCCCGTGCTCATCGCGGCGAAAGGTCGCGTGTTCGACGTCACCAAAGGGCGGGACTTTTACGGCAAAGGCGGGCCGTACAACTGCTTCGCCGGCATCGACTGCTCCAGGGCGCTGGCGAAGGTTTCGCTCGATCCTAAGGATCTGAACGCGAACTGCGCGGAGCTGTACGCGGCGGAGCGCGACGTGCTGAACGACTGGGTGAGGAAGTTCGAGGACAAGTACCCGGAGGTCGGCATCGTCCTCGACGGCACCTACGACGGACCGCCGTGAGGATACCTACGCTGAGGTTAGCTAGATCTGGCGAGTTTAATGTAAAAATCAGAGACACCCGTCGTCACTCTCGCGGGCACCGCACATGGCCGACACGAAGGGACAGAAGGGCTGGATCGTCACCCTCGTCGGGTACGTGCTCGGCGCGGGTATCGCGATGGCGACCACCATCCGCAGGTCCAAACGTTCCAAGGGAGGATCGAAGGGAGGGGCTCGAGGGGCGAAGGGAGGGATGCACGGCCACGGCCACGGGGGCGATCCCCCGGTCGGTAAGGGCCATCACGGCGAGCAGCGCGGCGACGCTCCCGGCCAACTCGCCGCGCGCCTCGCGGCGATGGGCGACGAGGAGTGGTTCCCGCCGCCCATGCCCAAGGGCGACCTCACCGTCGCGGAGCTGAAGACGCACGACGGATCCGACGGGGGCAAACCAATCTTATTAGCAGCCAAAGGGATCATCTACGACGTCACGCGAGGCAGGGATTTCTACGGACCTGAAGGCGCGTACCACATCTTCGCCGGCGTCGACTGCAGCAGGGCGCTCGCTACGATGAGCCTGAAGATCGAAGACTGCGTCGGGGACGTGTCGGACGCCACCGAGGAGGACCTATCGGTGCTGAACGACTGGGTGGTTAAGTTCGAAGGCAAATACCCGGCGGTGGGTAAGCTGTTAGACGGCGACTACAACGGACCGAGGTGAGTGGTGAATCGGTCGACGAGAGGTTAGCACGATAGTACAGCGATGTAAGCAGGTCAGACGTAGCATGAGACGACGCCGAGTCGCGTTAATCGCCGAGGACGTGAGTGAGCGGCGGCGTGTGTTGATGAAGTTTGGCACAGCCAAAAAAAAAGTGGCGGTCGGTTGCAAAATTGTCCGCGGGTTCAACTCGTAACCACCCGAACTTCGCGCGGCATTGGACGCGCCGCTTAGCCTAGCCGACGGCGAGATGCGACGGAGGGACAAATTTTCCCTGACGATGCGGCCGATATCGTCGTTGCTGGTCGTCGCGCTCCTGTTCGCGGCGTGCGCGACGTGCGACGCGGCGCGGCACGAGCCGGAACACCCGAACCGCGCCCGTCACTCCACCGCAGCCGCGGGGGTTGGAGAGAAGCACTCACCGTCGGGGTCACCCAAACACGCGGGAGGCTTCCCCGCGAGGCACGACCCGATCGAGATCCAGCCCGGGGACGGCAAGACCACCGGCGTGATCATCTTCATCCACGGCCTCGGCGGCTCACCCGAGAAGTACACCTGGCTCGCCAACGACGGGTCGAAGAACTACGCGCGCCCCGGGGTTAAATGGATCTTTCCGTGGTCACCAGAGCTGGACGTCGCGGTGACGCAGAAGCGCGAGCCCGCGTGGTTCGACATGGACGACTTCCACATCGGACACCTCACGGACGACCGCGCGCACATCGACGCCGCCGCATCGTACATCACGCGAATCATCGATACGCAGGTCAAGACGCACAACATCGATCCGAGGCGCGTCGTCGTCGGCGGATTTTCGCAAGGCGGAGCCGTCGCGCTGACCGCCGCGTTACGGTACCCGAAACGGCTCGGCGGCATCCTCGCGATGTCCACGTACCTGCCGATGCGCGACGACTACCCGGAGAAGATGAACGGTCACCAGACGAAGACGCCGCTGTTCCAGGCGCACGGCAAGGACGACGGCGTGCTCGGGATGGAGTACTACTTCGCCACAAAGGCTAAGCTTCACAAACTTGGGTTCAAGAACAGGTGGGACGCCCTGTACGCGGGCCTTGGGCACGATAAGTGCGACGAGGAGATTCACGACCTGTACCGGTTCCTGGACCAAGAGGTTTTCGGGGAGAAGGGTGACGATCTCGACGAAGGTAACTGGGCCGGCGGGTTTGTGGATTTGGGTTCGAAGGAACGTGAACGCAAGGTGAAGGCGGTTAGCAAGGAGACGAACGCGCGGGTGTCGTCTGACCCACGGGGCGGGTCTGCGAAGGATCCGAAGCGGGTGGTGCGAAGTAGGCTGCGTGATATGATGTTCAGGGCCAACGCGCTGTTGGGCCGCGAGAAGGAGGCGATAGAAGCGGCCGAGAAGCCGGGACAATTTTACTAAACCATTTTCAATGTGAAATTTCAGTTGGCTACAATTCAGTCGTGGACCTCGTCGCCGCGTCACTTGAACCCGCGAGGAGGACCCGTGCCCGACGACATATGTCCGCGGCCGCTCGAGCTGTGCACCGCCTGGCGTCCAGAGTATCGACGCTCAACCTCGCACCCAAACCCAATCGAACCGCGTCGTCCCGCCCGGACCCCACCGCGGCGCATCCATCTTCGCGGAGACGAGCCCTCGGACTTGCGCTCACGCCGCTGATCATCGCTTCCGCCAGCGGTTCGAACGCCGCCATGCCGGTGACGTACCCGAAACCCATCGTCGTGCCCCCGCCCGAGGGCGGCGCGACCACCGCGGTGTGCATCTTCCTCCACGGCCTCGGCGACACCGGCCACGGCTGGGCGGACGTCGCGTCCTCGATGCCCTTCGAGGGCGTCAAGTGGGTGTTTCCCACCGCGCCAACCATACCCGTCACACTCAACGGAGGCATGCGCATGACCGGATGGTACGACATCAACGACCTGTCCATCGACAACATCAAGGACGACAGGGACCAGACCCTCGCGTCCACCGAGTACATCAACGGACTCATCAAAGCCGAGGTGGACTCGGGCGTCGACGCGAGTCGCGTCGTGATAGGCGGCTTCAGCCAAGGCGGAGTCATCGCGCTGCAAACCGCGCTACGATCCAAGGAACGACTCGCGGGCGCCGTGGGGATGTCCACGTACCTCGCGCTGAGGGACGACTTCCCGGACGCCATGTCACCAAACGCGAAGGACTTACCGGTGTTCCTCGCGCACGGAACCGCGGACCAGGTGCTGCAGTACCAATACGGCGTAGCTTCGCACGAGCACATGACGGAAAAGCTCGGGATGACGGCGGTGAGCTTCCAGACGTACCAAGGGATGGGACACAGCGCGTGCCAGGAGGAGATGCAGCAGCTCGCGAACTTCATCGCGAACGTGCTGGAGAGAACGGTCGTGTGATGCGTATTGGGTCGACCTGTTAATGTATTGTATTGCACGTGTGTCTTCGTTCCAAATATCCTGTCTGCGTAGAAATAAATTTGTCATTTCCCACGTTCGCCAGTGCAAGCGGCACGTGGCTGCGCGTCATGGGGGTCTCCATGAGTCAGCCGAAGCCCACGCCGAGGACGGCGAGCGGGCTGAACATCGACCCGCGGCTCCCGCCCTTGGTGTTCGGCCTGTGGCTCTTCGGCGTCCTGGTGCTCGTCCTCGGCATCTCGCGAGTCGCGCCCGTCGCGCCCGGGGAGTCGCGCAGGCTGGTGGACTGGGCGTACCTCGGGTTCCTGTTCCGCCACGTCAACCCGTACCTGTTCACGGCGATGGGCATAGCGAGCTCCATCGGACTGTCCGTCCTCGGAGCCGCGTGGTGCGTCCCACCCACAATCGCGCCCGCGTCGCCTCCAACCCTAGACGCACAGATCCACCGTGAAAGTTCGGCGGTTTTTCTAAAAACTTCAGTTTGCTAACATCCATCCATCCTCGTCGTTCGTCTCGCGACCCGCAGGGGAATCTTCATCACGGGGAGCACGCTCGCGGGCAGGGCGATTCGCACCCCGCGCATCACCAGCAAGAACCTCATATCCATCATCTTCTGCGAAGCCGTCGCCATCTACGGCGTGATCATGGCCATCATCCTCCAGACCAAGATCGAGTACGTGCCTCGTAACGCAGACGGATCTTACCCTCAATCGGTCATGACCAGCGGGTACGCCACGTTCGCGTGCGGGCTGACCGTGGGCCTAGCGAACTTGGCGTGCGGGATATGTGTCGGGATCGTGGGGAGCGCGTGTGCGTTGGCGGACGCGGCGAACCCGGCGTTGTTTGTCAAGATCCTCATCATCGAGATCTTTGGATCGGCGCTCGGTTTGTTCGGCGTCATCGTCGGGATCATCATGAGCGCCAGCGTCGACTTCAAGGGTTCCTGAGTACAAGTGGTAGGGAGGAAGAGGAAGAGACGAACGAGAATGAACGTAGAATGTACTTGTAAAACAGTAAAGTAGCGCCACAAGAGAGCCAGCCGAGAGGCGAAAAAGCACACTCGACTGATCAAAAGGCGTTTCTTCCCGTCACCAGAAAGAACCACGTCGGCATTTTCCGATGCACGCCGCGTGGCTCCCCAGGACCCTGCTGCTCTTCACGTCCGCCGTCCACGCCGCGACACCCACCACCAGATCGGCCTCAACATCGTGCCGCGCCGCCATGTCGTCGTACTACAGGAAGGACGGCGTGAAGATAACGCACGATCCATACGCGCCCGGCATGAAGGAAAAGTACGGCGCCCCGGGTGGGACGGACAACGAGGGGTTCGACCCGTACGCCGACAGCGTGGGCGCGGGCATCTACAGCGGCACGGTCCAGCGCGCCGCGGACGGTAGCGTGGTCATCGGGAAGCAGTACCAGGGCCACAACCCACGGCCCGGCCCGGTTTACAGCGGCGGAGGCTACACCCCGATCTCCGAGGCCATCTCCCGGTTCCACCCCGAGACCAACTCCGGCGTCGCCGAGGCGGACACCACGCTCGCGAAGCTCCTTCACGCGCACCCCGACCTGGTCAACGACGTCGCGACCGGAGGCGCCTCCCCGCTGCACACGTGCGGCATGTCGCGGTCCAACCAGCACGCCGCCGCGTTCCTCATCGGCGCGGGCGCCGACGTCGCCGCGCTCGACACCTACCGGTACACGCCGATGGACAGGATGGCGTCGAACAACCTGGCGATCGGCGCGCAAGCCTTGCTGGCGTTCGGCGCGGATCCCGACGCGCACGGCCCGCCGTTCGACGTCGCCATGGACGCCGAGGCCAAGGACGTCCTTGCCGTCCTCGAACGGTTCGAGACCCGCGTCGAGTCGAAGCGGTAAGTTTATTTTAATGCTTGTATGGGCAATTCGATTGACGTCCTGTTTTGTTTACAGCGTGACTAAGATCGTCGTCTACGCCGAGGCGGAACCCTCCGTGAGTGGGACGTACCTACCCAAACCACGCACTGAAGTTCCCGAGGGGTTCAAGGATGTGTGCGTCGAGAACGGGTGGGACGTGGAGGCGACGTGGGTGAAGCTCAACGGCGGCGGCGAGGACGGCGCGTGGTTCAAGAAAGATGGAGACCGGAGCTACATCTACCGCAATGCGCTGGACGGGTCCTGGTGGATCGACGGGCCGGACGGGTTGGGGGTGTACAAAGGCGTCGGGCCTGATTGGGCTCCGATGGGGATGAGCACCGCGTGGAAGGCGATCGACGGCGGGTCCCACACTCCGACGCTAGCCATTTACCGGAGTTAGGGAAGCGTTTTTTTTTATCGATCGATCCCGACAAGAGTTACTAACGCTCACTTGAGCACGACGTAGCTCGCGTTGCCCTCCTTCATGATCTTCGCCACGCGACCGATCGTGGACTTGAGCTCGTCCTTGTCCGCGTCCGTGTTGAGCAAGCCCTTCTTCCGCAGCTGTTTCGTGACATCCTTCGTGGTCACCTTGCTCCCGCCGCGTAGGATAGCCCTCAGCGCCACCTCGATCGGCCGCGTCGCCGCCTCCGGCTTGGCCTCCGTCTTCTGCACCTTGACCGGGACGTTCGCGGCGCCCGGGGATGTCTCGCGCGGGCGCTTCACGCCGGCGGCGACGGGCTCGGTCTTGACCACCGCAGCCGCCGCCGCCGCCGCCGCTTGCTGCGCCGCGCGAGCCGCCGCCTGCGCCTTCTGAACCTGCGCCTGCTCAGCCTTGTTACGCTGCTGCAGCAAGAACGGGTGGAGCTCCTCCTGGTCGGGGTCGACAAACTCGGAGTCCGAGTCCTCGTCGTCGGAGATCCCGCCGAGCTCCGCCGCCATCTCAGCCTCCTCCTCGCGGCCCAAGAGCCGCTTCAACTTGGCGCCCTCCTCGTCGAGCTCCTCGTCGTCGTCGTCCGCGCCGCCGCCGGTCGGCCCGTGCGGCTTCGGCGGCGGCTTGGCATCCGCGTCCACCATCTCGATCTCATCACCCATGCCCTCGCCCGCGACCTCGTCGTCGGAGGCGCCCGCGTCGTGCTCCCAATCGTCGCCCTCAGCCTTGACGATGCCACGAGCGCCCGGAGCCTCGCCGACGTCGTCGCCGGCTTTCGCCTCATCCTCGATCGGCTCCTGCTTGACCCCGACGCCGCCTCCCGCCCCACCCTTCTTGCGTCGCTTCTTCTTCTTATCGTACTCGTTCTCGTCGTCGTCCGAGTCTGTGTCACCAGCCTGCGTCTTGAATCGGTCGGCGTCGTCGGAATCGGAAAGGCCGTCGTCTTCCAGATCGCCGCCGTTCCCGCCCTTCAACCCGGCAGCCTTCTCGAGCCACTGCGACGTGGACGTGGTGTGCCGGCCCCTGGCCTCGAGTCTCTCCTCGGCTTCTTCAAGGGAGATGACGCGTCGGTTAGCGACGGGTCTGAAGTTGTACCACTGTTCCATCGGGATGGCGCACACGTCGGTTGTGTTCGCTTGCATCATGAGGAGGAAAAAGTTGCCGAGTGAGCCGGATTCGCGGGAGCCGTTGAACTGCACGCGGCCGCCCTTCTTGCTCTCGCTGACGAGCTGGAGGTTGGGTTCGCGCCCCGCGCTCGTGGTCATGTCGCTCCGCTGGCGGCAGAGCTGCCACTCCACCGCGGTCGCGCGCCCGGACTTGAACTTTGGGGGCTTCTCGCCGCTGAATCGCCCGACGACGTACTTGCGCACGGGCGCGAACGCGCGCACCGCGTAGCCCTTGCTCAGCACCAGCTCCATCTTCGCGTCGTTCGGGATCGCGTCGTCAACCCCGGGGTCCATCGGGCGCCCCGTCTTGGGATCCACGAGCGACAGCTCGAACCCGGCGTACTGACCCTTCGCATCGAGCAGCTTGCCGAGATCGGGGCGCGCGGCGAGGACCGCGGCGCAGACGCCCGCGGGTGTCGCGGGCGCCGGCACGGTCACCGGCGCGTGCGCCGCCTCGCTCGGGAACTTGACGTGCACCGTCGTCATCACCGACGCGCGAGTGCTTGTGGGGGGGGGCGCTCAGCTCGCTAGGGCAAAAACCAGGATCTGCGTCGACTGGGCAAACGGTCTTGGGCAGTGTTGTTAGCACAGCTGCACAGTCAGATTACGCATCAGGCGGGGACATCACGCTGTTGACGTCATTGTGGCGGAACCGGATGGATCTATTATCATAAATCTAGCTCCTTCTATCCGAGAGTAACCCTAACCCCCATCGTCCGCGGCCTCACCGCGGCACACCCAAAGTCTCAACAATCCCCCGCGCGCCGGCGTAGAATGTCATTACCAATCTTCTTCTCATGATGAAATCACTCAGCGCTTACACTTAGAAGGTGGAGCCGATGTGCATGATGTTGGTCGCCATGTTGCATCCGAAGGGGTCGACGATGTGGTCCTTGAGCGCGGCGACGGGGCCGGTGCGGTACACGATAGCCTGGACGACGATGCCCACGAACGCGATCATGGCCAGGCGACCGTTCTTGATCTCCTTGAGCGCCATGGCGTCGCCATTCATGCCCATGGGGTCCCAAGGGAACGTCTCGTTGACGCCGGACTTGCCGGTGGCGAGCCAGCCGCGGATGCGGCGGAGCTCGAGGATGCCCATGACGGGGAACTGCACCGCGAGGAGCGCGTTGATGGGGAGGTCGTACTCCGCGGCGCCGGCTTCGTACCAAGGGCCGCCGACGCCGAGCACCTCGGTGGCGGTGATGCCGGCGACGGCCATCATCGCCCAGCGGGCGTTCATGAGCTCAGCCTCCTGGTAGTACTTCAGGCGCTGGGGGTCGGCGCCGAGGCCGAGGGGGTCGAAGCCGAAGTCACCGGGGAGGGTGCCGTCGAGGTGGGCGGGCGCGACGGAGGAGTCCTTGATCCTGTGGATTGGAAATGGATGGGAGGGGATGGACGGGTTGGTCAGCGCATGATAGCTGTGAAGCGGGTGTGGACGGTGTTGGGCGGGTTCGAGGATTGGTGTCGATCATCGCCCGGTCTCCGGGAAGGTGCACGGATCGGTGACGGGGCGGACGCGCGGCGCGTCATCGAAGGCGACGCCTCGATCGGTCGCGATCGGACCATCCCCTCCGAGCTCCTATCACGTTTTCCCCGGATGGACGTGATGCCGGATTGACGCGCACACGGCGATGCGCGATGCGTCGCACGCGCCGCACGCGCCGCGAACGGATGAACAACCCGTCTAATGAGACGCCCGCGTCGCTCATGCGGCGATTGGGAGTGGGTACGACGGGCGGGTGACGCACCAGAGCTCGCGGTTCGCGGCCTGAACCTTGAGGGAGGCGCGAGCGGAAACGGGAGCCTTGGCGGGCGCGGCGAAGGACGCGCGGGAGCCCGCGAAGTTGGCCTTGCGCGCGGACACGGCGGACACGGCGCGGACGGAGGTGGTGGTGAGAGCAGCCATCTTAATCGATGTAAAGTGGTGTACTGTGTGTGCAGATACGAGGTTCGTCGGGCGGCCCCGGACGCTTTTACGTCGGGATTGGAAAAACAGCTCTGTTGCTCCAAAAGAAACGCCCTCATTGGTCGCTGGAGCTCAGGGTGGATCTCCTCGCTGGATTAGCAAAATGCCGACCGGATTTGCAACCGGCCAATTCAAATAAATTGCGATTATGGGTCCGATAGGTTAGAAAAAAATGGATTGGCCTCCATCTGCTCTCCTCAAGGGTTTAGGTCGAAAGCGCACTGACGTCATTCGTCGCGTCCGGAGACCGCTCCAGGAACGATGGCTGCTTCTCTCACCATGTCCATGGCCAGCCTCGCGGTGTCGGGTGCTGCGCGTGCGCCCGTCGCGCGCATGGGTGCGCCCGCGCGCGCGCCCGTCAAGGCTGTGGGTGGCTCGGCTTTCATGCCCGCCAAGCTCGCGTCCAAGATGACCATGAAGTCTTCTCTCGCGGGTGCGTATAGCCTCCCAATCCGCGTCTGGCGCGGCGACGACGGGGCGTCTCTCGGATCGAGAGCGACGCGTCGTCGCCGTCGCATCCCGACCAGCCAGATTCGAAGGAGTGGCACGCGAGCGGGCGCGACATCGAACCCGCCCGGCGCCGTTTCCGGACCCCCGTCCGCGACTTTTTCATCCCATCCCGCTTTATTCCGCGTCTCGCTCACAAACCCCATTTCCCCGTTATCCACTCCACCCAGGCGTCGCCATGCCTTCCGCGATGGCGACTCGCAAGCCCGCCGTGGGCCGTGGGGCGTTGGTTGTGACCGCGGGTGGCAGGTCCCTCGGCTGCACCCTCCACGGCACCCGCCGCGCGCGCGCTCGCACCTCCGGCTTCCGCGCCCGTCTCCAGACCGCCTCCGGCCGCAAGGTGCTGAAGCTCCGTCGCAAGAAGGGACGCAAGTACCTCGCCCCCGCCGGCGCGGTGAACGGATGGAACAGGGAGAAGAAGAAGTCCCTCAAGTAAGGACCTCACGTAGAGGCTTATTAATTAGTAGAGGATTCTTTCTTAGCGGCATATCGTGAGCACGGGCGTGTACACGACACAGGGGGCGGAGGCGTCGACAGACGAGGTGTTGCCTTTGTATTACAAGTGTCTGCAAAACGGTTTAATACAAAGGGCGGGTGACACACACAGCGGAGGACGCGCGGTCGATGATGATGCGGATCAGAGTTAGCTCGAGTCGGAGAGGAGATAGCCTCTCGGCGTTTGTTACATAAGAGACATCGCGCGCGTCGCCTAAACAAACACGCTGAACTAAAGTTCTCGTCATCAAAGTTCGTCCTCGTCGTTGAACTCGAACTCGTCATCCTCCCCGTCCTCGTCGCCGCCGTACGCGTACGCCGCCGTGGCCAAGGACTCGGACACCTCCTCCAAATCGTCGTCGCCGTACCCCCACGACCGAACCATCGCCTTACCGGCGCTGCCCCGCACCGCGCGCTTCCACCCGGCGTTTATCGAAGTGAGCACCGCGCCGTACGCGCCGGTGGATACCAGCCTGGTCATCGCCGCGCACTCGCGCGGGTTCGGACCCCCGTTCTTATCACCGCCGTTACCGAAGACCCGAGGAAAGGGAAGCGGCAGGGGAAGCGGCGCCGATACCGCGCACCTGAGCCTCGGCGCGCGGTACGCCTCGTACCTCAGCGCGGCGTCCAGCGCATCGCGAGCAGACGACGGGGTCGCGGCGGTGTTGGAACCGTCTGGCCCGTTGACCCGCCAGCCGCGGGCGACGTACACCTCCGCCGTCGGCTCCATCGCGTCCTCGTCGACGCACCCGGGGGTGAAGTACACCTGTTTGGACAACACCGCGCGCGCGTTCTCCATCGCCGCCTTATCGTCCTCCTCCTCGAACATGTCGTTCACCCTGGACGCCAGCAACGAGTCCCTGCCAGCCTGGGACCTTCGTTCGTCACGCTTTCTCGAATCGGATCGAGCCGCTACGACGCTCGGGTCGTCGAACGCGTCGCACGGCGTCGTCGCGGTCATCGCGGTGAAAGGCCCACCGGCCCGCGCGGACAAGTGCCTGACCACCGACGACATCCCGGCGCCGCCCACCGAGTGACCCGACGCATCGCTGACCCTCCACGGTAAGGTGGCGGTGTCGATGGCCGCCGCGTGAAACGCCGCCGAGTGATAGGTATCGGCCCCGCGGTACCCCGGAAGAAACTTTGATACCCGCGATTGATCCGGCGTCCCGAGCGGCACGTACGCGTCGCACATGGGCGCGAGGATCGACGACGCGAGCGCGTCGTTCAGCAGCGCGCACCTGGACGCCCGGGACCTCGCATCCGTTGAAGACCTCGCATGCGATTGCGTCGGCGGGCGAAGGGAGAATAAAGTCACCGGCGCGGTTCCGTACTCGTCCCGAAGCTCCTCCAACACCGTCGCCGCGACGCCGCCGAAGCCGCTTAAGTCCTCCGCGAACACCTGGAACCCGCGCAGGTGGTCGCATTCCTCCGCCCAGAACCGCACGGCGTCCCTCGCCTCCTCTCGCCGCTCTTCGGTTCGTAAATGTTCGACGCCCTCGCCAAAGCCGGCGAATAAATCCACGCCTCGCCACAACCCGGGTAAGATTGTGTGCGACCTCGGGTGGAAACACGCCTTGCAGAAGTCGGTCCATGACTTCGCGTCGTCGGTATCGAGCGCCGCCGCGGATGCCTCGAGCGCCGCGGACCGGCGCTCCTCTTCCTCCTTTCGGCGCCGTTGTCGCTCCTCCCTCGTCTCCGTAGAAGATGGCGCTCGCGAGTCGGATTTCTCGGTTTTCGCGGTTCGCTCCGCCTCCAGCGCCATCTGCGCGGCCATCTTCGCGCGGAGCGCCGCGATGGCGTCGACGTCGCCGCCGTTCCTCGATCGTTTCGTGGACCCGCCCCACTTGGACCGCCGCCGTCCACCGCGCGCGTCGTCCTCGTCGTCGGATGACTCGTCCGTGTCCATCCTCGCATCCGGATCTTGGTTCTCGTCGTCTTCTTCGTCGTCGTCTTCTTCGTGGTGGTATCCGTCGCCGGCGTCCTCCTCGAGGTTGCGGAGGAATGCGGACTTGTGCGCCGGTTCCTGCCTGAACACCCTGTGCCCGTCGTCCCAGCTCGTGATCGCCGGTAGGTCATCGGGGTTCACGGCGTCGTCGTCGCCGTAGAGATGCCCCGCGCGTCGCACGCCGCCCATGCTCCCGCCCAGATCGAAGGACACGACCCTCGGCACGTACGTGGCGACGCCTTTTGCCGTCTCGCCGATGCGGTACAGCACGCGGGAGTCGACGCCGGCGTACGCGCGGGATGACGCATCGTCGCCCTCGGCCAGGCCCTGCGCCTCGTCCTGTCGATGGTGCGGAGGAAGGGAGGGAGGGATCAGAGGTCGATGGTTCCGTCGCTTTGTTTTCCGAGAGCCAGCAGCTGGACGGCGGAGGGAGAGAGGAAGGGAAGGGGACGGGGCGGCGCACCTGGAAGTTCCAAAAGTGCGAGCCGGTCCAGTTGGCGTATCCGCCGAACTGGAGGGTGATGACCTCGCCCAGCCTGGAACCCATGTCGTCGGGGCGCTCGAGAGTGACCCAACGCCCTCCGAGATCTGGAAAAAACGATTGAGCAGTTGAGACGCAATCACGAATAGTTGTATTTTCTTATCTTACCACGACTAGCGCTCTCACGGGGAGAACGGCCTCTCCGCGTCGTCCTCGTCTCCCACCGCGCGCCCGCTCCGTCGCATATCCCGCCGGTCCTTCCTCGCCAGGTACTCGTGCAGCTTCGGCGCCGCCGCCTCCGTCAACCGAGCCGCTTCCCGCCTCACCAACAGCTGATACGTCGCCTGCACGCCGTCAGCGCCTTGAGCGCCGCCGCCTCCGGTCCCGTCGCTCCCGGCGTCCGTCCCGCCGCTGGTGTACCCGCCGCCGTGTGTACCGCCCATCGACGACGCGGACGCGTAGCCGCTCAGATCGCCGCTGGATCCCGGACCTAGGGAGCGCATGAGCGACCCGCTCGGACCTCGCCGCCCGCCGACGACTCCCTTGGCGACGATGGGCTCGTACTCGTACACGATGGGCTTGGCGCGGCGCTTGTTCACCTTGCGTGACTTGCGCGTGACGTGCAGCGTGGCCTCGACGAGGACGCGCAGGTCATCCGAGGTCATCCGCGCGGACGCCGCGAGGATCAGCCGGAGCACCTCCTCGTGAACCTCCAGCCCCGCGACGCAGCACCGGAGCAGGCAGCCGTCCACCGCGTTGCGCCACAGCGCCCCGCCGGGCGCGGCGGCGTCCACCGCGCCCATGCCGCTGTTCATCGCGGCGAGTCTCCGCGCCAGGGTGACCGCGAAGGGTTGCTCGTCGCCGAGGCACGAGTCCGGAAGGCCTCCGGAAGCCGCCGCCGCCAAAATCGGATTCGCGCCCGCGACGTCGCCCTCGCGGAGGCGACGCAGCGCGTGCGTCAGCGCGATCTTCCTCGCCACGTCGGACGCCTTCATGATCTCGGCGAGGTCCGCGATCTGCTGCCGGACGCTCGCCTTCTTGGCGGACTTGACGTTGATCTTGATGCGGAAAGCGGGTTTTTGTTTGGGGACCAACTTTTTCACCATCACGATTTCGCCATCCGCGTTGGTCTCCTCCGTCTCCACCATCTCCATATCCTCCGGGACCTCGCCCTCCTCGTCCGACGCCGTCCCTCCTCCTTCACCCTTCTCGCCCCCCAGAGCCGTGCCGTCGTCGTCCTTGCCGTCGCCGATGAAACCGCCGGACGCGATGATTTCGCCTAAGAGGGGAAAGAACTTGTCCATCACCCCGGGCGGCGCCGCGGGGAACGACGGCGACCGCTCGCGCAGGAGCCGCCTCGCCGCGAGCGCGAGCGCGACGAGCCGCGTGAGCTCCTCCAGCCGCGTGTCCTTGGCGAGCGGGTCGATCTTCTTCGCGCCTTTTCGTTCCTGTTCCTTTCGAATGTGAAGCGCAGCGCCGAGGGTTCGAAGCGTCTCGTGTAAAAGCAGGTGGAGCACGGGTGGATCGCGAAGGACCATGCCCACGTTCCCCAGTAAGTTCTCGTGGACCGCGTGGTTGAGGTCCGCGACGACGGAGCCGGCGGGTGCGTCGCTCACGCCGTCGCCGTCGCTCGCCGTGTGATTCGGCGCGCCCACGTCGGTGTTACCGCCTCCGCCGCTGGGCTCGGGAGCCGGCGCGGCTTCCTCCTTCTTCGGTTCCTCCTCCTTCTTCTTCCCGAACGTGAACTTGAGCGTCGGGAGCTTCGGCGGGGGTGCCCGCCGCGTCGGCATCTTCCTCCCGTGGGATACCGTCGCCTTCTTCTTCGACGCGGCCGCCTTTTTCGCGGCGCGTTCGCCCGCCTTGGCGTCGAAGTCGATATTCGTCACGATGGCGACAATCTCCCCGCACCTGCGGCCGTCCAGACACCTGTCCCTGACGCAGGCGTCCGCGAGCCACGCGAGCCTGTGGCACCTGTCCGCGTCGCACAGACCCGTCTTTTCGTCGTCGTGAAGGGACATGAGCAGCTGCGAACGGAGCGAGCACGCACCCGCGGATCCGTGCTCGGCGTAGTGCATCCGAGCGTTGGCGACGGCGCCGAGGTAGAGCTTCTTCGAGTCGCCGATGACGCGCTTGAGCCTCTGCACGGACGCGGACGCGCGTCGCAGGGACGCCCGGGGTAACCCCGGCGGGGGCTTGGGTCCACTCTGTGCGGGCGCGGTGCCCGGCATGTATATGGCGAATCCCTCCGCCGCGTTCAGCGGCGCCAACGACAGATCTTGGTCCAGGTTACGCATCACCGTCGCCGTCTCTTCCGCGTACGCGAGGAGCGCCGGTGTGGTGTGCCGCCTCAGAAGCTCGCCGCGTAGTTCCCAGCACTGCCGTTGGACCTCCACGGGCAGCTGCCGGAAGAGCTCGACGTTTCGTGAGATCTGCTTGAGGTAAGAGGAGGGCACCGGCTTGAGGTGCTCCAGCGCCGTTAGCGGAATCGCCTTGAGCTCCTCGATGCCGATGTACGGAAAGGACGCGTCGAGGAGGGAGAGCAGGGTTCCTTGGGGCATGGATTCGATGCGATCCCTGAGTTCCTTGAGGGCGTCGTCCAGGGTGTTCCTGTACACCTCCGCGCGCGTCATGCCGAGCTGCCCGAGGAGACCGAGGAGGGGCTCCGCGTCGCGCTCCCTGTCGATCCCTACCGTCTTGAGCGCGCCTTGCTCCTGGATGCGCTTGATCGCGTCCGCGACGTCGGGGTTTCGCCCGAGCTCCGCGGCGACGAAGTCCGCGCCCTCGCCGCCCACCAGCACCTTCTTCTTGGATGACCCGCCCGCCGCGAGATCCTCGTGCTCGACGTCGTCTTCGCTGGACGGATCATCCTCGAGCTGCCTCATGGTGTCGACGAGGTTCTGGCCGTCCGACGCCGCGGGTTCGGGCCCGGCCTCGCCCTCGCCGGAGGACTTGCCGGAAGGTTCGGGGTTGTCCACGTCCATGGCGTCGGGAACGGGCACGTCCGCCGTCATGACCGGAGCCCCGAGTCACTGACTGCGCCGAGATCCAATGAGGAAATGGGAACCTCGTAATTATTGAAACTGAATGCTGCCGTCTTCACACTGTGAGCGGTGCGGGGAGAGGCGCCGGGAGCCTGGCCGGTCGGGGGGCTCCACCTTAGCTCGAGTCGCCGCGATGGGCAAGGCCGAGGCGGCGGCCAAGGGCAGGGCGAAGCTGGAGGCTTTCAAAGCTAAGAAGGCGTCGAAGGGAAAGCCGCCCGGCGGTCAGACTCCGGGCGGAGGCGGGGACGATGGGGGTGCGCCCGCGGCGCGTGAGCCGGATCCACCCGCGCCGCCCCCGCCGCCCCCGCCGCCCCACCGTCCGCCGCCGGCGCCCCCTCCGCCTCCGGTCGCGGAGGCCAAGCCGCCGACGACGAAGCCCGAACCCGAGCCCGCTCCGGCGTGGAGCACCGGACCCGCGTTCGACGCGACCCGAGCGTCCGCGCCGGTCGTCACGGCGCGGCCGCCGCCTCCGCCTCCTCGGCCCGCGTACAGACCGCCCCCGCACGCGCGTCCACCTCAGCCCGCGGTGCCTCCAAACGAGCCATCGAGCAAAGACGGCGGCGACGGCGCACGGGCATCGAACACAACATCATCATCGAGGGATGCATCCATTGATTCATTCATCTCCTCATCGTCAAAGCCTCCTCCGTCTCGGCCGAAGACGTTCTCCTCGTACGCTGAACTATCCAACGCGTACAACCGAACACACAAACCGGCGGCGACGACGTACCCGGACGAGTACACCCCACTCGGCAGCATCACCCTCGGCGGATCCGGCGGATCATCCGCGAGTGGGTCCGAAGACAAGACGGTGCGGGCGGTGACTCGCGTGGAGGAGGCGGACACCGCGGAGGAGATGATGGCTCGCGCGACGGAGGCGACGGCGAAGGCACGCGCCGTCGCTAAGGCGAAGGCGGACGAGACGAGGCGAGCCGCGCGGGCGGCGGGTGGGATGGGTGGGACGGGCGGAATAGGAACCGTCGCGCGCGGGTCCGCGTACGGCGACGCGGATGAGCTCCCGGCGTTTACGTCGCCGTTTCGGAGCGCCGCGAAGAAACCGTTCAAGTCTCCCGAGTTCAACGCCGACTCGGGAATACGAACCGGCGCGAACGGGGGACTCGGACGGGACGGCGGGTCCGCGCGTGCGTCCACGTCATCGCGCGGGTCGTGGGGCGACGGGCTCGGGTCCGACGCCATAGCATCCGGCGACGAGATTTCGCGAGCGGAAATTTCGCGGCTGCGAAAAGTCGTTGAGGAGATGACCGCGGAGCGCGCCGCGCTCGAACGCGCGCACGCCCGGCAGAACGAGCTCATGCAGCAGCTCGCGGACGAGAACGAGACGATGACCGCGCGGTGCAACGCGCTTACGTCGGAGCTCGGGACGGTGAACGAGCGTTTGGAGCACCGGGAGAACGAGGTCATCGCGCAGGGCGCGGTGGTTCGGCAACTCGCGGCGGAGCGTGACGCGGCGATCAAGCGAGCGACGCACGCGATGGAGTCCGCCCGGGTCTCCTCGATCGAGTCCGTGGAACTGGAGGAGCGGTGCAGGTCTTTAAAGATGGAGACGATGAAGACGCGGCACGAGCTGGAAAATATACGGGACGAAGCGGAGCGAACCGACCGGGCGTTGCGGGCGGCGGCGGCGGACCGCGGCGAGATGCAGACGAGCCTCAACGCCATGCAGGACGAGCGGATGCACTTACAGTCGGCGCTCCGGCGGATGGCGGCGAAGGAGGAGGCTGAGATGGAACGCGGCGCGGCGGAGTGGAACGGCGAGGCGCCGGAGAACACGCCCAACCCGACGCCCCAGAAGACCCGCGACGCCTCCGCGGCGAAGAGGGCGGCGAGGCTCGCGGACGAACTCGGCGCCGCGTTCGACGGCGTCGGGGGTCGACGATTGGGGAGCTCCAACGGGGACGGGGGACGTGTTCTCGACGGGGACGCCGCGAGCGGCACCCAATCGCAAGGTGTGTTCAGTCACATGTCTCGGTCCATGAACGGCGTACCGCTCGGAGGCGTGCCGGTGGAGAAGGTTGGCGAGGATCAGCTCCGGCTGGTGGATTCGATCCACGCGTTGCTCACGGAGGTTGAGGACGAGCGGTCCCGCGCGAGGGCGGCGCTCGCGGCGTCCAAACGGAAGATGGATGAGCTCCACGCGCGGAACGTCGAGCTGGAGAAGAGGCTGGGGCACACGGTGCAGCGGTTGGAGCTGGAGGTGGGCAAGGAGCTGGGCGCTAAGATGCGCGAGGCGTCGGAGGACGAGGCCCGCGCCGAGGCCATCGACGGTGGTGAGTACGAGTACGCGGAGGACGGTGCGCGGGTGTACACGGCATCGGACGGGACCAAGCACTACGTGTACAACGAGGATACGCCGCGCGCGGGGGGTATCTTAAATTATCTCAACCCGTTTGGACGACGGCGGTGAGAGTTCTTAGGTGATCGTTCTAAGGATGACCGTGCTCATATGCCATCTCGTGCCAACTTGTCATCATCATCCTAAGTTGTCGTCAACACGTGGTGGTGATTAATGTAACTCACTGATTTAACGTGCGCAACCGTCGCTCTCTCGCTTCGCTTTACAGCTATCACGGCTAACAGAACGCACAGCCGCACGGGGCGGCGTCGCACCGCCCATATCTGCTAAATCCACTGAGGCGGTCCGATGTTCTCAAAAATGCGGATTTCGCCCGAGTACCCCGCGGTGACTATGATCTGCCCGATGGCCATTCCCGCGGCGAACGCCCGCTCACCCTCGAGCCTCGCCTGCTCCCTCGGCGACATCGTGTCCGTACCCTCCCCGGGCGTTTCCGTCACCTCCGCCGACTCGGCCTCCTCCCCGTTAATCTCGCCCTCCTCCACTCCACCCTCGCCCTCCTCCCCGTTAACCTCGGCCAGTTCGATATCCTTCGCGTTCGTCTCCTTGGAGCTCGTGCGCGAGTGCGTCGTGCCTCCCTCGGACGCGGAAACGCGCGCGAAGCTCGGCGATGTCATGTTCCCGGCGAAGAGCGCCTCCGCCGCCTTGGTCGGTTGCAGCTGCTCCTTAGCCGCCGCCCTCGCCGCCGCCACCGCCGCGGCGGCGTCGCCGGTCCGCGACCTTCGCACCTCATCCGGCGCGAACAACGCCACCGTCGCGATGTCGTGCTGCGCCGCGAACTGCTCGTAGGATGAGTGCTTATCGCGTCGGTATCCCGTGTATATGGGGTTAATCGACGGGACGAATGAGTTGACCGTCGACCAAACGTACACGTGCTCGTCTTCGCTGCCGCACACGATGAACTCGGCCCCCGGGGAGAAGGACGCTCGGATCTGCGAGTTGTTGTTCTTGTGACCCTTGTATTTGCACGCGAGGGTGTACCCGTCGTAGACCCTGATTCTTGAATCGTTGGACGTGACCAACAATTTGTTGTCGTCGCCCGGCATCCACGAGAGCCCCGTGATCTTCTTCCCCGAAGCCTTGTTGCTCTTGGTGTTCCGCACGTCCAGGTGGGTGATGTAGTCGAAGCGAACGCCGTCCATGCGGTAGAAGTGACACTTTCCCTTGTACGATCCTGCGACGGCGGTGGATCCGTCGCTGTTGAACGAAGCCGCGGTGACCATCTCGCCGATGTCCACCCAGTCCGCGACTCTGTGGTCGGGTATGCTCCAAAACCGAAGCTTACCATCCAACGAGCCGCTGAGAAAGTACTTGTCGTTAACCGGGTTAAAGGCGATCGCGGTGACGAAATCCTGGTGCGAGAAGATCCGCAGGCACTCGTCCATGGTCATGTACCACAGCCGCACCGTCTTGTCCATGCTCGACGACAGGAGCCAATCCGTGTGACTCCAGCACAAATCGAGCACGTCGCCTTTGTGCCCAGAGTACTCCCGAAACGGAGTCGGCTTAAAAATGTGTACCGCGCCGTCGTCCCTGTCCAACTGCCACACGCGCACGATCGCATCCTGCCCCGCCGTCGCCAGGTACTCGCCCGTGTGCGAAAACTTCATCGTCCACACCGCATCCTCGTGCGCGCCGATGGTCTGAATCAACCGAGTCTCGGTGAACTCTTTATACACCTTTCGGTTCACCAGCACCTTGACCTGCGCGCCCACGCCCTCGCGCCCGGGCGTCGTCGCGCCCGGGCCGGCCGCATCGGCATCCACGCTCACGTGTGCGTCCGGATCCTCATCGCCGCGCTCGCCGGAGTTCCCAGGCCCGGCGCCGCCCGATCCCCGCGCCGAATCCCGCGGCGCCTTCGACGCGGATGACTTGTTGACGTAGCTCTGCGCCTCGCCCAGGCGCTTCGTGAGCCATCGCCCGGGGTTCCGCCCGAACGGCTTCTTCTTCTTCTGCGTCCTCGCATCATCGTGTGTTGACGTCCCCGTCCCGTTCTTCCCGACGCCGACGCCGATGCCGTCGTTGTCAACGGAGGCGCCGACCGCGGCTCTCTCTCTCGCGTTTACTTCCCGCATCAGCGGCGACAGCCCGACGCTGCGTTCGAAGTCCTCGACGGATATATCCCGCCCCGTCTGTAGGTCCTTCACCGTGGACGCTGAGCCGCGCGCGGGTTTTACGCCGGCCGGGGAGTTCGTGGGGGAGTGGTGCGCGTTGGCGTTGAGCATTCGATCCGCCGCGGCTTCGTCGACGAGAAATTCCTGGCCGGTGTCCAGATCTTTGATGCGAAACACCTTCTCGATCTCGAATGGCTTCGGGGTGGTGGGCCCTCCATCGGTGGGTGACGGTGATGCGGGTGGTGCGTCGTCGTCCGTGGGCGTCGTGCCGGTGGGCTCCCGCTCGGCGGCGGGCGAGGCACGCGAGTCGAGCTCGAGTTCGGGCGGGGGACCCGCGGAGGAGAGGCTCGAGGGCGGGACGGGCGCGTCGGGCGCCGCCGCGCCCGGCGTGTCCGACTCCGGCGGGGGACCCTCGTCGCCCGTGACCGACGGCATCGTCTCGGCGAGCTGGGAGAGGTCCAGCGCGCCGCCCGATGCGGCGGAGGGCGACGTGGACGCGGAGGG
>Ga0302116_1000423_pt1 | contig 25331 bp, 16 predicted proteins | sample AG5_SCM_MG_FD_203124 | JGI IMG/M metagenome (GOLD analysis project Ga0302116, IMG submission 203124) | Marine microbial communities from Western Arctic Ocean, Canada - AG5_SCM | ecosystem: Environmental > Aquatic > Marine > Oceanic | place: Canada: Western Arctic Ocean | collected 2017-10-01 | reverse complement strand
AGAACCCGTCGCATGTATCCTGCCCGCCCGCGCATGTGTTGATGACGCCGAGGCTTCGCTCCGGGAACGGCGCCCTCGAGATCTGGAGGAGGACGACGCAGAGGAGTTCGAGCGCGCGGCTTCGTCGGAGCAGCGCGCCGTCGCCGATGCGATCGACGCACTCGCGACACAGCGCGGAGATGCTCTCGCGCCGCGCGTGCAGCGTGTCCGTCGACGACGACGCCACGAGCTCGGTCACCGCGCGCGCGTTGCATCCGAGCAAAAAGAGCTCATCCCAGAAGGACGCCGGTTTCCGACGGAGGCCGGATAGTGAGCCGTCGAAGATGCCTTCCATGATGGACACGAACTTCTCCTTCGGCGGCGGCGCCTTCGTGCGACTGACCCGCGATAGGAACGACCCATCCGCCGTCATCGTCGAGCGCCTCGACGCCCCCGCGCCCGTCCGCTCTGCGTCTCGCGGTGTTAACTTTGATAAACCTTTGATAAAAAGCCAAACGAATCATTCCCCGAAGCGCGGAGGTGGACGCGACGTCGTCGAGATCTCACACGCATGTCGCTCGTGTGCGCGGCGGTGATCAGCCCGACGAACGCGCCGGTGCACGTGCAAACCTTCGGCGCGGTGGGCCACCACGACGACGAGTCCGCCGACCACGCCGTGCAGCAGACCCTCCACTGCTCCCTCGACGCGGTGGATGATCTACTCGGGCGGATCGACCGGTCGTCCATAGCGTCCGCGTCTGGGGGCAGCGGCGCCGCGGTCGCCGCCACCGGCCGCGGGCCGAAGGATTCGTACCTCGGGCCGGTGTTCCAGACGGAGGATCACCAGGTGTACGCGTGGGTGACGAACACCCGCGCCAGGCTCATGCTGGTGTACGAGGAGCGGATCGGGGCGGAGCCAAACGCGGATGCCGTGAGGGCGGCGTTTAAGACGATGCACGACGCCTACGCGGACGCCATGAGCGACCCGTTCGCGTCGAGAGAGGGTCGGATAGAGTCCGCGAAGTTCACACGGCGCGTCGCGGCGCTCGCGACGGGGGCGTAGACGGGGGGGCACTAGGCATAGAGCACAAGCGGATAAATATTATTTTTAGAGTTGAGCTAATCTTAGGCGCGCCACTCAGTCCTGGCTCTTGAGCAAGGGGAACGCGATGACGTCGCGGATCGACGCGCTGTTCGTGAGCAGCATCACCAGCCTGTCCACGCCGAGGCCCATCCCCGCGGTCGGGGGCATGCCGTACTCCAGCGCGGTGACGAAGTCCTCGTCCATGGCGATGGGGTACAATTCAGCCTCGTACTCCGCGAGCGCCTCCTTACCCTTCGCCTCCGCCGCCGCCCTCGCGCCCTCCTGCGCCACCTTGTGCGTCTCGATCTGCGACTCCAGCCGTTCGCGCTGGTCCACCGGGTCGGTGAGCTCGCTGAACGAGTTGGCGAGCTCGCGGCCGACGATGAACAGCTCGAACCGCTCCGTCACCCCGGGCTTGGATCGGTGCGGCTTTGCCAACGGCGAAATCTCCTTCGGGTGGTCCAGCACGAACGTGGGCTGCCGCAGCTTGGTCTCCACGGTAGCCTCGAACATCTCGTTCAGGACGTGGCCCACGCTCGGCGCCTGTTGTACGCCAGGGATGCCGCCCATGGACTCCTTATCGCCGAGCGCACGCAGCGCCGCCTCCGCGGCGGCTTTAGCGCCCGCGAGGTCACCCGCGAAATTCCCCATCACGTCAACGCCGGTGGCTTCCATCACGAGGTCGTTCATGGGCGCCCTTCGCCACGGCCGGTTCCCGAGGTCGATGACCTCGTCGCCGTACTGGATCGTGAGCTTCCCGCCGTTCGCGCGCTCGCAGCAGTAGCAGATCATTTGCTCGGTGAGCTCCAACATGTCGGACACGTCTGCGTACGCCTGATACACCTGTTAACAAAACACGATGTCATACTAATTGCCCGTACGAAAACAAAAATAAACGTACCTCCACGCTGGTAAACTCGGGATTGTGCCTGGTGCTGATACCCTCGTTGCGGAAGATCCGGCCCATCTCGTACACGCGCTCGAACCCGCCGACGACGAGTCTCTTGAGGTGCAGCTCGGTGGCGATGCGAAGCGTGAGGTTCATGCCGAGCGCGTTGTGAAAGGTGTTGAACGGCTTGGCGTCGGCGCCCCCCGCCCTGGACTCCAGCACCGGCGTCTCCATCTCCATAAACGACCTGTCATCCAGGAACCTTCGTATGCCGCTGACGATCCCGGCGCGAGTTCGAAACGTGTCCCGCACCTCGGGGTTGGCGATGAGGTCGACGTACCTCTGCCGGTACCGCATCTCCACGTCGGTCAAACCCTTGAACTTATCGGGCAGCGGCAGGAGCGACTTCGTGAGCATCTCGAACGAATCCACCGCGACGGAGAGCTCACCTTTCTCCGTCCGCTTCACCGTACCGCGCGCGCCGACGATGTCGCCCATGTCCACGAGGTCCACGATGCGCTTGAACGCCCCTGGGTTCTCGGCGTCGATGCGTTTCTTATCGCAGTACAGCTGGATGGACCCTCCGTCGTCCTCGAGGGATAAAAACGCGAGTTTTCCAAACACGCGTCTCGCCTTGACCCTGCCGCACACCGCCTCCACGGTGCCCTCCATCTCGGCGCCGTTCTCGAGATCAGCGTGCATCGCCTGGAGCTCCGAGGCGGTGTGGGTGCGGTCGAACCTGTACGCGAAGGGCTCGGCGCCGGCGTCCCTGAGCTGAGCCACCTTGGCGATCCTGAGCGCCTTGACCTCCTCGGCGGAGCTGGTGCCGGCGCCTTCTTCTGCCTTGTTGCCGCCCTTCTTCTTCTGGTTGTTGTTCTGGTTGTTGTTTCCGCCCTTCTTCTGCTGCGCGGGCTTGGGTTTCTCGGGCGCGGGCTCCGGGGCGATCCCGGCGGCGACTTCCATGGCGGCGAGGTTAGCCTTGAGTTCCTTCAGCGTGGCTACGCCCGCGACGACGGCGTCGTCCTTGTTCGTGGCGCCCGCAGCTTTGAGAGCCTTGACGTTCTCGCCAGCCTCGGCGACGGCATCGGAGGCGGCCTTGAGTTCCTCCGCCGATGGAGCGTCCGTCCTGTCGTGTATCACGGGTGTATCACGGGTAAAGGTGAGCCGACGGTTGGGTCGGAACGGAGGTTTTAGGGTAACGGCGATGGCGACAATGTCGGCGGGCGCCTTCGGTTCACGTGCGTGCTTCGCTAAGCGTCGACGCCGGTAATAAGTGTGTGCACGTGACCGATAGGATGCGAAGGGACGTACCCGGCGGCGTAGGAGACGACGGCGCGGCGCGCGAAGCGCCCGACGGAGAGCGCCGTCGGCGCGTGACGGACGGGCCCGAGGGAGACGGCGATGCCTCCGGCGTTGCCGTGGCTGCATCGGGGCACGACCGCGGCGACGCGTGGGGGGGCGCCTCGCGCGGTGGCGAGGAACGGCCGCGCGGCGCCGCGCACCGCGAGGGTGACGTGTCGGGCGAGCAACATGGTACTCGAAGTGATGCGGGTGGCGTGGGTGGGCACGGATTTTACTTTATCTCGAGAGCTGCCGCCATGCCGACACGCGCTCCGCGCCAAACATCAACCGAGCTGCAAACAACAGGAAAAAGACGTTAACGGGCCCGGATACGGCCGGAGTGCGCCCCAAAGCACGCGACGCGAGCCGACGCGCGCGGGTTCAAGCGTCCCGGGGCGTGCTCGTGTAGTTCAACGACCGCACGGGCCCATCCGGCTACGCGTTCGACCTTTCCCGTCGTCGGGATAGGCGCGTGGAGCTCCAGCTCCAGCTCCAGCATTTTCGGCAACATCTCCGCGGTTGAGACGAGACGGGCCTGGGAGAAAACGGCGAATACCTAAGAGGGATGCCGGCCCGAGGAGGGGCATCCGACGCGGTCGGCGCGGAATTGACCGCATCCGGCGTGTCCTCACCATCCGCACGGTCGACACCCGGCGCAATTTCGCCGACCCGCACGTCGCCGACCACGCCGTCGACCCCAATCCGGGCGCCCGAGGCAAACTCTCGCAGCTCTCGCAACTCCGAAAGTACAAGTACTTCCGCGGGTGTGACGCGACGGGCGCCGTTGTCCATCTCCCAGGGCGGCGGCGACGACGACGCCGCGTGCTCCCCGTCGCCCGAGGCCCTCCTCGCGGCGATGGCGGAACACGAGGAACCCCGCGACGTCTTCATCGACGCCGAGGCGCTCGCGGACGACGCCACCACCCCCGCGGAAGGCGAGCGGCCCGATGATGACTCGGTGCTGGTGTTAAACAATGACCAAAATGGCCTTTCCGACGTGACGGGCAATGAGGGCGAGGACGTCGACGCGGACGCCGAGCGCGCGTTGCTCACCGCATCCAGGGAGTCCTCCATCGGCCGGGCCATCGACGACGTCCTGGACGACGAGCTCCAGTTCAGCGGCGAGGACCTGGACGACTCGGACGACGAAAGCGGCGACGACGGGGACGCGCCTCCTTACGCGCACTCAGAGTTCAGCCCTCGGCTCGCGGACTTCGAAGACGACGACGATGACTTCCTAGGAGACGAGGAACACGACCGGCTGGACGCGAGGAGCGAGTTCCGCAGCGTGGGGGTGGGCGCGAGCGTCTCGGATGTGTTTGCCAACGACGAGGACGACTCGTGGCTGACGTACGACCCAACCTCGAGCCCGCCGCCCGAACACGATCTTAATCTCACGGACGTTCCCGAGTGGGGCGGGCCGACGTCGCCGATCGCGGACCCGAACCGGCGCACTCGCCCGAGGCGACGGGGCGCGAACCGACGCGAGGAGGATCGTGCCGTCCACGCGAGCTCACTCGACGGCGGCGTCTTAGACGAGGACCGAGGCGACGACCCCTTAACCGACGACCGCTCGCCCGACGACCGCTCGCGGCGGCACCCGCGCCGCTCGCGCCGCCGCGACCGAACGCTTCGTTTCAGCGGTGAGGCCCTCGCGGGTGTCCAGGTGCAGGTCGAGGTCGCGAACGTCGAGGTGGATGAGCGCGCGTGCGGCGAGGATAGCGACGAGGAGGCGGAGGCGGTTGTCGCGGCGGTTCGCCGGTGGCAGGATCCGTGGCGGCGACATCGCGACGCCTCCCTCCCCGCCGCGCCCACTTACTCCACCACGCAGGCGCACCCGTTACACCCCATCGCGGGTGTCACCGACCCGAGCGTCTTTAGGGATTTCGAGAACGACGGCGAGGGTGGGTCGTTCAGTGGTGACGCGGCGACTGGGATGTGGCGGACCATGTGGCGGCGGGACGATCCCGTCGAGGAAACTGTCGGCGTGGACACTACTAACCCGTACGATACCTACGCGGACGCCGCCGACGGGAACTACCCCGGCGACGAGTCCGGCGTGGCCACCTTGACATTGGAGGACAGCGGAGGCGCGGATCAAATCGACGGTTCAAATCAAACCCCCGCGGTTGTCGACGCGGACATTCGCGACGCCGCCAGGGCCATCGAGGAGGCGAGGCTGGTGCTGGACCGGGAGCTGAGCGCCAACGGCCCGGGCGGGTACGACGAGGCGATGGACGACGCCATCGACGCGGCGTTCGCGCGCGCGGAGGAAACGCTCGCGCGGACGGAAGAAACGGCCGCGGCGTTGAGCCCGGGCAGCCAGCCGCCGCCCCCCGGTAAGGATAAGGAACGCGAAGGCGACGCGAGGGCCGGCGTGGACGTGAGCTCTGATAGCGCCTTTGACGGCGGCGCGGGCGGCGCGGGATCCGCGGCGGTGTTCCGTTCCCGGTCGCTCGAGTCATCGTTACCCCCCGCGCCCGCGTCGGACCTCTCGAGCGCGGCGTCTGGGGGCGCGTCCGGCGGTACCCCTTTGTTGGCGCGGCGATCGTCCAAGAAGAGAATCGAGATTCCACCCGGATCTTCCTCTTCCGCGGCGACGGCGGAGCGCTCGCGTTCGAGGCTTCATTCCCCCGCGACGAAGAGCAGGCCGACGTCGAGGGAGGCGGCGACCCGGTTCGAGTCCCCCGTAAGGGATCGGGGATGGAACGGGGATGCCGGAGGGAGGGGTGGTGCGCGGACGTGGGGTCCTTCTTCGGGCGCGGCTTCCGCGTTCGCGTCGGCGTTTGGGGGGGGCTTTGAAGAAACATCCGGCGGGGTCTCCGGACGCGGCGTCGCGGACCTCGTGATGAGCCGCGAGAGCCGGCTTGTGAGCGCGCTTCGCGGGGAGATCCGATGCGCCCGGGAGGAGCGCATGGAGCTCGAGGCGAGGTGCCAGGGCTTGCAGCTGCGGAGTAGCGCCGCGGAGTGGGAAAGGGACGGGCTACGGCGTAGCGTCGACGCGCTGGAGCGATCGCTGGAGCAGCACAGGCGCGCGTTGCGTCGCGAGGTGACCACGCGCGTCAAGGTGGGGCTCGATTACGGGGACTTTCGGGGAGGTACGCGCGCGGCCGGGGGTGGTGTCGGCGGGTCGGAGCAGACGCAACACGCGCCGTTGTTCCCGCAGGAGGTGCTGCAGGCTGTGGTGCGAGGCGCGGTGGACCAGAGCGTGGAGTGCGCTCTCGGCACGGGGCACGGCGGCGTCGGCGGCTCCGTCGTGGACCGCGGCACCGGCGGGGATGAGAACACGCACGACGACGACGCGCCTTTCCCGCGTTCGTCCTTCGCCGCGGATGCGCTATCCCGCTCCGTTCGTGCCGGCTTCGTCGCACCAGGCGGCGTCCAGCGACCCGGACGCCGACGACGCGACGCGTGTGTCCGACGCGGGTGTCCTGGAGGACGCGTCGCACCTGTACAGCATGGTCCGGGACGCGCTACGAGTCCAGACGTGAGGCTGGAGTTTGCTTATTCGAGCCAAAAAATAAATCTGATGACGAGTCACCTCGCCAACCCGAGCACCTTCTTGACGAACGCCACCGCCGGTCGGTCGAAGTACACCGCCACGTGGTCGCTCCTCGGCAGCGCCCACGCCTTGCCCCACGTGTGAACCACGTTCGTGGGTGTCCCGTCGGCAGTCTCCAGCGGTCCACCCGCGTGGGTCCACGCCAGGATACTCCCCCGTAGGTTATACGCGTCAACCCCCTTATCCTTGATCAACGTCTCGACGTATTTACCGCTCCTGTACCCTATGGTGCAGTAGGCGACGATCTTTTTACCGACGTATTCGCCGTTCACGTCAGCTTCGTACTGTTCCTTGGTCACGGCGCCTTTAATCACGGACACCGCCCGCTCCGCCTCCGTTCGAACGTCCACGACGACCAAGTTCCTAGGGTTGCGATGATATTTTTGTAGAAGTTCACCGGCGTCAACCTCGGGAACTTTAAACCCGAACCCGGCGTTCATGCGCTCAATCTTCATCCGGCGAATTTGGTCATCCGTGGGCATGCGCATGCAAAGACCGCGGCGTTTGCGGTACGGTATCCCCGACCACACGACTTGCGGGTGCGCGAGGGTGTACGCCGCCATAGCCGGGACGCACGCGTAGCAGCACCAGAAGGCGGCGCCCACGCGCCACCAGTCGATGGCCGCCACGCTCTCCGTCACGCCCTCGTCGCCCAGTAACGTGGCCATCCTGCCGATCTCGACGTACATGCTCCTCGCGCCGCCCATCGCGCCGGCGAAGGCGAAGAAGGCGCAGACGCTCAACGTTCGCGGGAGGGTCCATTCGGTCACTTCCCACCCAGGCGTTCCGCCGCCCGACTCGGTGGCGACCTCGTACGCCCAAACACCCAGATCGTGGACACAGAGCGCCACCCCGGAGGTCACCGCGAGGGACAGGTAAGACAGCACGAGCAGCATGCCGTGGTTCACCCGTTTATTGTGTGTAGTGGAGTAGGTGTCCATCACGAAGAGTTGCCGGCGCATGTAATTCCACCACTGCCGCCACGTGTGCTTCACGCGCTGCGGGAAGATACAGTCCGCGGGTGCACCCACCGTGCGCCGGAACTCGTCGCACAGCGCGGCGAGTATGAGGTCATCGCTGTATCCACCGCGTTCGTACTTACTTCTGCACCCGTGCTCGTCGTTGACGAACGAAGAGCGCCGGACCATCATGCAACCGCCCCACACGTTTTTGGTCCATTCGCCCGGGTGCGAGAAGGCGATGAGTAGTACCATGTGGAACGCCATCGTCATGTAACTCGGGAAGTTCACGCCGTGTTTCGGGGGTAGATCAAAGGGGAAGCCGTTGGTAAGGAACATCTTCGGTTCGTTAGCCTCCATGGAGGATACCAGTGAGCCGATGGTGTTGCGGTGTAGCCTGACGTCGTCGTCGAGGAAGAGGACGTAGGTTGAGTCCTCGTCGCTGCCCTCTAGGCCCGCGAGCATGTTGTGTATCTTCTGTGAGCACGTCATCGAGGCTCCCGCGTATCGTATACGCGCGTTCCGTTCGGTTTCTTTCAAGACCTTCTTGACCAGCGGTGCGCCGGGATCGTGCTCGGACTCGAGGACGAAGATGTATTGGATCTCGCCTCGGTACGCGCTTTGAAGCTGGGTCCTCCAGTTGCTCGCCGACTCCGGATGCGCCCCTTTGACCGGCATCACGACCGATACCTTCGGCGCATCCTTCTTGTCATCGTCCTTCCCGCCGCGTCCCCGTCGCCTCAGCCCTGTGGGCCTGTCCGTCTCTTCCACCCCAGATGGGTTGTTGTTCACGCCATCGTCGTCGTCTTCGCCGTCGGGTCGGCAGAACCTCGTCGCGGCGGTACCCCGCTTCTCCAGCGCCCGCCTGGCGCGCCCCCGGCTCGACGCCGCCCACTGCCACGAGAACCAGAACCCGACGAGGCAACACAAGGTCTGCGCCCGCCACCAAATCGCCCAACGCTCCTCATCGAGCGCGCCCATCGCTGTGGCGGAGCCCCGATGAAAACGGCACCTCGTTCCGATCACACACATTTGGAGCCGCGGAACCCTGAATTGTCGGCCACACAAACGCGCGCCGAGGGGCCGTGACACGGGTAACGCAGCTGACGGGCGCCATGTCGCTCGTCACCCTGCACGTGTACGACATCACGAACACCCAGTACGAGACGGCGAACGCGTCCATCCAGGGCCTGAACCGCTTCACCAAGGACATCCTGGGCGCGGGGGGCATCTTCCACGGGGCGATAGAGGTGAACGGAGACGAGTGGTCGTTTGGATATTGCGACCGGGGCAGCGGCGTGTACTGCTGCAGGCCGAGGGGGAACACGGGGTACACGTACAGGGAGAGCGCGCCACTCGGTGTCAGCGCGCTGTCGCCCGCGAGGGTGCGGAACATCCTCACCGCGCTGCAGATTGCGTGGCAAGGGCACGAGTACGACCTCCTCGCGCGGAACTGTAACCACTTCTGCGAGGCGTTCGCGGCGCAGCTCGGCGTCGGGTCGTTGCCGGCGTGGGTCAACAGGTTCGCCACCAACGCGGACGCCACGGTGAACGCGGTGAACTACGCGAGCGAACAGACGCAGAAGTTCGCCGAGGACGTCGGCAACGGGCTCACGAACTTTGGAAAAGGGGTTTTATCGCTCTTCGGAGCCGGGGATTCACCCCCAAACGAACGGCGGAGGATACACCCGAACGCGGCGGCGAACCACACGGCGGGTCAGAGGCACGGCGATGGAAACAGGACGGCGGGGGGAGGGGGAGACGGGGACGACACGGCGTCGCAATCGACCGCGACGCCGCCGCCGTCGGAGGGCGCCATTCGCTCGTGACGGCGTCGACACATCATTCATTAGCTTCACGTTCGTTAGCTTCGCGAATCGTTAGTCAAACTCTACTTGAGCTCCTCACTCCACGGCGCGAGCACCTTGGAGGTCATCTTCCAAACCTCGGCGTCCATCTCGTCCCGCGCGCGCATCCTCGCCTCGTGCGCGCGCGCATCCTCCGACCGCTTGGGCCCCGGCGGCTTCACCGCGCCGCACTCGTCGGCGAGCTCCCGCTTGCATCCAGTCTCCCGCGTGAACGCACCCGCGACGTCGGAGAACGTTTGGCCACCCTTACCGGCCCCGGCGATGTCCCGAAAGACGTCACTCACGGCGACGTGAGTCACCGCCGAAGCTCCGTGCGATGGCTGGCGCTTCGTGTATGACCCGAACCCGTGAGGTCCTAGAAAAGACGTGGACATCTTCCCGACGGCCCACGAGACGATCGCCGCGGGATGGTACCGCATGCCCCCTTTACTCCAGTTGGCCTTGAACGCGTAGTCCGTCAGCATATCCCCCGGGTCCACGGCGCTCACGAGCACCCCTTTGCCGTCAAACTTACGAGCCAAAACGCGGGTGTGCCGCTCGATCAAAATCTTTGAGTCGCCGTACCTAGCCGCGGGGGCGCACCCTTTCTTCTTCGGTTGAACCCCGTCGCTGGCGAGTAACACACCGTCGGCGTCCGCGGCTTTACCGCCGAGGGCCGCCGCGGACTTACACGTGACGTGGACGACGCGCGTGTTTCCCAGCACGGACTCGGCGTCCCCTTTGGCCTTCGCGGCGCGCTCCGCTAGCTTGGGCAACACGAGCCGGTTGAGAAGCACCGGGGAGAGGTAGTTGACCTGCGTGGCTAGTTCGAACCCGTCTGTGGTGTTCTCGCACGCGCGCATGGTACCCGCGGCGTGGATGAGCAAATCGATTTGCCCGTTGTGTTCGGCGAGAGCCTTCGACGCGAAGGATCTGACGCTGGAGAAGGATTCGAGGTCGAGCTCGTGCCTGGTGGCGACGCCGCTGACGGACCCTTCGGGGATGCCGTCGATGACCATGGGGTCCAGGAGGGAGTCGAGGAGGGCGTCGTCGTCGTCGTCGTCGGAAGATGTGCCGAAGCTGGAGTCGGCATCGTCTGGGAGAGGGGGCTTGGGCGTGCGGCATCCAGCCACGACGTTCGCGCCCCGCGACGCCAAACCCCGGGTGATCTCGAGCCCCATCCCGCCGCACCCGCCGGTAACCACCGCGTTGACTCCTGCGAGGTCGTCGCCGTGGCCGATGGGCACGAGCGGGGGCATGTCGGGACGCGTGGCCCACTCGATCCCCGACGCGAGCACTCCGAACATGTTGTAGCTGATGAAGGCGCCGCGAACCAGGCGCCCGCACCACAGTTCCACTTTTTTGTTGAACTCCTCCTCCAGCTCAGCCTCGGTCTTCTTGCCGGTGGGATCGCCGAAGATCTTGCCGACGTCCTTCGACGCCTTGGCCTTGGCGTTGGGACGTTTGCGGAGCTCCTTAGCCTTGCCCATGATTCGAATCGGTGCGTGCTTGTATCGGGAGGGCGCCGTCCGCTGTGGCGGCCGAGACATTAATCCAATCGAGAGACTCGGCACGACAGCTGTGGGCCGCTCGTTCGTGGAACACGTCGTCCATCGTCATCACTTCGAGACGCGCGCGTCGTGCCCATCCGAGGAAGACCCTCGCCGCTTTTTACTCACTAGCCAGCGCGGGATATGAACGCCGTGACGATGTCCTCCTCCACCGGGACGCCCCTCCGGGTGCACCTCTCGACCGGCGCGGCGCGTCGACTCGCGCGCGGCGTCCCAGCCACCGCGGCTTCGCCATCGTGGCACTCGAAGAGGGGAGCCTCCGTCGCCGCCGTGCGCGCGACGGGGGACAAGGAGGAGGCCGAGAGCCGCGAGGTGCTGGACGCGTTCTTCGTGGGCAAGGCTTTGGCGGAGACGCTGCTGGAAAGGGCGGGGGAGGCGGTCTCCGAGGCGCTCAGCGCGGTGGGAAGGGCGGAGGCTGAACGCGACGAAGCCATTCGACAGTTTCAGGACGACGTCGTGAACAAGGCGAGGGAGGCCCAGAGACGGGAGAGGGGCGGCGACGACCAGTACCGGTGATGGCAAGGCGATAGATCATCTGTGTGTGATCACCGACGGAGGAGGCTCGGCCGGCGGTCGCCTCTCCGCATCCCAGTTCATCATAGCACGCGACGACGTAGAAGTATTAAATGCAAATCTGCTCGTCACTTGCGCTCGCCCAACCGCCATCATAATTGAGGGCGCAATAGCACGAGCGCCCCGTAGAGGACACACGTGGGTTTAGTGACGATATGGCCCCGGGACTCGCGTCCGCGATGAGCGCCCGGTGTGCGATCAACGCCCGCGCTGTCGTTTCCGGGGCTAAGGTCCGAAGATCGCCGGCGCAGCGCCGCGGGTCTCGACGATTCGGGGGACGATCATCCATTGTTCCGAGAGCTTCCTCCGATGACGGCGACGGGAACGAGCCCGAGGCCGATGGGAAGCCCTTCGATCCGACCACGACGAACGAGACGCGGCTCCGATCCATCAAGGGCAAGGGCGGCCCATCTCCCGATGGCGACGACCCCGACCCGGAGAAGCCCAAAGGCCCGTTGGACTCCCTCGACCGCGGCACCCTCGACCTCATCAACCTCCTCGTCGTGACCGGCGGGTTGAAAGGGTCCATCGCGGTCGTCGGCGGCGCGCTCGTCGGCATCAACGCGCTCGCGACGATCCACCCGGACCTCGCGTCGCTCTCCCACGGCGCCGCGTTCGCCGCCCCCGTCGCCCTCCTCGACTCCCTCGTCATGGTCCCCAACTGGGAGCTCGGCGACGACGCGCGGGACGAGATGGCCAAAGGGATGAACCGCGGCGAGGTGCCCGACAAACGCAGCGAATACCGCACCGCGCTCGCAAAGTACCAGCGCGAAGAGGCGCTGAGTAACCCGTGCAGGAGCATGCCCGGGTGGCAGGACGGCCTCGTGGCGTGCGTCGCGAGGCTCACGGATGAGATGCTGGAACGGGCGGTGGTTCTCGGGTTTTTAGGTACGTGGATCGCCGACCGGGCCGTGGAGGCTGGGCTGGAGCCGTACGACGTGGAGGCGCCGGCGATGTACGCGGCGGTGGCGGCGTGCCTCGTGTTCTTCGAGGTTAGGATTCAGCGCAGGCGCAAACGGGCGAAGGATGCCATGCGGGCGTTCAGGGTGCAGCGCGACGCGCTCACTGGGAAGCAGAAGATGGTCCCGATGACCGACGACGAGGTCAAGGCTCTCATGGCGAAGGGCGTCAAGGAGTTTGAAAAAGAAAAGACGAACGCTGACGACACACGCGGTGGTCCGGGGGACGTACCCGAGGGCATGGGCGGCGTCGGGCTGCCCGTCGTGGAGAAGGCGACGGTGAAAACGGAGGCGGAGGTTGCCGACCTCGTCGAAGCGGTCACCGCGGAGGAAAAACCCATCGGTGACCCATCGAAACCAAAGGCTGACGCCGAACCTTTGAAACCCAAGGTTCCGATGCCCCCGGGTCCGCCGATGCCGCTCGGCCTGGCGCCGGGAGGCCCCGACCGGCTCAACCCCGTGGGTTCGCTCATGTTCAACGCGGACGTCAAGCGAACGCTGGACGGGTTCAGAAGTCGAATCACGTTGTTGACGCAGTGCGTGTGCTTCGTCACCGCTCCCGCTCTGGTCGGCACGAACGTCCCGAACCTGTTCGCGCCCATCGCGGGCGGACTCGTCTGCGACCTGCTGTTCATCGCGCATCAGAGGCTCGCGATGCGCCGGCTCTTCGAGGACGCCGAGTACGAGATGCCCACCGGCGGTGCGCCCCCCGCGGATGCGGAGATCAAGAAGGCGCAGATGAAGCTGCTGAAGAAGGATCTGGACCGGCGCCGGCGGGTGATGGCCAACGTGCTGATGGAGAGCGTGGACAACAGCGTGGCGGAGGGCGCGGCGGAGTTCAACATTCAGATGCGCGAGGTGGTCAAGGAGGTGCAGGAGGCGAAGGGGTACACGCGACAGGACGACGCCCTCACCGAGGTGCTCGACGCCATCCACAAAAAGTTCCCACCCGCCAAGCTCTCCGAGATGGACGAAGCCGAGTCCGTGTCGAAGATGCGATCCGTGCTCGTGGAGATTCGCGAGGAGCTCGCCAACCCTAAGACGGAGGAGGAGAAAGAGGCGGACCGCGTCGCCCAGGCGAAGGCTGAGCTGGAGAAGGACCCCATCGACCGGGAGCCGTGGAGGAGCCTCGAGAAGACCTTGGTCGAGGACCAAGCCTTGACGCACGAGGAGGCTCGAGAACAGATGAACGGCGTGATGAAAAAATTTGAGGAGGGCGCCGCCGCTAACCTGGAACGCGCGAAGCAGACGAAGGAGGAGCCCGAGGCTGCGAAGGAGGACGATGCGAAGGAGGAGGAGACGCCCGAGACGAAGAGGACCATCACGCTCGGGGACATCTCCGAGCTGGCAAACTCCTCGGGCGAGCTGCCTCCGGCGAAATCTATCTTTGAGCAGGCGAGGGAGGAGAAGGAGGCTGAGATTGAGGCCAAGGCGAAAGCGGCGGAGCTCGAGGATGAGGAGAACGAACGGACGGAGCCGACGGGTGAGTTCGCGTCCACGATCTCGGCCCTGGACAGGCTCACGGCGGCCATCGACGAGAAGCTGGAGGCCAAGGACAGGTCGCAGAAGAAATAGGATGACTTGGCAAAATATGAACCGGCACTTTCCGAAACTTGCTTCTTTTCTCGTTCACAACGAGGCCCACAACACGAAGCGCGACTCCACGTACGGACTGACCGCGCGTATCGAGCCGATATCCATCGACATCGAGCACATCACCGAGCGACCTCACACCGTCGTTCAGTCAGTCCAACTCGCGGCGCGTACATCCCGCGCGACGATCCAGTCCGCGCGTCGATCTCGTAGAAACGCACAACCTCTCGGAACCGCCGAAGCCAATGCCCGCGTCCCGAGACTACTATGCCGTGCTTGGCGTCGACAGGAACGCCAACGACGACCAGCTGAAGAAGGCGTACCGCAAGATGGCGGTCAAGTGGCACCCCGACAAGAACCAGGACAACACAGAGAAGGCCGAGGCCATGTTCAAGGAGGTCGGCGAGGCCTACGACGTTCTCTCGGACTCCAACAAACGCGCAATCTACGACAAGTACGGCGAGGCCGGTCTCAAGGGAGGACCTCCCCCGCCCGACCCGACGCAGGGCGGCGGGATGCCCGGAGCGCAGAACATGCCCGGGTTCCAGGGCGGCGGGATGCCCGGTTCGTTCCAGGGTTTCGGCCAGGGCGGCGCTGGGCCCAACGTGCAGTCCAAGCAATTCTCCGCTCAAGACGCAAAATCGCTCTTCGAATCCATGTTCGGAGGCGGCGGAGGGTTCAACTTTGGCGGCGACGACGACGCGATGGGAGGAGGTTTCCCCGGGATGGGAGGATTCGGCGGTATGGGCTCCACGGGCGGCACGGGAGGCTCAGTTCCCGCGAAGAGACCGGCGCCCGAGGAGTACCGACTGGCTCTCTCCCTCGAGGACCTCTACGCGGGACGTCGCAAGAAACTGAAGGTGTCCCGCCGCGTCCACGCCAACGCGAAGACCCCGGAGGATGCACACGCCGAGGCTCAGCGCGCGAACGGCGCGGTGGCCATGGTGGAGACCGCGGAGGTCATCGAGGTTGAAGTGAAGCCCGGGTGGAAAGCCGGGACGAAGTTGACGTTCGCGGCGAAGGGATCCGAACAGCCCGGGCAGCCCGGTAGGGCCTCGGACCTGGTCGTGGTCATCGAAGAGAAGCCGCACGCGGTGTTCAAACGCGACGGCGACGACCTCGTATACGACTGCGGCATCTCTCTGAGACAGGCGCTGTGCGGGTTCAAAATAACAGTCAGGGGAGTGGACGGTGAAGATGTCTCGGTGAAGCCGGAGAGCGGCGAGGTCGTTCCTCCGGGGGGAAGTATTCGCGTCCAGGGGAGAGGGATGCCCAGCCGTAAGAGAGCGGGAGGACGGGGTGACGTCATCGTGAAGATCGGCAAAGTCGAGTTTCCGAGACGAATCACGGAGGAGCAGCGAGTGACTTTGAAGGGCTGCATGTAGTGAGAGTTAGTCACAACGTCGAGATTTGTCACGTCAGATCGTCGTCTTCGTCGTCCAAATCAGCCACCGCGCGCTCCGCCTCTTCGTCGATCCGCGCGGACACGTTCCCTGCGCCATCGTCCTCGTCGAAGCCCGCCTCCATCTCCTCGATCAGCGCGCGCTCGTCGTCGTCCAGACTGAGCAGCCCGGCCGAGTCGACGGCTTCAGCCTCCCTTTGATCGAGGACGGCGGCATCGTAAGTCTCAGGCTCCGGCTCCGGCTCTGGTTCCGGCTCTGGTGCTAGTTCTGGTTCTGGCTCTTGAGAATCGCCCACCTCCGCGTCTTCATCCTCGCCGGGTGTCGCTTCTTTCTCGACCCCCGCGCCGTGTTCCTCCGCCGCTTCCTCCTCCTCGGCCGCTTCCTCCTTCTCGGCCGCTTCCTCCTTCTCGGCCGCTTCCCTCTCCTCTTTTTCCCGCATCCGTCTCTGGTGCACCTCCTCGCTGATCCTCGCGAGCTCGTCCATCGCCGCGTGGTACCGCCGCTTCCCCTCCTTCACCCTCAACGCCACCTCCGCCACCTCCTCGTCCAACGCCTTCGCCTTGGCCTCCACGGCGGACTTGACCGCGAAGTACGGCTGAGCCTTCTCCACGCTCTTGGCGAATTTCTTCCGCAGCGCGATGGACTCGTTCACCGCCTTGGTCGCCAGCCGCGTCATCCGACCGTGCGTCGCCTCCGCGCGTTTCTTCATGATCTCCGTCTCCACTACTTTGGACATGGCGTCGGAGAGCGCGATCATCAGTTGGGTGTCGAATGTTCCGCCCTCGTTCCCGGTGATTTTTTTCCCGGGCGAAGCGGACGCGGCCATCTCCGCCTCTAACTGCGCTGCGACGTCTTTAGCCGCCGCGTGCATGTCGTGCGCCTTTTCGTAGGCGCGGAGGCACTCGATGGACCGCACCTGGTACATGTGTCCGACAGCCTGCGCGTGGAAGAACGGCACCGCGGCGCGGACGCTGCTCGACAGTTTCTTCCGCGTATCTTCGATCTTCGTCCCGCCGTCTGACTTGTGCGTCCTGCGTCGTCGCTTAGCGGCGCCGAGCTCCAGTTCGATGTCGTTCACCGCCATCATCGCCTCGTTCATCTCGTCGAGGGCGCCGGCGACGCGCGGGTCCACGTCCTCGGCGAATTCCAGGTCGTCGTCGGGTTGGTACGGCGGGTCCACATCGCCAAACTCGCTCGGTGGCGCGGACGTGCTCACGCTGGTCCCCGCGCGCCCCAAGAACGCCGGCGTCAGGAAGTCCTCCAGCGACATCGTGGGAATCTCCTCGAGGTGGTCGAGCTCGTGGCCGAGCTCCGACATCTGCTCGGCGTCGACGCTGGCCCGCAGCGGCGAGGCTTTCGTCTCGGTCCGGGGGCTCCCTCCGTCAGGTTCGGAGGTTGCCTCTGATCGGAAATGTGCCAGGGTGGCGGTCGGGGAGTGCGCCGACACCGCCGGTTCGTCGCCCTTGGCGTGTGGGGATGCCGGCGTCGGGGTCATTGGCTCGGGCGACGGCGCCGGGGACGGATGGTCCCGCGGCGGAGACGGCGGCTCGACCTCTGGCTCGCGCCCCGCGTCCCGCGTCTCCGAGTCATTGACAACCTCGTTGATGGCAACTTCATCGACGACGGCCTCCGTCGGCTCGGGCGTCTCCTCCGGCTCGTCCCGCCGTTCCGGTCTGGGCGACGACGCGCCGAGCCTGCTCGGCGTCGTCGGCTTGGCGAGCATCCTTTGGGCACGCTCGGACATCGACATGATGACCGTCCAACGCGCGCCCGCGGCGTTGTTTGGCAACGGAACTTTCAATGATGATGCTGACGAAGTCGCCGTTGTTGTGTTGGCACACGCGCCCACTCTTTGTGGGCACCTGTGATGTCGCCATGCCTCGGCTGCTGTGCGCCGTGGACCCCGAGGGTCGTTCTTTGCTGACGCGCACGTACGGGAACGTCGCGACGCCGTCATTCCCGACCGTCGCGCTGCTCGCGTCGGTCGCCGCGTACGCGGAAGCGACGGGGACCGGGTCGTTGAGGCGGGTCTCGTGCGACGATGGGTTCCAGATCGCGTTTCGAAGGTCCGCGGGTGGTGTGCGTTGGGTGCTCGCGACGGCGGGCGATACGGACGAAACGCGCGTGGACGCGATGCTGATGATGTGCGAGAGGATAGCGGAGGGGGTGTGCGGGAGGGACGCGCTGAACTGCGACGCCGGCGAGCGAAGGGGCGGCGCGCAACGGATGAAGATGGCGTTGGGCGCCTGCGTCGCGGCCATCGACAGGGCGATGGACACGCGCGCGCCGCCGTCCTTCGCGCCGTTCGGCGTCCACGAGATGAATCGAACGAAGACCGAGACGGAGACCGAACGCGACGATGACGACGCATCCGCGCGAACGTTCGTGGAGGGGCTGGCGAGCGCGCTGCCGACCGTGGACCGAGTCGCGATGGTGGCGACGACGTCCGGCACTGGCATCGGCGGCGACGTCGAGATCCTCGCGAGCACCGACGGTTGGAGATGCTCGATGTGCGGCGCGGATGGGCTCGTCGCACACGCCGTCCTCGCGTCCGTGCCGCCTGGTCCGGACGCAAGGGACGTGCCGGTGTACGTCGACGACGGCACGACCCCGGCGCGGCTGTTGACGGTATCAGTCGGGAAAGGACGGGAGGCGGCGGCGATCGCGGTAGGACCGGAGCCGACGCTTACGGTGTTTCGCGCGGCGGTGAAACTCACGACTAGCAAGCTATCGTATCATTAAACGACTCATCTCTTCATGATATCTCGAGACGGACGCGCCTTGGTGCGGGGCCCTTTGACGGCTTTGATCCTTTCCCAAGCCGCAGCCTCGACGGCGTCCAGGCTCTTCGCGCCCCGCACCAGCTGCGTCTTGACAGTCGCCAGCGGCCCGTCAAACTTGATGTTGCGATGGTACGTATCGATGTTCTCGTGGGCGATGAGGATCGGGGTGCGCATCGGCGTGACAAAGTCCCTCGGCAAGCCCAGGAGCGCGAGCGCCAAATACTTGAACCTGCCCGATGTGTGCAGCTGGGAAACGTGGTCCTGCAGCGGATTCGGTATAGGAAAATCCGTCGCCCCGCCCACGTTCGTCTGCGGCCACCACATCGCCCATATCTGCACGGTGTGTACCCTCGGCCTGGAGTCCGTCAATCCATAGTTGAGCGAATGCCACATCGGACCCTTTTGACTTTTGTTGGCTGCGGTGACATCGTTCACCATACCGGGAAACGAGTCCGCCTCGCGGGTGCAGTGAATCACGTCCACGCCAGCCACCGCCCGGTTGCACGTGTTTGTCAAATAATGGGACACGGTCGTGGACATATCCGCCGCCATTTCAGCCACCACGCACTCGTCGAATCTTCTGATCGATCCGTCCGTTCCTTTCCCGTCGGGCCAGTTGATCTCGACGGCGAAGACTCCGAGGGTCCCGGCGGCGGAATCGGCGTCGAAGAAACCTTCTTGCATCAGAACGACGGCGTCGTCGGCCCTCGGGTCGCGAGGCCTCGGAAAATGGAATCCACCCCGTTCGACCAGCGCGTTGACGTCCATGTAGAACAGCTCGCTCGTCGCGCGGAAGCGAAACTCGTCAGAGTTTAGCGTAGTATTTTTGGTCACCGCTGAGGACTCCAGTTCGCCGGGGAGGAGCGTCCCGGCGCGGCGTCGATCTCGGCGAGTGAAAACCTTGCCGTACTGTAGCCACCCGTGAGGCATGTCACTTTCCGGGGGAAATCCGTCGACGCCAATCTGATTGTGGCAGGGCAGGACGGGGCCTCTCAATTTGTCAGGACGGGGCCTCTCCATCCCGCCCTCGGTCCAATGGCCCGGGGTGCCGACGAAAGAAAAAGGCACGTCGACGAGATCGGGCCTGACCCCGAAGTCCTCCTCGACGGCGAGATCCAGCGGGAGCACGTTCCAACCGCCCGTCGCCCTGCCCTCCTCTCGAATCAAGGATCGGGCCCGTCGCAACATTCGCGTCAGCCGCCTGTTCCATTGCTTGTGCATCTGGACGCTGCGCAGACTGGCTGGCGAATCTCCCGTTTCAAAGTAAGTGTAAACGCCGTTGTTTTGGTCGTCCCAGTACTGGCCCGCGCCGAGTAGCCTGTAGTGGTGCAGGAACTGGAACCACGCTCGGACGCACGTGGTCGCGTGCGGCCACCCGAGCGGACACCGCGGGCACCCGTGACCGAAAGTGTTGACTCGCAGGTTCTCGCGGCGTATCTCATGCATCTCACGTTGCAACTCATGGTTGCCATGGTCCAGGTACCTATTCTCGTTCTCCGTACACCACTGGGTCAACGGCATCGACGAAATGGTACCCGGCACTGGGAAACACTCCACCCCTTCAGATTGAACGCCAAAGAAATGGTGCGTCCTGGTAATAAATTCGGACAAGGCATTGGCTCCTTCTTGGGCGTATCCTTGCTTGAACCCGGTCCAATACCTTTCGTTGTCCTCGTGCGTGGGCCGCGGGTCCCTCACGCAGCACAGGAATATCTTCTTGGCGTTGTTCGAGTGCGGAAACGCCGTCACCGCGCAGCCGAAGAGTCGCGCCGCCTGCATGGCTCTTTCCATCCTTCGAGTCTCCCTCACGTCCCGCGGGTACACCTGAAGGCACGCCCTCGCGCCCGGCCGCAGCATCGTGTGTAGGGACCCGAAGAACCGTCGCAGCCGCTCGTCGATCGCGGCCTCGTCGTCCCCTTGGCACAGCCACTGCGCGGCGGATATCGAGACCACCCCGTCGAAGCACCGTTCCCTGAACGGCAGCCCTTGCCCGAAGTCTCCCCTCAGCACCGCCCCGGTCGCCGCGCCTTCGCCCGTCTCCAACATCGCCTGGCTCGCGTCGACGCCGACCGACACGTGTCCCCGCGCCTTGATGACATCGGAGGAGAGCCCGGACCCGCACCCGATGTCCGCTATGAGCAGCGGTCCGACGCGCTCAGCCGGCTGCAGCACGAGCAGATCCAGCGCGCACTCCGTCAGCTCGCGCTGGACCTTGTCGTTCTGCGAGGTGTATCGCGCCGCCTCGTCACGGTCGTAGTGCGCGTTCGCGTCGCCGCCGCGTTTATCCTCCGGCCGCTTGGTAACCCCGGGACTGGCGTCGCGCCCGGGATGAATCCTCGGGCGCTTGGCCATCGGAGCGCACTTCGGGAGCCGCCCCACACGCGCCTGGCAATCTGATTTAACGTCGTTTGCCCGAGAAATCCAGATGCCGCTGGGGACCTTTTTTATCCGGGTTCGGGTGGGGCCAATGGCGGGTCATACCCGCGACGCACGCGGGCGCTCGGCGGTGAACCTCTCGCGAGTCTACTCGTTGCGAGGCCATCGCGCCGAGAGCTCCGAGCCGCGGTCGTGCATCGCACACACGTAAGGCCACAGCGTGGACGCGTGGGGGGAATTCCACAAACCCGAACCGAGGTTAAGGCCGGGCCACGTACTTTTTTGACGGGAGGATGGCGTCGTCGATGAGGAGCGCGCCGATGGGCCTCGGCGCGCGCGCTTCCCTCGTCCGCCGCGCGCCGGCCCGCCATGTTGTCGCCATCGCGGCCGTGATGCCCAAAGCCCACGCGCGGCTCGGCTCTAGACCCGCGACCGTCCTCGACGGTTCGACGCCACGTCACGCCGACTTTCAATGGTCATCCCAATGCCGGCCGACGCGTCACCGCTTCGTCGCGGTGGCGTCCTCGTCGTCCTCGTCCCCTTACCCGGCCGCGCACCCGTCGCCCACGTCGCCGTCGCCCGTCGTCGACGGGAATAAATCCAGCGAACGAGCGCCGCGGAGCCCGCTGGCGCTCATCGCGCGCCTCATGGCTGGCGTCGCCGCGTGCGTCGCGTGGTTCATGTTCGCCCCACGAGCCGCGAGCGCCAAGAAAGAGGTGGCCGCCGCGGCGGTGGAGGCTGCCGCGAAGATGACGGTGGACTGGCACGCCGCGTGGGGCTCCATCGTCGGTACCGTCGCGCTGCTGGTCGCGTACGCCTTCTTCTGCACGAGCGAGACGGCCATCACAACCCTCTGGCCGTGGAAAGTCAGGGAGATCAGCGACCAGGAAGGACCGGACTCGCCGTTCACGCTGATGCGTAAAGACATCAACAGGTTCCTCACCACGATCCTCATCGGCAGCACGGTCACGAGCATCGGCAGCGCGACGCTCGCGGCGCAGGCGGCGATGCACATGTACGGCGAGGAGAGCATCGCGCTGTGCACGGCGGCGCTCACCTTGGTGACGCTAATCTTTTGCGAGATTGCGCCCAAATCCATCGCCGTGCAAAACGCCGCCGAGGTGGCGCGCGTGGTCATCCGCCCCATCGCCGCGATGTCCACGCTGGTGTACCCCATCGGCAGGCTGTGCACCAACCTGGTGAACGCTGTGTTCGCTGTGTTTGACATTAAAATAGCCGCCGAGCCGTTTGTATCCGAGGAGGAGCTCAAGTTGGTGCTCTCCGGCGCCGCCAAGTCTGGTCAGGTGGACAGCGGCGAGAAGGAGATGATCCAGAACGTGCTGGACATGTCGGAGACGCCGGTGAGGGAGGTGATGACCCCGCTGGTCCGGGTCGTGGGCGTGGAGCAGAGCACCAGCTTGGTGGAGCTACAAAAGATTTGGCGGACGCACCGGTTCTCCAGGGTGCCCGTCTACGCCGACAGGGTGGACAACATCGTCGGCGTCGTCTACTCCATGCGCTTACTGGAGTACGAGCTCAAACAGGAGCTTTTATCTACGATCAAGGTGGAGCAGGTGACGCAGAAGCCGCCGTTTTACGTCCCGGAGTCCATGTCCGTGGTGAAGCTCATGCGCGAGTTGTTAGCGCGGAAAACGCACATGGCCATCGTGGTCAACGAACACGGCGGCGTCGTCGGCATCGCGACGTTCGAGGATTGCGTCGAGGAGATCGTCGGTGAGATTTACGACGAGAACGACAGGCCGGACGAGAGTGAGATCAACGAGGACTACGTGCGCGAGGTGGCGCACGACGTGTACGACGTGGACTGCAGAGCGTTTGTGGACGACTTGGCGGAGCACGTGGGCGTACAAATACCGTCATCCGCTCTGTACGACACCGTCGGCGGGTTCACGTGCGATTGCTTCGACCGGATCCCGAACGTGGGCGAGACGATGGTGGTGCACATGGCGTCCGCGAACAGGAACTACGATGACGAGTCGGACGACGAGGACGATCCGTCCAACTTTGGTTCCCGCGGTCGATCGTTTTCGGACGCGAGTGGCGAGGGCGAATCGGAGAAGGTTGACTACTGCGGACTTCGTCCCGTGCGAATCACGGTGTTGGACGGCGGGATGAAGATTTTGCGCAAGGTGCAGATACGGGTCAACGACGCGGCGAGGCTCAAGGAGGTGCTCGACGGCGGTGGTGTCCCTGTGCCCGCGCTGAGGAACCCGGATGACGAAGGGAACGCGGATGCAAACGGACGCAATCGCGAAGCCAGCGTCGACGAAATCACGGTGGACGATAGGACAGAGACGTGGCAGCCGTCTAGATAGTCTGACCACACACGCCAAGTACACTCCCTCGTGACGCAATTGTATATGCCGTAGCGCGCTTGTTGTTATTATTATCGATCAAGTCGTCAATCCACTAAGAAGGTAACACTCGAGAGCGGACTACTCGCGTGAACTCATCACGCGGGTGATTGACCGTTGCGCCTGTTTTTGGACATCAGCCACTCGAGCGCCGCGTCGAACACGGCGTAAGACGTGGGAGTCTCCATGAAGTGGTCCACGCCCGGTAGCGTCCACTGCTCCACCTCGACGTTACCGGTGCAGTCGCCGAAGGTGGCCACCTTGGCGTCCACCTCGCGCTGAGCCGAGCCGTCGCCAACCGGAAGCACGAGCGTCCCTCTCGGCGAGGAAATCGCGGGAGCGCAATTGAATTTAGACGCGAGTGTGTCGACCGTCTCATCCTGGCCGGGGAACGACACGCCGGCGAAGTTCGTGCCACCCGTGATGGGCACCGTCAGGTCGGCTTCGCCGTGGATGTTCAGCACGTTGGTGGCGGTACCCTTGGGCGGGGCGCATCTCGAACTGTCCTTCCACACGCTTCCCGCGAATGTCGCCACCGCGGCGAAGACATCCGGCGCCTGGCACGCGATTCGGTTCGCCATGAACCCCCCGGTGGCGACGCCGAAGAGGTACACCCGGTCGTGGTCGACGTTGTACCTGAGTTTGATGGCGTCGATGAGGTCGAGGACGTACTCCACGTCGTCGCTGTCACCCGCAAACTCCGGGTTACAACAGGCGTCGCTGCCATCCTGTTAAAGTTGAACAAAACACGGCGTCATTCTAATTGCCCACATGCTGATATGGAAATAGAAGTAAATAAAAAGAAACTTACCCACGCCGGGCATGACCACGCGGGTGCGACTCTGTCCAGGGTGCTGTTGATGAACCGTACCGTGAGCATATCCCCGACGTTTGGGGAGTCCATGCCGATGTTGCACAGCGCGCACTTGCGCGTGTGGTGCGGCGCGGTCGGCGTGGCGTAGAGGAAAGGCCCACGCTCCGCCACCTCTAAACTCCAGTCGTTGAACTGCGACAGGGTCTGCTCCCGCGGTATGCGTCCGCCGCCGGCGTCCGCGCGTCTGGCGGTCACCGAGTACATCTGTTGCTCCACGTCGGGAAGGCAGAACCCGTGGAGGTACACCAGGAGGGGCGCGCCGGGAGATGCAGTTTGGGAGTAGGTTTGGGAGGCGAAGACGTCAACGTCAGCCTTGGTTGGAATAGGGACGCGAAGCCGGACACCGCCCATGACCTTGAGCCCGTCCAACTCCGCCTCGCCGCCGCTTTGCGCGCCCAGGCCCAGGCCGCCCGCGTACGCGCGAGGCGCGTGGGTGAGCAGAAACGCGAACGCTAACGCGAGGAAGTGCATGTTCGGTTCGTTCGATACGAGTACTGCGGCGAAGGTCTCGAGACGAAGAGAGCTTGTACGTTACTCTCATAAAGAGCCCTCTCTTTGGCGTTATCGAGGCGGAGAGGCGTCTATGCTTCGTGATTGATTTCAATCGGTTCTATCGTGTCTCGCTCGCTCAACCCTAGTCGTCCCCACGCGTCCCACCGCCGTGGTTCCGCCTGGCGTCCCCAGTGAACTCCGGCAGCCTGTCGCAGTTGGAGCCGCGACCATTCGCCGAGGAGGTGGCCGCCTCGCCGTCGACCGCCTCCACCTTCTCAGAGTCCTCTCCGCCCACGTCTCCGTCCATCGCCCATCTCGGCAAGTTCATACCCGCGTTCTTACCCCCCTCTACAGAACCGGTCTCCACCCCGTTCATCTTCGATATCGGGCACTGCGCGAAGCACGGGGTGTCGAACGCCGGGTCTTCGTTCATCTCAGGCGGCTTCTTCCCGTACACAAACCTGCACTCGAAAGTTTCGTAATCCGGCCGAAGCTCCACGTCGAGCCCGATCTCGTTGAAGAAGTTCTGCGTGGGAACCTTGCACACGTTGAGGCAGACGGACGCGCACCCGCCCTCCTCCAGTACCCTGCACCGCTCCAGCAGCACGCCCTGCCTGTACCCCGGCGCCTCGCCCATCAACGGCAAGGACTCGTCGGTCGAAGACTTTAAA
>Ga0302116_1000422_pt1 | contig 25337 bp, 19 predicted proteins | sample AG5_SCM_MG_FD_203124 | JGI IMG/M metagenome (GOLD analysis project Ga0302116, IMG submission 203124) | Marine microbial communities from Western Arctic Ocean, Canada - AG5_SCM | ecosystem: Environmental > Aquatic > Marine > Oceanic | place: Canada: Western Arctic Ocean | collected 2017-10-01 | reverse complement strand
TTGAGAACGGTTCGCGAGAAATAGCAGATTTAACCCCTTTTTATCACGACTCGCGCTCGTCGCTCCGCGGCGGACTACTGGTCCACTAGGGACTTGATGATCTCCGCGGCGCGACGCGGGTCCGCCCTGCCTTTCGTCCGCTTCATCACCTCCCCGACGAACAGACCCATCAGACGGGTCTTACCGCCCCGGAGTAACTCGACCTGATCCGGCATCGAACCCACCACGTCGGCGCACGTCGCCGCCAACGCCCTCCCCTCGCCCTCCCCACCCGCCTCCACAGAAGCCCCCTCATCGCCGCTGTAGAAGAGCTCTTTCGATATCTCAGGCACGGGCCTGGTGTCGCCCGAGAGCATCGCCGCGAGGACCGACTTGGCCATCCTCGCGGTGATTGTGAATCCCCCGTTTTTCGCGCCACCGATCGACGCCAGGAGCGTCCCCACCCTGTCCGCGTCGGCACTCTCGGGCAGACCGAGCAGCGGCTCCTTGTGACCGGCGACGTTCGCCTTCTTCGCGGCGCCCACGAGCGTGCCGGTGACCCAGTTGGCCACGTCCGCGGCGCCCGGGGGCATCACGCCGTTTTCATTCGCGCGTGTATTCGCCGATGAAACGCATTCGTCAAAGTACGCCACCGACGACTTGTGCGACGCGACGCGCGCGGCGAGTGCCGACGTGAGCCCGTACTGGTCCATGAGCCTCACACGTGCCCGCGACGGAAGCTCGGGGACGGCCGATCGGATCATCTCCAGCGTCGCGGGTTCGAGCACGACGTGGGGCAAATCGGGCTCCGGCGCGAACCTGTAGTCCAGGAGAGCCTCTTTGTCGCGGAGCACTTTGGTGGTTCCCGCGATTGGATCGAACGACCGGGTCTGACGCGGCACGACCGCGCCCGATCGCATCAACGCGATCTGCCGCGTTCGCTCGTGCCGTATCGCGCGAGTGATGGATCGGAACGAGTTCAGGTTCTTCACCTCGCACCGGTCGCCGACCACGGAGCCGTCGACGCGCCGGTGCGACACGTTGACGTCCACTCGGAGCTCGCCGAGTTCCATGTCGGCGTCGCCCACGCCCAGGAACCGTACTATCTGTTGGAATGTCTCCGCGGCGGCGGCGGCTTCCTCGGCGCCACGCAGGTCCGGCGCGGTGACGATCTCGACGAGGGTGGATCCCGCGCGGTTCAAGTCCACGAGAGTCCCGCGGCTCGAACCCGTGCGTTTCCCGGTGTCCATCTCCAGCTGCAGCCGTTCCACCCGCAGCGTCCTGGGTGTTTGCTCAGCCGTGTGATTCTTCCCTTTAGAGTCGTCTTTAGTTCCTCCTTCTTTGGTATCTACGAACACCTCGATCTGCCCGCCGAGCGCGATTGGTGAGCGCTGCTGGGTGATCTGGTACCCGTGCGGTAGGTCCGGGTAGTGGTAGTGTTTCCTGTCGAACGAGCTCTTGGATTGGACTTGGGAGCCGAGCGCGAACCCGAGCCTCGCGGCGAGCTCCACGGCCCTGGCGTTGAGTGCGGGGAGGGACCCGGGTAACGCGGCGTCGAACGGGGCGACGTTGGCGTTGGCCTTGGCGCCGTACAGTCGTTCGGCTCTGCGTGGGTGGAGGTGGAGGGCGGGGCGTCGTTGTTAGGTTTCGCGGGTGCCGATAAACTGTTTGGTTTTCATCGCGTGGAACCGAGGACCACACGTCGATCGAATGCGGGTTCATCGACCGATACGGGACGCGCGTGGGCTCACCCGGAGAACAGTTTGGTGTCGGCCGCTAGCTGCACGTGCAGCTCGAGGCCCACGACGGTCTCCCACTCGTCGTCGTCCTCGTGCGACTGCGCCATCATTTTCGTCGAGGGCGCCGCGTACCATCGATGGTGCGACGACGACGACGACGACGACGCGAGGGACCCGCGGACCTTCTCGCGGCCGAAGATGCGCGCGGCGGTCGTCTCGCCGCACCGCGACGCCAGCGCCAGGCGAAACATCCGCGACGCCTCGCGACACGAACGCGCCATAGTCGCCCGAGTGAGTGGCGCCCACCTGAAGTGATGATGAGAGCGGGCGAGCCAAACGAAACTTTTGGCTTGGTTATGGGCGCGCCGAAATCTGCTGCGTTTCGATTGGTACAACTGGCAGCGGACAGCTGTTCCTTTTCGAAGCCCCAGCTTCACGATTTTAGTCTGTTTGCCCATACGGCAGCTTCAAAGGCCGTTGACCTGTTTGAGAAATTTTAAAAAAACTGTCAAGCCGCTTTTCAAGGAAATTCAAATTCCTTGGACCCACGCGGCCCCGGCTCATAGCAGCTAGCGCACGTACGCCGTCGCACTAGCTCGTATCCACACCCGTACCTAAGCGATATGGTCGCTCACGCCGCGGCCGCGTCGCTCGGCTCGATGCAGATGACCGCCGCGCTCAGCAGGGGCTCGGTCGTCCCCTCAATTCGCCGGGTCGCATCAGTCCGCCCCGCGAAGCGCCTCACGCGCGCTCGCTTCCCCGTCGTGCGCGCCGCGCAAGACCAGGGCCCCAACGAGAGCACCGAGGACTACGAGGCTCGCCTCCACGCCGACGCCACCGTCGCGGTCGAGCGTCGCATCCTCGAGGTCGTCCCCGCGGAGCTCCTCGGGTCCATCGCCATCCCCCAGAAGCTCGTCGAGATTCGCTCGTACGTTCGCTGGGAAGAGGCCGGCAAGCCCGAGGACACCAGCAGGGAGTGGCAGGCGCGCGAATACCAGGCGGCCCTCATCGACCTGAAGCTGGAAATGCTCGCGGGCGGTAACCTCAACGACGTCCGCCGCAGGTACCAGCTCGACACCGAGTTCGGAGAGGACTCCCCGTGCCACTCCCCGTCCAAGACCGAGCTCGAGATGCTCAAGAAGGCTCTCGCCATCTCCAAGGAACCCGAGTACTACGCCGACGAGAAGGCCCAGGCTCCGATCGACGGCGAGGATGCAGCCATCGCGATGCTCGCCAACGCGGCGTCCAACATCGTCGCCCCCGGCCCCGCCATGCCCCCGGCCCCCGTCGTCGCCGCCGCGCCCGCGCCGGCTTCATCCGTCCCCGTCCCCGTCGACGCGAAAAAGGCGGAGAAGCTCAAACTCAAAGCTGAGGCTGAGGCGCAGATGAAGAAACTCCAGGCACAGATGAAGGCACTCGAGGAGGAGGATACCGAGACGGAAGCGGACGAGCTCGCCAAGCGCGTGGCCGCCGCGGCCGCCACCGTCGTGCCGCCACCGCCCGTCCCAGCCGCGCCGCCCGCGCCCGGCGCGGCCGCCAAGCCCGTGTTCAGCCCAGTCGGCGCGGCCAAGCCCGAGACGGCGGGCGCCTCGGACACCTCCAAGGCGAGGGCGCTCAGCGCCGCCAAGGCTGCCGCCGAGGCTGAGCTCAAGGCTGCCGAGGCTGAGATGCGCGCCGCGCAGGCTGCGCTCAAGGCCGCCGCCGCCAAGCGCGAGGCTGACGCCAAGAAGTCCGCCACGGTGCTCGGTGACGAGCTCCGCATGGGCCACGTCCCCGCCGAAGTCGCCAAGAGCACCTACGGCGTCAAGGCCAAGGCTGCCGATCTGGAGGCCAAGGCTAAGGCCAAGAAGGATGCCCAAAAGAAGGTGGACGCCCTCTTCATCGAACCCGGCGTCGAGAACCCCACCATGATCAAGGCTGAGGCTAAGCGTCTCATCGAGATGGAGCTCGCCAAGGAGGAGGAGATTCTCAACGCCAAAAAGTCCGTCGCGGAGCCCGCCGAGCCCCTCAAGGCTCCCACCGCTCTCAAGGCTCCCACCCCTCCCCCTGCCCCCGTCGCCAAGAAGCCCATCGTGGCCACCTCCGCCGACATCAAGAGCGACATCCCCGAGCTCGTCGACGACGTCGCGGGCGAGGTTGCCGACATCGAGGACTTCCAGCCCGAGTTTGTCGCCGGCACCGCCGTGGACGAGCGCCTCGCCAAGATTGAAACTCTCCACGCCGCGCAGCTCAAGGCTGTCAAGAAGGAGCACGAGGAGGAGCTGCTCAAGGCTAAGCTCTCCGTCGAGACCGACGGCGCGTCCTCCTCCGCGGAGAAGCAGCTGAGGGCCAAGCTCGGCGAGCTCGTCCGCGCCCTCGAGGTTAGCAACAAGCAGTGCAGGGGCCTCAAGGAGAAGCTCGCGTCCACCGCGACGGAACTCGCGACGGAGAAGAAAATCTCCGGCAAGGCTGGCGAAGTGCTCGCGGCGCACAAGACGAACGAGATGATGATCAGGACGCTCAAGAAGGAGCTCTCCGTCGCGTTGGAGGTTCAGGCGACGGCTGAGAAGCGCGCGCAGGCGGCTGAGAAGGAGGCGGCGGCGACCAAGGTTGACTCGGACGTCACCACGGGCAAGAGCGAGTCCCTCGAGGAGCGCGTGAAGGAGCTCGAGGCTGAGCTCGCCGAGGCGCAGGAGGTCATCGCGGAGTTCAAGGCTTCCTGGGAGGCTGATCGCAAGGTCATCGCCGTCCTCTCCAAGATGAAGGATGCGCCCGACGCGCAGGCTAAAATCGCCGCCGCCGCCGCCGAGGAGTCCTCATCCTCCAGCGTGTTCAGCAAGTGGGGCGCGTCCCTTACCCGGGCGCTCGTGGGCGACCTCGCCGCCAACCGCGACGTGGCGGCGGAGACTCTCAGAGCTTCCGCCATCAAGTGGTCGCCCAAGTACGACGCCATCGAGGCTGAGAAGGCTGCCGCGGCGAAGAGGGAGGCGAAACCTTACGCCAGGCAAGGGGGCAGCGCCACCATCGCCATGCTCCGCGCCAGGAAGGAGACCGCGGAGCGTGCCGTCGATGAGAACGCACGGGCGAGGCAGGCGAACTGGCTCGAAGCCGCCGAGCAGGCGACGGAGGCTGCGGCGGCGTTTGACGAGGAGGTTGAGGTTGAGGAGGAGGTCGTCGAGGAGCCCGAGCCCGAGCCCGTCGCCGCCGTCAAGCCGGTTGCGCCCGCCGTCAAGCCGGTTGCGCCCGCCGCCGTCAAGTCCAACGCCGTGCCCAAGGCGAAGAAGATCCCCCTCCCGGGCGATAAGCTTCCCCCCGCCGCCCCCGCCGTGCCCAAGGCTGCCGCCAACGTCCCTCCACCCGGCGCCAACGCCGTGGTGAAGACGGCTGAGGACGCCGTCGACATCCAAAAGCCGCCCACCGCCACCGGCAAGGCGGCCGCGCCCGTCGCCATGCCCAAGGCTGCCGCGCCCAAGGCTGCCATCATGCCCAAGTTCATCCCCGCCTCCAAGGCTGGTGACGACAAGAAGGACAACGGCGGCTGGAGCAGCGCTCACCTTCCCCCGACTCGCTAAACCGAGTTGGTTGGCTTGAATTTATTTCAAAACTTGACGCATAACAGTTGCCGACTCCTTTGACGGATGGACGCGAGGAAGATGACCGCGGACGGGAGGAAGAAGTGGCGACGCGGAGGAAGATAGCCCGCGACGCTCGCGCTCATGTAATTCGAATGTTTATTTTCCCTTCAACTTCGATGAAAGGCGCCTATGGTTCTACGTTCTATGTTCACCGCCGAAAGAGCCGTTGGCGACGACGATCAGCAGAAGATGCTTTGAAGAGCCTCCTGCCTCGCCCTCGCCATCCCCATGGCGTGCATGTCCACCCCGCACGCCTTCGCGATCGCCGCCTCCCGCTTCGCCCGTCCCTCCGCCGACTGATCCAGGCCGTGGTCCCACGCGCCGTGCGCAGCCTTGCCGCCGCTCTGCGGCATGGCTGTGGGCTTGGGCACCGCCATCACCGGCCTGGGCGGTCCACCGCCGCCGGTGCCCGGGGTGTGCCCGAACATGCCCCCGAACCCGCCGGCGCCCCCCGCGGCGGACGGCGTGTCTCCCACGTCCGAGCCGTCCATCGACATCCGTCGAGGGGCCCACTCGCCGTTCCCCGTCGCCTCCGCGATCCGCCTGTCCTCCTCCTCGTTTCGTTTGTTGAGCCTCGCGATCTCAGCCGCGTTCTCCTTCCTGTAGGCGTCGACCCTGGCCTCCGTCGCCTTGACGTCGACGTTCTCGCACAGGTTGAAGATGGTGTCCTCCACCTGCTCGAGGTAATCGTTGAACTCGCGCAGCTCGTTGAAGTCCATCTGGCGCTTGTTGTATCTGAGGGGATCGAAGGGTTCCAGGGCGGATCAGCGGGTGGTCCGGGTCGTGGGCCGTAGGGCGGGGGATGCGGTATCGAGGATATATACGGGGTGAACACTCACATGGACTTGATCCGCGCGCGAACCTGGACCTCACGGCCCAGCGTGAGCGCGGACATGGCGACCCTCGGGCACTCGCTCCGACCCGGCGAGGGTAAAAGTGTACTTGTATATATTTTCGGTCCTGACGAAAAGTTGGCAAAAGTGTGGCCACAACGCGGGGCGCCGCACATCGACGCGACATGAGGAACGATGAAATCGACAACAGTAGGACGATCACGGTGCTGTATGGCGGCCCCATCGCCAAAGAGGTGCGCGATTCGCGAGTCTATCCCAACACCTCGATCCCGCGGCTTGAAGCTGGGCACACGTCATCCGCCCCGAAGGGTGCCCACCACTAACATCGCCCGTCCCCCCACAGGTGGCTGATGTCGTCGCTTATCGCATGAAGGATCAAAGCGTGTTCCAACACGTGAAGGTCGGCGATATTGCCAAGTACAAGGAGTACGGCATCGAGACCGTGGATCATCGCGAGATGTTAGACGCGGGTACGAAAGGGGTGCTACCACACACCAGATCCTCAGATATAAAAACCGTCGATGAAGTGTTCCTATTGGTGATGGAGACTGGCGAGATGGAGGAAGCGGTTGGGGGAGGGATCACCTTCCTGAGGGACGCGATGGCGTGCGTGAAGACCACTCGGGATAACCGATCACAGGGTGATTACGAACATGATATGTTTATCGTGAGGGACGACAAAATGAGCGATGTGATGTATGCTGTGCTGGCCGTGGGTGACACCGACGCAATGCCCGAGCGAGCCATGTACAGGAGTAAGCAGAACACCGCGGGGGACTGTAACCAGGCGGGTCAGCTCGCGGATAAGGTCATGAAGCAGCTGGGCGGTGTGCGGGTGTGTCCCAGGGGGGAGATCGACGTCGCGAGGGACCAGGTGGAGCGAGACGTGGCCGCGTTCATAGACAGGAGACTCTTGCCCGCGTTGGTCCCGTAGGAGGTCAGTGATTCGTTCACTTCTAACTATGTCTAAGGGTGTTCACTCACACCTCCGGATTATTCACCGTCTCCTTCACCGTCGACGCAGCCTCCGCGTCCCTCCGCGCCTTCCTCGCCTCCGCCGCCACCTCCGACTCCGTCTCCAGCAGCTCCACGATTGTCCTGACCAAGTCGCCCGATCTTTTCGCCATGTTCAGCTCGGGCGTCGCGATCTTCTGCATCAACAAACCGTCCAGCTCCTTCCGAAGCGCCTTGAACAGCACCGCCACCCTAGGCGCCGCCCTGAACTTGATCCACCCGTCGCACGTCGCCTGTGACCGGCCGTGGTCCACGGCCACCTTACCCCCGAACAGCAGCAGCGGGTACGGCCCGATCATCGTGGCGTCCCTTATGTACACCTTAGCCGTCTTGACCTTCTCGTGGAACAGCAGGAACCTGTGCTCGAACCTGGTCAACCCGAACACCACGGACGTCGGGTGCAGCGACACGTCACCGTCGCCCTTGGTGCGAACCTTTGCCTTGTGTTGCGCGCCGGACCCACCCGGCTTGCTCCCGCCCCCGGACACGCTCTCGACGAGCGCCACGTTCGGGAAGAGCCCGGCGCAGATAACCGCTCGGACGAGGGGTTCGTTGCCGGCGTTGACGCTCGCCTCCGCCAACGCCCGCGTCGCCGCGGCGGTCCTCGCACCCTTACCGCGCTTCGGCGGCGGCTTGGGCGCTGGAACGAACGGCGCGGCTGTCGCGTCGAGGGTACTCTTCTCTTCGGCGTTCTTTTCGTCCAATTCGTCGTCGTCTTTTTTACCTCCGAGCAAGCCGGTGCCCGACCGAAGGAAGCCGATCTGGTCCAGCAGCTCCACGTACTGCTGCCGCATCTCGCTGATCTGCCGCAGCGTCTGCTGTGACAGGAACGTCTTGGCCAGAAAGTCTCGTTCGAAACCCCGGCCCCGCGCCTTGGCCCGGATCCAGCCGGCGTACGCTCGGACCAAAGTTAAATGGTCCGAGGTGGCGCCGGCACCCGCGAGCTTCCGTTTCGCCTCGTCAGCCTCATCCCGCTTGTCCATCGGGGACACGAACGGCGACCTAAACCCGACACCCGCGGCGATGGTCAGCACCGGGTCGAGGCACGAGAACATCGCGCCGTAGAGCATCATCTTACCGAGCCTCGCGTCCACGGGGAGCTCGGCGAGGTGGTGGCCCAGCGGCGTGAGCTCATCCGTCGCGTCGATGGCGTCGAGCTCCGTGAGTGACCTGAGCGCGGAGGCGATCGAATTCTCGGGCGGGGGCTCGATGGCCTGTCCTAGGAACTCCCGCACGTCTCCCAGTCGCAGGATCTTAATCTGGAGACATAAAGCGTCCAGGGGCGTTCGCAAAATCTCAGGCGTGGTGAAGTCCGCCAGTTTTGCTTCTTGAGCGCTTGAGTACAGGTGGAAACAGTACCCCTCGCGGACTCGACCGGCGCGGCCCCGTCGCTGCCTGCTGCTCGCGCGGCTGCACCACGCGGTGACCAGGCTCGACATGCGACTCGCCGGGTCGTACTTGGTCTCACGGACGCGGCCGCCGTCGATGACGAAGACGACGTCGTCGATGGTTATCGAAGTCTCGGCGATGTTCGTGGCCATGACAACCTTGCGAACGCCGGGTGGCGGTCTGCTGAAGGTCAGGCGCTGCTCCTCGGAGGATAGCGTGGAGTGCAGCGGGATGAGTATGAACCGTTTCTCCGCGTCGTCGAGCGACGACGCGAGGCGCTCGTGCAGGCCGCGAATCTCAGCCATGCCCGGGAGGAATATCAAAATCGCGCCATCCTCGTACTCGTCCGCGATGAGCTGCACCAGCATCTCGATGAGCTCCATGTTGATCTTCTCCTCGTCCACGGTCTGCAGGCACCTCAGCGTGTTATCGCCGTACCCCAGATACAAAGCCCTGGTCTCCTCGGTGATCTCGCCCATCTCAGCCGTCGAAGCCAAGGAGTCGTAGACGGCGGCCATCGCCTTGCTCTTTCGAGCGCCGCCCCCGGACAGCGGGTTGAACGTCCTACCACCGCCCCGTCCACCCCCCTTCGGCTTACCGTCCGCGCCCAACGCGAACTCACTGTCGGGCTCGCACACGTACCCGGTCGCCTCGATGGCGTCCTCCAGTCGGTACTCCGCCACCGGGAAGGTTCGGCCGGGGATCTCCACGCAACCGCACTCGCCGGGAACGACTTGCTCAAAGTACCCTTTGAACAGCTCGGCGTTGACCGTCGCGGACATCGCGATGAGCCTGAAGTCTTCGCGCCGCGCCGCGAGCCTGCGCAAGATGACGAGGAGAAAGTCGCTGAGCAAATCGCGCTCGTGCACCTCGTCGACGATGACGTGGGAAACCCCTCGAAGGTCCGGGTCGGACTGGAGCCGCCTGAGGAGGATGCCGGTGGTGCAGAAGAGGAGCCTGGTGTTGGCGCTCTGCCGAGATTCAAGCCTGATGCTGTACCCCACGGTGTCGCCTATGCGCTCGCATCGCTCCTGCGCCACGCGCTCGGCGACGGCGATCGCGCTCAGCCTGCGCGGCTGCGTGATGATCACCGAGCACTCGCCGCCGCGATTCGCGTCGACGGCGTTTTCAAACACAAACTGCGGCACCTGCGTGGTCTTACCGCAGCCCGTCGCGCCGCTCACCACGGACGCCCGTCCGTTCTCGATGCAGTCGAGCACCTCACGTCGCATGCGGTGCGCGGGCAGGTCTCGTCGTTTGGCTCGCATATCGCGCCAGCCTTTGTCCTCAGCCTTGCGCTTCTCCGCCGCGGCGAGTCGGGCACTCGCGATTTTCTTATTCGCGGCTTCGAGCGCCTCGTCGGCTTCGTCCCGTAGCTTGTGGCTTAACAAGCCTCCGAGACCCGCGAGCCGGTCCGCGGCGGCGGCGGCGACCTCGTCGTCGTCCGCCGCGGCTGACCCGGCGTCTTCGCCGTCGACGCGCTCGTCGTCGCCGAAGCCGAGGTTCTTGACGTGTTTGGTGAGCCACGAGAGCCCGGGTTTCGCCTTGGCGTCCTTGCCATCCGCGTCGCCCTTACCGGCGTAGAGCTTCTCGCGAGCCGCCGCGCGCCGACCCTTCGCCGTCTGCAGCTCCGCCTCTTTCCTAGCCACCTCGGCCTCGACGGCTTTCCGTTTCTCCTCGGCGGCGATCGCCGCGGCTTCGGCGCTTTTGGTGACGGCGGTGTTTGGCATGATGACTCGGCGGGAGGCAAATGCGGCGGTGGCGGCGTCCACGTCAGCCTTGGCGGCCGCCACCCTCCGCTCGTGCGCCTCCTCCCACCGCTTGAGCTGCGCGTCCAGCAAATGGAGTTCGGGCTCTTTGGCTGTCGTCTCATCCTCGTTCGACGGTTCGGGCTCGTCCTCGTCCATCGGCTTCGGCTCGGGTTCCGTCGAAAGGACCTTTTCCTCCTCCCTTGACACCGACCCAGCCTTCTCCTCCGCGCCAGCCTTCTCCTCGCTCATGAGCAGGCGAAAGTACGCCATCCGCCGCCGCCTGTCCTCCTCCTCCTTGTCCTCCTCCTCCTGCCTCGCCTCGATGCGCGCGAACGTCCGCTCGAGCCGCGAATACCCCGACAGTCTAACCTCCGGGTCCACCCGCGCCGCTTCCTCCGCCTCCGCCCGAGCCTCCTCCTCAGCCGCGGCGGCCGCCGCCCTCTCCGCCGCCTCCGCGTCCATCGTCCCGTGCTCGTCCAGGACGGCGGGCATGTGTTCCTGCACCCACGCCACCAGGGTGTACACGACAGCCTCGCCGGTCATGGACGCAGCCTGCGCGGCGAGTTGCGCGGCGACGACGCGACGGATCGGGGGCGGTAAGTTGGGCTGTTTGATGGACAGCAGCGGGGGCTCGAACGGGTACACGGATCCCGGCGGGAAGTGCACCTCGAGCACGCACGGCTTCCACCGGTCGTCCGGCGGTGGCACGTCCGCGGTCCACATGCGCCGCTGCTCGCGTTCGAGCGCCATCTTACCGTCGGCGTCCGGGAAGTCTCCGGTGAGGTCCCGGAAACTATCCTCGAGAATTGCGGTGAGCGCCATCGCCTCCTCTCCCCTCTCCCCCATCGCCTCCTCGGCGTCTATCGACCCGAGATCCAGGTCACCCACGCTCGGCGGTTGCAGGCTCCGGAGCAACGCGTACGTGGCGTCCTCCTCGATCCACCCGCACGTCTCGAGCGACTCGCGCGCCTCCGCCCGGCTGAATCCCATCGCCGCCAGCCGACCGAGCATGGCCCGTTGCAGCAGCGCGACGTACGGGTCGTCCGCCCGCACCAGGCCGACGCCGTCGTCGTCGTCGCCAGCTCGCGCAGCCTCCGCGGCAGCCTCCGCGCGCTCTCGAAGCGCCAGTTCCCGTGGATCGGGCGCGAGATCCCCGCCCTGCAGTTTCAGAAACGACTCGGGCATCTCCTCCCGAGGAACGCGGAGGCAGAGCCAGTCCATCGCGCTCCCAAGCCTCGCGTCCATCGCCCTCTTCCGATGCGCCTGCGCGTTCTCACCGCTCTCCACGAAGTCAAATTCGTCCTCCGGGCAGTGACTCAGCGCCTCAGTGGCCCACTCCTCGGTGAACCCCTTGCCGACTATCCTCTCCGCGAGACGTTTAGTCCGTCCCGCCCGCTCCCGCTCCGTTCGTTCCCTCGCCGCGCGTCTCGCACCCGTCCGTCGCGCCTCCTCCGACACGGTCACCGCGTGTGCCTCCTGCGCCGCGAGTTGATCGAGGACGCTGTCGGAGGAGGCGAGCAGCGCGGCCCTGCCCACGAGCGCGGCGTGGTTAGCGTCGACGCGCATCCCCGCCGGCGCCGCGGTGACTCGCTCGGGCGCGGCGAGGCTGGCTCGTTGCACCGCCCGTAGCCGCTCAGCCTCGGCGGCTGCGCGCGGGTCCGCCGCGGGTGTGTCAGCGGGGCGGAGCTCGCGGAGGAGGTCGGCGACGGAGTCCTGGGCGTCGTCGGTCATGTGAAGGAGCTCGGCGGGTTCCTGCGCGGATCTGGAAAAGTTGCCACCCGCGTTCGCGGCGCCGGGCACGATGCCGAGGCCGTCGACGCCGTAGCCGCCGCCGGTGAACCCGCGCCATCCCACGAGGCTGCTGCCTCCATCCTTTGATCCGCCGCCGTCGAACCCTTCGCCCGCGTCCACGGGCTTGGCGCGCTTCGGGGGTAGGCGGGGCGGCTCGCCCTCCACCCCAATGTGAGTGTTGAGCACTCGAAGCCTTCCTCCCGGCGCGGGGGCTGAGGGAACCCGAGGCGCGCCCTTCTTGACCGTCGCGCCGCCCCGGCCGCGGCCGCGGCCCCCGCGACCGCCACCTTCCCGGGCTGCCTTCTCGGCGCGAGCCTTCTCGCCGCCGCCCTTGTTCATGGGAAGTGTTCACGGGAGGGTTGCAGCGCCGAAAGTCTTGGCGACGAAGTGCAGATGAACAAAACAAGATTTACATTTACCATCGGCGTCGTCGCTCTCTCATCGGATGTTGGCCATCAACGCTCGCTCCTCCTCGCACTCGCCCGGGTCGGGCGCCAGGTTGCACTCGTTCTCCCCCAAAAGCCCCGTCGATCCCGTCTGCCCCGGCAGGATCTTCCCGGTGAACCCCGAAGCCTTCAGCCCTTGCCAGTGCAGCGGCCCGGCGTCGAGCTGGTTCTTACCCATCGTCAACACGAAACTCACGTCGCTGGTTCCACCCGGCACGGCATCGACGTACGCGATCCTGTTGTTCTCCGCCACGTCCGTCACCGCGCTGCCCGCGCCGTCGTACACGCGGCCGTACACGTCCGCGTTGTTCAGGGCTTTTGAAGACGGGTTGACCGCCTTGGCGGTGAACTTGACGCACGCGACGCCAGCCTTGAGATTGATGGACCCGCCCACCGAGCTCATCGTGCCTTTCTCGCACGCCACCTCCTCGTACCGCACGTTCTCGAACGGGACGGAAACGGGGCCGACCGCCAGCGCGGCGGTCGGGTTCACGACGGCGAGCACGAGGGACGCGAGGGACGCGAGGGAAGCCTTCGCGATCGCCGTGGACACTTGTTCGTTTTGGATAGCGCTCGAGACGGGCGTCATGGATCGACGCCTCCATCCGGGGGAAGAGACGCGCGGGGAGGGCGTCGCGATGACTCGCGTGGCGTGCATCGTGACGAGCATGGCCGGTTTGAGATCTCTACTCCACCGCCCTCGGCGCGTCGGATAGTGGGCCCGATGCCGCTGACGTGGAGCCCGAGGGCCAAATTATTATGGGCTAGGTTACGTCGAGGACCGAAGGCCCGTCCTCTCGCCACACACCGGGGCGCGCGACCACCGAGCGCATCGCCCATCCTTCCTTCACCGTCGGCTCGTCCTCAACGACGCGTCCAATCGCCGCGTGAACACCACCGCCGCACCACCGCCGCACACCGACCGGCGTCGCCCCGACAGCCAAAAACCTCCGCCGACACTTTTCGCATTTACTCGGAGCGACCGAACAGCATCGATGGGCCAGAAGCAGAAGATCCGCGAGGCCAAGAAGGCCTCCGGCGACCTCAAGATGGACAAGACCACGCGGGCCGGGTACGACCGCAACAACGTCGCCGAAGTCATCAAGCGAATGAAGCAGATGGCCAAGGAGGACACCGACAGGTTCGATAAGATGAACCTCGCCGAGACCCTCGAGCGGCTGGAGGCGAGCGAGAAGGTGGCGTCCACGATCGGCGCGGCGTACGACGTGGAGATGGAACGTAAGCGCGCGCTACTCAAGTGCTTCATGGATAACAAGATGCAGCCGCCGGCGCCGGAGAAGCAAACGAATGAAGGGTTCCAGGAGGGCGTCCTGGCCAACCCGGCCAACGCCACGGCGACAGTCGACGCTCCTCCCGACGCATCCGCCGACGATACCGGCGATGAGTCCGAGGTGTCCGTCGACGAGGCGAAGCGGCAGCTCGCGAACAGCCAGTTCGAGGCCAGGCGGAAGCTGACGGTGGCCAAGAGCACGAGGGAACACAACGACGCGATGGTGAGGGAGCTGCGGGAGAAAGGGATGGCGGTGCCCGACGCCGGTCTGTGCCCTGCTGAGGCTACCATGAGCGGCGTGGACTGAGCGGTTGATTGTGACACACTCAGTGTTGTATTTAATATAATCCTACGAACGACACCCGCGTCTCCCTCTGTCGTCGTCGTGTCTCCCTCTGTGTACGAACCAACATCCAAGAGTCTCTTACGCAGTCAACGAAGTTTTGCTCTCGTTCTTCACGCCTCCGTAGCTCACAACGTCGGTGTAGCACTGGGAGTAAGGCACCGAGGGCATCTCGCGCTTGAACGTGGAGGCCGGGGGAGCGTTCGCGGGCCCGTCCTTCGTTGGTGACTCGGTCACGACCAGGTCAACCTTGAGTGGGGTACCGGGAGCCTCGGCGGGTACGGCTGGTTCCTTCATCGCGGAGAAGGCTGACTTCAATGCTTTGTCGTCGCCGGCCACCTGCGCCCAGCCGTCGAGGAGTTCCTTCTGGAGGGCCGCGCGCTGGTCGTGGGAGAGCGCGCGCTGGAGCTGCGCGCGCTTCTTTGCCTCGACGGGATCGGCGTATATGTCGCCGAGGATCTCGGGGGGGAACTTGAGCGCGGCGCCGACGGCGGAGGAGCGCTGCCTCGCGCGCGTCTCCTTCGCGACGCGGAAATTGGCCTCCGGGTCCTCGGCGCCGGCCTTGACGTCGTCCCAGTACTGAAGCGTGCCGCGGGTGTTGCGCTGCGAGGTAATCTCGACGGCACCCTCGAACGTGTACTTGGGGTAGTCTGAAAAGTCGAATCGTGGGGATACCGCGGGTCAGGACGGGGTGTCGCGGGGGCGGTGGCGCGCGTGCCTTGAAGACTCGGCGCCAATTATCCCGAGAATTTCACAATTGCCAATCGGGGCGGGAGATGTCCGGGGTCGCGCGCGGGTACTCACCGGAACCGGAGCGGCCGGGCACGAGGCTCCTTCCCACGGCGCGGGAGAAGCCCGGGCGGGCGTTGGTGGAGTTGTTATCCCAACCGGTGAATTCCTTCGGCATCGTATCGTGTGCTCTGGCGATTCTTGACAATGCCGATTTTCACGAGGCGTTCGCGAGGAAGATCCCATTTTGGACGGGTGATGGTAAAATAATCAATGTTTCAACTCGCGGCGCTACTACTGCGTAGCATCCATCAATCACCCCGGCCCTTGGCTGGACCCCTTCAGCGTCAGGCACGCGTACGCGTACCTCGGCTTCTTGCTCTTATCCTCCGCCAACCCCCAGTCCTCCACCGGCCACCCCTTCGTCTCGGCGTGTTTCCGCAGCCTGGCATCCGGGTTCACCGCAACTGGAAACCCAACCGCTTCCATGAGCGCTACGTCCGACATGGAATCGGTGTAGAACCAGCAGAGGTTCAGGTCGATGTTGTTGGCGTCCGCCCACTCCTTCGTAACCACGCACTTACCGTCCCCGTACGCCACTTTTTGGATCTTACCGGTCAACACGCCGGACGTCGGGTCCACCTCCATGACGGATGAGATGACGTCCTTCGGGTCGGGCTCGAGGCCGTAGAGAGCCGCGGCGGCTCGCGCTGGGTGCTGCCACGAGCTGGTGCACATGACGCATCGCACGCCGTCGGACTTGTGCTTGTCCATAGTCTCTTTACACCCCGGCCGGACCCTGTGCGAGAGCTCTTTTCGGAAGAACGTGACGACGCGTTCGTTGAGGTCATCCTCCTTCTCGCCCGCGTAGAGCTCCGCAGCCTCCGCGCCCGCCCGCTCGGCTCCCGCGCCGAAACCGAGCGCGTACCTCGAGAACCAGTAGATCGCGGTCATGAGCATGCTTAAACCAACCTTGCCGTTGTTCACCTCGTGCTGCAACCAGTGCCAGCTGCTGTTGGTGTCTATGATGGTGTGGTCCAGATCGAACAGCGCCACCCCGACTTTCTCCGCATTGATGACTTCCTCCTTGGCCGCGGGTGAGGCCTCGACGACCGCGGCTTTGGGGGTCGCGGGCTTGGGGGTCCCCGGTCGGGGCGGCGAGATGTCCCCGGCGCCGTTGGACACCTCCGCGATGGACGGCTCACCCACCGAAGGCTCCGGTCGATCGACCGGCGGCCCGCGCGCCTCGACCATCGTCTCCGTCTCCGCCATCTTCACTTCACTCCAGGGCGGACGCTCGGCAACCGCTCAATTCTGCCTCTGGCACCCAGCCGGCTGGTCGACGCTTGGAAACGGACCGTGCCGTCACTCGCGCGCGATCGATGCGTTTCGATGCCCTTTGTCACGGGCGCGGCGTCCCGACGGCGTCTCGAGGGTCGGAGTGCCTCCGCGCCTCGTCGTGTGAGGGTCGAACAAGACTTCTCTCAAGGTTGGGTGTTCCAGTTTCTGTTTTTGGCAAATGGGTCCTTTCAGGTTACAGTACGGGCTCGGAAACGCCCAGACGGAGCACTTCCGCGCTCGCCACGGCCATGGCGACGCGAGCGGCGGTCGGAACCCTTCGGCGAAGGTTCTCCTCCGCGCGGCGAGCGACGCCAGCGGGCGTCGGGTACTCGGATCTCCGGCGAGATACGTGGGATCCGTGTAAACCGCCGGCGTCGGGGTGGCTCGTCGATGTTGGGCACCCACGTCGACAAAGGTTCGGGGATGAGTCCACGTTCGGGGAGAGGTGGGAGGCTCGAAGGTCCTTCTCTTCGTCGTCCGCGGCGTCCACGTCCGGACGCGATGTATGTAAAGACCCACACGATACCGCATCGTCGTCATCGTCCAAGACCGGCGCCCCAGACGGGCCCTCAGATGGTCTCTCGTCGGTGTGGAATCTGGCGGGGTTCCTCAAGGAGAACAGGCGCGTCGCGGACATCTGCGTCACGACCGCGCTCCTCATGGCGGGCCACTCGTGCGTCGCACCGGTTCTACCCCTGTTCGCCGACGAGTTCGGCGCCACGGCGGCGCAGGTGGGCATGACCCTGAGCGCATTCGCGGCGGCCAGGCTCGTGCTCAACGTGCCGTGCGGCGTCATCGCGGACCGACACGGCCGCAAACCATTGATCGTCGCCGGACCCCTGATAACCGCGGTGGGCATGATGGGAAGCGCGGCGTGTACCGGTCTCCCCGAGCTGTTCTTCTGGAGGTTCATCGCGGGAGCCGGGAGCGCGGTGTACATGGCCGGAGCGCAGGCGCTACTAGCCGACGCGTCGACGCCGGCTAACCGGGCCAGGGTACTCGGCGCTAACCAGGCGGCGGTGCTCGCGGGCGCCGCCGTCGGTCCCGCGCTCGGTGGGCTGATGTCCGGTGTGATGGAACTCGGCGTGAGGAGCCCGTTCGTGGCGGTGGGGATGACGTGCGCGCTCGCCGGGTGGCACGCCGCGCGAACGGTGCCCGAGACTCTAAAGTCACGCGGCGGTTCAAACGAACAGGTGCGCGATGATGGGCCCCAGGCTGAGCGCGAGGTGTTTGAACTCGCGGCGACCGGCGACGTGGGCGTCGCGAGCAGCGCCGGCGGCGGCGTTGGTCTGAAGAAAGAGTCGGTGACGGACGGCGGGCGGATGATGGCGCTGCTGTCGCGGAGGGACTTTTTGGCGGTGAGCGGCCTCAACGCGGCGCTCTTCTTCAGCGGTGCGGGCGGCCGCGCCACCTTGCTGCCGCTGCTCGCCATACAGGAGCACGGGTACACACCCGCGGGTCTCGGCGCGTTGTTCACGGCGATGGCGGCGACGAGTGCGCTCGGTATAGGTCCCGGCGCGGTTCTCGGGGATAGGTTCGGCCGGGCCGCCGTCATCGCGCCCTGCGTCGCCGCGTCCTCCGTCGCCGTCGCCGTCGTCGGCACCACGCACGACCCCACCGTGTTCCTCGCGTCTTCACTCGCGTGGGCGGGCGCGCACTCGCTCATGGGCCCGGCGCCCGCCGCGTACGCCGCGGACGTGTCCCCCGAGCAGATCCGCGCGACGGCGCTCTCGACGTACAGAACCTTCGGCGACGTCGGTCTTTTGATCGGTCCAATCGCGCTCGGTGCGTTGGCGGACGGGGTCGGGGTCGGGCCCGCGCTGGCGGCGAACGGCGGGGTGCTCGCGGCGTCCGCGTTGGCGTTCAAGGCGTCCACGCGAGACTCTAAACCGCCCATAGCTTAGACTACTAGAACTTAACGGCAATCTTCATTTCCAACTTTGAAACCTATCATGTCTCCTCTGTCCCTCCATCGGTTCTCGCGGCGACGTAGAACGGCGCGCGGCTCGAGTCAGGCGCTAACCCCACGAGCTCGTCCCTGTCCGCCGCCGCCCACCCGTCCACGCCCGCCTCGGCGGGGACACCGTCCAGGACCCAGTCGGCGGAGTCCCCCTTCTTACCTCGCGCTCGTAAGGAAACGTCCCGACCCGCCACCTCATCCGCTCGAAGCGGCGAGGACCGCTCGTCGTCCAGCACCGTCCACATTGGCTCGAACCCTTCCACGTCCACCTTGTCCAGCGTCTGTACGAACCGTATGACCTCGTTCACGCCGCGCAGCGCACCCTCCGCCGGGGACTCCGCCGCCGCGAACAGCGGATGGTCGTCCTCGTCCTTTGCATCTTCTTCGTCCTTTGCATCAGGGATCGCGATGTTCGCCTGCCTCGCCACCTTCCTCAGCTTGTCCGCGTCGATGGGCGCCGAGTCCGCGGAACCTCCCGGCGGGTCCAGTAGCTCGGCCGTGGACCACGACGGGGTCGGGGATATCGCGGGGTGGAGACCCCCGCGCGATTTCCAGCCGGCGATGTCCGAAGCCTGCCCGCGATACCCTCGTTTCCTGATGGCGACGCCCATCGCGGTCGACGCAGCGCCAGGGCCGGTCGCATGGGCCACCGATGCGAACCGTCCGCTCACGGATGCGGCCGTACTCGCCGCGACGCGCGATAGGCGCCGAATCATCGCACCCGACATGTGGCCGCCGCGCCCACTCGTTGTGTTCGATCTGAGTGAGCGAGCTACAAGTAGGTTTGGTCCCGAAACTTTCGTTCTGGTTGTTACCAAAAGTTTTCGGGGCCAGACGGATGCGCGCGGGCGCCGCGCGTGTGGTGGGAATGTCCGCACCGACGGACGGCGTGCGCGCGCGTGGCCGCGGCGGCGGAGGCAGGGGCCGGGGTAGGGGCGGAGGAGGCAGGGGCAGATCGCGTCCCATGGACCCGAAGGTACGCCTCTCCAAGAATCTCTCCCAGCTTCTGCGCCACGGCGCGATGGAGGCGGGGCTCGGGGACTGCCTCGACCCGGAGGGTTTCGTGCCCCTCGCGCGGGTCCTGGCGCTCCCGAGGTTCCGCGGGGTCACGGAGGATGAGATACGCGCGCTCGTGGCGGCGGACGGCAAGGGGCGGTTCGAGCTTCGCGACGACGCCGACAGCTCATACGGGCCCATCGTACGAGCCACGCAGGGACACACACTGGCAGGCGACGTCATCGACGACGACGCGATGATGACGCGTCTCACCGACAGCAGCGGGGTGGACGAGGCGGTGCACGGCACGTCGATGCGCGCGTGGGAGAGTATACGTACGCACGGTCTACGTAGGATGCGGAGGAGGCACGTGCACATGGCGACGGGTCTGCCGGGCGACGGGGAGGTGAGGTCGGGGATACGGACGGACTGCGAGGTGGCGGTGTGGGTGGATGTTCGCGGGGGTTTGGCTGAGGGTGTGCCTTTCTTCATGAGCGCCAACGGGGTGGTGTTGAGCCCTGGGGAGGGTGATAGCGGGACGGTGCCCGCGAGGTTGTTCCTGAGGGCGCACACGATCAGAGGGGGCGAGGAACTGCCGTTGCGAGTGAAGTTGTAACAAATGATCATGTAGCATCGGGTTTCACACACGGCCCTGATGGCCACGTTCAAAAACAAAACTACTGTTTCGCCGCGCGGCACTCCTTGCAATCAGAGCGTACACGACCGTGCTCGCATATCGATCCCCCACCGCACTCCTTGCATCGATAGCGCTGACGACCGTGCTCACAGATTGAACCCCCACCGCACTCCTTGCATGTAGTGCGCCGACGACCGTGCCCGCAGATTGATGCCCCACCGCACTCCTTGCACTGAGAGCGCAGACGACCGTGCTCGCAGATTTCACCCCCACCGCACTCCTTGCACTGAGAGCGCAGACGACCGTGCTCGCATATTCCAGACCCACCACACTCCTTGCACCTATTGCGCCGACGACCGTGCTCGCATATTCCAGACCCACCACACTCCTTGCACACAGAGCGCACACGACCGTGCTCGCACATTTGTGACCCACCGCACTCCTTGCACCGAGTGCGTCGAAGACCGTGCTCACAGAATGCAGACCCACCGCACTCCTTGCACTGACGGCGCCGACGACCGTGCGGACAAGCACTGCATACCTTGCAGTTCGAGCGGTACTTAACCCCGTGCTCGCACGGCCCCTTTGTGGGAGGGGCTCTCTTCCGCTTCGTGCCCTTCTTGGTCGACTCGTCTCTCCGATTCTCGTCAGCATCGGCACCATCGATATCCGGAACTGCAATCCTCACGCGTGGCCGCCACACCGTCGTCATCCCTCCCTCGCGCCCCGTGAAGTGTGAGAGGACGAACTTTTCAAACAAATCCCCCTTCCCTTTTCTTTTCGGCTCATCCAAGAGCCCCGCACCGCTTGGTTAAAACCAGGCGAGACGTCCGCGGCTGCGCACATGTTCGACGAGCACCGCGCGAGCATGGACGGCGCGCTACCGGGTCCTCCAAAGATCCGCGTCGTCACCGCCAGATCCACTCCGCGGCAGGTCTCCGGCGCGCACCCTTCACCGCCCACGTGCGCTCCCTCGCTGGTTTCAACCCCGCCCCAGTTCTCGTCCAACCCCGGCGGCGGGGAGGCGGGCTTGGGCCCCGGCTCCGTCGCCGCGTGCTCCAACGTCACCACGCGGGCGTCGTCGTCGAGGACCGCGTCGCTTTCCTCTTCGGACGACGCCACCCCCGACGAGCTCATGTCCATGCACCGCGCCACGGTGCTCGCGTCGAGGCTCCGCGCCCTCCTCGAGTCAACCTCCGTCGGTGAACTCTTGCGGGCCAAGCGCGCGAACGAGAACGCGGAGTGCCCCGACGACGACGAGCAACCCGGGGTCCTGACGCTGTGGCCCGACACCAAGATCGTCGACGCGCTGCGCCAGCTCGCGCGGCGCGGGGTTCTCTCCGCGCCCGTCGTCGACGCCTCCAACGGCGAACTGGTGCACAAGGGTTTCCTCTCCCTCTCCGATATAGTCCTCGACCTGTGCAGCAGGGACACCGTCGAGCTCGAGGCGCTGCTGCAGGACCTCGGCGAGTCCACGCTCGGTGACCCGCAATACCCACCCGGCACGGAGTGGCAGAACCTGCCAGTCAGCGAGGTCATGGCCACCCCCAACTGGCAGGATGGACATAAAATTCCCTGGCGAGCCGACGACCCGGACTACGAAAGAATCTCAGTCCTCGAACTCTGCCGCCAGTACTTCTTCCACGGGTCACCGGAAGGCCCAATCTGCCACCGCGTCGCCGTGTTCAGGCGCGACGGCGATACAATCAGGGTCGCCGCCGTGATATCAGCCGCGGACGTGGTGAAACATTCGCTGCTCGCCGCGACGGAGCGTCCCGAGGGAGACGGTGAAGAAATGACACAGCCGGAGGACACAGCCGCGCTCGCCAGTCACGCGACGCTGGGTGAGCTCGGCATGGCGGTTAAGACCGTGTTCACCGTCGACGCGGACGACGCGGCGCTGCACGCGTTCCAGCGCATGACGCGGCTCGGGTTCACGTCCGCCGCCGCCGTTTCCGGATACAACGAAGTCGGAACATTCGACGGAGAGGTCGTCTGCGACGTCACCGCGAGCGACATCGGCGGCGTCTGGCCCAAAAACTTTCACACCCTGACGTCACCGCTGCGCATGTACATCAATCGGCTCCGTGGGGTTGGGCCCGACGACGGCGAGAACGGGGCCAGCGCCGTGTTGTGGCGGCCGAGACCGCCGCCCCCCAAGTTTTTCAAACGATCCACCACGTTCGCGCAAGTGATCAAGAGGCTGAGCCAGCCCACCGTGCACCACGGGTTCGTCGCCGAGGACTGCGCGGAGGTGAGGGTGACGTCCAAGGATCTGATCGGTGTGGTGACGCAGACGGATGTGCTTCGTCGGATCTGCTTCGAAGACGAATACCTGTCCGAGTGCCTGTCCGGGTGAACTTGAATTTGCTGAAGCGCGGATGCGATGATCAGTGTTGTCACTTACAGAAGCTCAACTTGGAGGTGGCCGGCGTTCACTTACTGCGCACGTATCTCTCCACTATACGATACTGTAAGTGTTATCTTTCCAGTTCATCTTTCCAGGTACCATTTCCAAGTTCAGCTTCCCTGCTGGCCATCACATCCGCGTTCGATACCTTCGTAGTTGTTTCTTGTGAACGAGAATCTTTGCATCAAATGTCCTGAACTAGCTATCTACTCACCCCCGCTCTTCTTTTTCGCCGGAAACTTACTCGGCCAAGACCCTTTCGGCTGCGACCTAGCCGCGGACCTCGTCGGCTTCACGTCCAGCGCCGCCTGAAGCGCGTCCGCCATCGTCTTACACCGAACCAGCTCGACCCCGTTCTTCCTAGCCGCCTTCACCGTGGACTCGTCGCTGCCAGCCTCGGGCAGCAGCACCCTCTTGAAACCCATCGTCGCAGCCTCCGCGATCCTCCGCTCTGCCTGCATCACCGGCCGGAGCTCACCGCCCAGACCCACCTCACCGAAGAAGCACATATCCGGCGGTAACGGTCGTTCGACGAAGGAGCTCGCGATGGCCAGCGCGACGGCGACGTCGGTTGACGGGTCGTCGAGTTTCATCCCGCCGACGATGTTGATGAACACGTCGTTCTTTTGAACCGTGCGGCCGAGGACAAACTTGGCGAGCACCGCGAGTAGGAGCTGCATGCGCTCGAACCTGAGGCCCACCGCGGTGCGAATGGGCGGGGTTTGCGGCGCGCCCTCGCCCGCGTCGGCTCGTTCGTTGGTGAGCGCCTGCACCTCCAGCATGAACGGCCTTGACCCCTGCACCGTCACCGTCGGCGCCGCGGACACGTCCGGCGATAACACGCGCTCGCCGAGGAAGAGCGCGGACGGCGACGCCACCGGTTTCATGCCCTCGTCGCTCATCTGGAAGACCCCGACCTCGTCGGTGCTGCCGTACCGGTTCTTATGCCCGCGGAGAATACGAACGGCTCGGTCCGCGTCCCCTTCGAGATAGAGCACCACGTCCACGATGTGCTCCAAGACCCGTGGGCCCGCGATGTCGCCGCTCTTGGTGACGTGCCCGACGATGAACACGGGCATGCCGGTGGTCTTGGCGGCGTGCAGCAGCGCGGTGGCGCACTCCCGCACCTGCGACACCGACCCGGGCGAGCCCGTCGCGTCCTCGAGGAACACCGTCTGGATGGAGTCGACGACGAGCGCGGCGGGTTTAACCCTGGAGACAGCCTCCAGGATGTTCTCCAGCCTCGTGGCGCTGTAGAGAATGACGCCGTCGTCGTTGATGCCCATGCGCTCGGCGCGGCCGGCGACCTGCTCGACGGATTCCTCCCCCGAGGCGTAGAGCACGCCGCCCGTGCCCTCTTCGCCTTCGGTCGATTCCCCCTTGCCGAGCAGACCCGCGAGCTGGAGGAGGATGGTGGACTTACCGACGCCGGGGTCACCACCCACGAGGATCATGCCGCCCGGCACGACCCCGCCGCCCAGCACCCTCTCGATCTCCTTGCCGAGGTCCTGCGACAGGCGCATCCTCGGCATGGTGGTACCCTTAGCCTTGCCGCCGAGGACATCCTTGAGCGACCTCGGCTGGTTAGCCTCGGCGACCCATCCGGACTTGACCCGGCTGGATTTACGACCGATGCCGATGGAGGATGCCTCCTCGATGGCGACATCCTCGGCGATCCTCGCCACCGCGCGCGCGCCCGCGCCGCCTCCCGAGCTCTTCCCCGAGGATGCGGAGGCGGGCTCGGAGACGCCGCGCATGACCTTCATGGAGTCCCACACCTTGCACCCGGGGCACTGGCCGTACCACTGGTTGGCGTCGTAGCCGCACTCGGTGCATACGTACGACTGTTTTACCTTCTTGGCCTTGGCCGAGCCGCTCGCCGCGCGCGTGACGAGCGAGCACGGGGCCCTTCGCGACATCGACGCGGGTGCCCGATGTTTAGGCGGGAACCCTTGGCCCGTGAGAGACCTGCGGCTGCCCGCGAGGAGCGCCGCGGTCGCCGATCGACCGCTCGCGGCGTTCATGGATGTCGTCGATATCGTGCTCATGGAAATCACACGTGCGAACGCTCTCGCGAGGTGTCTCCCGCGCATGCGCCACGACACTGTGGACTGATGAGAGACAGAAATCCAAAAAAATCTTTTGGAAACAACTGTTCTGTGAAGTCGAGCTAACAACGCGCCACAACGGGAGCACCAACCCCTCCAGGCACGCCATGTCGATGATAAGCAAAGCATCCGGGTACGCCCCGGGATGGATGGAGGACTACGGCACCGTGGCATCCGCCCTCCACTCCAACTACTCCGCCGTGCGCGGCTTCAGCACCGGCGATCTGACGGTGGGCATGACGTATTTGTGGGACGCGGAGAGGAACATTCGCAAGGCTTCCCAGGCTGGCAGCGCGCACCTGCCCTACCCCGGGGACTGCGGCGCGGTGCACAAGGACGAGTCGGACGAGTTCCGCAGGCTGTGCATCGCCGTCGACGCCTCCTATCTCACCGACAGGAACGAGCTCGTGGACACCCTCAAGACGATCGGGCACGAGATCCACGACGCGGTGCAGAAGAGCACCTTCCAGGAGCCCGCGTTCTTCCTCAGCGAGTCGCAGGCGCGCAACGAGGTGTTCTTCGTGATTCGCGGCACGGCGAGCATGAAGGACGCGCTCACGGACGGCGACTGCGCCGCCGAGGACCTCAACAGCGCGCTGCCCGAGTTCGCCGGCGTCAAGGCCCACCGCGGCATGACAAAGTCAGCCCACGCGCTCCTCGACAAGCACGCGTCCAAGATTTGCAAGTGCGTCGAGATGTTCGAGCTCAAGAAGAAGAAGCCGCGGTTCATCGTGCTGGGACACTCGCTCGGCGCGGGTACCGCCGCGATCGCCTCCATTCTCCTCAAGGAGAAGCTCGGCAAGACCCCGGTGGAGTGCGTCGCCTTCGCCACCCCGCCGTGCCTCGACGCCAAGGGATGCCAGGCTAGCGCTCATCTAAAATCCATCGTCTGCCACGACGACGTCATCACCCGCGCGTCCCGCCAGAACGTCGACGACCTCTTAA
>Ga0302116_1000419_pt1 | contig 25369 bp, 15 predicted proteins | sample AG5_SCM_MG_FD_203124 | JGI IMG/M metagenome (GOLD analysis project Ga0302116, IMG submission 203124) | Marine microbial communities from Western Arctic Ocean, Canada - AG5_SCM | ecosystem: Environmental > Aquatic > Marine > Oceanic | place: Canada: Western Arctic Ocean | collected 2017-10-01 | reverse complement strand
GCGTCGACGGTGGCCGGTCAACGTCGACAAGTCGGATGATGTTTGGGTGGACGTGCCGCTGCCGCACAACTCGCTCGCGATCATGCTGCCGCCGTGTCAGGAACTGTGGACGCACGAGATTGTCCGGGAAGGCGGGGGAGGTGGTAACAGCAACAACAACAATAACGTCGGTGGAGGTGCGAACGACGGTAAGACGAGGGTGAGTTTGACGTTCAGGAGAAAGGCTGGGGAGTGGGTGGAGGGTGCGCCGACGTGCGAGTGCGGGAGGCGATGCGTGTTGAAGACCCGGCGGGGTGACGCTCCGGCTCCCGCGTTTGCGCTAAATACTCATGCCGACGGGGTGATGGACGCCGAGGGTGGCAAGACGCCGGTGATGTATTATTACACGTGCGATCCTGTGAACGGGGGGAAGCCGTGCAAGTTTTACAAGCCCGTGAAGGTCGTGGCGTTGTGATGAGGGAAGCTCCGTAGATGTAGTAGTAGAGGTAACTTTAGCCGAAATCATCCATGCACATACCACTGTCCTGATCCGAAGCCAGGTCGACGATGGGCCAGTCGAGAGCGCCGTCGGGTGCGTTGGTAATCTTCACGCCTCGCCTGTGGTACTTCTGGATGCGTTCGAAGAGCCTCACGATGACCGTGTACTTGTGCTCAAAGTCGTACTGAGCTCCGTTGTACGGGGGAAGACCGATGCCCTTCCACACCTTCTGGTTCATCTTTGCGAGAACCTTGGGCATGTCAGAGCCGTACGAGCAAGTACCGTCGGGGAACTTCGGCTTGACTTGGTTCAAAGCCTTCATGAAATCGTCGGCGAGGGCGTGTCGCGCGGGGTTGATGAAGGTGCGGCCCGCCAACGTTTCAACGGCGGCGGGGATGTAAACCTTCGATGCGCTGAAGGCGCACTTGCAAATCTCGATGTCGAAGTGGCGCAGAAGCTTCGTCGCGTCTTTGACGTGGGGCCTACCGATGATGAGCTGCACGAAGCCTTCGTGTTGAAAGTGGTAATCGAAGAGGAAATCGCCGCCGAGGGCACCACCGGGCTTCCCGATGTTGGGATCCATCATCCAGCTCCTGTTGGGTCCCAACAATTCAGCGCCCCATTGTTTTGCCTTCTTGTAGTACGCCTCCGGCTTGAAAGTAACAATACCTTCATCACCTGAGTCATCTGAGTCTTCGAATTCCCACTCGTACTCGTCTTCATTCATGGGCCGACGTGCGTATTCCTCGACGTGACTGATTACTCCCGTCGCCCTGTTCTCCACGTCTCCAACGAGATAGGGACCCTCATCCGTGTACGACGTGTTTGTAACGACTCCGCCGCAGATGAGGCCGCAGCGCTGGAAAAGGCGGCGGCGGACCATCGGCGCGGCGTCCCAGGTGCAGAAGATGTCGATGTCGCCAGGGTACCACTCCCCTGATCCGCTCGGAACCGCGCACTTGACTGCGACGGAGCCGGCGATGAGCATCTGCGAAGCGATACTTCTTGTGAGTATGACGATGCAAAGTTGGGCGGGAGGTTTTGGTGAAAGCAGAGAGAAACTCACCTGAGGTTGCCCGGAGACAAAGTCCAAGTTGCGCTCCTCTTCGGGGAAGAGGTCGTCGAACGTGAACCGCGTCAATACATCCTTCAGTCGGTGTCGCATCGACCATTTGACCAGCTTGAAGCCGAGAGCTTCGTCTTGGTTTGCGTCCTCGTCGGCCGTCAAGTCAACGACACCCGCGGGGCGAAAAAGCTTCTTGCTGGACAAGACCATGTTGAACACGTCTCCGGGTTCGAGGTGGGAGGCGATGTGGGCGAGGATCTCGTCGGGCATGTCGCAGAGCGTGGGCGAGGAGGTCTTCATCTTCTTGGCGGGCGGATCCATGCCTGCGCGCGGCTGCGATATGACTCCGATACGACAACGACTCGTCCGATATGCCGTGACACATCCTCGGAAGTGCCGATGATTTGAGAGCAACAACGAGTCGTGGTCTCGTTGTGGTGTCATATCGCCCCGCGCGACCGCCCCCACCACCCTCTCCGTCGTATCGCATGCCGCCGAAGAAGAAACTGAAGGGCATGTCGCCGTCAAAAGTGTCGCTCTTCGGCTTGAGCGAGGATCTCCTCGACAACATCTGTTCTCACCTGCCCCCCCCTGACGTGTTCAACTTGGCGACCTCCAGCAAGAAGCTCTTTCGCCCCTTCGGCCCGAGGCTCTTGCAGTCATCGCTGAGGCGCCAGCTCGACGAGGTGCTGCAGCGCGTGACGACTGCGGAGGGACCACGGGTATGGGTTGCAGACCCGGGCTTCTACACGCATCACCCCCGCCGCCAGTTCACGGTTCAGGATCTCTTCCCCGACGAGGAGCGCCAGCTGGACTTTGACTCTTCTGGGCGCCCTCAAGTTATCCTGTCTGGCTCTGCCGTGGTTCAGTCCGCCCTCGGTCCCGAGTTCTGTGGCATCGAGGATGATGGTGAAGATGACGACAGTGAAGGCGAAGACGATGATGACAGTGACGGTGAGGCCGTCGACGACGACGAGTGCGAGGACGATGAACATGACGATGACAGCGAAAGCGAGGACAACAGCTGGAAGACCGCCGATATCGATATCTTCTGCACCTGGGACGCGGCACCCATGATCCGCCGCCGGCTTTTCCAGCGCTGCGGACTCGTCTGCTCCGGTGTCGACAACACATACATGCAGAATGGCCGCGATCTGGCGGGAGATGTTGAGTCATCGACCAAGTCAATTGTCCATCACGTCGAGAGCTACTCTTCCCGCCCGACAGAGGGCAATACTAAGAATAACCCTTACGAACCTGAAAAAGAGGTGGACTACGCCACCGATGAGTATGCCGACAAGCTCAAAGAGTGGGGTGAAGACGCCCTCAAGAAGCACAACGAATCAGAAGAGAACTGTGGAATGTTTGTTTGGTACGGAGTCGGCATGCCCGGCGGTGCCCTCAACACCGACTTCCTTTACGACTACGGGCTCCGCGATCTTAAGTTTGTGCAGCTCATCGTTGGAAAGCCGGAGGTCAAAGACGCCCGCATGCTCCTGAAGAATTTCGACCTCGAGATATGCAAGTGCTCCTTCAACGGGAAAGGCTTCACCATCCCCGCTCCCGCCGATACCTTCGCGGGCCGCACCGTCATCACTCCGGCGCGCCGCGACATCATTGAACAATTCGTGAAGGGTTACTCTAAACTCTTCCGCAAGATACCATATCAATCCGACGACTTTGACCCAGCTTCTGCAACCATTCTGAAAAGCATCACCAAGAAGTCGTGGAAGGGCGTCGGTCTCGGTCCGTTCAAAATGGAACACTTCCATGAAAGATACATGTTCTGTCAGAAGCTCTTTGAGAGGTTGAAGAAGTACCGTGAACGAGGCTTGGAAATTACCAACGCGCCACCGAAGGCTCTTGACTTGGCCGAGGAATTCCCCACTATGCCGATGGACGGTGGTGGAGGCTGCGTCGTGATGTGATTGACGGAGTTGCGTGTCCCTCCGCGCCGGGATCGCTACGAGTTGTGTACGGACATTGACGCCCATGCTTTGAAATCCGATAAACACACGTGCACTAAAACTCGTTCGTCCCTCGGAAGTGACGATCTCATTCAAATATTGACGAGCCCCGCAGTCACGGTCGTGGTTATTCTTCCCCGCGCGCGCCTCTCACCCCGTCGCCGACATGCCGCCAAAGACGAAGAAGTTGAAGACCACCCCACTGTCGCTCGATGACATGCCTTGCGAGATCCTCGAGCGTATCGTGTCGTTCCTCGATCCGCCCTCCGTCTTTTCCATGGTCACGTCAAGCAAGGCTCTCCTTCGCCCCTACGGCTCGTGGCTGCTCAAGGCGTGTATGAGGCGCCGACTCGAAGACGTGTTCGCCGCCATCACCGCTGATCGTCGTGAGGGCCCATCGAAGTGCTTTCGCCGTCCGTTTACCGTTCAGGATGTCTTTCCCGACGAGGAGCGCAACCTGGACTTCGATGCCTCCGGCCGCCCTCAGGTTATCCTTTCCGGCTCTGCTGTGGTTCAGTGCGTCCTCGACAAAACATGGGATAACTCTGACCTCGACATCTTCTGCACCTGGGAGGCGGCGCCCATGATCCGTCGCCGCCTGTTCGACCGATGCGGCCTCATCTGCTCGGGAGTCGACAACGATTACATGCAGCAGGGCCGCGATCTGGTGGGTGACCTCGAGGGCATCGCCCGGTCGGTGATCCACCACGTGGAGAGCTACTCTTCTCAGCCCACCCGAGACGAGGAGTACCCATCGTACCGCGACTGGGCCGTTGATGAGCAATACAACCGCAAAGAGTTCAGCGACGAGGAGTACGTCAAGCTGACAAAAGAGTGGGGTGCGGACACTCTCGACAAGATGACCCCGTGGGGTCCAATCAGACCAGTCGGCATCCCCGGCGGTGTCCTCGACGGAGATTTCATGTACGACTACAACCTCCGCGAGGTGAAGTTTGTGCAGCTCATCATCGGGACGCAGCAGGTCAAAGACGCACGCCGCCTTCGAAACACCTTCGACCTCGAGATTTGCAAGTGCGGCTTCAACGGACGGGGCTTCATCATCCCCGCTCCCGCCGACACCTTCGCGGGCCGCACCATCATCACCCCCGCCCGCCACGACATCATTAAGCAATTTGTCCAATCTTTTATGAAGGTGTTGAACGCGAGAGCTCCGAAGCAAGACAATATTAACCTGGGAGATATTCTGAAAGGCATGAGCAAAAAGTCATGGAAGGGCGTGGGTCTCGGGCCCTACGACGATGACGAAGACTGGCCAGGGATGGAATTCAGTCGCCGATACATCTTCTGTCAGAGGCTCTTCGAGAGGTTGAAGAAGTACCGTGAACGAGGCATCGAAATCATCAACCCGCCCAACAACGCCCTCTCCGTGGCTGAAGAATTCCCCTATTTGGACGTGATGAGGTGAGGGAATCATGCAGAAACGAGAGGTGAGGCTCCACCGTCCCTCCACGTCGGGATCGCAACGAATTGTATACGCACATTGACGCCGATGCATTGAAATCCGATTGAACACACTAAAACTCGTCGTCGTCGTCCCGCCGAACCTTCTTCTTCTTCTTGGCAACCTTCTCCCCGTCCGACTTCCTCAGCTTCTTCTTCTTCTTGGGCACCTCTTCCTCGTCCGCATCCTCCGCGACCCGCGCCTTTTTCTTCTTCTTCTTTCCCTTGCCCTTCTTCTCCGCCTCGGCCGCCGCCTCCTCGCTCGCCGGCGACCTCACGTCCCACTGGACCCCCGACATCATCTGCTTCATGTACACCCGCCCGAGGCACTGCCTGGTCGACATCGAGAACACCCTCAGCCACCTGTCGAGCCCCGCGGACACGATCAAGTCGTCATCCTCCGGATGCACAGCGATCTGCCGGATCCCACCCTGGTGCCCCTTGAACTTGTGCGCCACTTTCTGCGTCTTCATGTCAAACCCGAAGAGGTTACCGTGGTTGTTCGCCACGTACGCGACGCTCTGGTCGTGGTTCATCTGCAGCGACGTGATGACCCACTCGCCGACGGGCACGTCCATGACAGCGCGCTTCTCGCGAACGTCGTACCGCCTCAGCATGTGCTCCCCGGTGCCGACCAAGAACTCGCGGCAATCGGTCCCCGGGATGTAATGCACGGCGCTGACGTAAGGCGGCGCTCTGTACCGGAGCCAGTTCGGTGGCGGTGGCTTGGCCTTGTATATGACCTTCTGTGTCTCCACGTCGTACATCTTGACGTCGTTGCCCTGCCCTTTGCCTCCGACGATGAGCTTCTGGCCCCCCGATCCGACCCTCGCGGCGAGCGCGTGGCCGATGACCTTGAACCTGGATTCCTCGCTCCACTCCTCGACGATCCGATCCTGGCCTGCGCCGACGCCGAGGGACATGTCGCCGAAGCCGGTGACGATGCCCTCGTACCCGCACGCGTGGACGACGGCGTCGCCTTCCTCGGTGACGGTGACCAGGCGGCATCCCTCGCGTTGGTTCCCGGGGCCGAACAGGTCGAGCGCGATCGGGGTTCCGCCGACGTCCACGGGCCCGCCGCCCATGACGGCGCCGGTGGCCATCTCGATGACCTCGGCGGTCTTGTCGTTCCTGGCCACCGCGAGCCATCCGCTGGGCGCGTGGTCGCTCGTGGTGACGATGTCGCCGTCGCCGGATTGGCCCGCGCGGCAGCATCCCTTGGCGATACCCCGCGCGCGCTCTCCCGTTCCCCATCTCGCGTTCATCGTGAAGGTTTCCTTCGAGCCGAGCGCGGACCGCCCCGCCGCCTCGGCCACGCGCACGACCCCGAGCTCATCGCTGACGATGAGCCGCAGCCGCCTCTCGGGCGCGTCGTCGAGCATGTTCGCGGGTGCGCGTTCGATTCGATGCGCCGAGCGCGAGTCCGTCGATGCGCGGCCCGAACAGTGGTGGGAAGCCGGTGTCGGCGGCGGCGGTGGGTCTCGAGCGGCGGCGAAATTTCATCGAGGGCTCCACAGCTGTGGTTGAAAGTGGTTTCACACCGTCGCTCACACCCGCGCGCGCTCGCCATGGACCACGGCCTTCACGCGCAGCGCGGCCACGGGCACCTGTGCGTCTACAGTGCCCCAGGGGTGGGTACGGTCTGCGTGCGATGCGCGGCGGAGGCGATATCCGCGACGCACGGTGCCGAAGCCGGCGGCGGCGACGGCGCCACCCAGCAAAACTTCTTCTCAGGCTCCCAACCCGGGTCGTCGCCCGCGCACGCTCAGCGCACGCTCACGCCCCAACGCCAGCGACTGAACACCACGCGCGCCAGGCACGCGCGTTCGCTCGCGGGTATTCTCCGAGATCCCGCCGCCGGACCGGACGTCGCGCGGCAGTGGGGCCACGTCGTCGTCGCGTGCGTCGTCGACGCGCTGGCGGTGTGGGAGGACGAGGACGCCGAGGTGGCGTCGCTGCTCCTCGACGCGGCGCTCGCGGTCTCCACCGCCGCGTCCGCGTCCGACGCCGGCGCGACGCTCGACGCATGCGTCTCTCGCGCCGTCATGCACCTCTCCTCCAGGGATACCGCGCGGGGGCGCGGCGGCGGCCCGCCCGCCGCGTTCAACCAGCCCCGCCACCACCTTCCACCACCAAACTCTCTCCACAACAGCGGAGCGAGCAGCCAGCCGTCGCAGGAACACTTCTACATCGCGCCACCTCGCGGCAGCCAAGGGTACAACAGCCAGCCGGGCGGCGCGGTCGGGTCGTCCTGGGACTCGACGTGGGACAGGGGCGGCGCCATGGTCCCGACGACGGCAGCCCCGCCCCCCGCGGCGACGGGTGGGGGTGGGCCCGGATGGGATTCCTCCTCCTTCGGCGTCGCCCCCTTGACGTCGACGCAGGCCCGCGCGGCGCGACGACCCCGCGCGCACGAAGACGCAGGCCGCGCGAGGCTCCTGCGGCTCATCGCCGAGCTTCTCGCCCTCGACGTACCCCACGGGTCACTTCCGACGGTGTTTCTGCCCAACCCCGTGGAGCAGCGAGGGTGGACCGGGGGCGGCGCCGTCGGATTTTCGCAGCCGGCGGACTCGCAGTCCCAGGGCTGGTACGGCGGGACACCCCCCGGTCAGCACCCGTCGTCGTCGTATCGGGGCCAGGCGATCACCACGTCGACGTCGACGTCCGCGCTGGCGCTCGTGATCGACGCCCTGGGTGACGGCTCCGCGTCCAAGGAGACCCGCCTCGCGGCTCTCTCCGTTTGTTCGCAGCTGGCGAATCGAGCCCCCGCGTTTCCCTCGCTACTCGCGTCCGACCCCGGGGCTGGGGACGCGATGGCCGCCGGGGCGCTAGGGTCCGTGCTCGTCTGTGCACGCTCAAGCGGCGCCGCGACGGACGCCGACGCCGGCGCCGTCGCGGAGGCCCTCCTCGTCGTCGCATCCGTCGCGAACGCGGACCGAGAGTTCAACCCGGAGAAACTGCTCACCGCGTGCCCACCGGGGGTGTCCATCACCAAGGTCCCGACGTTCGTGCAGGTGGTCAACGAGTCCCTCCTGTCACCCCGCCTCGCCCTTCGCGCGGACGCGTGCGACTGCCTCGCCGTCGTCGTCGCCGCGTCGTCGTCGTCGGTCGCATCGGTGGAGAGCATGCTCCGGCACGAAGTCGCCGAGCACGTCTTTGAGCTCCTCCGCGACGTATCCCGAGCCCGAGCGGCTGAGGAAGGGATCGATCGAGACGGTCGAGCCCGCCCCCGACACACGCGCGGGTTCCCGGCGGGCGTGCCCCCGAGGGCGGACCGAGACGTCGCCGCGAGGACGGCGCTCGCGGCGCTCGCCGCGTTGGCGGGGTGCGCGCCCCGGGTGTTCAACCCCCGGCTCGTCCACGGCGCCGACCCAGTCGCCGCGGTTTTAACCAAGGCGGTGTCCGATCGCGACTGGGAAGTCACGCTGGCCGGCGCCGAGTTGCTCCGTTCGGTGGCTGCCGGGGAGGACCCCGGGAACGTCCCGGAGGAGTCCCTCGGTGCGCTCGTGGCGTCCTTGGCGGACGCGTGCGAGCACGGGAGGGGTACCGAGGATGTAGGGTGGAGAGAGGCTGGCCGGGTGGCGGGTGACGCTCTTGGGACTTTATCGCGGCGGTGGGGGGTCGGTGTCGTGAACGCGGACATCGCGTCGCGCGTGTTCCGGGCGTTCGTGGCGGACGTCGAGCGTAACCTCGAGTCGTTCTTGCGGGGCGGCGCGACGGAGCTGGACGGGTCTTTGATCGATCCAGGGGGGAGCGTCTTCGGGGGCGTACGTTGGGACCTCGGTGCTTCGACTTCATCCGGGGCTCGAGCCGTCGGGTGCCGATTGGCGTCCACGGGTCACCTACCGCGGTGCCTCGCGATCGTTCGGGGCGGACACCTCCCGGCGCTCGTGTTCGAGGCCACGGCGCGGCTCTCGAGCGTGCGTCGGGGGGGTCGAATGCTCGTCGGGAACGACGCGGACGTCGCCGACGGGGTAGCCGTCGCTTGTGCCGCGATGATACGACTCCTCCGCGGTTTATTGGCGGGACCCGATCACGGGGGCATCACGGGGCATCACGAGGACGGGGGCGACTATACGAGCGCCGAGTCAATTCGCCGGGAGTTCGCGGTGGAGCTGATACGGGACCACCGCGCGATCGAATCGTGCCTGGACGGCGTCGATGCCGGTGTGTTCGACTACGAGCCACCTGGGCGTGAACAGTTTCCAGAGCGTCTCCAGAGCGGACCCGGGTGTGACGTCTTCTACGACGTTCTCGACTCCGACGATGACGAAGACGCGAACGGAGACGGTGAAACGACGCACGCGGATCACCCGACCCCCGCGCTGCTGTGCAACTTACTCGCACAGCTCCTACCCGCGGCGTTGGGTGACGGCGCCGTGCCCAAACGCGGGATCCGAGCGCTGGCGAATACTCGAACTCCGGCTTTGGGGCCGAGGGCGGGTTGGGGACCGACGCCGGGCGGAAACCTGTTCGACGTCATGGCGGTGGACTCTGCGAGGACGGGGGCGTCGGGTGAGTGCGTGCGAGCCGCGCAGGATGCGGTGTTGGCATGCGCGTTCGCGCGCGCCAAGTTCAGCCCCGACGCCGGGACCGATCGCGACGAGCTCTCCCGGGTTTTAGCCGAGCCCATGTGCGAATATCTGTCGTCGGCGGCGGGGGCGAGCGGGGGGTGCGCCGAGGCGGCGTGCATGTCACTGGTGGTGTGGCACGCGTGCGTGCGGTCCCTCGAGGTGTTCCAGGCGGGAACGGAGACGTTCAACCCGGGTGCGCGGCGTGTCGCCAATAACGTCGCGCGCGTGGAACGTGACCTGACCGGGGGCCTTCTCGGTTCGTTGGAAAATATTCACAAGCTGAACGCGGTTCGGTGGTGCGCCGCGGAGACTGCGCTGGTAAACTACGTGATCGATTCCGTGTCGGGGTCCGGGCGGCTTCTGCTGGCGTGGCTCGCGGATAGCTTCTCGTGCCACGCGAATGGGATCGAGATGTACCGATCGGTGTTCTTTGGGGTGTTGAACAGGGAAGACGTGAGGCGGGCGGTGAGCTCGGATGACGAAATTTCCGCAGACGCCCTGGTTGGTTCTCGAAAGTTCGCGCAGTGGTTCTCGGAGAACGAACCGACCGTGACGTTCCTCGCGCGCTGCTTCGTCAGCATGGAGAGCGCGTCGGAGTCATGCACCGTCACGCAGGCGTTGAGGTTTGTCCTCGGGCGCCGACCGCCGACGGCGGGCGCCCTCGCGATTCACGGTGGGTATATTTTTAATTTCATATGGGCAATTTGAGTGACGCCGTGTTTTGTTCACAGGAACCATTTGGGACGCGTGCTCGCGACTTCGAACCGGCGTTCTCGGGTCCGCTCAGTCCATCGAACGCGACATCGCCGCGGACGTCGCCCTTCTCCACGCGGACGCGAGGAACGTAATTGGGGTTAGGGTGCCCAATTTCGTATTCGACGCCGGGTCCCTGGCTGGATACCTGTACGACTTGGTGACAGTCGCGGCTGAGTCCACGGCGGCGGCTTCGGTGGTCAACGCGGTTCTGCTGAACGTGTTGGTATCGAAGGTGCACGAAGGGACGGGCGCGACGGAGTCCACCGTGGGGATCCCCCGGCTCGTGGTGGCATCGCTCATCCCTTCCGTGATTCCCGCGATTCTCATATACGCCAGGGAGGTTGTGGTGAACTGGCGGGGTCGAACGTTTTCTTCGTTGACCGGGGCGATATCCGCGGTGACTCTGTTCTTCGCGGCGTACGCAACGAGCGGCGACGTCGTTCCTTGGAAAGCGGCGGGTACGAAAGCCGGCATCGACGAGACGTCGTTCACGCGAGCGCTGGGCGACGTCAGCGTCGGGTGCGAGGACCCGATCTGTCGTCGACTCGCGTTTGAAGCGTTGGCGGCGACGGCTGCGTACTTTTCTAAAGGTCGGGGCGAGGAGGCGACTCCGGGGGGGTTCATCGTCGCGTGCGGGCGCGCGGGTTTATGCGCGGGAAGCTCGGAGGGCGAGCGCGATGCCGCGGCCGCGTGTGCGGTTCCGTTCGACGACGGTGAAGAGTCACGGGTTAATAACGCCGCCGCGTGTGTCTCGATTGACGAGTGTTATTGGGAGGAGACGCTGTTGGAGGAATGGCTTTTGTCGGAGAGACGGGGCCCCGGGACGCGGGGAGACGAGTCGCGGTCCTCCATCACGACGGGCCGCCTCGCCTTCGCGTGGCGGGTCATGCGTCGTAGCGGGCGGATCTTGGCTCGGGTGTTGAGAGACGATACGATGCGTGAGACGCTGGTGTCTCTCGCGCTCACCGCCGCTTGGCGATCGGGCGGATCGGACCCGGCTCCGGTCAAGGTGCTCGGGGCGCTATTCGTCCCTTGTCCAACCGAGCGCGAGGATGTCGCGTCGAGTCGACGCGCGGTTCCCCACGACGTGCTGCGCGGGTGCATCGACGCGATGAAGAATATCCCGCCGCGGGGGGATGACATCGCGTGGGCGGTGGGACACTCCAGGGCGGGGGGCTCGGGCACCGTATTAGTGGAAAACGTTCACTCGCTCTTCGTCGCCAGGGTCCACGACGGTGGTCTCGCGGAGGTTTACGATCCGTCGGGGGAGCGTGCGAGGCTGTGCGACGAGATGGAGATCGTGGCGCGCGCGGCGAAGCTTCGGGAAGGAGGCGGCAGGATGTGAAAGAATCGTTAGGCACCGTTTAAAGAATCACCACGAGTTACCCCCCCCCCCAACTTCTGGCGCCCCCCCCCCACTACTTCTCCCTTTAAGAAACTCTTAGTAGTCGTCGTCCTCGTCCTCCTTGTCCTCGTTCTCTTTCGCGTACTTCTCCGCCTGAGCCTGCGCGTCGAACCTCTCGAGCTCTAACCTATCGTACAGGTACTTCGGCACCCGTCCCATCTCCACGTAGTGCAGCTTCCCGTTCGACTCCCACGTCACCAGCGGCCGAGTGGTCTCAGCTTCTCTCATTGAACTCACAGCGAACACGTCCTCGTACCTCCTGGCGAAGAGCGTCAGCTTGGTCACCGCCACCGTGTCGTCATCCACCATGCGCATCTTGAGCACGTACGGCGACACGAACCACTGCAGCAGTCCGGTGGTGAACGCGCCGAAGGTATCCACCACCAACGACACGGTCATTTTGGCGTTTGCGGGAAGATCTGGCGACGCGAGCTCGAGTAGGAGCGGGGTGCCCGCGATCGTGGCGCCCAAGGACGCGAGGGAGAGGAGCTTGACCATGCGGACAGTCTCCGCGAGCGCGGCTTCGTACTCGACGCCGTCGGGGCGACTGTTGACCGGGTTAGCCCCGGCGTCGTTCGGCCGTTCGTCGCTCACCTCGCCGGCCGCCGACGATCGAGCTCGTCGATGAAGGGTCCCCATGTGCCGAGCTGTGATGGGGGAATGAGCGGGCGTCCTCGTTCCGGCCACGGCGCCCCGCGCGCCCAACGTCCCACACCCCGCGTTCATCGTGAAGTCATCTTCGTCACGCTCCGCGCGGGAGGTGGCGTGGAAGGATGACCACGCGCGGTGCGAGGAAGGGGTCTCCACCGCGCGGTCCCACGCGACGCCGTTCCACCGATCGGCGCCGAGAAACGAAAGAGCCGGGGCGCCCGCGTTGGGCCGGGGCACGCCGATGCGGCCCGATACGGCCGCTCCGAGGGCTCGACCCAGCGTGGTAACCGCGTTCCTGGCGCTCATCGTTCTTTATACACGGTCCCAACCAGCCGCCGGTGCGTCCAACACTGCCGTCGGGCTTCGGAGATCTCGTCGGAATATCTTTCGCGGCCACGGAGCCTCACAGTGTGGAGCCGTGAAAAGGCGGGGAATCGGCGCCAGGGCCGCCACAGAGTCCGTCGCGCGCTGGTGGGATAAATCCAACGCGATGGCCTCGGTCCAGGCGATAAAGAACGCCTTCGTGGAGGACGACGACGTCGTCATCCCGATGGACTCGGGACCGGCCAAGCGCGCCAAGAAGGACGGCGGGGAGAACGGCGTCGGGGCGGATGACCGCGGGGGCGCTTCCACGAAGGAGTGGTGGGAGGTGGATGACGAGGAGGAAGAGTACGTCCCGCTGCGCAAGCGACGGGATCAGGGCGTGAACGCCGCGGCGGCGAGGATGGGGCAGAAGCTCCGCGCGCCGACGGGCGCCGGGGACGGCGACGAGCGCGCGGGATCCCCGGGGATCCAGGACGCCGCCGGCCCATCATCGTCCAAGGCTGACGAACCCGCGGCGGCGGCGAGCAACATCCGCGAGTTCGCGCCACCAAAGGAGAAGACGTCGCTGCTGTCACGCGCCGCGGGGCTCAAGGCCATGGCGTCGTCCATCACACCCGCGGAGAAGCTCGCGCAAGAAGAGGCTGAGATCCTCAAATCGATCAACGACAAAAAGGCGCTCATGTCGGTCCAAGAGCTCTCCAAGGATGTCGCGTACACGCACTCCATCGTGACCGGATGGAAAGCCCCGGCGCACATCCGCGTGCTCACCGAAGAGGAACAGGATGACGTCCGGAACAAGTGGCACATCATCGTCGAAGGCGTCGACGTACCGCCGCCCATCAAGACGTTCCGAGAGATGAAATTTCCGCGACCCATCATCGACGAACTCACCCGGAAAGGCATCGCGCGGCCGACGCCGATCCAGATCCAGGGCCTCCCCGTGATCCTGAGCGGCCGTGACATCATCGGTATCGCGTTCACGGGTTCCGGTAAGTCGCTCACCTTTGTCCTCCCCATGATCATGGCGGCGATGATGGAGGAGCACCGCATGCCCCTCGAAGGCGGGGAAGGGCCGGTTGGGCTGATCCTGTGTCCCAGCCGCGAGCTGGCGAGGCAGACGCACGAGGTCATCGAGGGTTTCACGGTCGAGCTCGCGAAACAAGGGATGGCGCAGATGCGAATCATGCTATGCATCGGAGGCGTGGACTCCAGGGAGCAGAGCGACATCGTCCGCAACGACGGGGTTCACATGGTCACCGCCACCCCGGGCCGCCTTAAAGATTTACTGCACAAGAAACGGATGAACCTCGACATCTGCAAGTACCTCTGCCTGGACGAGGCGGATCGCATGGTGGACCTCGGGTTCGAGGACGACATTCGCGACATCTACTCCTTCTTCAAGTCGCAGCGGCAGACGTTGCTGTTCTCGGCGACGATGCCCGAAAAGATTCGTAAGTTTGCGGAATCCGCGCTGGTCAACCCCATCGTGGTCAACGTGGGCCGCGCGGGTGCCGCGAACCTGGACGTCATACAGGAGGTGGAGTACGTGAAACAGGAGGCGAAGATTGTGTACCTTCTGGAGTGTCTCCAGAAGACCGCGCCGCCCGTGCTCATCTTCTGCGAGAACAAGGGCGACGTCGACGACATTCACGAGTATCTGCTGCTGAAAGGCGTCGAGGCGGTGGCGATTCACGGAGGTAAGGGCCAGGATGAGCGCGACTGGGCGATCAGCGAGTTCAAGGCTCAGCGTAAGGATGTGTTGGTCGCGACGGACGTGGCTGGAAAGGGTCTGGACTTTCCGGACATCCAGCACGTCATCAACTACGACATGCCCGAGGAGATTGAAAATTACGTCCACCGCATCGGCCGCACCGGTCGCTGCGGCAAGACGGGCATCGCCACCACCTTCATCAACAAGAACCAGTCGGAGACGATCTTGCTGGATCTCAAGCACCTGCTGCGAGAGGCGAAGCAACGGATCCCGCCGGTGCTCGCGATGCTGGACGATCCCATGGACCAGGAGGCGGAGCTGGTGGCGCTGACGGGGACGAAAGGGTGCGCCTACTGCGGAGGTTTGGGCCACCGCATCGGCACGTGCCCGAAGCTGGGCAACTACAAGGAGAAGCAGATCAGCGACATGGGTCGCGTGGATGTGTTCGGGTCCGGGGGGTTCGGCGGCGAGATGTAGGCGTACTTATAACCCACGCTGCCGTGGAGGTTTATTCAATAGAGCTAAGCGCTAGAACCACGACTTCAGAGCGTTACCCACGAGGCACCCGATTGGGGTACCCACGGCATAGCCCACGGTGCCCACCACGATGGCCGGCTGCACCGCCGCGGCCCACCCCCGCGCGCTCGCCATCGCCGCAGCCGTCGCCGGCCCACCCACGCACGCGTTCGACGCCGTCAACACCGCCCACGCCGGCAGCTTCATCGCGCCCTTTCCGATGGCCAACACAAACGCGAGATGCGTCGCGAGTTGAATTGCGATGAACGCTAGCGCGGGTCCCCCGGCTCTGACCGCCACGGCCGGGTCCGCGGACGCACCGAGCGCCGCGAAGAACACCAGCATCAGCGCGCCGCCCACCGCGTCGCTCCCCGCGAACGGCTCGGGACCCGCGTCCATCACACCGGACCGGGTAACCTTACCAACGGTCCAAGCCACCGCGGGGATGAGCGCGGAGGAAACTCCTAAACTCGTCCCCGCCGGGAGTCCAAACGCGCGCGCCAGGAGCTTACCCAACTCGAGAAACACGAGCGCCGCCGCGAGCGCGCACGCCACAGTCCTCGCGCTTGGTCCTCGCCGCGAATCTCCTCCGTTCGTGACGCGTGCTTCGTTCCCCCCGGCGTTTCCGTCATCGCCGGCGCTCGTCTCCAACCACGAGGCGAATGCTTTTTCCGTCTCGGGGGGCTCCGCCCTCGCGACCATGAGCGCGGAGAGGAACACCGCCATCGCGAGGTTATCCGCGGCCATCCCCGCGGCTAGTGCAGCCTGCCCGCCCGGCGCCGCGCTCAGCCCCAACGCCTGCGCGGTGGCGGCGTAATTGAGGCTCCCGCCGACGTAGCTGGCGCACAGACACGCGGCGACTCTCCACGAGTCTGGTCCGAGCGAGCTGCCGACGAGGGCGTAGGCGACGACGGTGCCTGCGATGGATCCGATGGCGCCCACCGCGAACGCCGCGAGTGCGGGGCCGGAGGTCCGCGCGGCGTCCCGCAGGTTGACCCCGAGCAAGGAGAGCGCGACGGCCAACGGCATGAGCGTGCGCCAGACGAGGTCCAGCGCGGGGGACGATGATGGGATGATCCCCGTCGTCGCGAGGAGCATGGCGGAGGCCATGGCGAGGAGCGGGGCGGAGATGTTCGCGCCGAGCTTGGTTTTCTCCTCGGCGAGCTTGGCGCCCGCCGCACAGGTGGCGAGGATCGCGAGGACCGCGTCGGGGGACGGGTCGAACCCCGAGAACAAGATGGCCCGGCACGCGCCAGTGCTATCTCGACGAGTTTTCCAGATGATGCCATCGGGCACATGGGATCGCCTCGGGACACCAACCGCGGGGGTGCTCCTGGTACGGTCGCCGAATCTCGTGGGTATAGGAGATACGACGCGGGACCATCGCGCGGTCGCCGCCGCGGCCATGTGGCGCGGTGGGTGACGACTACACTGAAGGTTGAATTTTTCGACTTGTTACCTCACGGTCGCCTAGAAAAACAAACATTCGTCGGGGCGCTTGCAAGCCGCATGGGGGGGACGACGACGGTGTGGCGACCCAGGGTCAGGATCGCCGTCGAGAATATCGACAAAGTTGAGGAGGAGGCGAAAGATGCGAGTCTGAAGACGAAAGGGACGAAGCGGAAGAGGGCCCCTCCCCACAAGGGCCCATGCGAGCACGGGGTGAAGTACCGCTCGAACTGCAAGGTGTGCAGCGCTTGTCCGCACGGTCGTCGGCGCTCTCTGTGCAAGGAGTGCGATGGGGCATCAATCTGCGAGCACGGTCGTCAGCGCTCTAAATGCAAGGAGTGCGGTGGGGGTGCAATCTGCGACCACGGTCGTGTGCGCTCTAGATGCAAGGAGTGCGGTGGTGCATCAATCTGCGAGCACGGTCGTCAGCGCTATCAGTGCAAGGAGTGCGTTGGGTCTGCATTCTGCGAGCACGGTCGTCAGCGCTCTAGGTGCAAGGAGTGCGGTGGTGCATCAATCTGCGAGCACGGTCGTCGGCGAGATAGATGCAAGGAGTGCGGTGGGTCACACATATGCGAGCACGGTCGTATGCGCTCTCAGTGCAAGGAGTGCGGCGGGTCACAAATATGCGAGCACGGTCGTATGCGCTCTCAGTGCAAGGAGTGCGGTGGGAAGGGCATATGCGAGCATGGTCGTCGGCGCACTCATTGCAAGGAGTGCGGCGGGGGATCAATCTGCGAGCACGGTCGTATACGCTACCAGTGCAAGGAGTGCGGTGGGTCTGGAATCTGCGAGCACGGTCGTCAGCGCCATCAGTGCAAGGAGTGCAAATAATAGCACGCGTGAAGTTCTGTGTAGACTAGTTTCCTCGTAACGACAACCTCGGCTAACGCTCACATGTCCCCAATCATCAACGACGACACGTTCTTCAGCAGGTACATCGGATCCGCGCGGTTCGGATCCACCCCTCCCGCCGTTCCCACCGCCACCGCCCGTTGCCTCAGATCCGCCGCCGACAACTGCGCCCGCAGCGCCAAAGCCCTCACGTCCCCATCCGGGTCCCGCCCCCTCGCCCACCCGGCCGCGTCCTCAAGCGCCGCGAGCAAACCCGCGAGCGGCGACCCCGCCGCGACGCCCCCGACCCCGCCGCTCAGCGCGTGCCACGCGGCGGCGGGCGGCACGGACGTCACCGCGCCCACGCACGCGAACAACGCCGCGCGTCTCACGTGCGGCTGCGTATGGGCAAACACCGCGGGGTTCAACGAAAGTTCCAACACGGCGCCTGCGATTTTAGCGGCATCCGGCGCGTTCCTGGCGGCGGCGCAGCACTCCCCGAGGCACCCAAGCAAACGTCCCATGACCAGTGCGTCGATACCCCCGCCCGGGACGTGCACAGCTGTGTTTGGGTTTAGTTTGACTTTGGCGTCTTCGACGGCGGTGACGCGGGATGCGTTTTCGGCGGAGTGGACCATCTCTGCGGCTCTGGCGAGAAGGGGACCCGCGAGGGACGCGCCGATGAGATGCGCGCGGGTGCGCCTCGGTCTCGCATCGCGTAACGCCTTGGTTCCTCCCCTGAGCCGCGCGAGGCTCGCGGGCGCGAACACCCTCTCTTTACCAACCTTCCGCGGATTGGATTCATTGGATTTATCGTTCCCGATCAACCGCTCATTGTCACGGTTCTCTGTCTGATCACGGTCGACGATTGGGGGCAGCGCCGCGAGTTCCCTCGCCGCGTCCGCCACCGCGTCCAGCACCTCCAGCTTCTGCCCCGCGTCGCACCGCCCCGACGTAAACCCCTCGATGACAAGCGCGGGACCCGCGAGACCCGGGACTATCACCGCGACGGCTGCCAACGCTCTCATCCTCGCCGCGCCCATCGGTTCGTAGTCGGGCGTCGCCGGGTGCGCGTGTAACAACGCGGAGACCAACGCGGGCGCGCACCCGATGATCTCTTCGGGCGCCGCGCGGATCAGCGCTTCCGCGGCGTGCACCGCACCCTCCGCCTCGTCCGCCCTGTCGATCGTCGACTTGGACGAACTCGTCTCCTCCGCGCGTCGAGCCTGGCGCAAGGCGTCGACGCATGATGACAGCGTCTTGGGTTTGGGAAGCCGCGCGATGCGTCGCGCGGTGGCCCGAACCGCCTTGGCCCTGCGCACCGCGGGGTCCACGAGGGTCCGTCGGTCACCGCCGCCGCCCTCGGTGTCGCCCTCTTCTTCGTCGCTCTCTTCTTCGTCGGAGATGTCGTACGGTTCTAGCGCCGAACCCTCGGATGACGCGTCGTCCTCGTCTGATTCGTCGTCGGAGCTGTCCTCGCGCCGCGCGCCTCCTCCCAGCCTCACCGCACCGTCCGGATCGTCAAAGTCCTCCTGTAGGTCCTCGTCTGTTTCGTCGTGTTCAGCCTCCCGATCGTCGTCGTCGTCTGGAGTTTCTGGAGTGTCTTCCGGCGTTTCCGGGCTGAGGACCGACGCGACGAAGGAATCAGCCTCGGCGTCCTCCTCCTCCTCCGCCGAACCTTCCTTTAGCCTCCACGCGTCACGCTCCCACGCCTCCTCATCCTCCGACACCGTCCCCGCGGTCTCCGACGCGCCGTAATCCTCCGCATCGTCAAAGGTGAGCGGCCTGTCCGGCGACATCACCCGCGACAGCGCCACCGCCACTTTTTGCCCGTGCCGGCGAATCCGCGCATCGGGTGAGTCCAACCGCGCGCTTATCCCGCGCATCAAGCCCGCGGGGGTGACCGCGGGAGCTCCTCCGCCGTCTCCGTCCTTCGCATCACCACCGCTTTGTATCAAGCAGCCCGTCGCGATCGACGCGGCCAGCACGGACGCCACGTGACCCTGCATAGCGCCCGATCCCCCTCGCACTAATTCAATCTGCGACCACGCGTCCACGCAAGCCGCCGCAACCGTCCGTCGGTGACGCGTCACCGCCGCATCCTCCGACGAGAACCCAACCGGCGGGTCCACGAGTGCGATGCGAATCAACGCGGGGAGCACGCGCCGTGGCTGGGGCCGGCGGAGGAGCATGCCGTCACAGATGGCGTGACGCGTCGACACGCATCGACGGAAACGAGCCGAGAACATCGACCGCAACAAACGCTCGCAAGCGCGCCACGACAAACCCCGCGCCGCGCCGCGTCCCAGCGCGGCCTGCGCGAGCTTTGCCGCGGCATGCGCGTCGGGCATGGCGTCCACCAACTCGTTCGCCCAATCGGGGCGCGACACGTCAGCGCACGAGTCGGTCACGAGGCAATCGAGGAACGCGTCGGCGACGCCGTCCGCGTCGCCGCGTCGACACGCGCGCGAAACGCAGCTCGCCGCCGCGTGAAACACAGCTGTGCGTGTCCCATCGTTCACGTCGACGCGCCTCGTCGCGTCGCACAGCTGTGTCGCGACGGTCCTCGCGAGCGCGGTGGGGTGTAGAGCCGCGACACAGCTGTGCGAACCGGGCGGGAGCTCCAGTCGGTCCGCCGCGGACATCAGCGCGTTGATGGCATCTATCGCATCCACCCCATCTGTCGGTGATAGGTTCGAGACGATGTCGCGCGCGATGCCCCGCTCGAGCGCGGCGGCGAGCGCGCGCGCCGCCTCCGTCGCCACCGCCGTCTTGCTGCGCTCGTCCAGGTCACGCCCCGTCGCCGTGGACGACGGCGAGAGCGCGGGAACCAGCACGCGAATCGCGATCGTCGGCGGCATCGCCGCGAGGATCTCGTCGTGCAGTGCTCTCCTTTCGTGCGACCGCATGAGGGGTAGCCATCGAGGCGCGACGCAGTGGAGCATCTCCTCGCCGACGGCATCGAAACCGACCCATCGATCCGAAGCGTCGTCCTTCGACGATACGCCGCGCGCCTCGGCGTACTCCGACGCGAGCGCGCGCGACGACGACGACGCTTCCCTGACGTCGTCGTTTTCATCCATCCGGGGCGATGGGTCCTGGCCGAGGACGACGCCGCGGACCATGACCAGCGCCCCGGCGGCTTCATCCGGGCTGGACGCGTCCCTGAGCACCGCCGCGGCGGCGCGATGGAACCTAGCCACCGGGCCGTCCCATCCCGTCGTCATGGGCGCACTCCTCCGCGAGGTCGGAACTGATTCGCCCGCGAAAATTTCGGTGCGGGACGAAGAAAGCTATTTGAACCCGGACGCTCCTTATCCATTGTGGAGGCGCGCGGGCGGGTATCGTCGCGCGCTAGAAACGCCGAGCGCGTCAGTACAGCTCCCCTCGAGGCACTGAGAACCAAGGAGTCGCGCGTCGCCATGGGCATCGCCTTCGACGGGACGCTCACCCCCGAGCAGGTTGAGCAGTTCGGCAAAGACGGCTTCCTCGTCCTCCCCGACTTCGCCTCCCCGGAGGAGGTCGAGGGCATGCTGTCGCGCGCGGACGAGCTCGTGGATGCCTTCGACCCGGCCACCGTGCCCAGATCCATCTTCACCACCAAGGACCAGAAGCGCACGAGCGACGCCTACTTCCTCGACAGCGGCAACCATCTCTCCTTCTTCTTCGAGGAGGACGCCTTCGACGAGGCGACCGGCGAGCTCCGGCAGGCCAAGTCGCGTTCCATCAACAAGATCGGCCACGCCATGCACGACCTCGACCCAACCTTTCGCGCGTTCTCCAGGTCCGAGAAGGTCGGCAACACCCTCAGGTCGCTCGGCATGGACAAGCCGACGCCGGTGCAGAGCATGTTCATCTTCAAAAACCCGCGCATCGGCGGCGAGGTCTCAGCGCACCAGGACTCAACCTTCCTCCACACCGACCCGATGACGTGCACCGGCATCTGGATCGCGCTCCAGGACTGCTCCATAGGCAACGGGTGCCTCTGGGCGCTCAAAGGCAGCCACGTGGACGGCGTGGCGAAGCGCATGGTGGTGGACCCGCAGACCCGAACGAAAGTGGAGTTCGAGGGGGAGTACCCACACTGGGATTTAAAGAAGTTCTCGCCCCTGGAGGTCAAGGCTGGGACGATGGTGGTGCTGCACGGCGAGAACGTGCACTATAGCGCGCCGAACACGAGCGCAAAGAGCAGGCACGCGTACAGCGTTCACTTCGTAAACGGCGACGCCGGATGGGACAAACGGAATTGGCTTCAGCGGAATCCGGACTTTCCGTTCACACCGCTTGAGCAGTGACGGTGGAGTGATGCGTGCGTGGCGAAGACTCTCCGCCGTGGGTATGAGAGTGGAGAGTGGGAGAGTGTCCCGGTGCCGTGGGATGGATGCTCCGCTGGAGGGAGTGAGAAGTCGCCGCTCGGCTCGTTGTACTTGTAATAACAATTTTTTTCAACATCATTTTTTTTCGTCGAAGTTCAGTGTCGTCGGCGGAAGCGGCACTTCACTTCCATCGGCGCACCACGCGCGCGTGACATCACTGACGGACACCATGGGCGAGAAGAAGGAGAAGAAGGAGAAGAAGGACAAGAAGGAGAAGAAAGAGAAGAAGGAGAAGAAGGATAAGAAGCGCGAGCGCGAGGAGGAACCCGCGACGGACCCCGCCGCCGCCGAGACGGAGATCGATCACGATGCGCCCATGAAGAAAAAGTCGGCGGCCGCATCCGACGGCAAGGCTATCCCCCCCGCGCCGGGCACGTACCCCATCAACCCCACCAAGGTGTACATGGGTAACCTCGCGTGGTCCATCGACGACAACGCCGTCAAGGAGGCTTTCGCGGACTGCGGCAACGTGCTCAGCATCAACTGGTTCGAGGAGAAGGACACCAAGAAATTCCTGGGCGCCGGCGTCGTGGAGTTCGACACCCAGGAGGGCGCCAACGCCGCCATCGCCGCCACCGGGCGGGAAGTGCACGGACGGGAGACCAAGATCCGCGGCTGGGAGCAGCGCGGCACCGAGGGTTCGGAGAAACGCGCCGCACACGCCGCGCGGAAGACGGAGGTCAAGCCCATGGGGGCCAAACCGCCGGGGTGCTACACCCTCTTCATGGGGAACCTCAACTTCGCCATCGACGACGACGCCATCTACAACTTCTTCAAAGACAACGCCGGCGTGGAGCTCAGCGCGGTGCGATGGCTCACGAACAAGGACACGGGGGAGTTCCGCGGGGTGGGCTTCGCGGACTTCGCCACGGATGAGGACCTCGACAAAGCCGCGGGGCTCAACGGGCACGACTGCATGGGTCGGCCCATACGCATGGACTGGCAGGCGCCGCGGGCCGGCGGTTAACCTGTCGGCGGTACCGGTACTTCATCCATCGATGTTTGGGATTTGCCAACATGTTTGGGAGAACCCCGGCCGCCCGGGGCTCTGAGACGTTCGGTCAAAGAATGAAATAATGAATCATCGAGCTAAAGCCCCGAGACTACTCGACTACTGCCTACGTGCGTCGTTCCCCTCGTTCCCCTCGCACTCAACCTTGTGCGGACACCGCGCGTCCTGCGTCGACGTCCATATGGGCGGCGGTAGGAACGGAAACGGCGCGTGAGACGCCACGTCCATGACGTCGCCCATCGACGCCAAATCACCGAAGCCGCGCCAGCCGTCCACGCTCCACTCGCTCCACGCCCACCACCGCTCTTTCGGAACGGTTATCCGCAGCGGATCCACCTCACCGACCGTGCGCGGTATCCTGTGCGTACACGCCAACAGCTGAAACAGCGGGAGGTAGACCAAGGATCCGTAGAACATGTTGCGAGCGTTGGCGATGGACGGCCTGCGGTAAAACACCGCCGCGCTGAGAGCCATCGGCGCCGCGAGCAGCGCCGCCTCGTACGCGAACGGCGTCGTGGTGAGCCCGCACCCGACCGCCAAGGCGCCCAGGGGGAACATGTAAAACGAGTTTCGCATCGCGACCCCCGCGAGTCTTCTCCCGCTGGGATCGGACATGTGGTGCGAGAGCATTCGGTACCCTCCCCGGATGTAGTCGTCTTTGGCCATGTACGCGAGGGCCATGAAGTGCGGCATCTGCCAGAAGTAGAGCGCGCCCGCGAGAACGCCACTCGCGGGCTCGATGGCGCCCTCGCGCGCGGCGGCCCATCCCATCAGCGGCGGCACCGCGCCCACCACCGCGCCCGCCCACGTGTTGAGCCAATGCATCTGCTTCAGCGGGGTGTAGCACAGGGCGTAGAGCGCGACGTTTGCGGCGCCCAACGCAGCCGTGGTGTCGTTGGCCTTCTCCCTGAGGAGCCCGACACCCGCGATGCCGGTGACGACGCCGAAGGCGGCGGCGTGCGCGACGGAGCATCGCCCCGACGGCAGAGGTCTTCGCATCGTCCGGGCCATGACCGAATCGTTTTTAATCTCGAAGATCTGGTTCCACGTGTTCGCCGACGATGAGCACAGCATCGTGCCCAGGGACGTCCACCCGAGCTGCGTCCAGTTCACATTCTCACCGCTGCCTAGGACGTACCCGGCCGCCGCGGTGGACACCACGAACGCGCTGAGCTTGAACTTGCTGAGGTCGTGGTAGACGCGCAGCGTGGCCAGCAGCCGAGCGACCGGGCCGCCCGCGTGAGCGGCTGAGGCGGCGCGCGCGCTCGCCGCCGCGCCCGCCGCGGGAGATCCGATCGCCTCCGCGGCGAGGCCCGTGGGCGCGGGGCTGAGGCCCATGCGCGCGCGGGCCGCGGCGGTGACGTTACCGGGCGTCGACGTGGACCTTCCCCTCCACGCCGCCCGATGCCAAACGTTCGGTCGGGCCCACGTCGTCGCCAACAGAAGGACGGTCCCGGGTCCATCGGCGACCGCGGCGCGACCGGAGGAGGAGGTCGACGCGGGGGCGCTACGCGCGGCGGCCGCGGCGAACCGCGCCGCCTCACGCGCGGCCCTCGTCAGCGTCGTCATCCTACCGCCGTTCAGAGTGACGCCGCGAGGAGCGAGCGAGGGTTCTTCAAAAATATCGCAGCCGATCTTGCCGATGTGGCATTCTGGTCTGCCCAGTTACGCAGTTACGAGTTTGGCGAACAGCCCAAAAGGAAAAAGCCACGACCGAGGGCACCCCCCACACTTCTCACTGCCGCCCCGCGCCGTATCGCCCGTCGACGTCGCCATGGAGACTAGGGGACGTAAGAGAATCAAACGATCCGCGGATGTGGACGCCGCCACGCCCGGCTGTCGTGGCTGCGCCGACCTCAAGACTGAGTTGGCTGAGCTCAAGACTGTGTTGGGTCAGCTCACGGCTGTTTGCGAGGCCAACGCCCGCACCGCAGAGGCCAACGCCCGCACCGCAGAGGCCAACGCCCGAACCATCAGTGAACTCACGCAGCAGCTGTCGCGCCGTTTGTCAGAAGGCGACTTTGGTGTGCTGCTGGGCGCGCTGATACGAGAACTGCCGGAGGTTTTCGAGGCTGAAGTGCTCTCAAAGCTTGACTGCAAAGACCACTTTTCCCTCGCACTCGTGAACAAAGCCTGCAGGGACTCAATATACAAGGTGGAGCCTATCGCGAACATGAGAAAGTTAGATGTTACGAAACAGTACCCCTTTACGAAACGTTTGGACGGTACCCCATTTCCCGATCGCGATTTAAGACAGATGATCGCGGCTGAAGAGGGTCGTCTAGACGTGTTGAAGTGGCTTTTTGAGAAAGGGTGCCCGATGGATCACAAACTGTGCGCCTCGAGAGCCGCGTATACAGCGCATGTTCACATACTTCAATGGATGAAAGACAACGGTATGATCGGTGAGTGGCATGGCTATCATATGTTCTCCGCCGCTAGCTTTGGGCACCTTGAGGTGGTTAAATGGCTGCGTGCGAACGGGTGCCCATGGGATGAAGATGCGTGCCGCCGTGCCGCCGAACACAAACACTGGGACACCTTACAGTATCTGGTCGATAACAAGTGCCCGGGGTGGGAGGAGGCCGCCATTCAGTACGCCGAGCACCTCACGATAACCCCCGGTGACGATGAGTGAGATGTTCCTCTCGTGTCATTTCAAATAAGAGTTCACGCAAACAGTCAGAGGAGCTTAATTAATTATGGTTAACATTGTCATGAATATAACACAGTTCTGGGTCATCACGCGTACGCGCCCGGTCCCGGGTTGGCGTTGACGTCGTATGATC
>Ga0302116_1000414_pt1 | contig 25466 bp, 16 predicted proteins | sample AG5_SCM_MG_FD_203124 | JGI IMG/M metagenome (GOLD analysis project Ga0302116, IMG submission 203124) | Marine microbial communities from Western Arctic Ocean, Canada - AG5_SCM | ecosystem: Environmental > Aquatic > Marine > Oceanic | place: Canada: Western Arctic Ocean | collected 2017-10-01 | reverse complement strand
CTCGCACAACACCCCGAACGGAAGCGGGCGAGCGGGCGAGGGTTCACGGGCGCGATGCGGGCGATATCGCGCGTCGCGGGGGGATCACGCGGGCATCGACGATCTCGCGTGATGACCTTCGCGGTGTTTATGCTGTTATGCGGCGCGATCGGACAGGTCGCCGGGGACGACGAGGCGGTGGATTCGATAGACCCCGACTCGGATGACTCCTTCCCAACCTCCGAGGATGTCCCGCTGTGGCAGTTCGAGGCGACGGTGGTGACCATCGGCAAGGCGAGCGGCAAGGAGAAGAAGAAGGAGGTCCCCGCGTTCTTCCTACGGGGCGACGACGCCCCGCAGGCCGCCACCCGGTTCGTGTACCTCAACTCGCTGCCCATGAATCACCTCCCGCACTTCACGTCCGTGTTTTCGCACGAGTGGACGCACAACGTGCCGGACGACGTCAAGCCGCGCGAGCGCGCGCACAAACGCAGGGCGAAGGCCTTGGGCCCGAAGTCGTATTGGAAGCGCGGCGTGGAGCACGCGGAGAACGGGCGGGACGGCGAGGCGCACTTCGACTACGCGCGAGCCGTCGTCGGCGCCGGCCTCGACACGATCGAAGATCAACACACAAAGGCGGAGGAGACCATGAGTTCAGACGACGTGGACAAGGTGTACGAACTCCTGAACGCGCACCATCGAAGGCACTCGCGCGCGTTGAACGCCGCGGAGAAGACGCGGGAGCAACGCGCGGCGGCGCACGAGAGGGACGCGTGGGTCTTCGAGCGAAGGAAAGAGGCGAGGCGGCGATCCTTGGAAGACGAAGACGACTTTCGCGCCGCGTTCGGAGTTGAGGGCCCGGACGCCGCGAACCCGGATGCCACGTCGGATTCAAACGATGCCACGTCATCAGAAACCCCACGGGTATCCATCGTCACCGGGGGGCTCGCGGTGTCCATGCTCAACGCCGACGACGCGGCGAGCGCAGTCGCCGGCCACTTCGCGGACATCGGCGACACAGACGCCAAACGAGCCTGCGCCGCCGCGCTGGAGCTTCACGGCAAGTCCTCGCGGCCGGTCCTTAAGTGCGGGGATTCCGATTCCGCCACCGACCCGGACGCACCGACCGCGGAGGCGTGCGGTAACGCGGCGAAGGCGGCGCTGGACGGCTCCGAGGACGACGGGACGCTCGCGGCGACGTATCTGCTCAGGGCTTTCGTGACCGTCGGGGGTAAGGTTTCGGATGACAACTTCTACGCCGATTTGACCAAGGCGTTGACGATGAAACACGCGTACGATTCGATGCGCGGCGCAGTACAGGCCGAGGACTGGGACGCCGTGGTGGCCCACGGCGCCAAGGGCGACGGCGCGATCGCCAGGCGTAAGCCGGACGCGACGCGCAAGCTGGCCGTCGCCAGGGCGCATAAGGAGCTCGGTAACTGGCGCGAGTGCGAGCGCGCGGCTAACGCCGCCGTCGCCGCGGGGCAAACCCGCGGCGACTGGCGCCGCGGGCAGGTGCGCGCGCTCGCCGTCTCATACGGCGCGCAGTGTGCCATCGCGCGAGGCGACGGGGACGCCGCGCTTCGCCTGTACGCAGTCGCCATGCGGTCCGACCCCGACACCCCACTCTTCAAAACTTCGTACAAGCTCATGAAAGACGCGACCAAGCTCGTGGCGGACGCGGGGCTTAAACTGGACCGCGGCGAGTCCCGTTTGGCGCTCGAGTCCGCGGATAAGGCCTCCGCGAACCTACGGGCCGTGGGGGCTGACGAAAAGTCTGCGATGTTCGCGGAGATTGACGCCAGACGATGCGTCGCGCACGCGCAGATGCGGGCGTTTGAATCGGCTCTCGAGCACTGCGCCCGCGCGGCGAAGGCCATTCGGTGCTACGACGACGGTTCGTATGACAACGAGGAGGAGTTCAAACGAGCCTGTGATAAGGCGGATGCCCGTGTGTACGCGAGGGTGTTCATGGCCAGCGCCGAGGTGCACCTGCGGGACAACTACCCCGAGGGCGCCATCGCCGATTTGAGAGACGCGGCGGAGCGCATCCAGCCCAACGCGGATCGCGGTTCGAGCGAGGCGGTTCGGATCCTCGAGGAGGCCAAAGGCAAGCTGCACGAGGCGGAGCGCGCGAAGCACAAGCACGACAACGACAGGGATCACGGTAAGATGCTAAACCTGCCGGAGAACCTCGCGGAGCTCGCTAAGGACCGGCGTTGCGACTTTATAAAAAAGGCTTACAAAAAAGCGGCGCTGAAGTGGCACCCGGATAAGCATGCCGAGAGCGGCAAGATGAGGGCGGCGCGGAAGATGAACGAGATCGTGGAGGCGAGGGACCACGTGAACGAACGGCTCGGGTGCGTCGCGCCGAAACCGCCGGACCCGAACGATCCGAGGAATCAGCAGAGGCACCCGCACTTTCGCAACTTTCACGGGGGCTTTCCGGGGGGCGGCGGATTCCCGGGCGGCGGCCAGCGGCAGCAGTACCAGCGCAGGCCCGGTGGGCAGCGCATGCACTGGGAGTTCTGACGGCGCGTTAATTATTATCAATCGGATGAAAGCATTCGTACACACAGAGAGTCACCCGATCCTACCTAAGTGTTACCTCAGCGTCTTGTCTAATCCGTAACGAGCTAAAAACTTTGAGTTCCAGGCACCCGCCTCCGCCGCCGCCGCGCCCTTCGAGCCCCTGCGCCGCGCCGAGAGCTCCCTCGCGCCCTTGCCGATCGCCGCCGCGGTCGCGTCGTCCACCCCGAAATGCACCGGCTTGAGCGATTCACCGCCCCGCGTGTTGCGCACGGTGGGCTCGCTGCCGGCTCGCACTTGCGGGAGCGCCAGGTCTACACCGCTCGCCTGCAGCGCGGCGCGCCTGCGGTCCGCGTCCGCCGCCGCCGCGACGCGCTCCCGCTCCGCGCGATCGGCGTACGCCATCGGCTGTTGGGGAGGAGGCGCGCCGGGCCTCGGGCGACGCCGGGCGTCCCGGGGCGGGGGCGCTCTCGGTGGGGTTGGTTTTGTTGGCGATGTCACCGTCGTCGCCGGTCCTCCGTCGGCGTCGCCCGTGCCTGGTACGTCCCCGGGCTCTGTATCGGCCGCCTCGGAGTGTGACGCCGTCTCTTCCTGCGCTCTGAGCGCCGCGTCGATCCTCGAACCCCTGTGAACGCGGTGAATGGAACGGAGAGGTGGTCAGCGTCGATCGATCGGGAGGTGCCCACAACTTGTGTGAAAATCGGTGTGCCCACGAGGTGGTCCTCGTTCGTCGCGCGCGCTCACTACCTGTCGTGGGTGCTTCTCATCGCCGCCCGCATGTCCCGCACTAAGGAGCCCGATGCACTCGGCTCCATGGTCTCGTGCGCCCTCATCCTCGCGTCTATTCTCACCCAGGGCCACGAGTTGTGGCCCGGTCGTTGAAGTTGCCATCTCTGCCCAGTCAGCCAGTCATCCTCACCAAACCAAGTCACACGTCCGTGAAGATCTTTCCACCAGGTTCAAAAGTCTCCGACCGCCCTCACAGTGCAACGGCGCGACGGAACCGAATCCGCTCCGCCAGAATCGAGGGGACACCACCCCACGCATCGTACGCTCGCATCCCACGAGCGCCTCGACGAGCCGCGGACCGGTCGTCGGACTCAGAGCTCAGATCGGAGTCTGAGAAATCTGAACGGAAACAAGGAGAGACGTCAGGAGACACGCGTGTCAGAGTAAACAGAGATGGCGCTGCTCCAATCGGGCAACGTTAGCGCGGCGTACATGCCGGAGCGGGAGGAGAGGGGCGGGTTCAACTTTGACAACGTCTCTAGGAACGAGATGATGTCCAATAACGGCCTGGCGTTCAAGGCTGCCATGAAGACGGGCACGACCATCACCGGCGTGTGCTTCGACGGGGGCGTGGTCCTGGGCGCGGACACTCGTTCGACCAACGGGGAGACCGTGGCGGACAAGAACTGCGAGAAGATCCACTACATCGCGCCCAACGTATACTGCTGCGGCGCGGGAACCGCCGCCGACACCGAAGCCGTCACCGGTGCGACCCTCCCACCACACCAGATCCCTCCACGAACAGATTAGGGTTGGTCGATCTGATCTCCCCGCGGAAGACGGAAAACAAACAACCGCCTCGACGTCAACCGACTGACCCAAATTCATCCCTCGACCTACCCTCATCCACAGGCATGATCGCGTCCGCGCTCGAGCTCCACCGCCTGGCCACCAAACGCAAATCCCGCGTCGTCACCGCGCTCACCATGCTCAAGACGCACCTGTTCAAGTACCAAGGGCACGTCGGCGCGGCGCTCGTGCTGGGCGGCGTGGACATCAACGGCCCGCACCTCTTCAGCGTGCACCCGCACGGCAGCAGCGACTCCCTCCCGTTCGCCACGATGGGCTCCGGCTCCTTAGCCGCGATGGCGGTGTTCGAGGCGGATTTCAAGGAGAACATGACCGAGACGGAGGCGAAGGAGTTGGTGGCCAGGTCCATCCGCGCCGGCATCTTCAACGATTTGGGCTCCGGCAGCAACGTCGACCTCTGCGTCATCAAACTCGACACTGTCGATTACCTCCGAAACTACGAGTGCCCCAACGAGCGCACGTACGTACGGAGCAAAGGGTACGATTTCCCGCCCGGGACGACGGTGCTGAACAGGCGGAACTTCCAGACGGCGACGGCGGCGACGCTACCGGTGAATCAAATCGTGGACATCATCGACGGAACGCCCGAGGAGGTTGCCGCCGGTGGAGACGCGATGCAGACCGATTGATTAAATACGATGATACACCTTAATCATATCTTAATCACACGCGATGCTAGTAGTGAGAACCGCACGTACCCACGCGCGTCATCCCACGTCTTCTTCTTCCCCGTGTCTGCGCTCCCACCGCCTCTGTTGTAAAATCGTATCCCTCGCGAGCGAGCCGGGATCCGGGTTAAGGTAGGTCACATCGATCGGTTTCTGGTTCCCGCGATGGTCCGCCGCGGCGCACACCAGCGCGGCGCACATCCTGCAGCACTGCAGCGTCACCAGCACCCGCGTGCCCTCCGCCAGTCCTTCCGGAAGGTCTTCCGGAGAGTCTTCCGGCGCGTTGACGAACTCGTCTTCTTCGTCCGATAGGACCCGTCGGCCCCACAGGTACGGCGCGAGGAGGTTCCACTCCGCGTGCAGACACTTGTTATCCGCGTTGACGTTCCTCGCCGCGTCGAGTAAGCTCCCGTGAGGTGAGATGAGCGCCGCGACGACGCCCCTGTCCCGTTCCCACATCGGCTCGGTCGACTCGAGTTTGTCTCCGAGGACGCTCGACGTCCACTCGAACGCGTCGTCGTCGTCGTGGAACAGTGCGGGGTTTCCCGGGGGCGTCAGGCCCTCGCGGGACCGCCGGGCGCCGCGACGGATCGCCGCGCGCGCCCACGGGCCCGCGTCCCTCCTCTCCAGGCCACGCGGGTCATCGGGTGACTGGTCGCCTTCGTTGTTAACGTCCTCCCCGTCGAGGTCGAAGGCTGTGGCTCTCTGCGCCGCCACCTTGACCACCGCGCGGTCCAGGTCGCTGAGTGGACGCGTGGTGATCACCCTCGCGCGCGCCCACCTGTTGCCGTTCGCGCGTCCCCCAGCTTCCCGTGTGCCGAGCACCAGTTGGACGAGCGCGCTGTCCCACGGGCGAGCGCGAGATTCTTTATGAGACGTCGCCCACCAGACGATGCGACGCGCGTCGGCGTCGCCGCTCGCGGGCGCCACGAGGAACGCCACGTCGACGTCATCGATGCGAGTCCCGAGGATATCTCGCGCCAACCCGCGCTCGGCGGGGGTCGGGACGTAGGGCTGTCGCAGCGCCCTCTTCTGCGCGCGCGTCAGACCGGCGTGAGGCGACGATTTGGGTGGCGATGACGACGACGCCGTCGAGGATGCATCTCGCGCGTCCGCCGCGCCGCATCGGACCCACGGGACGTGCCGCCGGCGTGGACACTGTCGCCACGGGGAGGACGCGATCGTGGCTAGCGCCCGGCAGCTCGCGGCGGTGCGCCACATCGCACGCGCGTGCGCGTCCACGAGTGATGGTTCGTTGTTATTTTCATGGACGTCAGTCATAGTCTAGGGCGCGAGGTCGGGCGCCATGAGGAGGGGCATCGAAGCGCTTCGCGCGCTCCTGCGGCTCGTGCCGTCCACCCCGGCGCGCGCTCACTCGCCGCGGATCCCCTTCGCGGATCCACCCGCGCTCCGCGGCTGGCGGCGCATCGTCGAAGCGAGTCCGATCCCGTCGGGCGTGGCGAGCGGTGGGTACCGTCGCCTCTCGAGATGGGCGAGGACGGGCGACGGCGGGTGGACGCGGACGATATCCGACTTCCCCGACGACCGCGTGGACGACAGCGGGCGCCGGGGTGACCCGCGCGGGCCGAGGCCCGATCGGCACGGTCGTCACGGGGGCGGACACCGACGACGAGACGGCCGAGACGGGCGAGATGGTGGGCGATCGCAGTCCAAGACACCCGGCCCATCGAGGGAACACATCCAACTCAACGGAGACCTCGCGAACGCGCGCGGCGTCGACGCGCTCCTCGCCATCATCGACACCCGCGGCGCGGACATGAACGTCGTGAACGTCGCCACCGCCGTCAGCTCCCTATGGAAGCAGGCCAAGCGTGAAGCGCGGGACCACGGCGTCGCTCCCTCGGGAGGCTGGGAATTCGACCGCGGCGGCGGCGGCGTCGTCGGCGCCAAGCTCTCCGCCGATCCCCGGCTACCAAAACTCCTCCGGCTGGTGCGAGAAAGGTCAGGGGACCTACACGCGAGGGGCGTGAGCGGCGTGATGCACGGCCTCGGGGTGTTACACGCGGACCTTCGAGCGTTGCCCGTATCGCGATGGGCGGCGACGTTTGAAAAGTCATTCACCGCCAAACTCGGTGACTCGCTCTCGCAACGAGTGGAGGCCACCGCGTCGGACATGAACGCCCAGGAAGTGGCCATCGCGTACAACGCGTGCGCCAAGTACGATGCACTGGGGGAACGGCTCACGCCCGGCGCGTGGCGCGCGTTGGCTGACACGATTCACATGCGGGCGGATGAATTCACGGCGCAGGGTTTGGCGATGACGCTGAACGCTATGAGTAAAACGCCCGCGATGGAGGCGACCGCGGCGGCGTCCGTGCCGCCCGGTGGGTGGACTTCACTGGCGCGCGCGGTCACACGGTTGTTCCCGCCGTCGTGGGTACCTGAGGATGACGGGGACATGCAGAGCGTCGCGGTGACTTTCAACGCTTTGGCGAAATTGGATTTCGCTTCTTTGGCGGTTGCGAGCGAAGACGGGTGGAGTGTTTTGGTCGCCGCCGCGGTCAAGTGCGCGGGGACCAAGTCGGGCAAGGGGAAGCTCGGGTTCGACGGGCAGGCGCTGGCCATGGTGCTCAACGCGTTCGCCAACTGCCACGCGGCGTCGCACGAGCTCGCGGCGACGAAGGGCGGTTGGCGCGCTTTTGACGATAACTTCGTCGCGGCGGCTAGTCGCGGTCCTCAACGCGTGGTCATGAACATGCAAGGCGCGTGCATGGTGCTCAACGCGACGTGGAAGCTGATCAAGGATCACGGGGTGTCGATGACACCCGCGTTCCGGCGCGTGGCTGCGGATTTCGCGTCACGAATCGCCGACGACGTTCCCCCGAAGACGACGGGGCTCCTGATCAACTCGCTGGCCAAGCTCAAGGGCGTCGCCGCCGAGGTGCCACCCGACGGCTGGGCACGCATAGCACAGTGCGTGCACAGGACGTACGCGTCCGTTGGGGACGCCAACTTCGAACGCGATCGCGAGAAGATGCGCACGAACACGGAGGGGAACGAAGGTTATATCGAACGCTTCGTCGACGGCGGATTCGAAGTCGGACAGTTCGACGGCGACGAGCTCACCGCGACGTTCCAATCCGTCTGCGCGTGCGACCTACTCGTCGACCAATTGACAGACGACACGTGGCGCGTCATCGCGAATGCCGTCGCGGACTTTGCGAGGACCGGCGCGATGTCACCGGACTCCGTCTTCGCCACAGCGACGAGCTACAACGCGCTGCGCAGACGCGCGCCGGGCGCGCTCGCCGCGGCGAGCGACGCGGACCTCTGGCGCCCGTTGGCCCGATGCGCCCTGGATCGACTGGACGACATGAACCCCATCTTCGTGATTCACACGCTGGACGCCGCGAAGAAGCTCCCGGAGTTTCGCGGCGCGCTCGATGTAGAGCCCGGGGCGTGGGGGAAACTGGCGAAGAGGCTGGGTGAAACGGCGAACGAACTGGACGTCGTCAATACCGTCAACGCGGCGTCCGCGCTCGGCTGGATGCCGTCCCTCGCGTCGAACATGTCCGACAGCGGCTGGCACGTCGTGCTGGACTGTCTACGACAATACGAGGCGATCGTGGTGGACAAGACACTGAGTCTGGAGGCTGCGAGATCGCACGGCCACGACATAAGCGACGTAAGGGCGGCTGAGACAAAGTACGCGGAGAAGACACTGGCGGGTCTTTTACTGATTCGGGCGCACGAGGAGACGTACGGGGAGGCGGTGATGGCGAAGATCGCGGAGTGCATCGAACGGATAGAAGGTAAGGTGGACGAGGAGACGCGCGCGAAGGTTCACGCGCGGTTCGACAAGTCCAACAGGCGATGAATAGCTTTGAATAGCTCATGGGTAATCTTAGGACATCGACAAATCGATTCGATTGCGTGGTTTTGGCAATCGCTACTCACGTTCACTTGCCCCCGTCTTCGCGGTAGGGGCAATCGAGCACCGCCTCCGCCGCCGCGTCCAAGCCCTTCTGCTCCAGAAGCCTCACGAGCCGGTTAGAGTCCTCGTCGCTCACCCTGTACGGCGAGTAGCTCATCCCCGGGAACTCGCCGGTCGATACCTCATCCTTGAACCGCTCGAGCGCCCCCGTGATGACCTCGCCCACGTTGGCGTACTGCTTGCAAAACTTGGGCGTCACCTTGGCGTGGTGCGGGTGCTGCATCATGCCGAGCAGGTCGTGGTACACCAGTACCTGCCCGCTCGTCGCGTCCCCGGCGCCGATGCCGATCGTGGGCACCGACGTCGCCGCCGTCACCGCCGCGGCGACTGTCCTCGGTACGCATTCGATGACGATGGCGAAGCATCCCGCGCGTTCGAGCTCCATCGCGCGTTCCACGACCTGCGCCGCGGTCTCGAAGCTCCGCCCCTGCGGCCTGAACCCGCCGAGGACCGATATGCTCTGCGGGGTGAGGCCCACGTGCCCCATGACCGCGATGCCGGAGTCCACCAGCGCCTTGGCCGTCTTCACCCGCGACGGGGATCCCCCTTCGAGTTTCACCGCGTCCATGCCCCCTTCCTTCAGCATCCGCGTCGCCGCTTCGATGGCCTGCGCGGTAGACTGCTCGTACGAGCCGAACGGGAGGTCGCCCACGAGAAGCGCCCGGGACGCGCCGCGCGACACCGCCTTGCAGTGCGATAACATCTCGTCGAGGGTTATGGGTAAGGTTGTGTCGTGGCCGTGCACGACCATCGCGGCGGAGTCGCCGACGAGCGCGACGTCGATGCCCGCGCTGTCGACGTGCACCGCGCTGGGGTAGTCGTACGCGGTGACGACGGAGATGCGCTCGCCGTTGTCGTACTTGGCGCGGAGGCGCTTGAGCGTCATCCTCGGCTCCGCGGGTCTCGGGCCCCCGTACACCGAATCCTCGGGGCGGTGCGACATCGCCCGCCGACACTGCTGCTGACTGGACGGCGACGACGGGGCGCCGAGTGCGGCGCCGCGGTGCGAGGCGAAGGCGATGCGGGCGGTCTCGGAACCAATCTCGCGCCGCGTGATGGACGCGGCGACGCCATGCAGGCGCTGCGCGGCTCGACGAAGCGCCATGTCGTCTCCGCGCGCGTCGTTGTTACCGGAGGCGGGCGCCCGTGTTCGACTAGGTCAAAACGGTTCGGGCCAGCTTTTCAACTTTGAAGATGACAGCGTGGCCGCCTACACTCTGGATGCTGCGGGCGGTGGTACCTTCACTTGGTCGTACGTTTCACCGACACGGCGCCGCGAATCATCATCCGAGGACTCGAGTGACCCGTGCCGCGATGTCCAGCAAGCCGGTCCCAGAGTGCGACGTCGACGTCCTGAAGGTCATCCTGGACGAAGACGCGATCGCGGGAAAGGTTGCTGAACTCGGGTCTAAGATCGCGACGGACTACGCGGACTTGAAGCCCGTCTTGTTGCCCGTGATGACCGGCGCGTTCGTGTTCTCCGCGGACCTCGTGCGCGCCATCAGGCCGCCGCCCCAAGGCATGCTCATCGAGTCCATCAGGGCGTCGTCGTACCTCGGGACGACGACGATCAGTGACGGGGAGGTTGCCATCGCGCCTCTCTCCATCGACGTGAAGGGCCGGCATGTGTTGCTCGTCGAGGACATCATCGACACCGGGCACACCCTGGAGAAGATCCGCGCGAAAGTCATGGGGGAAGGTGCGGCGTCGTGCAAGCTCGTCGCGCTGCTCAACAAACGGGAACGAAGGACGAACGGGCTGCAACCCGAGTACGAGGGATTCGAGTGCCCGAATGAATTCGTAATCGGATACGGCCTAGACTTTGACTCCAAGTACAGGGAGCTGCCGTACGTCGGGGTGCTCAAACCCGAGCTGTACGCGCACATACTGTGATGCACGTATCGTATCGGGGGGGTGTAATTCATTATTCATCGCGTTCGCGGCATAGACGTTTGTGTTAATTAAAACTGCCAACAGACTATTCAAAAGACATGAACCCGTGTGAACCCGACCCGGTGAGAATATCGATACAGAGGAGAGAGGACCTCGAAGCTTGGTCTCACGACTTATCCTTCTTGTCCTTCTTGTCCTTCTTGTCCTTCTTCTCCTTTTTATCCTTCTTCTCCTTCTTTTTATCCGGAGAGTCGCCGGAGACGTCGGCACCGGGCGATCGCTCGCGCTTATCCGCCTTTGCATCCGCGCCCGCATCCGCCTTGGCCGCTCCGGCGCTCGCGTCCGGCACCGCGCGGAGGTACTCCTTCGGCGTCTTATCGTTGGGCTTACCGAACTTGTCCAGCTTACCCTCCGCGATGAGCTTCTTCTTCGCCTGCGCCGTGGGACCCAAGCCCCAGCGTCGAGGGTACGTATCGCGCTCCATCACCACGCGTTTGATCTTGGCCACGCACCCGTGGTCGCACGTAGCCATGACAGCCGTGTTCATCTGCGCGATGCCGACGGCGACCGCCTCGCCCTTCGTGGTCATCAGCACCACCTCCTCGCCGACCTCGATGCCCGACTCGTACCGCAACAAGCCGGGGATCATCAGCTTGGCGCCGTAGCAGATGGCGTTCACCGCCGAATCCTTCACGACGATTCGCTTGTAGTTGGTCAATAAAACCTCGAGGGGCATGACAACGCGGCGGAGGTAGTCCTCCTGCTTGAGGTTATCGTTGACCCACATCGCGTCCATGACGTCGTGCATCGTCACGAGGTTGTCCGTCTCGCCGAGGATGCCCGAGCGGACGCGGCGGAGCTCCTGCATGTGGCCGCCCACGCCGAGCAGCAACCCGAGATGCACGCACATGGTCCGGACGTAAGTACCCGCCTCGCACGAGATCCAAAACACCACGAGGTTACGCTCCTCGTCGTACTCGTACATCTTGCTCTCGTAGATGGTGCGGATGCGCAGCTGCCGTTTCACCGCGGAGATTAAAGGCGGGCGCTGGAAGAGGGCGCCCGTGAGCGTCTCGATGGCGCGCTGCACCCCGGCTTTTCCACCTTCCGGCGCGCCGTGCAGCCTCGCGATGCACACGTACTCCTTACCGGCACCCTGCTGGGCTTTAACCAAACGCGTGGCGCGGTCGATGCAGACGATCAGGCCGCCGGTCACCTTGGGATCGAGCGTGCCGGAGTGCCCCGTCTTTTCCACGCGTAACATGCGTTTGAGCCACGCGACGACTTCGTGCGAGGAGGGATTGGCGGGTTTGTCCAGGTTGATGACTCCGTAGCGGACGTACTCCTGGAGCGGGCGCTTTAGGGGCGAGTGGCCGCATGGGATCGGGGTGTAGTGGCCGGTGCGAACCTGGGATGGGTTTGGCGACGTGGCATCGGTCAGCGTGTGGTGTCGTGGGGAAACCCTGGTGCGTAATTTTCACGCGAGCGCGTGGTGCGGCGGGAGACGGGAAATGATGATGATCGGGGCGCGTTCTCACCATGAGCTTGTCGTAGTTTTTCAGCAGGAGGGGCCACTTGGATGCGTCCAGGGTCGGGGTGATCTTCTCCGGGGCGATTGCGAAGTCCTCGGTGACCTGTTGGAACACGGCGGGAGGGTGTCATGGTCGTCAGCGCCGTAAAAAGCGAGAGAAAACCCACGTTGGGGCGGCGGTCGGGGTTAACTAAATTGCGGGGGCAATTGCGTGTCGAGTGGGCGCGTGCGTGAACGCGATCGCGGGTTCGCACCTGCTTGGACCCCACATCTTTCTTGTCCTTGCCCATGGCGCGCGTTCAAACGGTCGCACGTTCGGGAAAAGGGATCCGCGGTGCGACGAAGGCGGGCCAACAGTGCCCGGGGCGACTGCCAATCGCCCAAAATAACCAAAATGCCCACACGGAATACGGCGGCGGTGTGTACCCTAAACATATCACACTGCTCTCATACAAAATTTGCGAATATGGGTCCCAATCGACAAAATCTCGCTTTTGCTCTTCAAACCAAGAGTTACGGATAGCCTCTTTCCGCTCGGAAGGGGTCAGTGTGAGGCGGCGTGTGGGCCGGTGCGCGGACACGAGCGGGCGTCATGTCGACGCTCGCGAGTTCCGGGGTGCACGCGCGGTGTCGTTTGGTGCGATGGACGGCGTCAGCCGGGACCACGCCCACGCGGCGAGGCGCCGTGGCCACGGAGGTCCGGAACCCGCCGGGATGGAGCCGGATTGGGGGGCGAGTCGGAGTCGGGGTCGCCGGCTCGTGCCGTGGCGCGTATCCTCGCCCGCGCGCGACGCGCGACGGCGACGGTGCGGACACGTCGGGGCGACCGAGCGTCCGGACCGCCGAACCCGAGCGCCCGAACGGAGACGCCCGGACGGCGAGCAATGGGGCGAGTAAGAACGCGTCGGCGCCGTCGTCGGACCAGTCACAAACCGGCGCGAGGCCCAAGCGCCGCCGAGGCCGACCGGTGGCGCGCAAGCCCCTAAAACCCCCAGTACCCGGCGACGCGATGGGCGTCGCGTCCCTCCTGTGGCAGCTCGCCAGGGAAGACGAGCAGATCCTCGGCAGGGCGCGCATCCAGCCCCACGGCCTCGAGTCCGTGGTGCCCAGATCCGTCGTTGAATCATCCCGTGATGATGCGCCCGCGTCAAAGGCATCCAAAGGACCAAAGGCCAAGATCGACCTCGACGTGCTCGCCACGCTCGTCGCGGAGGGACGCAGCACCACCGACATCGCGGAACGCGTCGGCGTCACGCGCGCGGCGGTACGCAAGGCTCGAGCCAAGCTCATCGATCCCTCGCCCCGTCATTCTCTCGATCAATCCGAATGCGCCCCCTCGGACGGCGGCTACGAAGCGAGCGGGTCCGAGGACGAAACGGATACAAACGACACGCGCACTATGCCGCTGTACAAGCGCGCGGGGCGGCGGAAGAACGGTGCAGGGGACGAGGAGCGACGCAAGATGGCTGCGCGACAGGCTGGCGTCACGCGAACCGCAGACACGAGAAGACGAATCAGCGCCAAAGCTCGCGAACGATGGAGGACCGCGCGTGAAAAGGCAACCGCGGATAAGACCGCGCAGGTGGCCGCCGCGGTGGACCAGCTGAGGCGCGAAGCCGCGACCGCGGCGGCGAGGCTCAAGAGTTCCAGCGGGTCAAACGAGCGGGTGGAGAACGGGAAAGACTCTGACGATGGGTTGAAGAATTCGTCGAATGAGTCGGAGAAGAAGAGACGCGGCCCCGCGACGCATTCGTCCGCGCTTCCCTCGTACAACGACAGCGCGCCGTGGGAGTGGCTCGCGCAGGGCGCCGGGACAGCGTCCGCGGAGGAATACGCCCTCGGGGACTCGCCCGCGGACAGAGCCGCCGCGTTCGCCGCGTTGTTGAACGACAAACACGGCGGCATCGGCGGCGTCTTGGCGTCGGGTGATTTTGAAAACTTTGATCCGAGCTCGTTGGACGAGGGCGACGGCTCGTTCGACGCGCCCCATTCACTTACCAAGGCGTTTCCTGGTGCGTACATACCGGGCGTGCAGGGTATGCCCGGCGTGTCCTTCGACGAGGACGACGAGGATGAGGACGACGAGGAGCTGAAGATGAAGAAGATGAAGATGAAGAAGAAACTCGCAAAGTTAGCGGCGAGAAGGGCGGAGGTGGTCGGCGACGGGACCCCGCGGACCGCCAAGGTGACCGTCGCCAAGTTCACCAACGAGCTCAAGGCGTTCACGCAGCTCCGGGACGACCTGAGCGATTGGTCCGATGTCTTTTTGGCGAGGAACGGGCGGCGACCGACGGTGAAGGACGCGGAACGAACCGGGATTGATTTCCTCGTCAAGAGTTTCAAAGAATACGTGGAGCTCCGCGATCGGTTGATGTCGCAGACGCCGTACCTCCGGGGGCAGATGGAGGACGTCGCGAAGGAGACGCTACCGACGCCGAGGGTGACGCGCGACGGCGTCAGGCGCGGGCGCGCCGGGATCAGGGGCGACGCGGGCACCGGGGGCGCGTCTCGCGCGGCGGGGGGCGCTACGCCCAGGCCCACCGTCATATTTTCGTCGCCGCCGCAGGGCGGCGGGATCCTTGGCGCCAGCGGCTACGGACACAGGAAGCCGCTGCCGCCCGCGCAGGGTCCCGAACGACGGAACCGCTCGCAGCAGCCGCGGAACAAGTGAAGTCATATCATACACCGTGTTTGTACAAGTAGTTACCCCGGTATACCCTTTACCAAATTGTTAAAAAAGAATCAAGAAAGAAGACGCTCACAGCCTCGACTTGATGAGCTCGGGTCTCCTCTCGTACGCCCGGCCGCCTCCGCCATCGTTCTCCTTACCCCCGTCCTCCCCGTTCGCAGCCTCCACCAGACACTCCCGGACGAGCTCCGCGACGAACCGTTGTTCGCTCGAGTGCAAACCGCGTCCGAGGTTATGCGACCGGACACCCGCGGTGAGCTCCAGCGCCGTCTGCGGCACCCCGTTGACGTACGCGTGGGTCACCACGTCCACGCCCGCGACGTCCTCCAGCGGTCCCTCCGCGACGCTCAACACCCGCCCGAGCGCCTCCCACGACACGTGGAACCGTCCTCGCGTCATGACATCCCCGGTGTGCGGATCGAGCCGCGTCGGGGCGATGACCAGCCTCGTCGTTTCCATCGCCGACGCCGCCGTGCTCCGTCCGATGGTGGCGCCGATGCCCCAGAAGGGCAGCGAGAACAACGCGAAGAACGGGTGCGGGGTTCGCATCGCACCCCAGGTCCACACCGCGGTGAACGACGTCCACACGGCGGCGAATCCGAGTTCGGTCATCGCCGCGGGGGAGAGGACTCCTTTCGGCGGAACGACGACTTCGAGCGCGCCGCCCGGTCCTTTCCGCGCCGCGATGCGTGAACCCGAAGGCGCCCGTACCGGGGTTAACGACCTGTACGCATCCTCGCCGAACCGTTCGATCGCGGCGACTTCCCCGGACTGCGAGTGTTGGTTCATCGCGTTGGACCCTTGGACGTTTGTGGATTGATAGTGTTTCCTCCACGCGTACGATCCGAGGCGAAGTTCTCTCGCGAATGATGATGCGTCGTGCGAGGCTCCGTCCACGGATGATGCGCCGTCGCGCGCGAACTCCCACCTGCTTAAGAGGCCGTCGGATGATGGCGCCGGGGAGGTGGTCGCGACGAAGAGCGCGGCGACGACCGCGAGCCCGACGCCGCCCAACGCCGCGAGCTTGGCCATCTGCGCGATGAGCTCGACGCGGCTGACGGCGTCGGAGCGCTCGCCGTTGCCGTCGCCATCGCGCCCGCCCTGCGCCTTCCGGCGCTCCTCGAGTGGGGGCGGGACGTCGCGGTTTGGCCATCCCTCCGGGGTGGTGTCCAGGTTTTTCGCGAGCCACGCCTGAACCTCGCGGCGCTTGTCCCAATTCGTGAAGATGGCGTCGTTGTTGAGATCGAGGTTTGTTAGCGGATCTCTCTTGACGCCCACCGAGACGCCCCGTGCGCCGCGCACCGGCCGTGAGGCTGTCTGGCGCCAGTACGTCTCGATGGCCTCGCGTTCGTACGTGTTTCCACTTCCCGCCACGAACACGGGATCGCGCATCATCACCTTGGTGATGGGGCACAAGAGCTCGTCGGGCTCGTCGTCCCCAGGGAACGTGGGCGTCTCGGCATCGTTCTTGTGGACTCCGACTCCGGATGTCGAGTCAGCGTCCTTCGTTCGGGCGGTATCGGGATCCGACACGGGAACTCCCGGGTCGGCTTCCGCGGCAGGGACGTTGACGTCGCCCTCGGAGGTCATATCGGCAGGCGCGGGGTCTCCCACCGCGCGTCCGTCGACTGGCCGACGAGTGCCCAGCCGGCGCGATACCCTAAGCAAGATTAACCCGACGAAACGCTGGCTCTCCGGAACGAAAATTGGATCTCGTTTTTCTCGTGGCTGTGATTACACTCTGTGCGCAGCGTCTCTCTAAGAGTTATCGAAGCACGTTCTCGTGCACGGATGAATCCCTGATGGCGCTCTGCTTCCCGAGCTGCCTCCGCCTACCCCCCGCCGCCTTCGCCGTCTTCGGCTTCCACTCCCCCGCGCTGGCGATGAGCGCGCTGACCGAAAACGCCCCGTTGCCGGCGCCGTTTTCCTTGTCGTCGATGACTGCGTCGACGACTTCCTTCGCCGCCCCCGAGGACTTGGCCGGCGGGGGTCCTTTACCCTTACCGGGCTTGGACTGGCTCGCGCGCTTAGCCTTGGTCTCTTTGAGCGTCGGCTCCTTCTTCTTGGCCGTGGTCTCCTTGAGCGTCGGTTCTTTCTTCTTCGCGGGAGCCGGCTGTTCTTCTTCTGGCTCTTCTTCCTCTTCCTCCTCGACGATGTCGAGCGCGGCGGGCTCGGGCAACTCCTCTTCGGGCTCGGGCAACTTCTCTTCGTGCTCGTGCGTCTCCTCTTCGTGCTCGACGGACGGTACCTCCGGCTGGTTGTTCGCGACCCGCCCGAGCGCCAGCCTCGCGTCCCGCAGCTCCCGCTTGAGCGCCTCAATCTGCGCCGCCATGGCTTCCCCCTCCCTGGCGGTGTCCATGCTCGCGGATTCCAGCTCGGACATGAACCCGAGGAGCTCCTCGTTCGTCTCCCGGAGCATCTTCGCCTCGTTCGCCGCGTTCTCCGTCTCATCCTTGGCATCCTCCAGCGCGTGCCTGTGCTCCTCCTTCTCGTGCTCGAGCTCTCTCGCCGCGGTGAGCAAGTCGGCGGCGAGCTCTTCGCACTTGGCGGCGGCGGCGACTTCCCCAGCCGCCGCCGCCCTCGCCGCGGAGCGTGACGCGGCCAGCTGCACCGCCGCGCGTTCCTCGGCGGCCCGTAGCTCATCGCGGAGGCTTTTGATCTCAGCCTCGGCGCCCGCGACGTCGAACCCATCGGGGCTGGACGGCAGTCTATCCACTGCGTCTTCCAGGAGAGCCTTGAGCTCGGCGTTCTCCGCGGCGATGGTCGCGTTCTTCTTCTCGGCATCTTCCGCGCGCATCTGCGCGTGCGCCGTGGCGGACGTCGCATCCCCGAGCTCCTTCTCCAGGGCGCCGATCATGTGGAGCTGGTCGTCCATGACCGCGGCGTGTTCCTTGGACAGCGCCGCGCCCGACTTTTCGTCCCGCAGCGTCGCTATTTGTTCATTGGCAGAAGCCAACGCCTTGCGCATGCCGTCGCATTCGCCGGACAGGCGCTCAACCTCGACCATCGCGGTCTGCGCCGCCTCCTCAAGCTCCTTCCCCGCGTTGCGTTCGAGCGTGAGCGCGTCCTTCGCGGCGGCGCATTCTCGTTGCTCCCGCGCGAGTCGAGCCTTGGCGTCGGCGAGGTCGGCGGCGGCTTTGGCGTGGCGACGTTCCTCGGCTTGCAGCGCGCCCAGCGCCTCTTTTTCGGCGGAGATGAACCGCGCGCGTTCCTCCGCTAAGGACCGCTCGGCGGACTTGGCGCGTTCCTTGTACTTGGCAGCTTCGCCGAGCATCTCCTTGGCCTTCTCTAGTCGTTCTCGTGACCTGCCGAGGGAAGCCTCCAGCGCGGCGATGCGACCCTTCTGCTCCGAGGACTTTCGCTCGAGCTCCGCGACAGCCTCAGCCTTTTCCCTCGACGCGCGCTCGAGCTCGCGCCCCGCCGCCTTGAGCGCAGCCTTCTCCGCGTTCCGTGCGGCTTCAGCCTGCGCCTCCGCCTTGGCGACAGCCTCGTGGCCGCCCTGGGTCTTGGTGATTCGCACCTGGAGCCTGGCGGCGGTGGCCGCGTTCGCCGCCGCCGCGCTCGCCGTCTCCTGTGCCTTTGCCGCCGCCGTGGCCGTCGCAGCTTCGCGGCGGGCGGCTTCCAGCGCGCTCGTGAGCTCCTCGATGCGCGCCTCGTCGCCGGTTTTCCTATCCGCGAGTGATCCGGCAAACTCCAGAAGCTTCTCCGAGGCGACGTCGCGCGCCCGTTCAGCCTCCTCCGCGCGCTGCTCCAGCTCCCGAACCCGCCTGTCCGTGTCCTCCTCGCGCCTGCGCGCCACCTCCGTGGCGCGCGTCAGCTCCGTGACCTTCGCCTCAGCCTCCGCTAACCCGGCGCCCACGCGGGAGAGCTCCTCCTGCGCTCGCTCGTGTTCCTCCTCGAGCTCCTTGCGCCGGATCGCCTCCGCCGCGGCGTTCGCGCGCAGGTCGCTGAGCACCTTGCGCTCCTCGCTCGTCAAGTTCGCCCCTGACCCGGCGTTGACGACGTTCACCTTGGCGTCCATCTTGACCGACTTGGCGGTGCCGACAAAGTTGAGGGTCGAGTACGTTTCCTGCGCGTTGCCCGCCGCGGGGGTGACCGCGGCGACGATGGCGGTGCGACCGGGTCCCGCGAGCGCCGGCTGGAGGATCCGCGTGAGCTTACTGTCGCGGTAGGGCACGTGCGTCTCCGTTCCGTCTTCGGCATCTTTCGCGAGGCGTTGCACGCAGAGGCGGAGGGTGAGGAGCGATTGGTTGATGGCGGCGCCCTCTTTTTTGGTCGCCTTGCTGGTGTTCTGCGCCGCGCGTTCGCTGCCCGCGAGGTCCACGACGTACAGCGTGGACACCGTCGCGGGGCGTACGTTTGGGTCACCCTCGATGAGGGGCGCGGACGCCACTTTGATCCGAAGCACCGCGTGCGACCGCGACGACACGTGGTTCATCGCCGTCCGGCCAACCTGCCGCCTCTTCAACCCCGCGGCGACGACGTCGTTGACCTCCTCGCTGGACTTGACCTTGCGTTCCTCCAAGTTGAGCACTTGGGTCAGGCCGTTGTGCCCGTTCACGAGCTTGATGTGCGATCGGTTCCCGTCGGGATCTCGCGACAGTAAATCGCGAATCTCCTCGTTGTAAATCTCCATGTAGGAGCATCGAACGTCGTATCGACGCGTGTGCTCATCCGCGCGCACCGCGTCGAAGATGTCCCGGAGTGCCAAAGACATCACCCCCGGGTCCACGTCGCTCCCCGACATCGTGTGCGTCTTACCCGAGCTGGTCTGTCCGTACGCCATGACGGTACCGTTGATCCCTCGGAGCACCGCGCTGACCACGGGCTTCGCCGCCGCGCTGTACACGTTGGCGTTGCCGTCACCCTCGCCGAAGACGGCGTCGGCTTCCCACGCGGGAGCGGCGGCGCCCTCGGGGAGTTGGTACCGCGGCTGCTCGACCACCTTGTTGCCGTCCATCGCGCGGAACACCGCGACCTCGGGTTGTTTGCCGTCGTCGCCGCTGAGTTCCCTGGCGTTGAGGGGGCGGATGCGGACGGCGACGAAGATGCGGCCGAGGGCGTCGGCGTCGTCTGAGCTCCCTGGGTTCGCCGCCTTGGATCGCTTCTTACCGGGGGACGGGTCCTTGGTATCCGCGGCGCGCTTGCCCCATCGCGCGGGGGACAGGAGGTTCATCATGGTCGTCGGAAGCGAGCGAGCGACGAGTATCGGGGCACTTTTGCGTTATTCCCCCTCTCCTCAGATCCAACGACCGCGGACCTCACCCACGCGTCGTTTCGCCCGCGTCGTCGACGGCGGCGCCTCCGCGTCCGCTTTCAATCGATCTAAACGCGCGATATCGACGACTCGCGGTCGACCACGCGGCTCCGGGCGCCTCTCAATGGCTTCGCGCCACGAGTTCCGGGACCCATTAACAATCTCACGAAAACGGTCTCTTGCCCAACTGCTGGATCAGATCGCGACTTGCTCCCTGAGATTCTTTAGTTAGGGTTCCCTCGCCGCTCGCTCGCCACCTTAACGGCGCGCAGGAGACGAGTGCGATGCGCTGGTCATCGATCGCCATGTCGCCCCTGAGCGGCTACCAGATGTGGAGGTCGGGCCAGGCCAAGACCCGGCACAAGGTGAAGAACTGGGCGGCGCGCGTCCTCACCAAACAGGCGCAGAAGGTCCAAAAACACCTCATCGAGCGGTGGCGAATCCTCCGCGGCGATCAGGTCATGGTGGTGGCGGGGAAGGACAAAGGGCAGGTCGGGACGGTGTCCAAGGTGTACCGCAAGGAGAATCGCCTGCTCGTCGAGGGGCTGAACCTGGTGAAGAAGCACGTGAAGCGATCGGGGGAGAACCCGGGCGGGATCATCACGATGGAGGCGCCCATCCACTACTCCAACGTCAACCTCGTCGACCCGGTGACGGGCGCCGCGGTGCGAGCGCGGACGCGCTTCCTGGACGACGGCACCAAGGTGAGGTACACGGTGGGAAGGAACTCGAGCGGGAGCATCGTGCCGAAGCCCGACGTCGCGGCGACTCGGACCAAGCCGCGAAAGACGGACGTCGGCGCGAGGGACACGACGTGGGAGCACGCGCTGAAGAACACATTCGCGCCCGCGCCGGAATCAGGCGGGTTCTTCGGAGGCGGCGCCAGGTCCTTCGCGTCCAGCGCGCACCCGCACTAACCCTAGTCTTCAACAACACTAAGATCTTAGCCTTTCATTAAACACTAAACACGTAGATGCGATGCACGTCTCCGTCACGTCCTAATACGTCCAGATGGCGCTCGGTCGGAGCTCACTCATCCGGCTCGCCCGCGCGCCCCCGAGCCAGCGACGTCGGCGTCTGTTGCCGCGCCGCCGCGCCGTCTCCCGCGTACAGCACCGACCCGTCGCTGTGCTGGCAGTGCGCGCTATCCTGCGCGCCGCTACCGACCTGCTCGGCGGGCGCACCTGTGGTGTTAGCCGCATCCGCCGCGTTGGGTCGAGGGAAAGGCCCGGCTCCCACGAACAATTCACTCCCATCGTCATCGTACCCGTCGGGTTCGTCGCCCGCTCCGCCGCCGCCGGCGCCGCTCGGTGCCGATACCGCCTCGCTCTCGTCCGGGAGCTTCCTTCGTTTGCTGACGATGTCCTCGTCCATGGACGAGGCGTCGCTCGTCTCGCGTCGCGCTCGAACCGTCGAGTCCTCCTTCTTGGCGTCTCCGTTCATCGCCCCTTCGCCGCCCTCCGCCTCGTCGTTGTCCTCGGGATTGACGCCCGGAACCGGCCGGCGCGTCGCCGCGGTGTCCTGCATCAAGACATCCCACGCGTCGTCGTGCCATCCCCGGCACACCTGGCCGCATGTTCCCACGATTTGGTGCCCGTCCTTCTCCTGGAAGAGCAGTTGGAAAACGCGGTGTAAGATGCCGTCGGGGAGATCCGACCAGTCCACGCGCGCGTCCGGTTCGTCGAGCGGGTTGGAGTCATCGCGGTCACAGACTCCGCCTTCGGTCCCTCCCTCGGACGCGCGCTCGCGCCGGAGTTCGTCCTTGAACCGGCGGTGGGTGTGCGACGTTTGCTGCACCTCGCTGTCGGCAACCTCCGTGCCGCGCGTCGCCTCGCTCATTTTGCTTTGTCAGCAGAAAAACGTGGGCAGTTATCTGCGCGATCTTATCGCCCGACGCGTCGACGAGGGATGCGAACGCGCGGGTTTCGACGCTTTCCTCGATGCCAACGACGCGACGACGATGGCCTCGGCGGGTGGATCGATTCGAAGGATGGCCGTGCCGTCGCTACCCGCGGCGCCCTCCAGTGTCGGTCGAAGATATTTACCGGTGGGCTGTTTGTTCCGAGAAAGTTCCCGCCGCGGATCGGCGTCGACGCGAACTTTCCTGACCCCATCGCGCGGAGGGTCAAACACACCGCGTCGGCGCGGTCGCGATGTCGATCGTCGCGCGCGGGCGCCTCGCGGGGCTCTTACGCGATCGTATCGGATCCGCGGTGGCGGCGTTGGCATCACCCGCGCGCGCGGGACGCCGACCGGGACGCATCCCTAACGCGTGGGCACCCTGCGTCTCGAGCACACAGCTGTGTTTCGATGACCCGATGCCCGGCGGCGTGTCTTGGTCCTCGCTGCTGACGCGCGGATACTTCGCGGGGCGCGCGCAGATCAAGAACGCGGACGGCCAGGACTTTGCGCAGATGCGGGCGGGCGTGAAGCTCCACAAGGCGATCATGGCGGCGATCGCTCACCCCTCCATGGCGCACCGCTTCGACGGCACCGGCGTGACCATCCTCGAGGTTCGCATGGCTCGCGACTTCAAGCTCGCGCACGTGCGATGGACCGTCCGACGCGACGGCGATCCACGAGCGGCGGCGAAGGCACTCAGACGCAACGCCACCGCGCTCAAGACCATGGCCGGCAAGATGCTCCACAGCAAACACACCCCGCGGCTCGAGTTCATCGACGACGACGCTCGAACCGTTCGAGAAGCAGAGCTCGACGAAGCATTCGAGCTCGCCGCGGAACAGGAACTCGAGACGGAGAGGCACTTGGCGGACCTGGCGATGAGGGAGATGCACGTGTCGCGGATGAAGGCGGAGGGAACGTATCGTCCGGGCATCTACGAGCATCTCCTGGACGAAACATACGACGATGAATACGAACACGACGACGACGTCGAGGATGTGGAGATGTTGGACGACGAAGAGATGCAAGTCGAGGGCTTAAGCGAGTGGGTGGCGGATAGCGGTGAACGGGACGAGGAGTTCGAGACGCTGATGGAGGAGCTGATGGACGACGTCGACGATGAGGACGATTGGTCGGAGGATGACGAGGATGACGAGGATGAACCGGGCGCGGACGAGTGGGTCAAGCCCCGGGGGCCGTCGGCTTAATTTAAATGAGGTTTTTCTAATCGTCTCCGAGTCGTCTCATCATGCCTGCTTGAAGGACACACCGAGGTCCGTCAGCATCTTCCGCAGCTCCCCGCTCTTCTTCAGCGCCATCGTGTCGTCGCACCCGCCGATATGCGCCCCCCCGATGAACACGTTCGGCACCGTCCGCTGGCCCGTCATCCGCGCCAGCGCCGACACCAACGCCTTCTCTTCGTTGAATTTGTCCAGGTCCACCGCCAGGTGCGCCACCTCCATGTCGTCGAACAGCGCCTTTATCTCGTCGCAGTACGGGCACCAGCTCTTGGCCCACACCACCACGTCGTTGTCGTCGATCTTCTTCGTGATCAGCCCGGTGAGCCTTTGCATCTCCTCGTCGGAGACCTCGACGTCCGCATCGCTCTTCGATGAGTTCGCTTTGGTCGCGACGCGGTGGGCCTCGGTCGGCGCGCGGCGAGGGACGGCGCGGACGTGGTCGGCGAGGACGCGCGCGCGGCGGGATACGATGCGCGTGGTCGGGGCGTTCATCGAGAGCGCGGGAGCCGCGAACGCGGACATGTGCTGAGGGGCTTTGAGGAATGGGCGGTGAACGAACAACGATGCTGAAAAAAGGGTGACAGAAAAAAGGGATGATTGACGTGGCGCCTCTTCGCCGCCCAGCGCGCGGCACAACCGCCGTCGCGCCTCGTCGTGTCATCGAGATGGCCTCCGCGACCATTCGACCCCTGGTGCGTGTACCTCGAGACCCGTGCTGAGCGCCGATCCAGCGCTGCTCCCCTTCCGAGCCCGCGGACGCCCGGCTTATCCGTAATCATCGAGTCGGCGCCTCGACCCTACGCCCTGAAGCAGTCGCCTGACCCCAGCCCCGCCCCTCTCTCGTGAACGACAGGGCATGAACTGCCAGCGCGTGGCTCTGCGCCTCCGCGCGCGCGCCGCCTCCGCGAGCACCCCCGCGGCGGCCCGCCACGCCGCGTTCGCATCGACCGCCTCGCCCACGCGCGCGTTCGCGTCCCTATCGAGCCACCCCGCCTGGCATCCCGCCCGCGCGAGCCGCCCCGCGCTCAGGCTGACGCGCTTCCACGCGTCCTCCGCGACCGCGACGGTGCCCGCCGCCGCCGCGCTCTCCAAAGCCGACGTCGTCGACGTCCTCAAGGAGCGCGGGCTCCTCGACGCGTGCACCAACGAGGACGAGCTGCGCAAGGCGTGCGCCGACGGATCCCTCTCCGTCTACTGCGGCTTCGACCCGACCGCCGATTCCCTCCACCTCGGTAACCTTCTCGGCATCGTCGTCCTCGCGTGGTTCCAGCGATGCGGCCACACCCCGGTCGCGCTCCTCGGCGGAGCCACCGGACGCGTCGGCGACCCATCCGGCAAGAGCGCGGAGCGGCCCGTGCTGGACGACGACACAATCAACAAAAACACCGCCGGCATCAAAGCCATCTTGGAGCGGGTCCTGGCGAACGGCGCTTTAGACGCGGGAGCCGACGTGCCTGCCGCCAAGGTGATGAACAACCTCGACTGGTTCGGCACGATGGGGTTCCTCGAGTTCCTCCGCGAGGTTGGAAAGTACGCGCGCGTCGGGACGATGATGGCCAAGGACAGCGTGAAGACCCGGCTGGACTCGGAGCAAGGGATGAGCTTCACGGAGTTTTCGTACCAGCTGCTGCAGGGGTACGACTTCTGCCATTTGTTCAAGGAGCACGACGTGCGCGTGCAGGTGGGCGGCAGCGACCAGTGGGGTAACATCACGGCCGGCACCGACCTCATCCGTCGGCTCGCGGACAAGGAAGGCGCGTGGGGGGTCACGTTCCCGCTGCTGCTCAAAGCCGACGGTCGCAAGTTTGGCAAATCGGAGGATGGCGCGGTGTGGCTCTCCCCCGAACGGCTCTCGCCGTACAAGTTTTACCAGTACATGCTGCAGTCCACCGACGCGGACGTCGTGCGGTTCATGCGCATGCTCACCTTCGTTCCCCTCGCCGAGATTGAAGCCATCGAGGCGGGTATGAGCGCGGAGGGTTACGTTCCTAACACGGCGCAGAAGCGCTTGGCGGAGGAGGTGACGCGGTTCGTCCACGGCGCGGCGGGTCTCGAGCAGGCGCTCAAGGCGACGGAGGGCCTCAAGCCCGGCGCGGATACCGTGCTGGACGCGGCGACGCTCGAGGCGCTCGCGGGGGACATTCCCACCGCGGACCTCGCCAGGGATGAGGTCGTGGGCAAGACGGTGGTTGACGTGATGGCCGCCACCGGGCTGCAAAAGTC
>Ga0302116_1000412_pt1 | contig 25514 bp, 20 predicted proteins | sample AG5_SCM_MG_FD_203124 | JGI IMG/M metagenome (GOLD analysis project Ga0302116, IMG submission 203124) | Marine microbial communities from Western Arctic Ocean, Canada - AG5_SCM | ecosystem: Environmental > Aquatic > Marine > Oceanic | place: Canada: Western Arctic Ocean | collected 2017-10-01 | reverse complement strand
CCCGAACCTCACCCTCACGGTCCATACCCACTCCCGATCCAATCGCAGCCCACGTGCACGTACGAGCACATACGCGAGCTCGTCCGGACCAAGTTTGGAGCTAAGATGACCGCCGAGCGCGTGCGCCTTCGGTTCAACGGCGCCGAGGTCGAATCCATTTCCGGGATGCGGATCGCCGACGGAGCTGGAGCTCCGGCCGGGACGGCTCGACCGGAGGCTACGCTCTCCGAGGCTGGCGTGACCGACGGATCGACGCTGGACCTCACCATCAAGCCCGTCGGGAAAACTGCCGCTGAGCCGGATCCCACGCGTAATTGCTCTGCGTGCCTGCAGATGAAAACACAGCCGGAGTTCTCGGGGAGACAGTGGAGACAAGCAGGAGACAAGACGCGACGATGCAAAGAGTGCGGGCCGCGTGAGGATCACCGCCATGAGCCGCGTGGGGATGAAGCTGGCGTCACCGACGGATCGACGCTGGGCCTCACCATCGAACCCGTCGAGAAAGCCGCTGAGCCGGAGCCCACGCCAGTGCCCCAGCCTGAGCCCACGCCTGCGCCCACACGAGAAATCTCGATGATGACGCACTGCGCCTGCGCCTTGTGCAGGTTGATGAAGGGAAAGGCGGAGTTCTCCAAAAAGACCTGGAAGGAGCTGGAAGCGTCTCGCATCTGCAATGACTGCATGGGCAAGCCCATAACGTGTGTGCTATGTAACCTGCCGAGGAAGTGGACTGATTACGGCGGCACCAGGCAGAAATCGCGGAAGTGCGACGAGTGCTGCGGCATCGGAAAGTACGCGAAGGCTTTGTGCTGCGGCTGCGAGAAGACTCGGCCAAAGCTGCATTTCGCAAACTCCCAGTTGAAGAAGAGTGCCCAAATCCGGCGGTGTCTGGTGTGCCAGGGCACGAAGAAGGAGGAGGATCTCATCGTCGAACCCGAGGTCGAGTTTAAGATGTGCGGTGGGTGCATGAAGGCGAAAGGACGGTCGGCGTTCACGAGCGATCGTTGGGGTGACCGACGAGACGACAAGCGACGATGCAAACTGTGCACGAATCGAGATTATAAAATCGCGATCGAGGAGGACTGCGCCTGCTTTGTGTGCGACGAGATGAAGGGAAAGGCGGACTTTTCCGCAAACTCCTGGAAGCTCGGGTACGAAAAACCCGAGTTTCGCATCTGCATCGACTGCACGGGCAAGGACATAACGTGCAAGATGTGCAACCTGTCGAGGAAATGGACGGAATACAGCACTAGAATGAAGAAGCAGTGCGACGAGTGCTGCGGCGTCGGAAATTACAGGAAGATTATGTGCGGCGGCTGCATGAGGAAACGGCCAAAGGTGGATTTCGCGACTACCCAGGCGAGGAAAAGTCCGTCCAGCAAGCGGCGGTGTCTGGTGTGCCAGGGCAAACAGAAGGAGGTGGACAGCGAGGACGAGGAGCTCAACCGCCACGAGGTTGTCGAGAAGGAGGCGTTGGGCGACGGGGGTTGGAACCAGGGCGGCGACGGGTGGGTCAACTTGGTCAAAGAGTCCGAGGATGAACGAGCAGAGGAGGAAGACGTAAACGTAATTGGACTCTACTCGGACGACGACGACGTCTATGGGCATAACATGATGAACGACGCGCCAGTCGAGTTTGACGGCTTCGACGACGGCTTGGACGGGCACTACTACGGGGAAGTCCAACCGACACGGCGCGCCTCTCTCAACGCATCGCTCGGCCTCCCCGACGAGCAGGATGCAGAATTTCTGGAAAGAGCCGACTACGAAAAAGACTCGTTGTCCGGCGACTCCCACGAAGACTGCGAACTGTACGGCGCCTTGCACTCGCAGGTGTTCACGTTCGCGTCCACCGCCGGGCCGGACGTCTCGGATCTGCAGAACAGGGCGGTGATCCAGAAGAAGGTTCGCGAGGCGATAGGAACGTTGTACCCGTCATCCCGGTTGGAAGTTTTTGGATCTGGCGCCACGGGCCTCGCGCTGAAGTGCGCCGATATCGACTTGGTGGTGATGGGGGTGGGCCCGGAGCCGTGCGCGGGGGGCGGCGGGTTCAGCAGAAACGACCGCGAGGAGCTCGTGCGCATGCTCCGTAAGATTGAGAAGGCGCTGAGGCGCGAAAAGATCGTGTGGAAGGCGAACGTGATATCCACGGCCAAGGTGCCCATCATCAAGATGAACGCGGGCCGGTACGCGGTGGACCTCACCGTCGGCGCCAGCAACGGCTTGAGCGCGGTGCAGTGGATCAAGGACCAGGTTCGCGACTTTGCCGCCATGCGACCGATCATCTTGGTGCTCAAGAAGCTGCTCAAGGTGCACCACCTGGACGATGCGTCCACGGGCGGGTGCGGCGGGTACCTGCTGGTGTCGTTGGTGGTTTCGCACCTGCGACAGAGCGGCGAGCCCGGGCGGAGTTCGAACCCGAACCTGGGCGCTCTTCTGTTGGGTTTCTTGAGGCGGTTCGGTTACGATTTCGATTACACGAGGATGGCGGTCGCGGCGGGCAGGGCGAGCGGGGTGCTCCGGGCGAAGGAACTGACGGTGGGTCCCGGGGCGTTTGGAAGGAGGCCGATGATCCTCGCAGAGGATCCGCAGGTGAGCTTCGCACCGTTTCTTTTGTTTTCTTTTGTTTTCTTCTTTTCTTCTCTGCGGGTTTGTCGGGTGGACGACGGTGGCGCGATGATTATTATTGCATTTCTCGTACTGAGCGTGGGGTTAGCGTCCTGCAGCATGAAGAGACTGGACTCTGTCCCATCGTTGAGCGCACGGCGTCGTCCAGCCGACAAACCCGAAACCCGACACCCGTCGTCTTTTCTTTTTCTTTTTATTCTCCATCCGCTCACGCTCGCGTTCGCTCACGCAGGAAACCGGCCGTAACATCACCGGCGCAGCCTACCGCTTCAAGGAGGTCCGCGCCCTGTTCCGCGCCGCGGCGGAGGCCATGTCCGCGGAGGGTGAGCTCACGTTCCTGCGGGAGATGGCGTCGCCTGCGCCGCTGAACAGGGGCCCGCAGGCGCCGCCGCCGCAGCCGAGCGGCGGCGGCGGCGGCAAGGGGGGCGGCCCGTCGTGGCTTCAGAACAAGCGAAGCTTCTCTCTCAAGCGACCGAGGGAGGAGGGTGCGGGCGGGGGGACGGGTGGGGCGCCCAATAACAAGCGACTGTTCAAGATTGACAACCGCGGCAAGGGAAAGTCTCCGCCCAAGAAGGGAAAGTCTCCGCCCATCGGCCACCCATCGGGCCACAAGAAGGGAAGCAAGGCTAGACTGAATCACAACGGCCGGGTGGTACGGGTCAGGATTGCCGCGGGTGGTAAGTCGAATAAAGGGGTGAAGAAGTCACCGCGCATCGCGGCGAAGAAGAAGTCGCGGGGAGGCTGGGCCACCGAGTGAAACTTGAGCACTTAGGAACTTTTAGAACACTTATGATAGTACGTAACAGACAGACTGATGTCCGCATTGACGAACCCTCAAGTCAAACAACGCGCGTCACCACCTCCTCGCGCGCGTGCACACCCCACTCCTGTGTCAGCGCGGCTTCCTCCTCCTCGCCCCACTCGCCGCCACCGAACGTCGCCCCCGCATCGTCGGAGCCATCGTCGCCGGCGGCTTCAATCAAAAAACCGACCCGCTGGTCTTACCCAGCCGCTTCATCATCGTCTCCCGCTTGGAACATCGCACGCCCTCCGGGGACGGCGCCGAGATGACCGCCCGCCCGTCGCACCCGCCCTCCTTCGCCGCCGCGAGCATCGCGTCCGCAACCTCCACGGCCAGGAAAGTCGCCATGGTATCGGCATCCACGTCCGACCCGTGCCCGCCAGTCAACGCCAACACGGTGGGACCGGCGCCCGAAAGGAAAGCGCCGTGCGCGCCCATGCCCAGCGCCGCGTCGATCATAGCCTGCATCGGGAAGGCTGCGCCGCGGTAGGGCTGGTGGATGACGTCCTGGCACGCGTACCGCAAGGCTTCGAAGTTATCCGTGGCGAACGAGTTGATCAGCATCGCCGCTCTGGAGATGTTGAACACGGCGTCGGCCACCGGAATTTCCTTTGGCAGCGCGGCTCGGGTCTCGCTGGTGAGTGACTCAAACTCTGGGATGAAGAGGACAGCCTGCATGCCGGTGGGTAGCCCGATGGCTTGCGTCACCCACTGCTTGCCGGTGTTGATGGACACCTGGAAGCCGCCGTAGATGGCGGGCGCGACGTTATCGGGGTGGCCCTCGGCGTCGGCGGCGAGCTGCAGGAGGAGCTGCTTGGTCTGGGGCTTTGCGAGGTCCTGCCCCGCGAGCGCGAGCCCCGCGGCGAGGCCGGCGACGAGCGCGGCGGAGGACGAGCCGAGGCCGCGCGCGGGTGGGATGCGGTTGATGGAGGTGAACTTGATGTCGTCCATCGGGAGGGACTCGTCGGGGTAGATGGCGGCGTACCCGTCTTTCACAGCCTTGATGATTGCGTTGGACTCGTCGCGTGGCAGCGAGGTTTCGCCTTCGCCGATGATGTCAACCTTGAAGGCGCCGCGCTCCAAGATGAGCTCGTTTTCGAGGTCGACGGCGAAGCCGAAGGAGTCGAAGCCCGGACCCATGTTCGCGCTCGTGGCCGGGACGGTGATACTGTGAAGAGGACGCGGGGGGTGGGTGGTCTCGTCAGCGCGAAGATGGTTTTCACGACAGTTGGTTTTTTCGGGGTTTTGGGTTTGGGGGAGGATGATTGTGGGACGGTGGCCGCCGGGTGGACGCGCGTGTCGGGTTGGAAACGCGCTGCTGGATCGATCTCCGATCGCGCGCGTGGGATGCGATGAATACGTACGTCATCTGCTCGCCGCGGTTCAGGTCCACCTTGCGGTCGCCGCGGAGCGCCCTGTCGGTACTCCAGGTGGCCTTGCCCGAGGAATCCCCCGACGCTTGGACGGTCATTGTCCTGGCGCCCTTGGACCCGCGGGGGCGGGACGCGCGGGGGCGGGCGAACGCGACGCGCGGCGCGACCGCGGACATCACGGCAGTGGCCGACATCGACTTGTGCGAGTACCGATCGGCGGTGCAGTCGCCGAACCGTGGAGGTCGGCGCGCTGTGTGCCTCGCAAGCGCGTCGCCGGAAACACTTTACGTTCACTTTTGGCAATCCACAATCCTCGAGCAGTCCAAGGCCCCACGGGCGGGAAGGTTCGCGATCACTAACCATGTCCGGCGGAGGTGCGGAGCTGCCGACGCGGTCCAAGCATGCGGGGGGCGTCATCTCCCGCGCCAAGTCGGGGCTCCAACGACTGGCCCGACGGATCGCGCTCCTCGTGGCGCTCACCGTGGCAGTCCTACTCGCCCTGAGGGCGCTCTTTCGCTTCGACGTCTCGGGCGCGACGTACGGGCTCATCGCGTGGCTCAGGGACGACATCGCGGTGAGCACCGGGTGCGCGGTGCTGGTCATCGCGACCGCGGTGGCGACGCCGCTGATGCTGAGCACCACGCCGATCAACATCGGCGCCGGCGCGGTGTACGGCGTGGTCCTAGGGACCTTCGTCACCCTCCTCGGGCACGTCGCCGGCGCGTGGATATGCTACGTGTGGAGCCGATGGTGGGCCCGAGACTGGATATCACGCAAGATGCGGTCCTCGGAGACGCTCACCGCGCTGAACCACGCGCTCGCCAAGGGCGGCGCAGGGATCGTCATGCTCTCCAGGCTCTCCCCACTCTTCCCCTTCGCCATGTGCTCGTTCTGCTTCGGCGCGTGCAACGTAGGGACGTGGGACTACCTCATGGGCACCGCAGTCGGATTGGCACCGTCGACCGCCATGCTCGCGTGGGTCGGAGTCACCATCCAGAGCTACAGTAAGAAAGGCGCGAGTCTCGAGGGGCACAGCGCCGCGGACTACAGGAGGCTGTGGGGGGTGATCTTACTGACGGTGGTGTCGTCGGTGCTGCTCGGGTGGAGGGTAAAGGCGGTGATCAAGGCGCAGGCGAGGGAAGCGGAGAGAAGCGGTTTAGTCGTGGGCACCGCGGGGGTCGGAAGTACACCTGGGAAAGGACGGGGGACCTCGGGGTTGAAGCGGCTGACGGAGAGCAGGATGTCGTCCACGAAGGGTGTGCTGTCCCGGGGTGGCAGCAGCGAGAGGCTACTCGTCAGCACGGCGTGAGTCTAATTGCGCCCACGCGATCGATCGATGCCCTCGCGACAACTCATTTATACGTAGCGAATTTATCATATAGAACGAAGGAATACCGACGCGATTGACGCGTGGCGCTATCGACGACGACAGCGCTTAGTAGCTGCGTCCCCAGATGACCCAGGTGGTGGCCGGCGCGCCCGTGATGAAACACTTAGTTCCGGGCTCCAGGGGCGGCTGGATGAACGGAATGCAGAGAGTCTTCGCGGCTCCGCCCTCGCTCCCTTCCTGCGACTTCTTCTTGACGACTTCCTCGCTCTCCTTGGTCTCGCACCACGGCGTGAGGATCATTTTACAGTCGTCGAGCGCCTCCACGAAGCCGTCCCATGACGTGCACGTCACCACGGACGCGTTGCGCTTCTCCGTCGCGCGCTGAAGCATGTCCGCTTGCATCTCCTCGCACATCTCCTTGGCTCGAGCGGTGAGATCGCTCAGCTTCACCGTCTCCTTGGCGCCGGTGTCGCGCCGCACCACGACGCAGTGTCCAGCCTCCATGTCCCTAGGGCCGAACTCGCATCGCAGCGGGACACCCTTGAGCTCCCAGTGGTTGTACTTCCACCCCGGGGTGTAGTTATCGCGGTCGTCGAGCTTGGAACGGAGACCCGCGTCGATCATGGAATCGGACATCCCCTTCGCCGTGTCTGTCGTGTTGGCAGGGTGGGGGGGGGGTAAACACGGTCAGCGACGGGTTAGGGTTGGGGTTTAGGGTTAAGCGACGCGAACGGCGGGGTAGTGAACGGGGTAGTATAAAGCACATGATGTCGGACGAATCCATTCTGACGTCGCCACGTGCCTCTCGGCCGCCGGCGGGTCAGTGGTAAGGAGTCTCGGCGATGTACGGCTGTCGCGTCTGATACGCGTATTCACCCGCGGCGCATCGACGGCGGCGCGCGAGAACTAGGAAGCCGAACCGAGCGAAACAAACAACCGCGAGCGATGGGAGAGGTAACCACACGAGGGTGGACAGCAGATAGGAAAGGGTTAGAGGGAGGGTACGCACCGTTGAGCTTCTTCGCGTCCTCTGCGGAGAGCTTGCTGTTCGGGATGGTGACCACCACCACCTGCAGCGGCGCCACACGCGGGGGCAGGACCAAACCTTTGTTATCGCCGTGGACCATGATGGCGACGCCGATGGTTCGGGTGGTGCATCCCCAGGAGTTCTGCCACACCATGCTCCGTCCGCCGTTCTTGTTCTCGTACTCAATCTGGAACATCTTGGCGAAGTTCTGGCCGAGGCAGTGCGACGTCGCGCCCTGGATGCCTCGGCCGGTGTGGGGCACGAAGGCCTCCACCGTGGTGGTGTAAAGCCCGCCCGCGAACTTCTCCTTCTCGGACTTGACGCCCGGGATGACGGGCACGGCGAGGAGCTCCTCGTACACCCTGCGGTAGAGGTCGAGGATGTGTCGCACCTCCTTGTCCGCGTCAGCCTTGTTGGTGAACGCGGTGTGACCCTCCTGCCACAAAAATTCTCTCGATCGGATGAAAGGGGTGGGGTGCTTGAACTCCCATCGCACGACGTTGCACCACTGGTTGAGCTTCATCGGTAAGTCGCGGTGCGAGCGGATCCAGTTGGCGAAGACTGGGTACATGACCGTCTCGGAGGTTGGACGGACCGCGATCGGGACGTCGAGTTCGGACTGCCCGGATCGCGTCACCCACGCAACCTCGGGGGCGAAGTCCTCGATGTGGTCCTTCTCAGCCTCGAGCCTGGCGGAGGACACGAAGAGGGGAAAGTAGCAGTTCTCCACCCCTTCCTTCTTGATCTCCTTATCGAAGAAATCCTTGATCTGCTCCCACATGGAGTACGCCCACGGCCGGAGGATGTAGCAGCCGGAGATGTCGTAGTATTCGATGAGTTCGCCCGCGACGACGACTTGGGAGTACCACGCGCCGAAGTCTTCTTCGATGGTGGCGTCCAGGCCGAGGCCCGTTTCCTTCTTAGCCTTGGCGTTCTCGTGCTTCTCCTTCTTGGCGGGCGCCTGGCCGCCTTTGCCCTTCTGCTTGGGGGCCGCGCCCTTGGGCTTGTCGACGACCCCCTTGAGCTTGTCGGCGGTTTTCTTGAGGTCCTTGAGGATGGCCACCTCGGCGCTGATGGCCTCGTCGGTGGCGGAGGCGTCGCCCGCCTTCTTGGCAGCCTTGAGCGCGGCGACCTTGGTGCCCTGGGCGGACGCCGCAGCTTCCGCGGCGGCGATCTCTTCGGGGGTTCCCGTGGGTTCCCCGTAGACCACCTCGGGTGTCTTGCGGGATCGGCCCGAACCGCCGGAGGAGACCTGCATCTTGGCCATCTGGTCGGCCGCCTGGTCGGCCATGTCGTCTCTTGCGTTCACCGGGTGGTGGGTAGGACCGCGAAAGTCGAGCTGGAGTGTGCGCTCGACGGAGTGCGTGCGTCGACGGGAGACGCGCGCGGTGTTGCCCCGAAAGCGCGTCGATGATCGAGGCTAAAACCCTGGGCTCGCTTGTGGGTAAAATCACCGATTTCCTGACCGGTGGCCATACGCGATGCTCTCTGAAATACGACGAATCGTGACTGAAATCCTGTGTACTCGGTGCGTATTTGCGGTTAACTAATTCTGGGAATCCCAGATACGAGCCTCGGAAGAGCCCAAAGGGTGCGGCGGGCGGCAGGAGACGTGGCTTCGTTCTCGCCTGTTCACGGGGAATCACTACCTCGCGCGCCTCGCACGTCGCCGCGACACGTTCCCCCACCATGTTTCGACAGCGTATCGGCCTCGGGCGTCGGCCCCAGCCCACGCCCGCGCTCTCCATCTGCGCGGTCCTCCTCCTCTTCGTCCAGTGCGTTTATGCGACTCCCTCGGGTCCTGCCGAGACGGTCACGCCGACGCCGCCGTCCGATGCGTCCACCCCGCCCGGACCCGCGAGACACCTGTCCACAGTCGTGGATCCCGACACGGGCCTGATCACCGATACCTACGTCAAGCCCCTGGGAACGACGACGCCGGGAGAGGTTCGTCTCACTCAGCTTCCTTTCACTTCACTTCACTCACCAGCACTCACACTCACTCGCAGGTTCGGTTCACGCGCCCGAGCGCGGAGGTCCTCGAACGACCCAGCCCCAACGCCTCCATCGTCATCGTCAACATCAACTTCGACCTCGTCGACCCGGAGACGCTGACGCCGTATCCGCTCGACAGGATCTACAACCACCACCTCGTCATCCACGGCTGGGAGACGGGCGATACCACCGACGGCGACGCGCGGACGGAGATACGTGAAGCGATTTCCGAAATACTCCCTGGCGCGGTTGAACTCGCCACCGCGGCGGGGTTATTGTCATCCGACGCCGCCACCTCCACGGGTATCGCAGCCGCGATGCGCGGTACACTCGGCGCCGCGATCAGGCGACGCCGCGGGCACTCCTCTTTGTTGACCCCGTGCGGCGTCGGCGTCGGCGTCGCGGGCGCCGGCGCGGAGTGGCGGGGGCAGCAACTCAACGTCTCGAGGACGTACAAAGACGACCCGTTCTTGAACGGCAGCAGGCTCTGGGTGGAACCCGGGAACACCACCTGGGGGGTCAACGCGCACCTCATCGACCTGCGTGACGTGGAGAACCTCGCGGACGCGGTCCAGTGTAACTGCGCGGCGTACGCAAAGAGAACCCCAGGGACGCCCCAGAATTGGTGAGTTTCTTTTTATTTACGTATTGGCGATTAGAATGACGATTAGAATGACGGCATGTTTTGTTGGTCACAGGGACCACGGGCCTCTTCCCGGCGGTACGATCGCGTGCTGCGGGGACGGCGCGCTCGGCCCTTTAGCGCCAGGCTCGGATGCATCGATGGACCCTGGCGCGTTCGGCGCTCCGGTGGGTATCCTGTACAACGTCACCTGGTTCCCAAATACTCCCGAGGCGCTCCAGAAGGTTCCGGAAGGTATCCAGACTCTCGCCGCCAAGGCTCCGATGCAGACCACTTTGATGGTGAGTAGTAACCCACTGGTGGACGGCGCGGCGTGCGGGGGCGAGTACAACGCACGCGCGTGCGCCGCCAGTTCACTCGCGGCGACGCCCGAGGCTGAGGAACGGCTGTGGAGGGAGGAACGATTTCGGCTGGGCGACAGGGCAACCGCGCCGGGCAACCAGACGTGCGACGAGAAATCCGTCATCGGTGAGTAATTCTCGTATACATGGGCGATTAGACTACTGACGTCGTGTTTTGTTTAACTCTTACAGCCGGCGAAGAGGACGCCAAGGTGAGCGTATCGTGGTCGCACCTATTTCGGCTGCCAAAGGATGTATCGTACGACGTCTCGTGGCTGATGGGACACCAACACGTGGGCGGCAGGTCGATCCAGTTCATCAACGTCACCGACACGAACGCGCCGAATGTTCTGTGTGACTCTAGGCCGACGTACGGCTCCACCCCAGGTACGTATCTTTTTAAATGTTCCGTGTGGGCAATTTGACGACTGACGGCGTGCTTTGAAAATACAGGCGCCGTCGGCGACGAGGCCGGGTTCATCGTCAACATCGAGGGTTGCAGGTTCGATCCCCCGGTTCGACTCACGGGCGGGGAGACGTACGTGATTCGATCGGAATACGGCGCCGATGCCGAGAATTACGCACCCGCCGCGTTTCTCGGCTTGGAAGGCGTGATGGGGTACATGATCATGCGATACACTGTCCCGGCCGAGTCGCGAGTCGGCGTGTTCTCCATGTCCGGCGAGAGAACCCTCGAGGGCGACCTGAGGCGCGCGCTCACGTCCAAAGGCGGCGGGCTGTGCGTCGCGAGCGTGGGAGATACAGTGGTGGCGGGCGGCCCGACAGCCGCGCCGGACCCGATCGCCACCAACGGCGAAGGCGTAGTCACAGACGCCGAGACGACGGAGACCACCGATGAAACTGAAGAGACCGAAGAGACCGAACCTTGGAGCTCCGTGCTGCTCAGCGCCGAGGACAACTTCACCATGTCGTGGAGGTTCACGGACGACACGTATTCCTCGATCGAGTTCAAGCTCGCGATGGATCGACCGACCTGGATGTCCATCGCCATTCACAAGCCCGGTGGCCACGGGATGGTCGAGGGCGACTACCTGGTTGTTCAGTCCATGGACGACGGGGATAACTTCCTGGTGCAGGAGATGTACACCGAGGCGTACGATCGCCCGCGGTCCAAGACGTTCTACGGCCTCGCGGCGACGACGCGCGCGCTGTCCTCGGGTGACTGCGCGGTCGAGGTATCCCCGGAGGGAATCGAGGCTGTCTTTGTGAGGACCGCCGCCGCCGCGCCCGATGACGACATGGGGGTGGACATCACGCGGGGTGTTCCCACGACGGTGGTGTGGGCGCACGGGCACGAAGGGTTCGCGATGGATTACCACTCCAGGCACCGCGGGACCGTTTCGGTGACGTGGTGATGAGGATGGTAACGTGCACACGACGGGCGCGCCGGGGTAAGGACGAGCTGATCAACTATGGCTTTCTCTGATTTTCACCTTCTGTAAGCCTCTGTCACCTTTTGTAAGCGCGGGCACCTGCTTCCACCTCGAACATTGCAGTTATAGCGTTGCACGATCATCGTGACGTGAGTATCTCACCTGCAATGTTCGAGGTTCGGCATAGGATTACTCATGGGAACCAATCAAGCAGGTGCCCGCGCTTGCCGCGCATCAGAAGGTGGAAACAACGCATCAGCTCGCCCTTGCCCAGACGCGAAGCAAGACACGACACGACACGACACGACACACGACACGACACGATACGACACGATGAAATAACATCTCGACACGAATCAATCGCTACGCCTCGCTATCCTCTCTACTCACCGGGGCAGCTCGCCCGTCTGTTTCACATGCCCGAAAACCGCGGCGAGGCCGTGTTTCTGATACGCCGCCAGCGCGTCCCTCAGTCCATCCCCGTACACCTCCGTCGGATCCGTCCGTATCTGGTTAGCCACGAACCCCGCCATGGCCGCCAGGTTGTGTTCCTCCCACCCGCCTCCAACCCCGGGACCCTTAGCGACCGCCCCCTTGCCGCCCCCCGAGTTACGACCCCCCCCGCCGCCCACGCCCACGCCCATGGTCTCGATGCCCCTCGCGGCGGTGTTCTCCACCCACAGCAACGCCATGAGCTGGCACAAACCCTCCTCGATTTTGGGCCGTAACCGCGGGTACCCTCCCGCCATGCGTATGTACGCGTGTGTACACTCGTGCGCCAGGATCGCACCCGCGCACACCGCGGGGAGACCGTATAAAACCACGACGGCGTTGACTACCGTCGCTCCCCGAGACTGGCCCACCACCCGCTCGCTGAATCCCACCGGGAAGAACCCGCCGCCAAAGTCCGGGGTCCGTTCCACGGTGTACACCGTGTGTTCCTCGAAGAGGCACAGCCCGCGGGTACGCGCGGTTCGACCCACGTGCCACCCTTCCTTGTCATCCGCGTCGTTGAGGGTATCCTGTGACACCAAGTGCAACGGCGGTCGAGTCGGGAGCAGCGGCATGTCATGATTGGAGAAGAAGACGCACACGTCGTCGTACAGCGGCTGGCCGTCGTGCGTCGTGTCGATCACCGCGGTGGACGCGCACTCGAGGCACATCGCGCGTCCGTCCGGCAGCTCGGCGAACTCACTCCCGGTTGACCCCCCCGACCAGTCACCGCTCGAAGACCCGTACCCCCCCGCGGCTACGCCCCGGCCCCCGCGGGCCTCCATCCTGTCGCACCCGTCGCACCGCCTGGTCCCGTCGAGCTCGTGCTCGGGGCAGAACACCGTGCCCCAGTACGGGTGCGTCATGAACCGGACGCTCCCGCCGGCGATCCCGCGCCGCCCCCCCGTCTCGCCGATGAACTGACAGCACACGCCGCACTTGGGCGCGAACCGGTCCTGGTAACACCCGCGGTGGTACGGTGTACCTTCACGCACCGCGAAGTGGCTCTCGCCGATGGGTTTGGAACACGAGCCGCACTTGAAGCAGCCGCGGTGCCACTTGGCTCCCATGGCGGTGATGTGTCCCTCGAACACGGACGGTGCACGGAGGCACCCGGGGCACGCTCCGGGCGGGGCCCGGAAGGGTCCTGAGGGACCCGCGGGACCCGTCGGAGCCGATCGGGACGGGGGACCGCCGCGTCCCGCTCGATCCTCCTCCTCCTGAAGCGCCCTGGCCAACGCCTCGTCGTCAGTCTCGGGCGGGCGGCTAGACGGACCCGCGGACAGGCGTGAACCGGCGTCCTCCTCCGCCTGTAACCGAGCCGCCAGAGCCGCGTCGCCATCGTCGACGGCTGATACTGAACGTCCATACGCGCCCCTCCCACCCGCCTCCTCTTCCTGCGCCTGCAACGCACGCGCGAACGCCTCGTCGTCGTCCAGTGTTGTTGTCGCATCGCGTCCAGTTATTACCCCATGCGGTGACCCCCACCCGGAGTTGGTACCTCCGGTGGGTGTCTCTGGGTAGTACGGCGACCGCGGCGTCCGAACGTGTGGCTCGGTCAATGGTTGCATCGGTATCTCGTTGGGTTGGTGGACTGTGGGCGCGGTCCACGTCCCGCGCGGTGTGCCGGTGTTGCGCGCGATCTCGCCGTTCATCATGTGCCGACCCAGCGTGGTGTCGTGCGGCGCCGGGGCGGACGGGTACGTCGGGCTCGTGTGCGGGTGTTGGTGAGGGAATATCGGGCTCGTCGTGTGACCATGAGGCGTCGGCATGACGAACGACGGCGTCGCGTGGGCCTGGCTCGTGGACCGCGGGGATGGGTCGAAGGGCTGGTTGGGGTAGAAGGCGTCCCGCGTGCGCGCGTTGATTCGCGTTTGTTCCTCGCGGTGGAGGCGCTCGGCCATCGCCTCGTCGCTCTCCACGTCGCCCAGCTCGACGGCTTCGCCGGGAGCTGGGCGTGGCCGCGTGGGGAGGGGCCGGGGGGCGTCGGGGGAGTTGCTCGAGTTCGCCGCGCGGCTCTCCGCCATGGCCTGTGATGTCGGGAGGGTGGAGTGGGGGCGTGTGGAGGTCAGATTAGGTCAGCTTGAAGGGGGTATCGGGAGAGATCGACGCATGGCGAAGGCGGTGTCGGCATTCTTCGTTTCTTTCCCGCGTCATCATCGGTGCCGAGGGGTGGGGGGCATGGAGGGGCGGGGGCGCACCTTCTGAAGCTGTTCCTCTTCAATCTGTGCGAGCGCGGCCTCTAAGCTGGTACCATTCGGGGCGGCGGACCCGCCCGGCGCCCCCGAGGAGGACGCCGTGGAGGACGTCGTGCCCATCGGTGTGGCGACGTTAACTTCAGACTGAAGAAAACCACGCCCGAGGAAAGGAAAACCAATCTGGACCCCGCCCCGCCCCTCACTCGGTCCCGTGCGCGCATCGTTCCACATGGCGGGACTGGAGGATGCGACGGAGGATCTCCTCGAGCGACTCGGCGACATCGGGTGAGTGCCGACGACCCACCCACCGGCCCATCCACCCTTCCAACCAACGCCCGCCCATCCATCGCGGCCAAACGAAAAGCACACCTGACCGTCTCCCCTCGCCTTCCCCTTCCCTCCGTCCAACACAGGGTGGCCGTCGAGGATGCGACCGTCGCGGACGTCACCGAGCGCACCAACGTGGCGGTCTTCAACCGAATCGCGCAGGCGCTCACACAGGACGTCGTCGCGCTCCTCCCCACCGCGGGCGCGGACGACCTCGACGGGTGCGAGGCGGCGGCGAGCGCGGTCCATCGCTCCGTCGCGTCCGGCGCGCAGACCGACGACGTCGCGAGCGCCAAACGCGTGGAGCAAGGTCTGCGGCGACTGGCGGTGTCAATAGATAAAACTTCCCCCGCGGCGGGGTGTAAGACCCACGAGCTGCTCGAGATGCTCGCAGGTTACGTACAGGCTGGGACCATGCTCGCGAGGAGGCGCGGAAAATCCATTCCGAAGGATTCGGCGACAACCGGCGCCATCGGTGACGACGCCACGAAGGATGCCATGGACGTAGACGCCGCGTCATCCTCACAGATGGATGAGGTCCAATCGGAGCGGGCGTCGAGGGCGATGTGGCGGCTCGCCGACGCACTCGCGCACCTCGACGCCGGCGTGATGTCCGCGTCGAGATCAACGGGAGCCAATGGATCACCGGGCTCAACGGAGGGACCCGCCGCGGCGGACGTCGCGGCCGCGTCGCTCGATGCCGTGAAACGCGCGCTCGCCGCGTTACCCACGGACCACCTCGCGCCCGTGTTCCCGGACGCGGACCCACGCGGTGACGCGCCCCCGGGGCTCCATACGGACCCAAAGTCGAGAGCGATCGTCGACGCCGTCGCCGATGAGCTTCGAAAAGAGTACGCGCTGCGCAAAGAAACCGTCGCACGCAGAGCCGGTGTCACCGTCCAGTCGTTCTCGTACAGCAAGCGGCTGCGGGACCAGCCGGAGGTTGCCCGGGACTTTTTGAGACGCGCGGGCGCGGGGGGGACGCAGGCGCAAGGACGCGACGGTCTCCCCGTCGGCGGCGGCGTGTCCGTCGCGGATGTCAAACGCGCGAAGACGGCGGATCTCGCGCGTTGCATACTGCGTACCAACGCCGAGGCGCACCGCGTGTTGGACGCGTCGGTGAAGCGGGTGTTGATCGGGAACGTGCCGGACCGCGGGGGACGGACCGGGGAGGCGAGGGGGGCTGGCGGCGGGCACATGCCGGAGTTTACCGCCCGAGTCGCTGGGGGCGGCGGTGCGACGCATCACGGGGGTGGGCGGGGCCGGGGCGGGGGTGGACGCGGGGGGTTCCAGGGTAAGGGCGGTAGGAAAGGCGGCGGGCGGGGTGGTGGGGGCGGACGAGGGGGTCGACGATGACGAAGGATGGTGGACGATGACGACGGACGGTGGCGGTCTCTCTCTCAGGATATTCTAGAAGGTGACTTTCTTTGGTACAAAACATTCGCCAAAATTCGCCAAAACTTCATCATGCAATATGGTTAGGCATTCGCCTTTGTGATTGCCCCAGTGTTTGTGCTGGCACTCTCGCGAACAGTACCTCGTGCACATGCAGCCTGAACAGTGGTTTGAGGGTTTGTTACCGCCGCAGTGAGCGCACTTTGGGTTTGCACCGCCCAGAATGGCGACAGCCGGCGAGAAACCCTTCGATGCGGCCCACTTGAAAACGGCCCTCGAGCGTTTGGGATCCTGAGAAATGGAAGGACGGTTTATTCCCATCGGATTGTTCATGTACATTGTGGCGGTGGCGCAGACGGTCATCAGAACTCCTTCGCGGCAGAAGGCGCCGAGGATGTGCATGGAGACCTTGCCCGTCATCAACTGTTTCGGCTCAGCCAGCGCGTCGTATGACTCGACGGCTTTCTTGAAGTGGTCGATCGACTTATCAACGCTGTAAGGAAAAGGAGACTCGGCCCTCAAAGGTGCAGCCGCTCCTCCGTTGCATTTTTCCGAGTCTGAACCCCCAAAGTGCAGTGTCCCGAGGAGCGCGTGGGCTTCGCAAACGTGATGAACGTCGGCCGCTTCGAGGAGATACTCGAGTGCCGCGGCTGGACTCACGTAGGTCGCGAGTGATTGTCTAACCGCGTCGTGCTTGCATTCGAAATGCATTCTGGCCAGCGTCAGCTTGGCAAAGACGACGCCCAGTTCTGCGCACTTGCTCAGCAACAAGAGTAGGGGCAGCAGGGCAGCAGGGCATCCCGACGCGACGTCCCCTCCAAAATTGCCCATCCATTTGACCGCATAAGAGGCCATGACGCTTGCGAACAAATCTTTAATCAGTATCCTCTCATCGCATTCAACGTCAGGGTCGTCATTGTGCACCTGCAATCCGATCTCATGGATGGCTCGCAGGTCTCCGGGGCTTGCACCGCTGAACCACGTCAAGCATTCCATCCCTTCGGTTCCGGTAAGTGAATCTCTCTGAGCGCTCGTCGGATTGCAGTCATATTCCACGAGGAGGACGCAACGGCATGAGGCGATCAGCGTGACGGTGTCGTCGTCAAAATTGTGATCGGACGTGAAAATTAGATCCGGCAACGCCTGCATGGCTTCGTCCGCGGGGAAGTGACGGACGTCGCGTCGGGATCCTCGGAATGAATCTCGCTTTTTCCTCGGAGCGGAAGACGAACAGACATTTCCTCGGAAGTGGAGACGTGGACCGAGTGCTGTGACGTGTGCACTGCAGCAGGTCAGCACTTCGCCGCGCGCGTTGCTGCAGCACCATGGACGGGGACTTCGCCGCGTTGCCCATCTCCGCGGAGGATTCCGCGGTCGCGTTCGAACCCGGCGAGAGTATCGCCGCCGCCGTGTTGGCCCACGTCCACGACGTGCGGGACCGCCTCGCGCTGGCGTGTGTTTCTCGGGAGTGGCGACGCGTCGCGGCGACGGAGGGATCGTGGGGCGTCGCGCACGACGAGCTCGTGGTGAAAGGCGAGCTTGCAAAGCGACTCACCGACGAACGCCTCGAGCGCCTGATGCGATACTGCGGGCGCCTCAAGCGCGTGGAGCTTCGCGACTTCCCTGACACCTTCGTGGGAACGTGCTTCGCCTCCCTCCACCCGCACAAATTCGAGTCCTTGGAAACCCTGGTGCTCAGGAGCAAGACCAGCTCGTTGAACATCGAGCACGTCAAGCAGTTTCTCCAGCGGCTTCGCGTGCGCGATCGACCCAAGGTGGAACGCCTCGATCGCCTGCACCTCGGCGGATGCGACGCGGCCCCGCATGACGTGCCTTTTCTGCTCGAGTGTGTGCGACACGACCGCGACCGCGACAAGCCGTACGACGAAGGCGCCCTCGACCTCTGGGTGTGCGACATGTGCGCCAGTGATGTCATGTGCACCGGTCAACTCGGCAGCTATGACTCGACGATGGTGGAAGGAGTTCAGTGTGATGCGTGCCGGAAGCTGTACTGCGAAGGATGCATGACCAGGATCATGCTCACTGGCGGTTACGTGACGTGCGACGAGTGCGAGGAAACGATCCTGTGCGGGTGCCCAGAGATGAGTGAACGCTTCGACAAACATTGGGAGCGCTGCTCCTTGCTACACACCTACACCAAACCCGGATGCGGCATCAAGGTCTGTCCAAAATGTGTCCATTCCGGGAGGTTCGAGATGTGCGGGTGCATCGAGGACGGTCCCGCGTACTCCGATTTCTCCGACTACTCTCTCTGAGCGCTATCCGTGAGGACGCAACGGCATAAGGCGATCAGCTTGACGGTGTCGTCGTCATCAGAAGGTAGACTATCATTTTTACAAGTCCGTCGTGACTAAGAGTTAATAGGAATCATCACGCGTGTACGTGCCCGGATGCGGCGAGGGCATCCTGCGTCGCCCTGAGCGCCTCCGACACGGTGCCGTATCCGCTCGCTTCCACCCTCTGCGCCGCTGCCGCCACCACCGCCGGCGCCAGACCCGCCAGACCCACCACCCGGCACTTGGCACCGTTCAGCGGCCACTCCAGCGGCACGTCCACCGCCGCAACCGCACCACCCGCGCCGCCGTACAGTCCGACCCGAATCTGCGCCGCGCTCACGCTCCAGTCCATCGGGCACGTCCTCGCCAACACGCCTAGGGCCTCGCACCTCGCGTGCGTCGCCGCGATGCGAACCTTGACTTCGGCGACGAGCTTCTGGAGATTCGCCTCCGCCGCGCCCATCGCGGTCACCGTCGCGACGATGTCATCGATGGGTACACCCGCGGGTGTAAGCGCCGCGCCCTTGACCGCGGTGGTACCGGGGTGGAAGGTGACGGTGAGCGTGTGGGTCTCGTCGTGCGGCGGCGCCGGGACGGTCGCGGCGAAGGCGTCGTTCACCGTGGCCATGGCGGCCGGCGGCGTGGCATCCACGGCGGTGGTCAGTTTGAGCACCAGTGATCCACCGACCGGGTCGCTGGTCACGATGGCGCAGCCGGTGAGGCGCTCGATGAGCGTCTTCTGCTCGGCGATCACCGCGCGTGTCTCGGCGATCTGCGCGGTCGCCGCCGCCTCTCGCTGCGCGGTTCGGCCTAAGCCGGCGATGATCTTGAGCTCGGCATCCGCGCTCGCGAGCTCAGCCTCTTCGGGCTCGAGGGATGCCTTCATGGCGGCGGCTTCGCGGTCCCGCGACCTCAGCGCGGCGCCCACCATCCTCGCCTGCGCGTCCAGGGATGCCAGCGCGGCCCTGGCATCTTCCGTGGACAGTTTCTCGTCTTCGGGGTTGGGAAGGACTCGGTTGTTCGCCTCGCCCGCGTTGAGCTCGGCGGCTTCAGCTTCCCGTTCCAGCTGCTCGAGGGCGGCCACGCGCGTGGCGAGTGCGGCGTGTTCCGCGGCGAATGCGTTCGCGGCGCCGCCCACCGCGCGCACGAGCTCCTCGACCTGTTTCTCCTCCGCGTCGTTGGCATCCTTCAGCCGTTTGAGTTCCGCGTTTCGAGCCTTGAACTCGTCGCTCTCCGTTGGTGGCGCGGACGGGACGGGCTTGGACTCCAGGATGGACTTGAGGAACGCGCGCTCGGTGCCGAGCTCGATGGTTCCGAACTTCAGGCGCTTGATGTTGGTCTTGATGCGCTCCAAGTCGCTCTCGCCGTTGCCCAGCGCCTTCTCCGTCGCGCCGTCCAGGATCTTGCGCAAGGAATCTTGCGTCTGGTTGAGCTCCGCGAGGGCGCGCCTGAAGGTGGCGGTATCCGGGTTGGCCTTCAACGCGCGCATGGCGTCGCCGTTGCGGAATAGACCCGGGGAGTGGACGGAGATGTCCTCGAAGGAGAGCTCCTTGGCGATCTCCCGGGTGTGCACGTTCATCGTCGCCTCGGTCTGTGCGGCCATGACGAACAACGACGGGTGAAAATTCGCGACGCGACCTGACGGACGGTGCGGGACGCGGGCGCGCTGCGGTGGGTCACACGCGGTGCCGACGCGTCGCGCGGGTCCTCACGTGACGATGTACCGAGCGACTGGACCGGTGTTGGGACCGGGACACAGCGCTGCCTGGGAACAGTGACCACGGGCGGGCTCCACCCGGCGTTTCTTACCCCCATTTTCTCGGACAAGCTGACTTCACCGGGTTCGAACTGGCTGGTCTCGAAACACAACGGGTCGAAGAGAACTTTCGTATGACTGGTGAGTAGTGAGAACACCCGCGCGTGTGAGACTCGAAACCCAAAATACGATGAAACTTCCGTACGGAACCAAGGACAGATCACGCCGATGACGCGTCATGACGTGTAATAAATCTGAAAGTAAGATTCCTGAGCCACTGGGATGGGAGAGTGGGGTGACAAATCTTGAGTTGTGACCTGGCGGCTGTGCTGGTCAAATGACAAATAGATCAGACGACAGAAAATGTGATAACGCGACTCTTCGCAGTCACGGGGCGAGGTCAAAGTTCCGGCTCGACCGACACGCGCCACTCTGAAGTGCGCGGTGGGCACTAGGGGACACGGGGCGGCCTTTCTTGTCACGAGGAGGGTCGCGCGCCATGTTCTCCACCTTTCAGGGCGGACCCTTCGTGGAGGTCTTCACCCCGCAGGTACGTACGCGCGCCGACCGACACTCGCATCTCCCGGAACTCTCGAATGTCGTAGAGTTCGAGAAATATCCAGGAAATGGGGGGCCCACGTGCGCGAGGCGGGAACCGCCGTGCGCCCTGGATCGTCCACTCGAGGCCCGTTCGATTCGTCGTGACTCGCCCGAACGACCCTTGAACCCGCGCCGTCGAGATACACTCGTGTGTCTTCCCGCCCACACCGCACGTCGCCCGCCCATGCCTCGACCCGCTCCGCGATCAACACGCCTCCTGCTGACCCCACCTCTCCCGCTCCGTGATGTTTGACCAACAGGGGAAGGACCCGACGGAGGGATGGAAGATGCTGGGGGGTAAATGCGTCAAGCGCATGTACGAGAAGGGCGTCAAGGGATACGTGCATCACATAGGCGGACCGCCCGGGCTGAAGATGCAGCTCCCCGCGGACGAGAGACGAGGACGTGAGCGCCCGCCAGCATTTTCCCCAGCGTTTTCCCGCTTTCCGCGACTTTTCGCTCCACCCGGACCGCCCGTGCCGACCCCCGAGATCGCGCCCCGGATCCACCCTGACCTTCCCCGATCCCGCTCCTCCAAACCCGCAGTCGGACTCAAGCAGCCGTACCTGGTGTTCCAGGTGCTCCTCCCACTCGGGCAGCACGTCTCGCTCGAGGTCGTCGTCGCCGACGCGGAAGGCACCCGGCGAAGGCTCCTCCTCTCCACCTCATTCACCGACGTCAAGACTTCGCCGCTGCACTGCCAGGTTCCGTTACCGACGCCGCTAGTCCCCACCGCTCGGTGGCTCAACCTCGTGCTGGACCTCCCGGCGCTAGTCCACGCGCTGTTCAACGCGGAGTTTAAGTCCACGGAGGGTGTTAGTGTAGGCGCCACGTGCCGGCTTCGGAAGATCTTCACCACGCGATCGCCGCCCATCGAACACGGCGTGGACCGGGCGGTGGAAGACGAAGCGGCGCGGATCAAGGGCGGGCTCGGCATAGATGCCGGGCAGACTGGAGGCGAGCTCGGCATCAATGGGTTCGGGTTCGGGCCCGGTGACGCGTCGAACGGTGCGGGCTCGAGGGACAACGGGGGTTACGGGTCGGCGGTGCCGGAGCCGGTGCCCCGCGCCGCTGATTTTCTCCCCGGCGTCGACAGGGCCACCTTACTCCTGGATCCACACAAGCTGATGGCGTGCCGCGTGGCGTTACCCCGCGCGTATACGGGCGGCGAGCGGGGGAGCAGCCGCGAGGGGGGGGGTTGGTCAGAGAGAGAGCGCGGTGCTAGAGAGAGAGAGGCGGAGGATCTCGGGTTGGGCGTCGCCGGGATGAGGATCGGGGGCAGCCCGGGGGGTAGCCACCACTTCAGCTACTCCGCACCCACGAGTGCGCGCAAGCAGTCGTCGAGTGGCGGGTCACGCGGCGGGTCACGCGGCAGCGACGGCGTTCGGCTCGCGTTCGGCTCACGCGTCGGTCCAGCGTCCACCCCACCGTCGAGGAACAGGAGCAGGCCGACGTCGCAGCCCGACAGCGCGTGGGCCCGTTCGAGCTCGACGCAGGGCGAACACCACTTACGATCACGGGACGGAACCCCGGGCGGGTCCGGTACACGGAACGAGCGGTTCAACGAGGACCTGGCGAGCTACTTCGCCGCGCAAGGCCACGGGCGGTCCAGCGGGTTCATCGACAAACTGAGCAGGCGAAACTCGATGGACAGGGACCTTACGTCGGGCGGGGCTAACGGGAAGGGTGGTGGACTGCCGTACGTGGACGCGAGGCCCAGGCCGCCGCCTGGTCACGCGAGTCCCGCCCGGGGTGACCGGTTGGCTGGGTCGCAGGCTGACTGGGGCGACGACATGGCGGCGTTGGGGGACCTCGGGGCGAGCCCGAGGAGTCCCGGGCGACGGTCGCTCGGGGGGTCTCCTCGATCGGTGACGTTCGGCGCGAGCCCCAAGACGCCGGGGCACATGACACGGAGGGCGCACGTAACTGCCCAGCCGCGCGCGCACACCGTCGGGGCTTTGGGTGGGTCCAATCGGCGCATGTCACACGCGGCGGCGTCCCCGTCGAGGTCAAGTCGGGATTGGGATCGGCTGCCCGGACTCGTATCCCCGGGCGGGAGCGGCCGCGGGGGCTGTTTGTTTCCGGATGACGACGTCGACCTGGGCGGGTCCATGCGTGTATCCTCCGTGAGCCGCAGCTTCGACCGTGGCGGCGGTCCGGTGGTGAACCACTTCCCCACGCGGCTCTCGCGGCGGTCCTCGGGGTCGGGGTCGCCCAACTCTGGTTCGGGCGGCGACGAGGACGAACCGTCGGTGACCCCGCGACCCCCGCCGGGTCACGCGTACTCGAGCAGGAGGTACGCCGACGAGTACGAAGATTCGGACGCCTTGCCGAACATAGACTCGGCGCTGGGTCTGTCCAACTCGTCACTGGACAAGTTCATCGTCGCGGCTAACGCGAGCGGGGGCCCGGGACATAATAACGGACGGAACGCGCCGCCCCCGCTGGTGATACCCGGGTTCTCCAATCAATTGGAGGATGACGACGTGGTGACCTTCGTTGAACCCCCCGAGCGGTCCGTCAAGTCCCCTTGCCACCCCAACGGGTTCGGGGGCTACTATGACGACACGCAGCTCGCCGCCGACCTCGACTCGCCCTCCGCGGGTCTGAACGGTCGGCCCGGTCGGAGGATATACGGCGGCCGCGGGCGGGGCGGACGGGGCGTGCGGGGATCGGTCGAACGGACCATACGAACGCCGTCCAAACTTCACGCGCAGGCAGAAGAGGGTGTCTACATGGACGGCGAGGGCCCCGGCGGGGGTGGTCAAGGGGAGAACGCGCGAGGAGACTCGAGGGCGGCGTCCGAGGTTGGCGACGAGGAACACCCGACGCACGACGAGGACGCCGACGGCGAGCACCCCGAGCCAACCGCGCAGACGCTCGAACCCCATCGCGACTCCAACGGCATAGCGTACTACCCCAACGGGTCCGAACGGGTCCACGACGACGACGACGGCCTCGGGCTCTCCTCCGACGACGAGTCCGGGCAGCTCAAGATGATGCGGGAGAGCCAGATCATCGGCGTGTCCGACTACGCGATGTACTCGCGAGGGGGCGATGGGTCCGTGCCGCCGTCGCGGGGGTACTCGCGAGGGGCGGATAGCACCGCGAGCGGTGACAGCGGCTGGTGGTCCGGTAACTCGCGGCCCAACACGGCATCTTCGGTGAAGAGGAACATGGGCGGAAAGGGACCATCCATCCCGCACAGTCTGCGCTTGTTCACCCCCGACCTCATACTGTCCGGGGGTGAGCGGAAGAGCTCGGTGCCGCCGGCGCTCGCGGGGGGGATGTCGGATTTTCATCGCGGCGAGCCTCTTCGCGCGGTCAACGGGGAGCACGTGGTCAAGGCTGAGCACGTCAAGACTTCGTCGGCGTCGGGCGGGTCCAAGCCGACGTCCCCGGCGCACGTGGCTGAGAACACTGAGAACGAGTCCGAGTCTGGGGACCTGGACGTCATCTACGACCCGGTGCTGAACTACTACTTCGACCCAAAGAGCAACAAGTACTACGAGCTCATTCGTGATTAGACTACTAGAGACTGTTTGTCGTGTAAAACGGAGAAGAATAAGACTAACTCTTAGAGGCCAAACACGGAGGACGCGAACCCCCTGAAGGACGCCTGCGTGGGCTTGGACGGCACGCCTATGACCTGCGGCGCGGCGCCCAGGCCCGTCACGTCATCGCTCGTCGCCCCCGTGCTCGAATCACCAGCCGCCGCGTCACCGTCAAACAGAAGTGACTCCTTCTTCTTGCCCACGTTGCCGTGATCGTACACCCGCTCCTTGCGAAGTATCTCCGTCACCACCCACTTCTTGTGCTTGGACAAGGGCCTGGAGTGAACCATGAGAACCTTATCGCCCGGACCGCACATGTTGCTCTCGTCGTGCGCCTGCGAGGGGAAAGGAGGGGGAGAGGAGGTCAGTCGGTGATTAATCAACTCCGCGTTTAGTTAGGGTTGCCGATCGCGGCGTCGGCGGAGGGAACTCGGGCTTGGTCGGTGCGACGCACCATGTACTTCTTCCTGGCCTTGACGTACTTCCCCCACCGTGGATGCTTGTATATGCGCTCCACCATCACCGTCACGCTCTTCATCATCTTGTTGGACACCACCACGCCCTTCAGGGGCTTCACCATCGTCACTCACCCCCAAAAGCCTTTCTCTTTGGCCGATGAGACCGGATGAGTCCGACGCCGCGACGCCGCGCGTTCCGAACCTCTCGCTCCCCGCGAACGATTCCAGACGGTCGGACCACCGGCCGACTGTGTACAGGCGACGGACTCGAGCGCCTCGAGTGCGACTCGCTCAAGTCGTAGTACCGCACGCCTCTGCGATCTGTGAGTCACGTCGACGAATCAGCCCCCCGTAGCTGCGTAGAGTATTTGGCAACGACGATCAAAGTTTTGAGCCCGTTTTCTGATCGACGGCACTTTGTGGGGCGCGCGGAGGAAGGATGACGACGACGGTGTGGCGTCCGAAGGTGAGGATTGCAGTTCCGGATATCGACGGTGCCAATGTCGACGAGAAGCGGAGAGATGAGTCGACGATGAAGGGCACGAAGCGGAAGAGAGCCCCTCCCACAAAGGGGCCATGCGAGCACGGGGTGAAGTGGCGCTCGGCGTGCAAGGTGTGCAGCAAGTGCGAGCACGGTCGTCGGCGCTCTTATTGCAAGGAGTGCGGTGGGTCACAAATCTGCGAGCACGGTCGTCGGCGCACTGAGTGCAAGGAGTGTGGTGGGTCACTGATATGCGAACACGGCCGTCAGCGCACTCGGTGCAAGGAGTGCGGTGGGGCATCAATATGCGAGCACGGTCGTCGGCGCAATCAATGCAAGGAGTGCGGTGGGTCACAGATATGCGAGCACGGTCGTATACGCTCTCAATGCAAGGAGTGCGGTGGGGCTGGAATCTGCGAGCAC
>Ga0302116_1000411_pt1 | contig 25571 bp, 17 predicted proteins | sample AG5_SCM_MG_FD_203124 | JGI IMG/M metagenome (GOLD analysis project Ga0302116, IMG submission 203124) | Marine microbial communities from Western Arctic Ocean, Canada - AG5_SCM | ecosystem: Environmental > Aquatic > Marine > Oceanic | place: Canada: Western Arctic Ocean | collected 2017-10-01 | reverse complement strand
CTCATCATGTCCATGTAAACAAGCGCGGCGGGTGATGGTTGCAATCGAAGTTTTCGTCGTCACTCTTCGCTTCAGTAGTACTCGTGTATCTTGTCCTCGTCCTCGTCGTCGTCCGTGTCCTCGGGGTATTCTGCAAACACGAGATCACCGTTCGCCTGCATCTCGCCGAGAACGGAGTCGATGAGTTCGACGTATCGAGCGAAGGACAGCTTCTTGCCGTCGACGGGCGTGGTGGCAAAGTTGGCTGTGGGTTCGCTCACGTCCCCTTCGCTCACGCCCCCGTCGCCGCCGAGGGCCAGGGTCATCTCTCGGATGTACCGCCTGACTTCCGTGTCGTCCATCAGTCCGCTCATCGGGTCGTAGTGGTGGGTGTACCGGTCCTCGTCACCCTCCCACGCGGGCAGGGTATCCCTCGCCTCCTCCGGCTTCACAACCTCGAAGGGTGAGTCAGAGAAACCGTCGTCGTCCTCTTTTTCCTCTTTGTCGTCGTCCTCTTTGTCGTCGTCGCTGAGGGACAGGTTCAGGAACTGGACGCTGGGCATCCTGAACCCCGCAGGCATCGGATCGAGGATCACGGTCGTCGTCTCTCGCCTTCGGTCGAACGGGGCGCCGAGCCAGTGCCTCAGGAGGTGGAAGCACTCGTCGGCGTCTACGGACGAGTCCAGGCGGAAGCGGAAGAGGACTGGCACACCCGGTGCCCTGTCGGGGAGGAGCCGTGGCCTGATCGCGCAGGGACCTCGAACGATGATGACCTGCGGATCGCGAGGGGATCGAGCTATGTTGGCGTCACCACCGTCCATCTTCACGATCTCCAACCTTCGGGCGCCGCACGAGACGCTCACCGAAGGCGCGACTTGGAAAGGCCCCACGGAGGGTTCACACTTACGAAACTCCAACCAAAGCGTCGCCCCCTCGACCGCCTCGTCCCTATCTCCGCCTCTCAGCAGCGTACCGGGCCTCGACCACGACGGCGGTAAGGGCTCGCGACGGTTACCTTCGGCCGTGGACTCGGTCATGTCGGGCGTGGAGACCCGCCGTCGACCACGAGTGCTGTGACGAGCCACGACCCGTCTTTCGAGCAGTCGAGCCAATACCAGACGACACAAACTTTTTATTCCAGCTCCCCGACACACAAAGCGCGTGCACCGGACGTAAGGCGGTCGAGCAACATGCTGTACGTCGTCGGTTTGGGCCTCGGCGATGAGAAGGACATCACCGTGAACGGCCTGGAGGCTGTGAAGCGATGCGAGCGCGTCTACCTCGAGGCGTACACGAGCATCCTCGGGGTGCCCAAGGAGAGGCTGGAGGCTCTCTACGGCCGCGAGGTTGTCGTCGCGGACAGGGAGTTCGTGGAGCAGGGCATCGACGGCATGCTCAACGAGGCGCTCAAGATGGACGTGGCCTTCCTGGTGAGTCCAAATGCGCTCACGATACGTCCAACGAGACCCCCGGACCCGACGCGCGTGGAGCCGCGACATCCAAAGTCGGCGGCGGCGGCGGCGAAATCCAAATCCGACGCCTCCACTTCCCCACCCAAATAGACTTCCCCACCCCGATAGAACCGAACCGCTGACCGCATCCGCCTCCGTCGCTTTTCCTTCCCGCAGGTTGTCGGCGATGCCTTCGCCGCCACGACGCACTCCGACCTGGTGCTGAGGGCCAAAGGGCTGGGGTGCAAGGTGAAGCACATCTACAACGCGTCCATCATGAACGCGGTGGCTGGGTGCGGCTTGCAGCTGTACCGGTTCGGCCAGGCGGTCTCCATCTGCTTCTTCACCCGGACGTGGAGGCCGGATTCGTTCTACGACAGGATCAAGGAGAACGCGGACCTCGGTCTGCATACCCTTCTCTTACTGGACATTCGGGTGAAGGAACCGAGCGTCGAGGCGCTGTGCCGGGGGAAGAAGGAGTACGAGCCGCCTCGGTTCATGAGCTGCGCCACGTGCGCGCGGCAGATGCTGGAGGTTGAGGAGGCGCGGGGCGAGAAGGTGTACGGGCCGGATAGCATGTGCGTCGCGGTGGCGAGGATGGGCCAGGACGACGAGCTCATCAAGACGTGCACGCTCAAGGAGATGTGCAACATCGACATGGGCGGGCCGCTGCACTCCATGGTGCTGGTGGGCGAGACGCACCCGCTGGAGAACGACATGCTGGCGATGCACATAGCCACGGAGAACGATTTCCTCCCGGAGGACCAGGTCCCCTCGCAGTACCTCGACGACGTGTAGGCGTTATGTGTAAGTCACTCGTGGGTTTGATTACGATTCAATACAAAAAAGTACACCCCGATTTGTGAGTCTAGGTCCTTCCGCGGAGGCACTCCTGCGTGCATCGCTTGTTGCACTGATCCTGCCACGCCGGCACGGTGTGGGGTAGGCTGCACACGCTGCGCTGGCACGCCTCCGTGCACGCGTCGATGCCCGAGGAGCCGCACACGGTGACGCACGAGTTCGGGGTTGGATCCTTGGAGAGGTACCCCAGGCGCTTGATGAGCCTGTCCGAGGCGCACACGCGCTCGCACGCGAAGGAGGTCCCGTCGCCCTCTCCCTCTCCCCTCCTACCGTCCTCCTCGGCGCCCTTCTTGCGTCGGAAGGTCCTCTGCAGCACCAGCACCCCCAGGCCCACCGGGCCGGCGATCATGACGGGTTGCACCATGATCAAAAGGCCGGATCACTCCACCCTGTTCGCTTCCTCTAGAAACCTCTAGAGCCGCCGTGCGCGTCTGCTACGGCCGGATCGCCTCAAGGAGTAACCTCGAGGGTCTCTTACTCGTGCGCTTCCCCGAAGAAGGCGCGCGGCTCGTTATGGCGCGCCGACGGACAAGGGACGAAATCGAGTCAGCAAACTCGGGCGTCGTGTTCAAACTGCCAAACGATCATTTCTGGAACAGAGGAATTCGATGTTTGGGCGAGTGGCACGTTGTGGTTAACTATGATCTCAACACGTAAACAATGTCACATCTAGAGGATACCGTTCAGCACGCGCTGGTAAAAGTCGTACTGTCTGGTGCACCACGCGTCCATGGAGTCGGATATCAGCCCGAGCATGATCTCGACGCACTGCTCCTCGGTGCACTCCATGTTAAACCGCCGCCTGAGGTTCTGTAAAACCTTGGGTCCAGCCTTGAAGCAGGGGCACCCCGACGCGGACATCATCTCCACCAGCTGCACGATGCGCTCTGCGTGCTTCCTCACCGACAGGTAGCCCTGAATGCAGAGCACCTTGTAGTAGTTGAAAGCTTCCGAGGCGGCGCCCGTGTCGTCGCTGTCCATCACCTCGAGATATTCTCTCGTGAGCTTGAACGGGGACGACTCAAAGTTTATACCTCCGGGGGACGTGGACAGCATGAAGTTGAAGTCGATGTGTATCATGTGTCCGTCGTCGTGCAGCAGGATGTTGCCGTTGTGCCTGTCCTTCACCTGCAGGATGTACGTCAGGATGGAGTACCCGGCGAGCGACTCGACGAAGTTCCGTTGCGCCTGCCTGAACCGAGGCTGGCCGGGCGCGCCAAACCTAGCCTCGAAGTGTTGCCTCAGGCTCGTGCCCCGCGGCGCCCTGCTCTTGATGGCGTGGATGGACGGAGCGTCGGTGACAGCCTCGATGAACGCCGACGTGGTGCTCTGCGCGATGACCTCGAAGGGACGGATCCAGAGCGGCAGCCCGGACTCGCGGTAAATCTGGCGAAACTGCCGCGTGAGCTGAATCGCGAGGAGCTCTTGCCGGCAGTTGTCTCCAGCCTTGATGATGACCGGCTTGAGGGACCACCCGGGGAGTGTACCGTACGGGCTCGACGACCGAACCCTCTCCACCTTATCACACCACTTCTCCCCCAACCCACCCGCGCTACGCTTCCACGGGCTCGGTATCGACGGAGTGGTCGGGGACCCGGGCCCGTCATCGAGGGTGATGGTCATGGCACCCGCCGACTGGGGCCGCTTCGGCGTCAGCGCGGGCGGGGCCGCGGTGGCGTCGAGTGCCTCCAGCGGCGCGTGTATCTCGTGGTGGATCGCCTCGGCCATCTCCTCGAGGCCAAGATCGGAAGGTTTACGCTGGTGCGACGGAGGTCTCGAAGGTCCCACCCGCCCCGGCGCCGGGTTCTCCACAAAGAGAGTCACCCGCACGTGGCTCCCCTTGGGCACCCTGGATGGACTGCCGTTCCCGCTGCCCGCGCCGTCGCTCCCGTCCGTCGAAGCCGCGTCCCCGTTCTCGCTCTTGTTCGTCCCGCCGTTGCCCGAGAACCACGCGACGCTGTTCCAACGACCGGAGGAGTCCCCGCTGCCCGACCGGGAGTGGCCGGCGCCGCCGCTGGGCGTCCTTCGCGACCCGCCGCTCTGCGAGTCTCCCCTCTCCGACATGACCGCCAAGGACACGCGCACGATCTGCTCGTCACCGCGGTACACCTGCGTCAACACCCGGTCCACCTTACGGGAGATGTTCTCGTAGGACGGGGTCCTCAGGTGCGTCGGTTTAACACTCGCCGCGTTGCCGCTGAAGATGGACGTGAAAGCCGAGGACGAAGCGCCGTTGGGGGATACACCCTTGGGGGACATGGACGGCGGGGAGCGCGGGGGTAGTTGCGTCTTCGTGCGAGTCATCGTCGTCGCGTCCTGGCTCCGTTGCCTGACGTGCGTCGGCCTGTGGTCGGCGCTGAGCTCGTCAATCTCGCCCAAGGAGGTCAGATCCGAGAAGCTGGCCAGCGAGCCGCTCTTGCTTCGGACGTGGTGCGGCCGGCCCACTCCGGTGACTGGGAGACCGGGATGCAGGGGCGGGACCGGCGCGGGTGACGTGGACGGCACCGGCACGGGCGGTTTACCCAGGCCGTGGACCCCTATGGGTATACCCATAACCTCCGGCAGCGTCGACGAGGGCGAGTCCCGCGTGGAACTGAACGACGCCGGTCCGGATGACGGAACGCTCGCGGTGTCGTCGTCGTCGGCGTGGATCACCTCGAGGAAGACGAGGTAGGGAGCCTTCTCTCTGGAGTTGAGCAACACAGCCTCCTCCGCGGGCAGCCGCACGACGCGCGCCACGTCGTTCCCCATCGGGAACATCACCCCCGTGCCCTTCGGGTGCCCGTCCACCAGCCCGTCGCTGACTCGTCTGATGCCCGCGCGGAGAGACCCTTGGCGACCCTCCTGCGGCTGCCGCGACAGCTGCACCGAGAGGCCGCACAGATCCTCCGCGAGCTTGAGGGTCGAGATGAACGTGTCCCTCCGCTGCTCCAGTTGCTCCTTGGCGAGCTCCGCGTTCGCCATCACCCCCCGGAGCTGATCGTCAGCCTCCTGCTGCCGGCGCCTTCCGTCGTCTTCGCCGTCGCCCCCCTTTGCGAAGATCCTGATCTTGTCCAGAGCCTTGCCGAGCGTCTCGAGCGCCCCCCCGCCCACGCCTCCCCCGGGCGTGCCCAGCCATCCCTGCTCGGTGTTACCGAGCCCGTCCCCGTGTGTGAACAGCTGCGCGCGCCTGCTGGGCGAGCCCGGCGGCGTGTCCAGGCCCACCCCCGAGTACGTCGGCGACCCAAACGACGAAGCCTCCTCCTGAGCCGTCAGCGACCTCCGTGCCCTGTGCGGGCTGATCGGGAGGTCGTCGAGGGTCAGCGCCCTGTCGAGCATGGGCGACAGACACCTGAACGGCGGCTCCCACTTCCCCGCGAGCGCCGCCTGCTCGCACTGGCCCCTCAGCTCCAGTATGGGCCTCGGGTCATCGGAGTCCCCGGCGGCCGCGTTCAGCAGCCAGCACGTCTTGGTCGCGAGGCGGAGCGAGCGGCCGCAGAGGTCGACGATGGTCTGCCTCAGCGCATCGCTGGGGCGGATGATCTGGAGCATGATGATCTGGCTCAGGTACCTCTTCACCCCGGAGTCCGGCAGCGCGAGCATGCGCCTGCACAGCTGCTCTATCATCGACTCGTCCGTCGTCCTCCACAGGTAAGATATGGCGATCCACTCGTCGAAGTGTTCGCTGTCGAAGAACCGCAGGAGCGTCTCGGGCTTACCCTCCGGGGACGGGAGCGTCGTGGGGCCATTGCCCCGGACGCTCTTGATCGGCTCGTTCATCCCGTTATTTCCTCGATGTCCCGCGGTTTACCTTCAAGGCGACATCGCCAAAACGTTGACGACAGGAGCAAAGGTGTTGGAATGTTCTGGTCCGACGCCCGCGGAGGCCCGGTCCGTCGACCTCGCCGGTCGTGCGCGTGCGAGTACCCCTCGGTGGCTATCCGAGAAGGTGCGGGTAGCTCTCGGAACGCCGTGAGCCGTCTAACCCGTCCTAGGTCGCGTGCGCGAGTGCTCTCCGGGGTCACCCAGAGGCCGTTGTCCGAGAGGTTCGAGCCGCACCAAAACATAACGTGATTCGATTTGGGTGAACGCCAGTCGCCAAACGGCTGGCTGAGAGTTCTTCTCAAAGTTATTCTCAAGAGCCGCCTTTTCTGTGTGATGAGCAGTCACGGGAAAATAAGAGTTAAACAAATAGTGCTACAACCGGAATCATGGAAAAAGTCGTACATGACTCACGGTTAGGCAAGGAAATTCGCGATCGAAACGAGTTCCGAGGAATCCGAGGAAGGATGGGGAAGTCCGAGGACTTTTCCCCTTTTCTTGGTGACGTGCACGGAGGACCGAGGAGTCGTCAGTACTTCTCGAGCACACCTTTGTTCGCCACAAGAGCCATGCAGATTTTCGTCAAGACCCGTGAGTACCCGCCCGCATCGTGAACCCCGCCCTCCCGCGCGATACCGCGACCTCCGCGTCGTCCTCCCGACGATTCGTTCGCTTTTCGATCCTCGTCACCCCCGATTGCGTAATTAAACAACGCGATCTAGCCTTCGCTCACCGCGCGCCTCCGTCCTCTTTCTCTTCTCAGTCACCGGCAAGACCATCACCCTCGAGGTTGAGTCTTCCGACACCATCGACAACGTCAAGGCCAAGATCCAGGACAAGGAGGGCATTCCCCCCGACCAGCAGCGCCTGATCTTCGCGGGCAAGCAGCTCGAGGATGGCCGCACCCTCGCGGACTACAACATCCAGAAGGAGTCCACCCTCCACCTCGTGCTCCGTCTCCGCGGCGGCCACTGCCAGGTCCCCTGCGGCATCTTCGACGACCCCGCCATGGTCGCCGAGGTCAAGGAGGCGTGCGCCACCATCCGCAAGGCCATGGTCCAGATCAACGAGCTCCACGCCGCCGGTGGCAGCGCGCAGAACTTCAACCAGATGACCCGCTGGGTCATGACCAAGGAGGAGCACTGCGGAAAGATCATCAAGATCATGAGCGAGTACGCGCTGTGCCAGAGGGTCAAGCCCGAGGTGTTCTCCAAGCCCGAGGACTACGTCGACGCCCTCAAGGCCCACCACGCGGTGATGCAGTCCGCCATGAAGGCCAAGCAGACAGTCGACGCGGCCGGGGCGGACGCGCTGGAACACGCCGTGGGAGACATGTCCAAGATGTACCTCAAGGAATGACTTTTGACGACATCCAAACTGTGACTTGTAATAAGGAGCAGCGCCGCTTAATAAACACACCTCGACTGAACTCGCCCAGAATGATAAGACTCTTATAATTGCGAAGGTTTGTCCCCACACAACGCTCAGCGCCGGCGACTGGGCCGGCGGGTCCGGTCACGCCACGAGGCGATCGTCACGATGTGGCGCTCTCTCGTGGTCCTCTTCGTTATCCTCGGATCGGCCCAAGGGGGTGACGGGTCGGAAGGAACGTCCGCCGTTCCGTCGAGCGCCCCCGTCGATTGCGCGGCGGTCTTCCCCGGCATCAACGAGGCGTGCTGCGGCGCGCTGTCATCAAACGCGAGCTCGCACCTTCCGATGGTTCGTCGACCTCTAGCACGGATGGCGTACGCGTCGGGATCGTCCCTTCCCTACGACGCCGGTCACTACACCACCTGCGTCAACACGGAAGGGGCTGGATACTTCACGCTGTCGTGGCACATCGACGGTAGGGACGAACCGGTCGCCGAGCTCGGGTTGTGCCTTCCGGCGGCGTGTCGCAAGGCGGACGTGGAGAGACTTATCGGTGCCAAGTCGGATGATGGAATCTCCGCCGGGGCCATCGCGAACAACACCGAAGAGGCGGTCGCAAAGGCGGAAGCGATGCTTCGTCCGTTCGGAACGAGCTTCTGCGCGAGAGCGGAGGTTGACGCGGCGGCTGCTGCGCACTGCAGGGAGTATCGCGCGGTCATCGCCGTCATGGACGCCGCGGCGGACATGGCGAGCGAGTTAGCGGGCGACGGGGATGGAGCCGGCGTGACCGTCGGACCCTTCTCGCTCGGCGGGTCCGACTCGGTGCGGGTGTCGGTGACGTCGTCGGCGGAGGAACGCGTCGGGTTCTTTGACAACGCAAAGTCGGGCTGGGCGGCGTTCTGTGCGGTGCTCACCGTCGTTCTGGTCATCGTAGCGATCGTCGGGACCGTGCTGGACGCGTTGGAGACGACCGGGTGGGACGAGCGTGATGGGACGACGTCGGAGCCGCTGTTGCGGGACGCGGGAGGGGAGGCGGTTGACGGCGGCGGCGACGAGGAGGTTGGCGAAGATGAGGCCGAGGAGCTCGTCGACGCCGGGGAAGACGGGGAGCGGGACAGTCACCATCGAGTCCCGAGCAAGGTGGCGGAGGGGATGAAGATGTTTTCTATTCGAAGGAACTGGCCAAAGCTGGTGGCGGCGCCCGCCGAGCCGTCGCCGACGGATTGTCTCAACGGCATGAGGGTTCTGTCCATGGTATGGATCGTGTTGGGACACACGATGATGATGCCCGCGCCCATCAACGGCTTCGACAACCCGGAGGATCTAGTGGCGAAGTTTGGCGCCAGGTCCCAGGTCTGGTTCATGACCGTGATCGGCGGGCAGATCGCGGTGGACACGTTTTTCTTTCTGGGAGGGTTCCTCGTTGCGTACCTCGGCGTGAGGGACCTGGAGAAAAGGGGCGGGAAGATACCGTACGGGGCGATGGTGCTGCACCGATACCTCAGGATAACCCCGGCCTTCGCCTTCACGATGGTCTTCTACTCGCAGATCGTGTCCAGGATCGGCGATGGACCCTTCTTCGTGAGGTTTCAGCACTCCGTCTTCCGGCGGTGCGACAACGCGAGTTGGGTGACGTCCCTCGTGTACCTCCACAACTTTGTTCCCTTTGACAGTGACCAGGTGTGCATGGGGTGGAGCTGGTACCTCGGCTGCGACATGATATTTTTCATTCTCTCTCCCGCCCTGCTCTTACTGCACCACCACCGTCCTAAAGTCATGTGGACGGTGATGATAGCCGCGGCGGTGGCATCCTCCGCACTCACGGTGCGTTCACTCCCGCCTGTTCTCACTTACCCGCGGGTCCGTCCTACGCGATGATTACCAAATTACTTGATCTTATCTAAGAGGTGACTTCCGCCGCCAAGCAACCACCTCTCTCGGAGGTCGGCCGCTGGTGGAACGTAAGAGGCACTCTCCGTGCTGAGACAAGGTCAATGAGTGTCGTGCGGATCCGCGCTTTTTTTTGGCAACACTTAAATCTTGCGAACCTCCCTGACATTTCTCTCTTCTCTCGCAGTTTTGGCTGGTGGTACACTACGACCTAGGTTGCTACGTGTTCGGTAAATCGTGGCGGGACTACACCTACTACGCCTACAGCAAGCCGTACACGAGGGTCCCCGCTCACCTGGTTGGAATGGCGTTTGGTTTCGTCAACGAGCGGTGGGTGTCCGACCCTTCCACCCGGCCTGTCCTCAACCGCTCGGCGGTCAAAACATGGGGTGCCGCGGCGATCGTCGCTCTGTTCGCGTGCGTGTTTGCGCCACTTTCCGACTACCGGGACCCCGAGAGCTGGTCTCCGTGGGTCAACGCGGCGTTCATCACCGCGTGTCGACCGGTGTGGGCCGCCGGTCTCGGTGTCGTGACGACGTTGTGCGGGGCGGGTCGGCTCGAAGGTCTCAACGCGTTCCTGGCGCACCCGGGGTGGATACCGTTCGCCAGGCTCACGTTCGGGACGTACCTGATGCACCCGGTGGTCATCAAGTGGTTCGCCGGCACCGCGACGAGCAGCTATCACTTCGGATGGAGGTACATGATGGCGCACGCGATGCTCAACGCGGCATTTTCGTTCACACTCGCCGCCGGCATGTACCTTTTGGTGGAGCGACCCGTGATGTCCGCGCTGAAGCGAGGCAGGAGAGCCGGTCGAGACGACAGTACGAGACAATAGCACTAGTATTCGTGTGATTTGAATAATCATCAATTCCAAATGTGACAGTCCTAAACCTGTTTTTGTTGTTGGGGCGGAACCCCAGTTTTCTCCTATATCCTATTTTTTTGGTGCTCCCGCCGGGAGCTTTTGTCTTCTACTGCTGCTTCTATGAATTCCCCTTCCCTGTCTACTGTAAACTGTTTTCCCTACACCTTGTACATACACCGGTTTAACCTTTCCCCGTAAATGAATGAATGTTTGCGGACTCAAATCACCGTGTGGATGGGATCCGACTCGTGAGGCGAAGGAGTCGAAACCTCGTCTCGCGAGGGAGCTTCGGTTCTCGGGCGCTTGGCGTCATCCTTACGCTTGGCGAGTTCCTCGTCGCGGGCGCGCTTGCGTTCAAGCTCGAGCTTTTTCTTGTTTTCGCGCTCCTCCATCATCTTTTGGATGCGGAGCTTTTTCTGCTCCTGCTCGAGCTTCTTCTTCTGCTCGCGCTCCACCCGCTCGCGCTCCCTCGCCTGCTCGCGAGCCTCCTGCTCCTCCTTCTTCTCGAGCTCACGCTGAGCCTTGTTGAGGTCCTCGCCCATGACCTGGCCGAGGGCCGCCGCCTCGTTCACGTCGATCATCATGGTCTTCGTCCCGGTGTCCCTGCCGCGGGACAAAAATGACTTGGCCGACGCCGCACCCGTCTTCTTCGAGCTCGGACCCGTGTCCCGGAGAAACGACACAGCCGGCTTGCGGCTGGGCGGCGCGAACATGGACGTGGACGCGGGGCGGCTGGCCTGAACGGTGGTCTTGGGCGCGACACTGGCGGTCGCCGTGCCGGCGAACCTCTTCTTTGGCTCCCTTCGAGCCCTCGGCGTGAAGTGCCCGTGGGTCGGAGCGGATGCCTCGCACGGAGGCGCCCCCGCCGCGGCGAGCAGCCGCGGGGAGAGGTACATTTCCTGTTCACGCGCGGGGCGTGGGGAATACCGCGGTTGAGGAACCATCGTGGAGGAAAGAGATGCTACAATGGGGGCGACTATCGTGCGTGCAAAGCGACCCGACGACGAGCTTGGGGGGGCGAGAGATTTTCGAAAGAATGAAAGCGAGGATTGTCAGGCATTCACCTCCATAGGTCGGTAACTGTCCGGCGTTCCATCCACCTGAATCTTGTCCCTAATCGACGCGACGGCGTCGGCAACCTTTGCGAGAAAGGAGGAAGAAATGGTTGGACTGTTCAGCTCTCATTCGGGTTCGAAAAATCAAGCCAGGTCCTGCTGCCACGAAGGAGGTAGGGTTTTTTTGCTACCGCGGAGGGGCGCAATTGGCCTAGTAACTCACCGCAGGAACGTCCTGCTGAAGCTGCTGAAGGTCGAATCTCTCCCTTAGGCCACCCAGAGCCCGTGCGATCAAGCTCACCCACTGGTCTTTGTCGTCGGTCGCGAGATCTACGAGAGTCCGGACCTCATTCTTCAAAGAGTCGCGCTGACCTTTCCTCATGAAGAGGGTGCCCTGAAGGGCCCCTCGGCGAGCCTGGGGCTCGAGCCGGGAGAACTGCTCGCAAAGAGACCCGAGGACCTCCTTGTTGTACTGAACTCCGGCCTGAGCCGCGCCCCACGGTTCCGAGAGCAGTCGCTCGACGTTCTTGTCGAGCATCGTGCTCCCATTTCCGCGGTATCCTCCCATTTTCCCGCTTTTCACCCCCCCCCCGGAAATGGTCCCACGTATCCGCGGAAACCCTCCAATAAAGCGGCACCCCTGCCCCTTTATTTAATGAATCCTTTTCCCCCGTCACCACCGCAAACGAGCGCACGAACGTGTTCGAGGCGCCGCTTATCGCTGCGGGACGGGGAGGACTGAATCCCGTGACGCACTCATTGGGCTTTTTCAGCCACGGTCAAGCGGGAATTCCGAGGCCAGTCTGGCAGTTTGGCGAGAATCTGATTTCCGTTTTTTTTCTCCGTCCGCGTGGGAAAATTGTCCGGGCCGCGTGCCGGGCACACAGAGACGAGCGTTCGCCCGAGCGCCCGAAGCCGTCGCCGACATGGACGACTTTGACCCCACCGTGACGAACTCGCCCAAGTTCCGCCTGATCGCCGTGCAATGCGTGAGTGCCCCGTCCGCGCCCCCCCACGTCCATGTCGAACGCGCGCCGAGAGTTGGACGACAAAAAGAGGCACCGAGCGATCGTCGGGTGGTTACCCCCGCGTCGCACCCCCCACGTTCGCTCGACGTTCCAATCGACGCCCCGGCTCGACTTATGCATGTACTGATACATCGTTAAAACGTCGCGCCGGGTTTAAGATCGACCCGACACGTCCCCTCGCGCGCTCCTTTCGCCGACTAAACGTAACACCGTTTCCCATCCGCCGTCGACACCGCAGCTCTTCTCAATCACCGCGTTCGCCACGATGCTGAGCCAGCGCCACGGCCTCGCCGGTCCGGATGAGATGACCCTGGAAGAGTGCGGCCCGCAGGGATGCGGGTACCAGAAGTTCTCCAACTTTAAGTTTCTCATCGGCGTGTGCATCGTGTACGCCGTCTTTTCGGTTGTCGCGATGGCGATGTACTTGCTGCGGAGGGTGCCCCCGCCGGTGACTGAGCTCACCGTGTACGCCGTGCTCAACGTCCTGCTCTTCGCCGCGTTCGCCATGTCCGCGACGGAGTGCAACATCACCATCGTCGACCCCGTGTACCCGGTGTGCAAGCGGGCCACGTCGGCGAAGGCTTCCGTCGCGTTTGCGTTTTTCACCTGGCTGGCGGTGTGCTTCTCGATGATCTTCACGTACAAGGAGTGGAAGGACGTGGACTACCACGTGCCGGGGAGTGGCAACTACGAGTTCGTGCCGGGAGTGACCTCCGGCTCGTCGTATCCGCCGCAGGCTTCGTCGTCTTCGTACGCTTGAGACAGTAGCAGGGGAAATAGCCAAATGTAACTGAAAAACTGCCCAAACCAAAACTCGAAAAAATCAGAGACTGAGAAGCCACACGATCGATCTGACCCCACGCCCGAATGATTCGAGATTTGAGAGGCCGTGAATGGACGCAGATCCGCCCACGTCAACGGTGACTGCAGAGCCGCTCTTTTCAGCGCCGAAACGGCGGATTAATACGGTTCAATCGATCGACTCGACCCGCGCGCCACTACTACGCACGCCTCGCACCTTCCCCACGAGCGCTTAACTCCGACGACCACCTTCGCGTGCCACCGTCGCTGAAGTACTCACACAGCACGCACGCTCAGGTTCACTCCTAGCGCAGACCATACAGATAAGATGTCCTTCACTGCCGCCTCCACCATGGGTAAGGCGCTCGTCGGCGTCCCCGTGACCCAGACCAAGTCCTTCCGCCAGATGCGCGCCGCCCCCGCTGGCCGCCGCTCCACCAAGGTGGTCGCTATGGCCGGCGCCGAGACCGCCGTGGTCGTCGCCGCCCGCTGGGCCCTCGCCGTGCCCACCATGTACGCGGTGGTCTCCTTCAACGAGTACGTCACCCACCGCTGGTTCCAGCACGCCGAGTTCAACAAGACCGACTGGATGAAGGCGCTCTGGTGCAAGGTGACCGGAGCCGAGGTGGCGCCCAAGGCCGACGGCGGCGGCCACATCGAGCACCACGCCGAGACCCTCGACGACATGTCCCTCAAGACCGACCCCAAGTGGCTCAAGTCTGAGCCCGCCAAGATGCTCGTCAAATCCAAGTACCGCGGCACCGCGTTCGAGTACGACGTCACCGGCCTGATGACCATGCAGATGCTCCCCACCTCCATCCCCATCCTCGCGCTCATGGGCTTCAGCGCCCCCTCGGTCGCCGCCATCATCATCGGCTCCGTCGCCCTTCACGCCGCGGTCTGGAACTCCCTCCACCCCGCCATGCACGGCATGGAGGACATCCCCCTCAAAGAGGGCCTCAACATCCCCCTCGCCATGGCCAAGAAGCTCCGCAAGACCAGCTACTACGACTGGCTCTACAAGAACCACATGGGCCACCACGTGATGAGCGGCAGGATGAACTACAACGTGTGCTGCCCCGGCATGGACCACGTCCTCGGAACCTATTGCCCGGAGGAGCAATGGGTCCCCAAGGCGAGGATGCCCGCGGGTGCCGAGAACCGCGACCCGTACCCGGCCGGCGAGTACAACCGCCGCCTCCTGGAGCGCGCGGAGACGGGCATGGTGGCCGACGAGCTCGTCGACGGCAAGGAGCTCGAGCTCGAGCCCGAGCTCGTCAGCGCCTAAATCGAACGGTGCAATTATTTTGGGGGGGTTTCGCACGCAATCGCTTGCCGCAGCATTGCTTGCTGCTGTAGAACACATAGATTCGACAAATTCATGTCCGTCACGGCTTGCTGCCGTGTCGTCGACGACTGCTTCGGGTTGATAAATAAATAATTAAGCTTATTCATTCATTGATCATTAGAGCTGAGAATATGAACAAGACTCGTCGCGCATGCGACGACGTATAATAAATGGCGGCGTTGCGATTACCTCTTGGACTTCCAGGCATCGATCCAGGACTGGGCCTCCTTGGCACGACCCTCGGGGGTATCCGCACCAGAACCAGAACCCGACGAACCACCCTTCCACGCATCGATCCACTTTTGCGCATCCGCGGCGTTGGCCGCGGCGTCGCTGGCACCACCGGCGGGAGCGGCGGGCTTGGCGGCGGGGGCAGCCTCCTTCTTGGCCGCAGGCTTAGCCTCCTCCTTCTTCTTACCACCGAAGATACCGCCGAGGGGACCCTTGTACTCAATCTTCTTCTCAGCAGGCTTGGCGGCGGGCGCAGCCTTGGGAGCGGCGGGCGCAGCCTTGGGGGCGGCGGGCGCAGCCTTGGGAGCGGCGGGCGCGGAAGCATCTCCGGACTTCCACGCATCGATCCACTTCTGAGCATCAGCAGCGTTGGCAGCGGCGTCGCTGGCACCACCGGCGGAAGCCTTGGCAGAACCTCCGGACTTCCACGCATCGATCCACTTCTGCGCGTCGGCGGCGTTGGCAACGGCGTCGCTGGCACCGGCGGCGGGAGCGGGGGCAGCCTTAGCGGCGGGGGCAGCCTCCTTGGCGGGAGCGGGGGCGGGCTTGGCCGCCTCCTTCTTCTTACCACCGAAGGCGAAGAGTCCACCACCCTTTTTAGCCTTGGCCTCTTCCCTCGCCTTGATCTGCTCCTGCTTCTTGGCCTCGGCGGCCGCCTTCTTCGCGTCGGCGGCAGCCTTGATCTCAGCCTTCTTGGCCTCCGCGGCGGCCTTCTTGTCAGCCTGCTCCTTCTCGTACGCGGCGATCTTGTCGGCGAGATCCTTCTCCTTCTTGGCGGCAGCCTTGGCGGCATCCTCCTGGGTCTTCTTGGCGGCAGCCTCCTGCTCCTTCCTGGTCTTCTCGAGCGCGGTGGCCCTGGCCTTGGCAGCCTTGGCGGCCTCGGCGGCGGCGGCGGCTTCCTTCTCGGCGAGGACGCGGGCGACGATGTCGTCCTCGGGCACGACCTCGATGGGAACCTCCTCGACGACCACCTCGTCGGTGACGGGGGCATCCTCCTCGACGACGGCAGCCGCAGCCGCAGCCTTGGCGGGCGCGGCCTTCTTCTTGCCGAAGTTGAAGTTGAAGGGGTTCTTGAACGCAACCTTGGGCACCGCGGGCATCTCGGGCGCCTTCTTGACGGGCTCGGGCTCGGGCTCGGGCTCGGGCTCGGGCTCAGGGGCCTTCTGGACGGGAGCCTTGCGCGCAAAGAGAGGCTTGGGAGGAGTCTTCTTCTTGACGGGCTCGGGCTCGGGCTCAGGCTCGGGCTCGGGCTCCTTCTTGATCTTCCTGGTGCCGCCGAAGGAGAACATGGGCTTGGGCTTCTTGACGGGCTCGGGCTCCGGCTCGGGCTCCTTCTTCATCTTGCGCGAGCCACCGAAGGAGAAGGCCGGCTTCTTCTTGACGGGCTCGGGCTCGGGCACAGGCTCGGGCTTCCTCATCTTCTGGGTACCGCCGAAGGAGAAGGCCGGCCTCTTCTTGACGGGCTCTGGCTCGGGCTCGGGTGCGGGCTTCTTGGCGCCGAAGGAGAAGAGCGCCTTCTTGACGGGCTCGGGAGCCGGGGGAGGAGGAGGGGGAGTCTTCTTCTTGCCGAAGGAGAAACCCTTCTTCTTGGGAGGCTCGGGCTCGGGCTCGGGCTCGGGCTTCCTGCCGAAGAAGGCGAAGAAGGGGTTGACGGGCTCGGGCTCGGGCTCGGGCTCGGGCTCGGGCTCAGGCTCCTTCTTCTTGCCACCGCCGAGGGCGGCAGCGGCGCCGATGACGGCGATGCCGGCGACGGGGGCGAGAGCACCAGCGTCACCGGAGGAGGAGGAAGAGGAGGCGGGCTTCTTGGCCTTGGCGGCGGCAGCCTTGGTGGCAGCAGCCTTCTCAGCCCTGGCCTCGGCGGCGGCAGCCTTGGCGGCCTCCCTCTCGCCAGCGGCAGCCTCAGCGGCGGCAGCCTTGTCAGCCTTGGCAGCCTCAGCGGCGACGGCCTTCTCAGCCTTCTCCTCTGCGGCGGCGGCGGCCTTCTCAGCCTTGGCGGCATCAGCCTCAGCCTTGGCGGCCTCGGCGGCGGCGGCCTTCTCGGCGCGCGCAGCAGCCTTCTCCTCTAGAGACTGCTTTGAGTCAGCGTTATCAGCCTTGGTAACCTTAGCGGCGGCCTTCTCGGCCTTGGCGGCCTGGGCGGCGGCGGCCTTCTCGGCCTTGGCGGCGTCAGCCTCGGCCTTGGCCTCAGCCTTCTCGGCAGCAGCCTTGGCGGCAGCCTCGGCCTTGGCGGCGGCGGCAGCCTCCTTGTCAACCTTGGGCGCGGCGGCCTTCTCGGCCTTGGGGGCCTTGGGGGCCTTGGGGGCCTTGGGGGCGGGGGCAGCCTTCTTGGCACCGGCCGGGATGGCCTTGACCGCGGGAGTCTCCACAACGGCGACGGAGGCCGGCTCGATGTTCTGAGCCTTCATAGCCTCAAGATACTCGGTGTAGGCGTCAGCCATCGCGGCGTCGGGGGCGCCCAGGACCACGGCGGCCGCGGCGATGCCCGCGACGCCCGCGGCAACCTCGTTCACCTCGACATCCTCATCCTTGCGAGCGGCGGAGGCGCGGACCGCGGCGCGAGACTTGGCGGCGCGGCGCACGCGGCGGGAGCCCGCCTGCGAAACGAAGAAACGAACGTGGCGATGGTGGGGGTCAGCTCGGGTTTCATCGGGTTTCACGTCACGACGAAGGTCGACATCTCTCCCTCGTCGTCGGGGTGAACTTTCCACATCGAAGGTTGTTGTTTTGGAGATCGGGTCGGTTCGGGGATGGGAGACGCACCACACGGGTGGCGGGGACGGGAACGGCCGTCGTGGCGGTGGTGGAGAACATGGCAACACCGATACGGTTCCACGGATCGGGTGCTCGTGTACACTGACGACCGAACCGCGGGGAGAGAAGGAAGCCGCCGATTGGAAATCTCCAACTTTTATCTAGCCAGTAGGCATATCTGAACTGGACCAATCAGAGGCGGGACAACCTGAACCCTGTTTAAACCCTCACTTGCGAAGGACTCTCGCGAAAAGTTCAAGCGGTTTGGGCACACTTGTGCAAAACCAGTACGTCGACGCGGGCACGCAGACCTGCCCACCTTGCGACCCCTCATCCGGCGCGCTTGACCGCCCACCGCGCGACGAGCCCTATCCGGATTGGGCCAAGGACATCTGGCAGAGGCTCAACGGAAGGGACCAGAGCCAGGAGGAGCGCGACTACAACCGCAACTGGTTCGAGTCCCGACACCAGAACTTTTCGTCCCTGGTGCGCTGGCGGTGACACGGCGCGGGAAACACGAAGGGAGGGTCGGAAGGTGGGAGCGCGACATCTAAGCACTTACGAGAACACTGTTAAGAATGCGCAGATCTCATTCCATAAAACCTACACAAATGCACAAAGGCGAACCCCCCCACTTAGTACTTGATACCCTCACGAACGATGTCGTAGGGGACGGCCGTAAGAATCTCGGTCTTGACGTTCTCCAGGGTGAAACCATCACGGGGACCGGGGACGGTGCGCTTGGTCACGGGCGCGGGCTCTGTTGAATCGAAGGGGAGGTGAATCGTGAGTAAATCGCGTCCGGGGAGGGGCGTCGAGGGGCGACAGAGTGATGCGACGCGCGCGTGATAAAAAACTTGGGCGGTTTGGGCGAGAGGGGCACTCACGTCCAGACTTGTGCGCAGCCTCGTGGGCCTCATCGTTCGCCTTGCGGCGGTTGAGGAAGTCCGTGCGGCAGTTGGAGTGCTGCACGTGCTCAATGCGGACGTGGATGCGCTTCCTAGCGATGCGACCACCAATCTGTGAAGGGAAGAGGGCACCTAGGGTTTAGTTCTGTGTTCCTGGTCACCGGTGTGTTTGGCGAGAGATTTTTCCTCGAGGGCGCGCGGAGACGCGGGGTTGGAGACGCACCTGCTTGTTAACCTCAACACCGACGGCACGGGCGGTGACGTTCCACACGATACCAGTGCGGCCCTGGTACGCCAAGTAAGGCATACCCTTCTGCTGAGAGGGGTTCACCTTGATGTCGACGTAGTCACCGATCTGCGGGAAAGAGGAAAACCCTAGCGTCAGTAAATGATGTATAGCGCGGGACTCGCACGAAAACGGGGCCGCGACGCGATGCGGGAGCGCGGATGACGGCATCGACGCGGCGTACGTCACGAACACATCGTGGACGCAATGTGCGCGCGTGCGCTGGGTCGCCCTCGGCGCCGCAGCGCTGCTCGAGGCGCGCCATCCCGCGGTATTTCTAGCGGCTACTCACCCTGAAGGTCCTCAGGTAGGTGGTGGCGTTGTTCGGCCCCTTCTTGCGGAAGGGACGGCTGAACATGTTACGCGTGCCATGGCGGAGACCGCGGGAGCGAGCCCTCTGGTTACCCATGTTGAAGCTCTAAATAACAAAGCCGGAACTCGCGTGCCACTTGCGCGCGGTTCTAAGAGGGCTTGGCTACCGGACGGGATTTCGCTGAAAAGCAAAAACCGGAATTTACAAAAGAACTGCATTTCCAATGGACAACTAGTTGTTGTAAAATTACGAATTAAGCAAATATAAGTACCAAATGGGTGAAGGTCGTTATGCACTGCGATACAACTCAATATATGGTTAAGAAAAAACACAAAGTCACCATTTCAAAACGAAGCAGCATCAGTTGTGCGGGCGCGGGAGGAGGCGACAACGAGCAACGAGCATAATGGAGGCGGCTCATCGTCGCCTCAGCGATGCGTGTCTGCTTGTGAGCAGGGCCGCAGGGACACTCGAGGCGGCGTGCAACGAGTACGAGGCGGCTCAGGCGACGGTCAGGAGGTGGTCCCAGACAACCACCGGCGACCATTCCTCAGGCCTGGACGACGTCCTGGACCGCGCGAAGGGCATCCGGCAGATGCGACTGGACGACGGCGACGCGCCGTCGACGTCGAGCAAGAGACGCACACTGCCCGTCGATTTCGTCGAGCTGAAGGAGAGATACATGAGCGTCGTACCGGCGAACGAGCGGGTGCTGCTGGACATACGCGAGCGCGTCAGCGAATCGTCGCGAGGCTTCATGGACAAGCTCGCCGCGCGCAGGCGACGCGGCGGTAACGCGCGGGATGGCGGCGGTTCGAACGAGCGCGAGGACTGCCTGAGTGCCCGGTCGGTGCTGGGCGCGCTCCGGTGGATCCAGGGCACGATGAAAGCCACGGACTGGACGCGACTGAGGGCCGAGGAGATGTCCACCGGCGAGCTGTGCGACGCGGCGTACGCGCTCGGGAACGTGGTCAGGCTGTGGAAGGAGTGCGGCCCGGTGCTGGACTCGCTCATGAACTCGGACGATGTCAAGGTGCTGCGACGTAGGGACGATTTTCTCACCGCCCTGGCGCAGTCCAAGCACCTGAGGTACGCCAACAGGAGCGTCTACGCCGAGGTTGACGAGCGGGCGCTGCGAAGGATGGAGGGCGCGGGTGGCGAGCCCTCGTTCCTGACCTGGCTGCCCCGTGAGTGTTGGCTGGACGGCTCGCCGCCGCCGCGACCCCCGGATCCGAGTCTCAGCTGCGATCGGACGCAGTACGTGCAGGTGGCGCTGATGTGGCAGCAGATCCAGATGAACCTCTTCATGGCGCACCTGGAGAACGCGCTGTACGAGGAGGTCATGCCCGAGCTGTTCGACGACGTGGACGACGAAGACGACGACGAGCTGGCGTACAAGCTGCGCCTCGCTCGTTCGGTCGTACTTGCGGGGAAATCTAGGCGATGCGCGACCATCGGATTTTACCAGGACGTGGAGTGAGGCGTCATCATAGCCGTCGTGCGTGTGAATGTTAGTTACAACAAACGTAGTAGTCTTCAAACCTCGACGCGTGCAAACGCCCGCAACGCTTCCGCGGACTTGACCGGGTGGTACAGCCTGCCTGGCTTCGCGTCTCGCTCCGCCTCTTCCAACGCGATCAACGGTCGGTATCTGTACACGTCACCGTGGCTGATGCTGGTCCACTTGCACCACGAAAGTCTCTCGCACACCGTCGGCAGGAGAGCTTCGTGATGCCCTGTTAGGTTACTCCTGAGAACCTCGATAACCGCGGATGCGAGCCTTTTGCTGATTCTGAACACCGGCAGGAACGCCGTTTGCCACCGACCGTCACCCTCGGCGCAGAGGGTGCACGCCGCGGCGTGGGGCCATGCGGATCCGCCCGTGCTGTGAGTACTGTTGACGGACACCAGGTCATGGGCTGGAAACTCACCGTCATAAAAGGCAAACAGCTCGGTCCACCTGCCGGCGTAGACCACGTCGGGCTCGATCACCCACGCGCGGTCGTACGTGGGCGGGGACTCGTGCAGCCACCTGATGGCCCTGGTCTTGACGGCCGCGCCGTAGATACCGCTGAACTCGTCGAACGCCTCACCCACCGCGTCGCGCTCCGTGCGCCTGGAAGCCTCGACGAGCCTCGAGACGTCGGCTCCCGGCGCGCCACCGAGCCACCGCTCGATCTCCACGGGGTCGAGGGGATCCTCCAGGTCGTTCTCGTACACGAAGTGCGCGCGAACGATCCTTCGCTCGTCCCCAGCCTCGAACTCCGCGCCGTCCTCCCTCGCGAGCCTCTGCGCGGCGAGCCTCTCCACCTCCCCTGGGGGTCGCCCGTCGCCCGTCGGGTCACCTCGCCTGACGTGCACCGCGAACAACGCCGCCTCGTCCTTGGGTCGCCGTCGAGGCTGTCGAGGCCGCGCGTGCTCGATCGAGCGAAGCGAGAGCACGCGGTCGAGGAGCCCCGCACCCCCGGCCGGCCCGGTCGGCCAGGCTGCCGTGTCCGCGGACGTGGAGAGGACCACGCTCACCAGCGGGCCGCTGTAGAAGTACAGGAGCAGCGCGGCGCGCAGGGTTAGCAGGCAAACCGCGACCACGGGAATGAGCACGAAGGCGCGCACGCACACGATCTCGTTGCCGCTGGTCCTTCGCATCGCTGCGCTCATGCTGAACGGGTGTTGGTAGTATGCGTGTCGGCGTGAGTGTGAAGCGACCCGCCCAAGAAAAAGAGACGAGGAGAGGACTGGCATGGCAGACTGGGAAAGTTGGATCGACAGGAGATGAAACGCAGTCTGGCAGTGCAGAAAATGTGTGAGAAAATGGCGAAATCAAACCACCGCCAAATCTCCCAGTCTAATGAATCCCCAATGCGCCGGAACATCGAAGTTGGATTGAGCTGGCCAATCAAAAACCGAAAACGACTCCTGATTGGCTGGATTTCGGCTGGAAATCTTGAGCAGCTGACTTGCTCGCGTTCCTGCTCCGAAATGCCGTCATATTCGCACACTCCCCGACCGCAAACGAGCCTTTATACTCGTCAAAATGGCCGCCATTTCCTCCGTTGCTTCCGTGTTCACCGGCAAGGCCCTCGTCCAGGCGAAGACCGCCCCCAAGGCCAAGGCGACCGTCGCCGTGACCGCGTCCGCCGATGCCCGCAAGGTGAGAAATCTCTCAACCTGGTCGCGATTGCGTTGCGGATATTAACAAGACTCTCCGGTTTTCGCGTCGGAACCGGCGATCCGTGGGATATCCACCGCCGGTTTTGCGCGCGCGAGCCGTGGGGATGATAACACCGCGATGATTCCCCCAGCACGAGCGTGGGAATCGTGGCTCGACCCTCCTCCCGTCGCGATCGCCCGGCGTTGTTGCCGGCAAAAAAACCCTGAACTCATCGTCCTCTCCCTCCAACCGAATCCTTCCTCGCAGGCTGCCTCCCTCCTCGCGGCCGGTGTCATCGCTCTCCAGGCCACCCCCGCCATGGCGCTCAACGCGATCGAGCTCCAGGATCAGCGCCAGACCAACAAGAACGGTCTCCAGCTCATCTACGAGGTGCGTGCCCGGCCAATCTAACCCGACCCGAGGCGATCCGACGTGATCGCCCCGAGGTGTCGTCAATTTGTTTGTGCCCCTCCATCCAAATCCGCACCCCTGCAGAGATAACCGAGCATCCACTGACGATCCCGTCTCCTCTCTCGATTCACACAGGCCCGTGATCTCAACATCACCCAGTCCGTGCGCGAGGACGGCAACTCCCGCCGCGACTTCCAGAAGCTCACCACCGCCCAGACCGCGGTTCGCGCGTCCGAGTCCATCAAGCGCCTCAACGAGGACGTGGGTGAGTACGTCAGCAAGGCCTACTGGACCCAGGCCGCCAACGAGCTCCGCCGCCAGGTCGGTACCCTCCGCTTCGACATGAACAACCTCGTTGCGGACAAGAGTGGCGACAAGAAGCAGGCCAAGGCTTTCTACGCCTCCATCGAGAAGCTCGACTTCGCCATCCGCCAGAAGGACCAGGCCGCGGCCACCACCGCGATCGCCGCCGTCCAGGAGCAGGGCAACGCCCTCATCAAGCAGCTCGCGTAAGCACCCGCGGGGGGATAGCGCTGCTAACATAGAGAAGGAAGAAAACCCATTTAAATACGAAAAAAGGCGGGCAGATGTAGCTGCCAGCGCGGAAGAGCACGTGTCACGTTGTCACTCCTATCTTTTGCTAATTCTAAAACTACGCGGAGGAGATGTGCGTCGGCTTACCTTCGTCCTCCGTTTGGTTTATCTCTCTCAGCTTTACGCTGTGCCATCCTATCCTGCCAGGTCTGCCTGAGCGTTCCCTCCCTCGCCCTGAGGGTCGCGCTCTGTTCCGCAGCCTTTCGATCGCGCCACCGATCAGCCGCGGAGACCTCCTTCGCTCTGTGGACCTCGTCCACGCGGTATTTCCTCTCCGCGTTGGCCTTCCAGCGGTGCTTCCACTTGGATCTCATGTCCTCGAGTTTGTCCGACAGCTCCTTGTGGTCCTGTCTCATCTCCGGGACCGTCGCGGTCTTCATCTTGTCAAACAACCCGTTGGTGAAGGGAACCGGCTTGCCAATCATCTGGTCGAATTTCGCCTTCTCCTCCATCGCCTTCCGTTGTTCCTTCTCCCTGTCGCGTCTCTTCTCGAACTCATCCGCGATCTGTTGTTCCAGCTCGAAGTCGTGATTCTTGCGGGCGACCAACATAGTCTCACCTTCAAGAGCGAGCTCCTGCCTCAAGCAGATGTACAGCAAGTACCACATGAAGAGGTTGAATGCGAAAAATACGAACGACGCTATGAGGTGCATCCACCACTCGTCCCGGTCGTAGAATATGTATCCCATGTTGAAGGTGAAAACGGTCGACAATAAACCGTACGTCTCAATCTTATGCTGCCTCTCGTTGTTATACGGCGCGAACAGCAAATGGAGAATCATGAATATCTCGAGGATCCAGCCGGCGAAGTAACCGCCGATGCGAGTGGTCTTTGCTGAGAGGACGACGACGCAAACCATCGTGAATTTGCGAGCAAATATCACAAGATCCCACCACCAAAACCTCTCGAGATCATGTCCCTTGTAAAGAAACCCGACTCGGAAGCGCATGCCTAGGCGATCGTGGTTGTCGCCCTCCAGTTGGAGGAGGAACATCGACAACAAAGGAATGCCGAGAACGTAGATGACGAGAACGATGAAGAAGAGGAACAGCCAGCTGCTGTGTGTCGGGTCGTAGCACTTGATGCTCATGTCAGCCACCAGGAAGACGTCGTCATCTCCGCTATCAATTCGATCACATGTGAGCAGACCCATCATGTACTTTACGAGCGTGGGGTACATGAACCACAGCATGATAATCGCCAGCATAAACACCTTGTCAAATGCTTTTGCTTCCCACGACTCCTCAAACACAGCGTTGTCCATCGCCTTGACCCTGATCTTGGTCCTGAGATCTGAAGCTTTGACCACAGGGCTACGATCTCCATCATCGTCACTCTCCGATTCCTCTTCAATCTCTGCAATCTTGGATGTCCTTCCTCGTCTACTCGAGATGGTACTTCTCTGTTCTTCGAAGAACTGGAAAACCGAGTAGTACAGCAGCAGCGCGGTGCCCATGATGAGGGGCGTCGCCAGGTACAATCCAGTCTCGGAGTAGTAATCCCCCGGGAACAAGCACTGCACCGAGAAAGATCGCATGTCAATCGTACTCAACTTTTCCAAGAAGACCATGAAGCCAGATGCCGCATCTGGCCATCGCAGGTTGAGGTCCTTCGCGAGGGAGACTGTCTGCATGTAGGTGATGAAGGACTTGATAATGCAGATGGCATCGGACCCGCGCCTGACATTTGTCCACACAACGATGGAGATGATGGCCACTATGCCCGCAAGCTGCACCAAAAAGATCGCCGTGTTGACGCCTTCGTTCCCACATCCCAGGCATCGAGGAGGAAAACGCCCATTGACCGTCGGGTGAGCATATCCAGGCAGACAGTTTGCACATAGCGTTCCTGTGTAGCCACTATTGTTGCCCACTAGACAGAGGCTTTCAAAACCTCCAACACAGGCTTCTGGATTCGGACATTCGTTGAATGTTGTAGTAACTATGCTGGTCCTGTAAAATCCAGGCTTCGCGGCAATATACGGAACGTCCAGGCCCGTGCAATTACCACCATGGGGACAAACGTTGCATCTGTACTCTTCGGAATAGTCCCGGTAATTAGATTCAAGCGCAGGCTCGCCCGGCCATATTATGGTGAAGCTCGCGTTGCCTACGATCGGGGTGTTTGCAATGCAATGGCAGTCCTCCTTCTTTGTCTTCCCGTACGGACCATCGAGGATCTTCCCCGACGTAGAGGTGTGCGGGGGAGCCCAGCTACCGTTGATGCGCGCGGTGTCGAAATTGTCTGGACACTTTGTGCACTTGTGAGCTCCTGGGTTTTCCTTGTAGAACCCATTTCCACACGGCACGCAGACTCCGTATGGATTTAAGGCACCGACCCAATCACCCTCAAAGAACACAACGGGCTCGTACAGCGACATAGGTGCAACTTGGGTGTTGTTGAGGTCCAGGAAGTATCCGGTACCATTCTCGTTGGGAAGAGCAGTATCTTCGGTGTACCCAGGCATGCAGT
>Ga0302116_1000408_pt1 | contig 25622 bp, 11 predicted proteins | sample AG5_SCM_MG_FD_203124 | JGI IMG/M metagenome (GOLD analysis project Ga0302116, IMG submission 203124) | Marine microbial communities from Western Arctic Ocean, Canada - AG5_SCM | ecosystem: Environmental > Aquatic > Marine > Oceanic | place: Canada: Western Arctic Ocean | collected 2017-10-01 | reverse complement strand
CCGAATGGTTGGCGATCGGACGCTCCTGCACGTCGCGGTGGAGTCGAACGAGCCGGAGGTTTGCGAGATTTTACTTCGCCGCCGCGACTCCCTCACCCCGCGGGCGCTGTACCGCTCGGACTCCTTCGGGGGCGGCGGTGCTGGGCCGTTCGGAACGGGCGTGGGGCGCGGGACGTTCGCGTCGGCGCCCGCGGACGTGGACGCGAGGGACGGCGAAGGACGGACGGCGCTGATGCTCGCGGCGGACGCCGGAAAGACGAGATGCGCCGAGGTGCTCGCGGATCGGGGCGCGAACCAAGACGCCGCGCCCGGGCTCCGACGAACCGTGGAGAACCTCCTCAACGTGTACATCTGATATTTCATTTCATTCGATGGGATATAGGTATACATCGGCCGAGACGGCCGTGCGCGCGTGCGTTTGTATTTTAAGTGTTAATGTTATGCTTTGAGCTTCGCGTGAAGTCGTGAATTCTTCGGTCATCACTTTTTGAGCGCCGCGAGCGTTCGCTCCAATTCGTCCATGGACGCGTTCGCGGTCATCACCAATCCGCCGACTCCGTGCCCGCAGTTCCCGTCGAGCGCGTGCTTGAGGCAGAACACCGGCCGGTTGCGCCTGCGTCGCCTGTGGTACCGTCCCATCTGCCGCAGCCGAGCGGCGGCGGACGTCGATCCCCCGCCCTGAAACGCCCAAGCCGCGCCCGACGCGCTCCTCCCTTCCGCCCTGGCCCTCGCGACCGCCTGTTCAATCTCGATCGTCTCCGCGATTTCGAAGCAGCGAGCGCAGTGAACGACGGCGAGGTGGGGCATGGCCTTGCACAGCGCGCAGTTCTCGTCCTCCTCCTCGTGTTGAGGTTTCACGGACCCGGCGGCTTCCCTCACCCCCCGTCCTTTCACCGACGTTCGACCCGCCCTCTGCTCCTTCACGATGATCTCGAGCTCGGCGCGCAACGACTCCGCCATCCTCGCGATCCACGGCGCCCTCAGCGCCTGCTCTTCTTGCGAATTGGACTCCGTGTCCCCGTATCCGTACCGCCGAACGAACGCCTTGGCGGTGTCCAAAATCATCTTCTCGTGCGAGAAGATGGAATCGCGTTTGCCTACGCCGTGTTGGTAATCGTTCAACGCGGCTCGTCCCATCGGGACCCAGTCCGCGGTTCCAAAGTTCACAGCCTCGCCCACGTTCCACCCGTGAGAGAACCCGGCGTGGTACGCCCTCGGCCACGTCACCACGAACTCCCCGGCGCGCTGTACGGTCTGGCACACGGGCACGCCGTGCCCACCCGCGAGCACGGCGGGCGGCACCAGCGTGACCAGCCGGTGCAACAGGTCCGGTGCATCCTTGAAGATGCCCGGGACGATCGCCCGTACCGCGCGTTCGAACGCGTCCGCCGCGTGCGTCGGGACGCCGTACCACGTCTTCGCGGCGCCCGCGTGCATGTAGTTTATGGATCCGAGGTAGTGATCCTCCACGTGCCAGCAAAACGCGCTGAACATCATGCCAAAGTACAGCCACGGCCGCGTGAGACCCGGGATGTCGCCGCCCACCACGCGCAGGAGGTTGGACGGGTGCGCGATGAGCTCGCCGAAGTCCCACGCGTGCGGCACGCCGCCGTCCTCGTCGCTGTCGCTGTCCGGGCTCGCGCCCGCCGCCGCCGAGACCGATCCAACGGGCACGGTTGCGAATCCAGAGCCGTAGACGTCGGCGTCGAGGTCGCTTCCGTACTCGACTCGAATGCTCTCGACGTCCGTCTCGACAATTCTCCAGAACTCTTCCTCGAGTGCCCTCGCGCCGCACGTGTGCTCGCTCCACCCCGGGTTCTCATTTGCCAACCGCGCGGTCTCGTCGGCGACGCGCGCGTGCGTCTCCATGTACTTTTCCTTGAACGCGTCCGCCATGTGGCGGTAGGAATCGCGCGTGTACCGCTCGCCGTCCTCGAAGTGGAGGCCCTCCTGGAGTCGGTTGACGGTCTGTAGCTTCGTATCGAAGGGGATGCCGTCGCCGCCGGCCTCCTCGTTGAACGGGGGTTTCCATCCTGCGCGAGTCGGAGGCGGGACGGGGTGGTGAGCGGACGCGGTTGGGCGGGGCGCGAAAAATACCAAGAAAACACAGCTGGCGCGGGGGCTCGATCGCGCGGGACGGCGCGTGAAGTGTCGCGCGCGCGTACCTTCGGGTGGAATTATCTTCGCGATGCCGTAGGGCATGGCGTCCGGGGTGATGCTCTTGATGTAGGCGAACGGATCGGCGAACTGCTCGGCGGTCGGGGTGAACACAGGGCACTCGGGCACCGTCGTCGAGGAGACCCGCCGGACGTGCTTCATGCTCGCCTTGAGCGCGCGCTGAAGATCGGCGTCGTTGAATCCGGCGTCGTCGTCGAATTTTGTCGGGGCGCGGATGGTCCGCTTGGCCCGGCGCCCCGCCGCGGGCTCCGGGGCCACCGCGCCCCCGTCCGCGGCCACCATACGTTCCCGTTTGCGCCTCTACTTTTGACACAGCCCGGAAAAGAAGCCCCGGTTCGTGTACACGAGAGAGGCTGCGACCTAACGAGGGCCGACGCCGCCCCACTCCGCACAACGATGACGCGCCGCACGGAGTTCTTGTTCACGTCGATAATCGGGATCGCGCTGCTCGTGGGGACCATCGGGGCGCTCCTCGTGGATGCCGCAGATGCCCGCCCGCGTGACGCGGCGGACCCAGCCGGCGACTTGCCGTGCCAACTGAGAAGCGCCCAGAACCGCTCGCGACTCGAACCGAAGGAGCGCTGCGACGGGTTCGACCCGGACGAGGTGGGCGGCGTGGATCGCGCACAAAAGCTCGACGAGTGCGCGTGCGTCTACGCGCAGGCGGTGTGCGACCTACCGGGCGGGCCGCCCGTGTGCGCCGTCCCGGACGCGCGCTACGCCTGCCAGGAGAACGAACAAGAACGGAGGAACGCGTGCCTCCAGTCGCTCTGCGTGGCGGTGACGTGCCCGCCGGACCCTCGGGAACTGCCGCTAGGCGACGACATCACCACCGCCACACGGGTCTGCGACGTGTGCGAGATGTACGGATACACGCGAGGCGGCGAGGTCCAGGCGCAGGGCCTACGGTTCGGGCCCAAGGCTATGCTGGCGGCGTACTCAGCCTTTCTCTTCGTGGACTTCGCGATGGCCGCAACCGCCGCGTCCGACCAATTACCCCAGGACCTTCCGCAGCAACCCGTGTTACTCCCGGAGATTGTCGATCAAGGCGTCGGAGACACTTGGCCGACTGAAGCCCCGGTGACCAATTACGAATATCAGTCGCCGCCGGAAGCCCCCGTGACAACAAATTACCAGTATCAGGCGCCGCCGTCGCCGATGTCGCCGCCGTCTCCCGCGCCGCCTCCGCAGCTGTGCGACGTCGACGAGTTGATGGACGCGCTCCCGTCCGCGCTCCCGTCGCTCATCCCGTGCCTCACGGGCGCCACCGCGTCTTGCTGCCAGAACGTGGTGGACATAGTCGGACCGTCGGATGACGCGGATATGACAAATTGCCTTTGCAACCGAGACGCGTTCGACGTCCTCGACAGTTTGCTCGAGGACAACGTAGGTATCGACCTCGTCGACAGGCTGGGCGACTGCGCGGCGAAAGGGTACGTCATCAACTACCCGGAGGCTGAGGGCGGCGGCGGCGGGTGCGACGCGTACAAAGCGAGGGCGGCGTATCGGCCTCGAGAACGTAACAATCAGCCGAGGGCGACGGCGACGGGAGGAGACTCATCGGAGGGTCGCGTTCGCGGAAGCGCCGGTCCGAGGCGCGACGGGGTTAGCGAAGCGTTAGTGCGAGACGTTCAAGCATGAATCTATGTTGCCAACATTAAATGCGAAGCCTCGGGGAGGAGCGCACCGGCGACGTCACCGGCGTGTCCGTGTCTAACTGGCTTATGAGCCCACCCGGAGATTTCGCCGTGAACAGCCCCGGGGACCCGCCAAAGTCGGGGCTTCCCGCGATCGCCCTCGCCCCGCCACCCGGCGACGCCCCGCCCTTGACCGGCGTGCCCTGGAACCCAAACACCTCAAACTCCGGCACGTCGCTGTACCGCCTCTGCGTCGAGTTCCGCGTCACCTCGGCGTCGTTCTCCTCGCCCAAGGATTTGCCGAGCGTTCGAAGGATGGACTTGCGCCGGCTGGATTTCGCCGCGGAGACCTGCTCGTTCGTGCGGTCCGAGCCGTACCGGGACGGCGGCGGCGCGCGTACCGTGGGTTTCTTCGGGGACGTGGACCGCGGCGACTTGGCAATCGCGCGTACGTCGTCGTCGCCGAAGGAAACCTTGCGCTTCCGCCGGGGCGACTCCGGGCTCGCCTCCTCGGCGACTCCGGCCTTCTTCGTCTTCGATACCTTCGATACCCGCGCCGCCCACCGCTCGCTGCTGATCCCGTCCACCTTCACCGGCGCCGTGTCCTTAACGGGCGCCTTCGCCTTCGCGGGTTGTCGCTTCTGTTGGGGCTCCTGCGACTTTGCATCCTTCCTCGGCCGGCCGCGCGCCTTGGGATCCGCCCCGTCGTCGTTCCCGAAGATGCTCCCACCCCCGAGCATCCGGAGCGCCGCCGCCTTCTCCTCCGCGCTCGCGGGCTTCCGCCGTATGTGCCCAGCCTCGATGTCCTCCAACGTCGGGATCTTCCGTGGCCTGCCTCGTTTACGCGGGGGCTCGCCGGGCAAACGCCGGCGCTTACGCGGCGTCGGGTCGTTCGGGTCGTCGGGCTTCCGCGGTCGACCCGCGCCCGGCCGCCACCCACCGCGCTTTCCCTTCTCGATGCTCCGTCCGGATGATCCCGGCGTCGTGCCTTCCGCTGCCGGTTTGGATCCCTTCGTCGCGGGCGTGGCGTCGTCGTCGCCCGTGGTGTCGCCGTCGCCGTCCGTGGCCGTCTCGGGCGATGAAGCGTCCGTGCGGTCCGACGACGCATCCGTCGGTGTCGACCCCGGGCTTTCCTCGTCCTCGTCGTCTGATGATTCGACCTCCTCGTCCGATGATTCCGCCTCGGAGTCGACCACGCGAGCGACGTTGAGGCCGAACCTCTTCGCGATGCTGGTCTTCCGTCCCATGATCTCGGCGCTGACGAGCGCGGCGGCGTGCTCCGCCGAGTGCCGCCGGTTAGGTTTTTTCGGCGAAGGCTTGGGCGCTGGTTTCTTTCCACCCTTGGGTGAAGCCGCCGCCGCCTTCGTCTGCTTTGACTTGTACCTCGAAGCGAGCGGAGTGTCGTCGTCGGAATCTTCGTCCGATTCCTCGGTATCGTCGTCGTCGTCGCCGTCGGATTCCTCGGTGTCGTCGTCGCCCTTCGGGGGAGGGACGTCCTTGTCCTCGTCATCTTCCTCCTCATCATCCTCGTCATCCTCCTCCTCCTCGTCCTCGTCCTCAGACTCGGAGTATACGATGGGCTTGGCGGCGTTTTTCTTGGCGGGTCGAGCGCGAGCCGCCGGCCCCTTCTTCGGGCTCCGACCCTTCATCCGTTTCTCCAACGACCTCTTCACCGCGGACGCGTTCCTGGCCACCCGCGCCTCCAACGTTTCCTCCTCAGACTCAGACTCAGACTCCGAACCGTCCTCCGAGGTATCGGAGGACGACGATTCGGACGAATCGTCGTCGTCCCGCCGCCTCTTCGCGACCGGCTTAGACTTGGGCTTCGCCTTCCCCTTCGCCTTCGACTTCGCCGAGGACTTGGGCTTCGGGCCCGGCTTCGCCTTCGCCGCCGGCTTCTTCGGGGACTTGGGCTCCGCGGCACTCGTCGGCGTCTTCGCAAACGGATCCTTCCGCTTGGCATCCTCGTTGAGCCAGAACGCACTCGGCGCCCTGCGCTCGCGCGTGCTCCTCCCGCCGCTCCGCCCGCCGCCCGTCGACCCCGGCGTGTCCGCGCCGGATCGTACGGCTGTCACGGCGGGCGCCGCCGGCGTCGTCGCCTCCTTCGCCGCCTTGTTAGCCGACACTCTCGCCATGCGCTGCGCGGCGATGAGCAACTGCTGCGCCTCGCGGGAGCCACGCTTAGCGCCGCCGGAACCCTTGGAACCCTTGGTGGTTTTGCCCGCGCGGACCGCGCTGATCTTGTTCCCGTCGTCGTCGGAGTCGCTATCGCCGATGCGGTGCGACTTTCGCGCGGCGGGTGACTTTTTCTTTTTCCCGCTCGGGGATCGAAGCCCCGGGGATCCGCCGCCGCCGACGTCCCTCGCCGACGCGCGCTTCTCCGCGGCGTGCGCGAGCTTCTCGAGCGGCGACCTGTCCCCGCCGCCTGGTGACACGTAGTCGCCGTCGGCGTCTTCCGAGGGCTCGTCGGATTCGGAGGACGATTCCGACGGCTCCGGCGTGGGCGGCTTCTTGGCGGCGGCTGGTTTGCGGCCTCGCGCGTTCCCGCCTCGGCCACCGCGCCTCGGCGGCGAAGGCTGCGGCGAGAAGATCGCGCCCCTCGACGCGCCGCCCTTCGCGGCGTCCGGTCCCTTCTTGCGGAGGATCAGGTCGTCGAGCGTGAACCCGGCGCCCGACCCGCCCGACGCCTTCCGCATCGACGGCGGCGGCGACTTGAGGTCGGAGAAGAGGCTTCGTTCGTTCGGCGACCCGGACGCGTCGACTCCGCCGTCCGCCGCCGTTCGATCCCCGCCGCCGTTACCGAGGCGCGACGGGTACCTGTCCGAGCCGCTGCCCGGGCCGTTCATCCACGGCGCCGCGGGCGGGCTGACGATCCCGGCGTCCCGCGCGTCGGCGGACCCGTCGCCGAGCATGAGCCGGCCCCTCGACTCGGGCGTCGGGAAGGATCGCACGAGTTCGTCGTACGCGCTACGTTCCGCGCGCGTGGGCGCCGGGGATTGGCGGACCATGTCCTCGAACTTGTTGTGCACCTGCCTGGCGAGTTCGCCGTTGAGCCATCCGTTGGATCCGGCACCGTGGTTGCCCGCCCCGCCGCCGAGGTGGCCGGATCCTGCTCCGTTGTTCATGCCCCCGTGATGGACCGGGACCATCTCGTTGACGTCGGTGTGCACGCGCTCGATCACGCGCTCGACGGTGCTTCGGCGCGTGCGCTGGACCCAGCCGTTACCCATGTTCCTGTGCGGGGTGGTGAAAAGGCGGGGTGGTGAGATGACGACGCGGATCTTCTCGGGGGCGATCGTTCGAAGCGCGCGGGTTGGTGAAATTTGATTTGACGCGCATCTCGCTCGTCTCGAAGCGTCGGGAGAGGTGGGAGGGATCCGCGCGGGGACGCACTGGTAGTCGGTGTACTGCTGCGTCTCGCGCGTATCGCCGCCGTAGGAGCCCCCGGGGCCGTAAGGGCTCCCTCCGAACCCTCCGCCGGGGCTTCCTGGGTGCGCTGCCACATCCGGACCGGGTGCGCCGGTGGACGGCACCAGACCGAATATGGCGCCGGACCTGCGAGTGACACGGGGTGAAAGGCGCGCGTCAGCCGTTGAAACGTCGAGGATGGGAGCGAGTGGGAGTCGCGAGGATGTATCCGCCGCGGGATCCGGGTCGAGCGCGCCGTCGGCGTCCATCGAACGGCCTCGAGGGCGCGACCCGTCCGAGGAAACCCGGTTGGGCGGGAAAAAAAGCAATGGGCGAGCGTCGGTTTGAAGGATCGTGCGGGGGTGCGCACCTCACTGGATCGGCGCTGTCCGGCGCGTCGTTGCTCCTGACGAGGGGCATGATCGCCCCGCCGCGGTCCTTTGGAGCGCGACCGGGGTGAATGCCCTCGCGAGACGCGCGATAGACGGCTCGGGCTCGTCCCCGTCCCGCGCGCGTTACCGCGCGTGTCAATGTGTTGGCCTCTCTAACCTGAAAGGGCCCAAGAAAAGAACCAAGAAAAAGGGGGTGATATCGCCGTCCTGATTCGCAAGCCGTGACACGTGATTCCCTCGGTCTCGGGCGCGACGCACTTCCGGGAACGCGATGGCGACGCGCGAGCCGCCCTCATCGCCGCCGGGTTTCGTGCCCGGCGACTCCGACTCGGAGTATCCGGAGATCGTGACGAGTTGGCGGGACGGTCCGCCCGGGCCGGTGGTGGAGAGCGCGGGCACGAGCGATGATCCACGGACGCCCCGGCGGGATTCAGGGGACGGCGATTACAATGACGACAATTCCAACGGAGGGGCCGGCGAGCCCACTCCCGGAGTGGGAACGCCGAACACGATATCGTCGCGCTCGGGTCTGGAGCTGATTCACAACGTCAAGGAGGGCAGCGAGTGCCGGATATGCCTCATGGACCACACGCCGTTCTGCAAGCCGTGCGCGTGCCAAGGGACGATGGGCAACGTCCACCCGGAGTGCCTCGCCCGGTGGTGTCGCGAGACCGGGGTGATCAAGTGCGAGCTGTGCCACACCACGTTTCCCCAGTACTTCATCGACGCGGGGAAGCGGAAGAGGCGCGCGAGGGAACGGGAGCAGGCCGAGTCGCAGGACGCATCCGAGCGACTCGCCGCGCAGACGGCCAACTTCCAGATCGCCTACGGCAGGCCGCCCACAAACGCGATGGACTTCGCAGTCATCAACCTCAACTCCATGCTCGAGGCCGAGGCCGCCATGCGACAGCGCGCGCGAGCGAACGGCGGCGTCGAGGACACGCAGTACAACGAGAGCATGCGCGTCGTGGTCATAGACTCCACGGGCAGGCCGCAGGCGGTGAGCATGGGCGAGCTGCACGGCGCGAGCGGCGGGAGACTGGGACTCCACCCCGTGCACGGCGGCGCCGCGGATGTCGACCTGGACCGAGCCATCGCGAACCAGCAGCTCAGCTTCTGGGCGCGGATCGTGGTGTCGACGCTGTGCGTGTTCCTCGTGCTGTACATCATCGTGGCGATCGTCGCGGCTTCATCCGACGCCGGTCGCGATTCGTATCCGGTTTTTATCTTCCGGCTGTTGGGGTTCATGCTGCCGCTGCTGCTCATCGCGCGCGCGGTGTACGTGTTCAGGCAGCGACGTGAGCAGGCGATGATCAACACGGTGAACGACATGTTCATGCGGCATCACGCGCAGACGTCGCGGGTTCAGCCGGCGACTGGGGGAACGAACAACGCGGCGCGGGTGCCGTCGACGGAGCAGGAGCGCCGAACTCGACGGTTCCTCGAAGTGTAAAGTAATAACCAGCCACCCGCGCGTCGCCGTCGCCGTCGCTGTTGCTGTAGCGATAATTTAAACTGAGTGTACTGTTTTTATCATATTCATCGTCACGTGCGGTGCTGTGATGTTCACACGGATAGTTCTCATCCGAACGGGCGTATCGTCTCGCGGCGGACTACACAGTCGACGTCCGCGTCCCTCCCTCCGACTCCCTCCCCCCGACCCCTCGTCGACCCCGAGCTCAGATGACGAAGATCTCCTCCTCGATTCGCACGAACTTGGCGCGCCACGGGCCGCCCTCGAACGCGGACATGACCTCCATCAGCGCGCTCCTGTCCACGCGAGTTGACCGGCCAGAGCCCGCGGGTTGGGCGTCGACGTCGACGAGGCTCGGGAATCGGTTCTCGGCGTCTTCGTCGTCGTCGTGCACAGCTGTGTCGGCACCCTCGGCACCCTCGGCACCCTCGGCACCCTCGGCACCCTCGGCATCGGTGGCGGTATCGTCCACGTCCATGATGTCCTCGGGTCGGCCGTACTTGTGCGTCATGACGACGTCGATCGCGCTCTTCCCGTCGAAGGACCCGGCGCCCTCGCTCGACAGCTGTGTTCCACCTCCGGCGGGGTCGAACTCGGAGAGCGCGGGGAGGGAAAAGTCGAGGCTCCGGCAAGCCTTGGGTGTCGTCCGGCGGGCGTCGAAGATGGGGCTGACCTTGTCGAGGCCGAGCGTGGTCCAGGAGCGCCCGGGTGAGGACGCGAGCGGCGCGAGGGAGGGCGCGAGCTCAGCGGTGTTCCTCTTCTTGCGAGGGGGCGACGGCGGCAGAGTGAACGTGCGACGCGGCGTGCGCAGCCGCTCGGGCGTGATGTAGGGGGAGGATGCGGTGTGCGGGCGATCGCGCGTGGGCGCGAAGGGCGAGGGAGGCGAGGGCGACAGCGCGAGGCCCTCGAGCGCGAGCTCCATGTCGTCGCCTCCGTCGCCTCCGTCACGAACCCGCTTCTTCACGTGAAGGGGCGAGCGGCTGGCGAGCGACGCGCGGCGACGAGCGGCCGGCTCCGCCGTCGCCTCGTCATCCTCGTCCTTCTCGCGCGACGACACGCGCTCGCACTCCATCAGGTGGCACAGCACGTGCAGGTCGAGGACATCCAGCGACGTCCCCGCCGGCTTGGAGCTCTGCAGGACCGGCTCCGTCTTCGGCCGGACAGCTGTGCGAAGTTCCTCGTCCTCGCACGCCTCCTCGTCGTCGCGCTCGCGCTTGTTAACCCAGCGCACGCATTGGTCGTATCGCGCGGCGAGAGTGGACGCCCCGCCGCGGTGCGTGCGGTTCTTCCTCGCGCCGACCCACGCCAACATCCCGTGTGCGGCTCGCCTCAGTGAACCGCTCACAGCTCCGGAACCGTGACACAGCTGAACTGAACAGCTGAATCAGACGACGAGGATGACGAAACCCGTGAAGTTGTTGAGCCAACCCCGCGGGCGGGGCATTGCGCACCGCGCCGCGCTGGGAGGCACGCGAGGGTGATGCGCACGTCTCTGACACCGCGGGGTGTATCATGTATCCGCGGGGTCTGCGCGCTCGCGGCGGCGATGCTCGTGGGTGAGTCACCCGCGCCCCCCCCTTGACTCACCGATGTCGCCCCTATTCAAAATGCCGCCCCGAACCCTCCCTTTTCCACGCCGATCCCACCTGACGACGCCCTCCTCGCTCCTACGCAGTCCTCGCGCCCGTGTGCGCCGCGTCGGAGATTCCGAGCGACTCCGTGGTGCATCACCTGCGTCACTACGAGATTTCTCGAGCGTCCGAGGTGTCCGCGGTGGACGACACTCGCCATCCCGAGTCCTTCTCCGCGAAGCTCGTCGCGTTCGGGCGCGAGTACCGACTGGAAGCCACGCGCCACGACGAGCTCCTGCATCCCGATTACGGCGAGCACGTCATCGAGTCCGACGGCTCGTTACACCGCGTGGAATCCACGACGTCACGCGACGACCACTGCCACTACCGCGGCGTCATCGTCGGTGAAGGGGGCGAGCACGAAGGGCACGCGGCGCTCTCCATCTGCGACGGGATGCGGGGCTCGATCTTCCATCCAGACGGGACGAGCGTCTCCATCGAACCCGCGCACCTGCACCTGCCCGGGAAGACCCTCGATGCGGAGGACGGGAAGGGGCACATCGCGGCGTCGTTCATCGCGTTCAGACGCGAGGATGAACACGACGGGTTCAGGCCCGACGCTAGAGCCATGGCCAACGACGTGGTGGACGCGACGCGGATGAAGATGAAGACGCTAGACGCCGGCACGGTGCACGCGCTGCCCGCGGAGTTTTCGACGCCCGTCACAAGTGGCGGCGGGATCGATGCCAGCGGCGGCAGCGGCGGCGGCGCCGGCGGCGGTGACGGCGTCGGTGGGCGTAGGCTGTTGCAGACTGGAGTGCAGCAGCTCCACATCGAGATGCTCGTCGTCAACGACAAGAAACGAATCGCGCAGTACGACACGGTGAAGACGCTTCACGAGGAGACGCTTCACGTCGTCAACCTGGTGAACGCGCTGCTTAAGAAGGACATCGCGACGCCCGTGACGATCGTGGTCACGAAGCAATACGACGCTAAAGATCCGTGGGCCGACCAAGTCCCGATCCAGTCAGACGGGGAGGCGGACGCGAACGAGTTGCTCAACCAATTTTCCCTGTGGCGAGAAAACCTGTACGATCAGTTGCCGTCGCACGATTCCGCGCACCTCTTCAGCGGCCACGACTTCGACGGAGAAACCGTCGGGCTCGCGAATCAAATCGGAGCTACCGGCGTGAGCATATGCTCGGACTACTGGTGCGGATACGACGTCGGGGGCTCGAAACTCACCCCCGGGTATTGCTTCTGCACGCAAGTCAACGGAAAGTGCATCGACCAGCTGAACTGCTGCTCCATGGCCTCCACGGGTATCTCCATGGTGCGGAAAGGCAAACTGGCGGCGGACGCGTCCACGGTGGCGCACGAGGTTGGCCACAAGTTGGGATTTGACCACGATGGGCTCGCCGCAGAGGGAACGCAGAGCTGCGACGAGAGTAAGTTCATCATGGCGGCGGTGTCGAAATTCGGCGATACGTACGACAGTTGGTCGCAGTGCACCGTGGACAAGTTCGCCGCCGCGCTCGCGGGGAACGAGTACTTCTGCCTCGCCGAGGGAGACCACGCCGTGTGCGGGAACATGATAGTGGACGAAGGCGAGGAGTGCGATTGCGGCTCGGCGGATTGCGCGGATACGGATCCGTGTTGCGACGGGAAGACGTGCAAGCTGAAAGCCGGCGCGTCTTGCTCGGCGGCTCAAGGTGACCGCGGATGCTGCGACCCGAGAACGTGCTCGAAACGCGCGTCGGGGTTCGAGTGCAGGCCCGTCGATGGCCTGTGCGACGTCAAAGAAACGTGCGACGGTGTTAAATCGACGTGCCCGATGGACCTGCACATGGAGATTGGAAAGAAATGCGAAGATACCAACGGGGATGTGGGCGCGTGTTTGGGGAAGCACTGCTCGAACCGCGACCGCTCGTGCACGATCATAACCGAAGAAAATTACAATCAAAAGCTGTACGGTGGCAAGTCGGCGGCGGCGGGGGCGGTCACCATTGGTGGAGACCAAATGTGGGTGTTTGACGCCAACTCCTGCGACAACGGCTTCATTTGCTTCGAGGATGCTGATTCAATCAGCAACGTGTATTACACTCTGGACTACGGTGCGCTGCCTGGCTTCCCGTGCGGCACGACGACGTCGGTGACTCGAGAGATTGACGGGGTCAACGTGACGTACGATATTTTCGAGAAGATGTGCAACGGGGGTCCGAGCGCGGAGGGACCGAACAGCCAGTGCGTGACCAGGACGCAGTTGTACCCGCCGCCGCCGGCGCCGCCACCGCCGCCCAAGCCGCCGTACCCGCCCCCCGCGCCGCCACTGCCGCCTTACGTCGTGAGTCCCGGGGTGCCGACCTTCGGGTCGGCACTCTTCGGCACTCTCGCGGCGCTGGCGCTCTTGGCGATGTGACGACGAGCTGTACTTAAATTTAGGAACGAGTTGAAACGATTATTGCGATTTGATACACACGGATCGAGCCGCGCTCTCACTCGCCCTGCTGCGGCGCCAGGTTGAGGCTCCGCTCCACCGTGTCGCACCAGCCCGCGTACCGCCTCGCCCGCTCGTCCGCCCCGATCGCCGGTTCGAAATACGCGCGATTCGCGAGCTCATCCCTGAGCCACGCTTCGTCGGCGATTGCCTCGTCGGCGGGATTTTCCTCAAACGCCGCCCGTTCGGAGAAGAGCCCGGCGCCGACCCCCGCCGCGAGCGCCGCGCCCATCGCCGTCGTCTCCACGTTCGCCGGGCGGAACACCCGGACGCCCAACAGGTCCGCCTGTGTCTGCATCAACAACCCGTTCGCCGTGGCTCCCCCGTCGACGTGAAGCGCGGTCATGTCCAGGTCCTTCGCGTCTTTGCGCATCGCCTCCAAGACGTCAACCGTCTGGAAGCATATCGCCTCGAGCAACGCGCGCGCCAGGTGGGCCTTCGTGGTGAACTGCGTCAGCCCCACGCACACGCCACGCGCGTCAGGCCGCCACCGCGGGGCGAACAGGCCGGAGAACGCGGGCACGAAGTACACGCCGCCGACGTCGGGCACGGACGACGCGAGCGGCTCCACGTCGGCGGCAGATTTTATGACGCCCAGGTTATCCCTCAGCCACTGGACCCCCGCGCCCGCGATCGCGACGCTGCCTTCCAACGCGTACACCGGCTTGGCGTCTTTACCCAGCCGCCACGCCATCGTGGTCAGCAGCCCGTGCGTGGATTCCACCTTTTCATCGCCGGTGTTGAGGAGCATGAAGCAACCCGTCCCGTAGGTGTTTTTAGCGCCGCCGACGTCGCAGCGCTGACCGAGCGTAGCCGCGTGCTGATCCCCGAGGCACCCCGTGAGCTTAACCCCGCTCAGCGCACCCTCCGCGAGCACCCCGTACTCCTCCGCGCACGACACGATGGACGGGAGTGAGTCGATGGGCACGCCGAGTTTCTCCGCGGTGGGCTCGTGCCAGGATTGGGTGGCGAGGTCCATGAGCATGGTCCTCGACGCGTTGGTGACGTCTGTGACGTGCGCTTTGGCGCCCGTGAGCTTGTGCAGGAGCCAGCTGTCGATCGTCCCGAAGGCGAGGTCACCTTCCGCGGCGGCGGCCTTCACCGCATCGCAGTTATCGAGGAGCCAGCGCATCTTCACGCCGGCGAAGTAGGTGCTGATGGGGAGGCCGCAGACGTCGCGAAAAGCATCCTTGTCGCCGCCCATGACTTCCGCGGTGAGGGAGTCGCAGAGGTCGGATGTTCGCATGTCCAGCCACACCACCGCGTTGTGCAGCGGCTTACCCGTGCGCTTAGACCACGCGACGGTGGTCTCGCGCTGGTTGGTGATGCCCACGCACGCCACGTCGGACGCTGTCGCGCCCCCGGGCACCGCCTCGAGCGCCTTCGCGATGCACGTCAGGGTGTTTGCGTAGATCTCCTCCGGATCGTGCTCGCACCAGCCGGGCTTTGGGTAGATCTGTTTGTGCTCCATCTGGTGCGAGGCGAGGGGCTGTAGGACGCCATCGCCGACGACACGGTAGAGGATGAACCGCGTGGACGTGGTGCCCTGGTCGATGGCGCCGACGAGCTTCGGGGAGGTCATGGCCGCGGACGCGTTTCTGACGAGCGATTTAACACCTCGGGGCTTCAGCGCCCTTCTCTGCGCTTTGTTGGCGGCTGGGGTGTTGTGCGGGGTGGGAGCCGCGGGTCGCTTGACGGATGCGGCGACGTCAGCGGTGGCGTTGGCCTGCGCGGCGCCTTGCATGCGTGCGCTGGCGTTCTGACCCAAGCGGATTGCTGAGTCACCGATTTGGAATCGACATCGTGAACTGCACTTTTAAAAAGAATGTCGCAGAGCAGGTGACTCGCTCACGCGTCGGGATCGAACAAGGGCTGCGACGGCGCTCCCCTACCTCCACGACCGCCCCTGTCGCTCCCTCCCCTACCTCCGCCGCGACCACGGCCCCGTCCTCGACCACGTCCACCGCCGTCGCCCACGCTCGCGCCAGCCATCTTCTCCGATAACTCATCAACCCCGCCGCCGAGCCCACCCGCCTGTCTCGGCGCCGGCACACCCTTCGGCTTCGGCACCGCCTTCGATCCTCTCTCACCCCCGTCGTTCGCATCGTTCGCGTCACCCGTGGGGGCATCCTTTCCTTTCTGTCGCGCGGGCGGCTTCTTCTTCTTTCCCTTCGCACCGGCGTCGGCGTTTCCGCCAGCTGTGCGGCCTCCAGCCATGACGTCGCTCACCGTCGCCCGCTCTCCGCCCGCGGATGCCCCCCCGGGCGGCCCCACAGGCGCGGGCCCTCGCCTGTAGTCCGGGTCGTCCAGGTCCGCGAGTGATCCCCTCCGCGGGATTGAATCCTCGTCGTCGCTCGCGTCTTCGCCCTCGTCGCTCGATCCCCACGCCGCGCCTCGCACGCCTCGTTTTTTACGTTCCTTGGCGTACGCCTTGGTCCTCGCCGCCTTGACCGCGGCGTCGTGTTTGGCCTCCTCGGCGTCCAGCGCGGTCTTGATGAAGGCGAATTGGCCGGGGTTGCGCTTGTCCATGCCGTTCGCGGCGGCGACGCGCATCTCCTCGCGGAGGTCGGCGAGGATCTTCGGCACCGCGACGCTCGCGATCTCTCGTCGTCGTGGCCGCGATGGCTCGACGAGGCCGCTCTTGAGCTTGCGGACGTGCTCGTTCTTCTTCATCTGCTTGGCATCGGCGATGCGCGCGCCGCGAATCTCCGAGCGCTGCTGCGCGGCCCACTTCTTGTCCTGCTCAGCCTGGCGCTTAGGGTCGCTCTCCCACCGAGCCTTGGCCTCCTCGCGCTTCATGGCTTCGAAAGCCTCCTTCGAGATCACCTTGCCGGAGCTCTCGTCCACGGGGCGGTAGACCCACTGCCGGGTCTCGTTATCCATCACCCGCTTCAGCGTCTTGCCACCCATCTGGACGATGTCATCCTTCTGCGCTCGCGACGGCGCCATCGCGGCCGGCCGGTGCGCTCCACTGTGATGAACGAAACGATAGAGCCGCCAAGATAAAAGCGCGTCAGTCGAGTCGCAGGACACGTTTTCATATTTTTCTCGACATCGAACTATGATACACCAACACGTCTATTCAAAAGGGTCTACAGCTACGGTGAGCACGCGTGCCCACTCTTACTCGTACCGAGCTCGTCACCCCCCGACGCCGCCGAGCATCGCACGGAACTTCTCCAGCAAAACATCCGGGCACTTCACCGGTCGACCGGCGTCCCGACTCAGACACGTGCACACCACCTCCGCGCGAGCCACGCACGCGCCGTCCTCGTCGAACAGCCTCTGCGTGAACGCCACCTGGATGTTCCGCCTTCGCATCTCAACCCGCGATCGAACACGCACGCCCGCCATCCGCCTGTTGTTCACGGTGAGCCCCGAGGTTCCGCTCCGGATGTTACCCGGTCGACAACGAAAACCGTCCATTCCGCTCACGACGACGATGACCCCGTCGCGTTCCTTCAACGCGCTGAGCGCGTCGGACCCGCCGATAGCCTCCGTGCGGTCGCGCTCGAACCATCGAAGGACGTCCGCGTCGGACGCGCCGCGCGTGCGTCCCAAACTCAGCTCCGACTCGAACAAAGTAACCGCCGTCTCCGTCGTCGCGGTTGCAAAGTTATTATCACTCGCCGACACAGCTGTGTTTTCGTCTCCACGGGACTCATCGCCCTCCACGGACATCGACGCCGCCGCCTCCGCGAGCCACGTCGGGTCCGCGTGTCCCACGCCCGATGCGCACGCCCCGCGAAGCTCCGGCGGGATGGCCGCGGGCGCGCCGTTGATGTCGGTCGGCGCCACCGTCACCGTCGCCGCGAGCATGAGGGCTCCGTCCGCCGCGCGCACCACCTCCTGTCGCATCGCCAGCGTCCCTTCCCCGATCCCGACCAGCGTGGTGCGCACGATTAGGTCATCGCCGAGCACCGCGCTTTGGGCGAACTTGCAGTCGTCGATGGCGACGACGTCCAGGTGGTCCCAGCCCGCGGCGCTCGGGTCGAAGGAAAGATTGTCCAGCGCGGTGGCCATGCCGCCTCCGAAGACGTACGCCTCCCTGGCGCGCCATAGGAACTTGAAGTAGTTGCTGTGGTAGACCACCTGGTAGGCGTCGGTGTGTTCGATGTACACGCGGACGGGTAGGTCGTCGCTGCCGGCCGCGCAGGCATCGGACGTGGACGTCGACGACGAGGTTGATGCACCCGAGGATGATGATGTCACGTGTGGGCGAGGAGACAGACGTGCGGCGGCTCGGTGGGGGTGTGCGGTCCCGAATCGGGAGGTACCGCGCGCCGAGGTCGCGTGTGAGGCACCGACGGGCGCGGACGCGACGCGACAGGCGGTCGACATCGCTCCAGGGCGTGCGGGCGCGACGGGGAAGTGCGGCTTCAAGTCGAGTCCGTGGTGCTTTTCGAGTCCAACCGGTCGGCCGCAAAATCGCAGTCGGGACGGACACAAAACAAGCGAAAAGCAGAGCAAAATCCGAGATGTGCGCCATTTCAAGCTGGCGCGAGAGACGCAGCGATAATCTGCCCATCAGCGGACGGGGAGTGAGCTCTGAGCCGCCCGGGCAGACGCCTCGCGCGCGCGATCGGGGGCGACGCGGCGGCGGGTTTAGACTTTAGGTGATAGACTCGCGATTCGTCGGGCTCGCGCGCCACGGATCGCAGACGTCGGTGGGGCGACGGGCGGTGGAGGGCACCCCCACGGCGCTGCACCCCTCGCCAGATTTCGGTTGACGAGAAACGAGGGTTCGCTGACGAGGCTCTGCTGAAATACTCATACGCACTTTCGATACGATGGGTGGCGCGGCGTTCGAGGCGACGCTGTCGGTGAGCGATCGCCCCGAGCTCACATCGCTCGCGGTGACGGCGATCCCCGTCGAGCCGCCGGTCGTGGAGCGCGCGGCGCCCGCGACCGCGGTCGACAAGCCCGCCGACCCGGAAGGCGCCGAGGAGAAAAAGAACAACGGAAACGAGCGAGCTGCGGAGAGTGCCAAGCAGCAAAGCGTCGAGACCACGACCGAGCCGAGCGACGATGAGGGCGACGACGACGACGGGATCCACGTCGCGGCGTCCAAGGGCATGAAGGTCATCGGGTGGTGGAGGGCCAAGGTGGACGCGCACCGCGGGCTCGATAAGGAGATACTCGCCGCGCTGCACCTCCTCGCGGGACGACGAGGGCCGTGCATGCGTTTAAAGTTCTCGCACCCATCGGGCACCGACGATGAGACCCGCGGTCGCAACAAGGAGGGACTGCAGCGGCTGCACAAGGAGATGCGAACCGAGCAGAAATCCGCGGTAGTGTTCCTGGACGACCCGGCGCTCGGGCGCAAGCGGGAGGTGCACCTCGCCGCGGTATGGATCCAGCCCCGCGCGCGCGATGACGAGCGGGACCACCCCGACGCTCACGAATCTCACGACGCGACGGAAAAAGATGAAAAGCCGGCGGTGGACACGCGAGAACCCGAGTTTCTCGCCTTTGAAGTTCGACCAAACGCCCCGGCCGTCGCGCTCGAACCCTTACTCCACAAGCAGCTCATGGTCATCTTCGACCTCGACGAGACCCTGCTGCAGGCGTTCACGCTGCGGTCAATGGAGCGAAGAGCTCGAGAGCTTGATGGCGGAAACGCATCAGCCGCCGACGCCGACGACCCGGCGGCCGCCGACGCCGACGCTTCGAAGAGCGGGTGGGGCGGCGGTCAAGGCGGCGCCGCCGCGACCGTCCCCGGTGCGCTCGGCGCGGACGCCAGGGCGGCGACGCGCGATGCCGTGGAGCTCGAGCGGCGACGCGGCGAGGATCGCCGGCGCCTGCGCTTCGACTACGACTTACTCGCGCAGTTCCGCGACGAGCAGTGCGTTCGCATGCCGGTGCCCAACGCCAGTGGGCAGACGCAACGGATCGCGGCGAAGATGGAGCCGGTGCTGGTGACGGACCCGGACGGGGGTGAGGAACCGGTGGTGATCCACCGGCCGACCATTCGCGTCAAATCGCCTCACGTGCGGGGCGGCGAGATGGTCTTCACGCGGATCGACCCGAAGAACCCGGACACCAGCATGATCGTCCACATCCGGCCCGGGTGGAACGACTTGTACGCGTACCTGTGCGGCGATGAGAAGGGCGCGGCGCCGAACGCGATCCGAGGCGCCGCGGCTAAGGACGCCGGCAACCGGCCCAAGCGACCCAAGTGCAAGGCTTTCGTGTGCACGATGTCGGAGCGGCAGTACGCTCACGAGATGTGGCGGCTGCTCGACCCGTCCGGGAAGCTGTTACCCCTGCACGACGTCGTCGCGCTTCACAAGCGCATCGTCTGCGTGGAGCACAGGAGCGGAGAGAAGAAGTCGCTCGCCAACGCCACGCGGGGGTTGACCAACATTCCCGAGATGAGCGTGGTGGTGGACGACAGGACAAACGTTTGGGAGCGACGCGCGCAGAAGAACATCCTGGCCATCGCGCCGTTCATGCCGTACAACACCGACACCGGCCCGGGTCTCCAGAGCGAGGTGGCCGGTAAGGGCGGGGTCATGGGCATGGTGCAGAGTATGTTGACGGACGTGCGATATAAATTTTCGCAGCAGTGGACTCGGTGGGCCGCGAGAGTCTCGTCTGGGGACCCGCTTCGACCGGGTGGGGAGAAACCGGCGGCTGGCGAGATCCTCGCGCCGCTCATGGCGTCGTGGGCGACGGACAACACGGAGACGATCGTGAGGCAGGGCGGCGCGGCGAGGGCGGCGACGGGCGCGGGGTCCAGCCTCAACGCGGTTCTCAAATCTTTGGGCAGGTCCAAGTCCAACGCCGAGGAGGCTCAGCGCAGGCGACACGAGGAGGCCAAGGCCAAGGCTGAGGAGGAGGCGCGTGCCAAGGAAGAGGAGGAAGAGAAGGCCCGGGTCGAGGAGGAGGAACGACGGGCGGCGGAGGAGGAACGACGGAAGGAGGAGGAGGAACGACGGAAGGAGGAGGAGGAGGATCGGGCTAAGAGACGGCTCTTCGAGCGGCTGAGCGAGCTCTCCGAGAAGGATCTCCAGACTGCGGTGGAACTGACGGAAAAATTTCAGCCGAAGGCTGTGAAGGACGGACGCATCGAGTTCGACGAGCTGGAGGATGCCGTCGTCACGCGGCTCACGTATATATACTCAGGAGTCATCGAGCAGACCGACGCCGCCCATCCTCGGAACACGGAGGAGCCCGAGAATAAGGGGAAGGAGGAGGAGCGGGATAAGAAGGAGGAAGCGCCCGGGTCGAAATTGCGCCGAATAATTCCTCGCCCTCCACAAGAGCACTGGATGAAGGAAGAGGCGGCGCGCGTGTCGGCGATTGTGGAGCAGCGAGGGGCGGACGCGAAGGCCAAGCTCGAGGCTCTGGCTGAGATGGAGAAGGAAATCGCCAAGGCGAAAGCCGCCGTGCTCGCGGACGCCAAGGCCGAGGACAACGCCGCGCCCATGGAAACAACGGACGACGGCCTCGGCAGCGACTCCGACGACGATAAACCGATCGTGGCCAAGGCGGAGGAACCCAAGAAACCCACCGCCGAGGATGAGAAGCGCCGGAAGGACGAAGAGGCTAAGCGGAAGAAGCAGGTTCGCGCCTGTCAGCAGTGCGCGCAGTGGGGGATCCGCGCCGTCGACCACTTTCGGTCGTGTAAGCAGTGCCCGTTCCACAAGGATTACGTCCACCCGAAGCACGACGACGAGGGAAAGAAGCGGCTGTTCGAGCGGCTGAGCGAGCTCTCCGAGAAGGCTCTCCAGGGTGCGCTGAACCTGACCGAGAAGTTTCAGCCGGAGGCTGTGAAGGACGGACGCATCGAGGTGGGCGAGTTGGAGGATGCCGTCGTCACGCGGCTCACGCGGTACGCCCTGAGTAGGCAGGGAGTCATCGAGCAGACCGACGCCGCCCCTCCTCGGAACACGGAGGAGCCCGAGAAGGAGGACCCAAAGCCCGAGCCCAAGAAGCCCGAGCCCAAGAAGCCCGAGCCCAAGAAGAGGAAATCCGAGGAGATGGCCAAACCCAAGGGAGGCGCCAAGAAGACCCCGATCCTGGGAGTCCCCGAGGAGGGCTACACCAAGAAGCACAAAAGCCTCAACGAAATCACCGAGCCGAAGAACGAGCTGGAGAATAACGAGTCCGAGGAGAAGAACGAGTCCGAGGAGGAGGAGGAAGAGGAGGAGGATCACGGGCCTTGCGTGGTGTGCGGCATCAAGGACCAGGAGGAGAACGAGATGCTCTGCGACGGCTGCGACCGCCCGTTTCATAACTCGTGCGTCGGCATCACCGACGACGAGCTCGAGCTCATGATCGAGGCGGAGGAGGACTGGTTCTGCGAGGAGTGCGTCGCGTCGGGCAAGAACAAAGACGGGAACACCAAGGATTTGCAGCAGGAGAACAGGCTCAAAGCGAACGACCGGGCCGATTCAGACTTTAACCTCGACACGGAGCCGGAGTCGCCCGCGAGCGTCCGGGGCACCCGCGGGCATCCCTCGGAGAGAGCGCCGGGGCCGCCGATGGAGGGCATTCGCGAGGCGGGTCCCAAGGATGAGGAGACGGGCGAGACGGAGGAGCTGGTACCGAAGCCCAGTCCGTCAAAGTCCGTGGCTTCGAAGTACAAGCCGGGGACGCAGCGCGAGGCTATGCTGAAGAAGATGAAAAAGATGTCCAAGCGGCGATAGGCAACCGAGCGCGATGAGTAAAGAATAATCTTCAAAAGAATTAGTCTACGCAACTCGCTCGCAAAACACATCAAATCAATCGATCGACGGAGGCTCACTCCCGGAGGCGGCTGCGTCCGCGCCTCGCCTTGGGCGGCGGCCGTCCCCGCGACGGCGGCTCGTCGTCTCTTTCCCATCCTCCTCCGTCGCCATTCGCCGGGGCTTTCGCCTGCGCGAGCTCGGCCCTCACCTTCTCCCCGCCCTCGTCGAGCAACACGGCGCGCCTGCTCAGCTTGAACTGCCCACGCTCGTTCGTCTCCAGCAGCTTCACGTCGATCCTCTGTCCCTCCTCGACGACGTCGCGCGTGTTGGCGACGCGCGTGACGTCCAGTTCGCTGACATGGCAGAGACCCTCGACCCCGGGAAGGATCTCGACGAACGCGCCGAAATCGAGAACCTTGGTCACCCGCGAGTCTCGGTACGTCTTGCCAACCTCGGGTTCAATCGTGAGATTCTTGATGATCTCAACCGCGCGTGCCATGTCACAGCCGAAACCCCCGGTGAGGGTGACGACGCCGTCGTCCTTGATGTCGATGGTGTCAATCTTGGTCTCCTCGACGATGGACTTGATCTGCTCGCCGCCCTTCCCGATCACCTTGCCGATGTACTTGGTGGGAACCTCGATGACCTCAACCTGAGGCGCGTACACGCTCATCTGCCCCGCGGGTGGCGGGTCCGCCTTGTCCATCTCGCCGAGGATGTGAACCAGGCCAACGCGCGCGGACTCGAGCGCCTCGCGCAGCACGGGGAGGGTGATACCCTCCACCTTGATGTCCATCTGGAAAGCCGAGATGCCGTCGCCGTCGCCCGCGACTTTGAAGTCCATATCCCCGAGCGCGTCCTCGCTGCCGAGGATGTCGGTGAGGATCACGGGCGCCTCCCCCTTGGACTCGTCGCCGAGGATGAGACCCATGGCGATACCCGCGACTTTCCTGCGAATGAATTTTGGAACGAAGAAAAGTAAGGTTTGGTCGTCAGCACGGAGAGGAGACCCGGGGCGAAGAAAGGCGTCTTCACTGGAAAAGTTTTCGCTGGAAAAGTCTGGTGGCGAGTTTAAATCTTCGGACGTCGCGTGAAAGAGCGCGTCGGTTAACGGTGACACGAGTGGTGTCCCGGCCGAGCGCTCCGGTTTCACACGCGACGGAACCCGACGGCGTTCCCGTCGATAACTCGACAGGATTCCGCGTAATCTCGCCCGGTTATGACTCGATCTCTTTCCATACCCGCCGAGGCGAGCGAAACGGAAAGCGTTCTTAAGGACCGGGCTTGGTCTTCGGTTGCGGTTGCGGTTGCGGGCCGAGACAAACACAGAAGAAACAAAGGGTGGGTTCGATGAATGCAAAGCAAAAGCGGGCGTAAGTGAGTTTTGTTCACCTGGTGATGGGCACGCCCGCGTCCTGCAGCGCCAACGACCCGGCGCAAACCGTCGCCATCGACGAACTCCCGTTGCTCTCCGTGATGGTCGACTCCAGCCTCACCGTGAACGGAAAGTCTTCGTAGTTCGGGATGACCGGCATGAGCGCACGTTCCGCTAGGTTCCCGTGCCCAACCTCCCGTCGACTCGCCGCGCCCATCCGCCCGGTCTCGCCCACGGACGACGGCGGGAAGAAGTAGTGGAGGTAAAACTTTCTGTCCTTGCCGTCTCCCGTAGCGTTGTCGACCTTCTGCGCGTCCATCTGCCCGCCCAGCGTCGCGGCGGCGATGGCCTGGGTCTCGCCGCGGGTGAACAGGGAGCTGCCGTGCGTGCGGGGGAGGAGGCCCCCGGAGCAGGTGATGGGACGGACGGTTTTGGTATCGCGGCCGTCCTGGCGGACCCCTTTGCCGCGAATCATGGAACGCAAGGCGTCGGACTCGCAGCGCATACACGCGAGTCTCACGTCGTTCTCCTGCGATGGTTGATTGATTCGCGATGGTGGTGGGTGTCAGGGGGCATGCGTGGATGCCGAGCGCGAGGAAGCGCGTGGAGTGGACGAACGGCGTGGAGGCGAATCGGGAGGTGTTCGAGGACTGATGAAAAGATTACTGTCGAGTGCGTGCAAAGCGACGACGTCGGAAGTGCCCGGGTGCGACCCCGAGGTGGGCCGAGCGTGCGTTCGAAGCACTCGCGGGTGATTGTTCTACGCGCTCGCAGTTGGGCCGTCCGCCGACGATGAAATCCACGAGAGTGGAACGGCGAGGGCCTATCGTTGAGCGCGATGGGAGAGTGAGGCAAGGGAAGGGCGGGGCGGGTCCAAAACCAAAATAAAACCAAAAAATACCAAAAGTCGCATACGCACCGTGAATTTGGCGTCGTCCCCGCCGGTCAGCAACCCGATCGCCTTGTTGCGGATACCTTCCACCGCGGCGCCCCGCACCTGCTTCACGCTGATGGCCATCGCCTCCGCCAGCTCGGGACCCACCGCGTCCACCACCGCGCTGTCCACGCCGTCGGGCGTGACGAGCATCTTCTCCGTCTTCTTCGGGCGGCCAACCTCTTTGGCCCACGCCTCGATGTCCCTGCACGCGCTCGCCACCGCCTCGTGGCCCTTCTCGATGGCGTACAGCATCTCCTCGACGGTGAGGAAATCCCCAAAGCCCTCGATCATCATCACCGCGTCTTCGGTACCCGCCAGCACCAGGTCCAGCCGCGAGCGCTCCATCTGTTCGCACGTGGGATTGATGAGAGGCTCCGTCTCGCCCGGGAGGAGGCCGACGCGGACGCCGGCGATGGGCTTCTTGAGCGGGACGTCCGAGATGGCGGCCGCGGCGGACGCGGCGGTGATCGCCAGCGCGTCCGTGGACCGTTCGCCGTCGTAGGAAAGGACCCACTCCAGGATTTGCGTGTCGTAGGCCCACCCTTTGGGTATCATTGGGCGGAGTGGTCGGTCGACGAGGCGTCCGATGAGGGTCTCGTTCTCGCGCACGCCGCCGTCGCGTTTGCGGTACCCCCCCGCGGTCCGTCCCACGGCGCTGTACCGCTCCTGGTAGTTGACGGTGAGCGGGACGAAGCCGCCGTCGGCGGTGACGTCGCGCCCCGCGCAGATTGTGGTGTAGATGACAGTCTCGCCCTCGGTGACCATGACGGCACCGTTCGCCTGGCGGCCGATGCGGCCGGTCTCGATGGTGACCTCGCTCGCGCCGATTTGAAGCGTGAGCGTCTTCGGCGTCCTGTCCAGGGCGGCGTAAGGGTCCGTCGGCGTGTCCGCTGCGGCGCATCGAACGGGGCGCCGACCAACCGGGCGCGTCACCCGCTTGGTTCCGCCCCGGGCGCCGAGGCGCGTCGGTGCGCTGGTGCGCATCGCGCAGCTCGACCTCATCGCCATCCTACCTGACGAGGGAGGTGTTTTCTCTGTGTTATGGAACGGGGATACACGGACGGTGAGGATACGGACGCTCGGAAGGGTCGTGTCCAGCCGTGTGTGTGACGGAGGATTAGGTCGAGTGCGCCGCTTTTGTTAACGCTTTTTCGCGGTGCGTGACAACGACAGTGTTTCAGTCTCAGATTTTAACTCAAAAACAGGGTTTAGGTTTGGGGTCACCTGTGGCTATCGGTGGCTAACCGGTTTTTCGGATTTTCACCCGGTGAAGGCTTCACCCTGTTTTGGTGATCCTATGGGCAATCACTCTCGGGAGGCTTGGTCGACACAGGCAAACAGTCAGATAGGTGGCACAATCGGAGATGACCGAAACGAAAGAGTTTTGACTTGGCAGGAGCCTCCGCGCACGACGACACCGCGTGCGTCCGAATCTTGGCAGAGAGCGGTATCATGTTATGGCGCCATCGGCTTATGGG
>Ga0302116_1000404_pt1 | contig 25716 bp, 22 predicted proteins | sample AG5_SCM_MG_FD_203124 | JGI IMG/M metagenome (GOLD analysis project Ga0302116, IMG submission 203124) | Marine microbial communities from Western Arctic Ocean, Canada - AG5_SCM | ecosystem: Environmental > Aquatic > Marine > Oceanic | place: Canada: Western Arctic Ocean | collected 2017-10-01 | reverse complement strand
CGTTGCTCTCGCCCCCCGCGGGACCCATCATGTCCTCCAGCGACCGCCTCGGAGCGGCGGGAGCATCGCTCATGGCTGCGAAAGCCGCCGCCGCCGCCGCATTCGCGGATCCCTCCGGCGCGGGAGCCGCCGCCGCCGGCGGCTGCATGACGATCCGCTTGGGCGCGCCCTTCTTCCCGCCGCCCACGACGCCGAGGTTAGTCACCGGCGCGTTCGACGTCTTCGGCGCGTCGAACCCGATCGTCTCCACGCTTCCATCCGCGTTGGCCTTGACCGCCGCCGCCTCGCCGCCGGGGGCGCCGCCGCCGATGGCCGCGAACGCCTTCTTGATCTGCTCGCGCGTCGCGTCGTCCTCGGAGCACACGCTTCGGAGCTCCTCCTCACGCGCGGCGAGGTCCCCGATGGTGGCCTCGATCGTCTCGAGCTCAGCCTTGGCGACGGCGAGGGGATCGGCGTGGCGCTTGGCGCCCGCCGGAAGGGGCGCGGCTTCCACCGCCGCGATTGCGTTTTCGTCTGAAGACTTGAGCCGCTTGAGCCGCGCGTTGAGGATGCCGATGGCGCGCGTGACGCACTTGAGCGCGGCGTCGGGTTCCGAATCGAACTGATGGCAGACGGATATGGAGCACAGCACGCCGGCGATGCGGCGGTCGTCTTCGTCGACGTGCGCTTCGAGGAGCGCGAGGCATTTGGAGTAATCGTCGAGGGATTCCTTAAAGTTGGAAGCCTCGGTGTTGATGTCGCCGAGGATTTCGTAGACGTTGGCGAGGTCGATGGGGTGGCCGCCGGAGGTATCGCCGTCGAGGTCGTCCATCTCCGTCTCGTAGATGAGCCGCGCGCACTCGATCATCTCCCACGCGAGTTCCATGTCGTCCTGCTGCGCGCCTTCCTCCTTCTCGCCCTCCTCGGCGTCGGCATCATCCGTCGCGGGAGCGTCGGCGTTCTCGGCGCTCGCATCGTCGTCGGCGTCGTCGTCGCCGACGTCCTCGCCCTCGTCGGATGCGTCGTTCGCGGCGGCGTCGGCTTCCTTCTTGGCGTCCGCGGCTTCCTGCGCGCGCGCCCCGAAGACGGTGTTCTCGTCCTGCGCCTTGTAGAAGAGGGCGCATCCGTACTTGTGGTACGCCTGCGCGGTCTCGATGGCATTCTCGCCGAAGGCGGCGGTGCGTAGCTCGAGGCACTTGCCGAGGAGCTCGATGGCATTATCCATCTCGTTGGCCTTGATCTTGGCGATGCCCTGGTCGAACAGCGCGGTCGCCTCGGCCGCGGTCTTCTCCTTGTCAACCGTCGCCATCTCGCGTGCTTTCTTTTTCAAAGGCTGGCAAAAGGCTGTGAGATCCGCCGGGGCCTGGCGCACGGCTGGAGTGTGGTCTCGAGTGTTGGGGTCGAGGCGGCGCGCACCGGGAGGTACGGGCGCGGGGTGGGTTCGCGGCGTGCGGGTCTGCGACCTGCGCGCGCGTAGTGGTCGCGGGGAGGCGCAGAGCCGGACTAATAACTTTGAATCTGTGGATTCAAAAAATTCGGCTTGAGATCATCGGAAACCGTTAATAACAAGCGAGATGCTGACTGAAATTCGCATGATGTTTTGAAAACACTCGTATTTGCACATTTACTCCTAAAATCTTATGTGTTTTGTTTCTCACGAACGTCGGATAGATGTGATGAGTTGTCAAAAGATATCTTGAGATGACGGCGAGATAGAGAGCCTCCACCCACCGGTGCTTCACCGCGGCGGCACACGCGAGACGCACACCCGTTCGCCCTAAACGCGCGAGGAACGTTCGTACGTACCCGCGAGGTGAGTGCACATCCCGTCCTCGGCGTCGCCTCTCGGCGCGGGCGTGATCTCGGCCGGCGGTTGGGCGATGCTCGTTTTTTCTTCCCGCCGCGCTCTCCCACGCGCTTTGGCACGCGCCCGGGTGGACACGCCCGGGAGGACACGCCGGTTTCGACCCGCGGCCCGGCGACTCGACTCCCGCGGTACATGTGTGTCGACGCGACGGGCGGCGATACGCGTCACGCGCGGGTCGAGCCCCGGGCCGCCCGGGTCGCCAAACCGTTGGAGCCCACACCACCGGTCGAATCCTTGGGAATTCTCAAGCCAAACTGACCGTCCCGTCCCCGCCCTCCGCATCCCACCGCAGGCTTGAAGGCAACCACTCGCGCCATGGCGACCGCGGCGTGCGCCGCGGTCTCAACCCCGATCGCCCCGCGAATCCCGCGGGCCCGATCACAGGGCTCGGGCCTCCTCGCCCGCGCGCTCCCATCGTCGCCCTCGTCTCCGTTCGGCGGCAGGCTCATTCCGCGAAGGCGACCGGCGTCCTGGGGCCAGCGCGCGCCCAGCCGCATCGCCGAGGACGCCGACGCGCGGCGCGGCGATGATCTCACCGCGGGCGTCAAGGCCGGCGACGACGGCGCCGGCTACGACTCCGGCGAGGAGGCGCAACGGCGACGAACCAGAGACACGCAACGAGCTCGAGCCATGGGCAAGTCGTCCGATCCATCACCAAACTCACTGGCGGGGTACATGTCCATCGGCAGCGCGGACGTGGACCCGACATCCTTCGGGGTGTCATCCACCGACGGCGACACCATGCCCGCGTTCAAACCCATCGGCTACTCACGACCCGCGCTGAGACGCAGATCGGTAAAGGGCAACCGCGTGTGGAAGATCCTCGCGGGTGTCGCGCGGCCGAACTCGAGTTCAAACGTCGCGGCGTCCGACGTGTCCGACGAGGAGAACGACCACGATGTGTCCGACAATAACACGGCCGTGATGGACGATGCCGCCATCGCGGGCGGCGTCGTGATGGGCGGCGGCGTCATGGGATCCGGCGATTTCGAAGGCATCGCCGCGATGCCCATCGGGGGCATCTCCGTAGACGATCCAATGGAGGCGGACGAAGACCCTTACTACCCCTTCGAGGAATCCGTCAGACCGACCGAACCCGTGTCCGTGAACGGCGGTGGCATCAACGGCGGTGGCAGCATGGATAACATCACCAACGGGAGGACAAAAAAGAAGAAGAAAGGCACGGTGGTATCCCCGCCCAAGCCCTACAAAGTGATGCGCATCAACAGCGAGAGCGCCACCGAAAATCCGGGAACGCAGACGGAGCAACAGCTCACGCGCCGCGCGCTCCTGCGCGACGCCGAGCTCACCCCGCGCGACCTCCGCCGCATCGATCCGTCGCTGTTGCAGACCAACAACACCCCGGCGCTGCTCGTCAACGACCAGACCATCCTGGTGAACCTGGGCGTCCGAGTCATCATCCGACCGGACCACGCGCTTTTATTCGAACCCGACACCGCCACCGCCCGGCGCTTCCTCGCCGCGGTGGAGCAGCGACAGAAAAACTCGCGGCGTGAACAAGGCTTACGCGTGTCGGACAGGAGTTTGGCGTACGACGACGGACCCATCCGGGGCATCGAGTTGGAGAACGGGCACGAGATATCGGGGGTGGGATCGGGCGGATCGGGCGGGTCCACAGATGCGGATGCGTCGGTTGACAAAAAGAGCGACTACGACTTGGACGAGACCCCGGGCGGCGTGGGCGGCGCGCCGATCCCGTTCGAGCTTGAGGTTGTCGAGGCGGCGCTGCAGGAGACGACGTCACAGTTGTACGCCAAGATGGAGTTCTGCGAGGAGCGGTGCAGGCAGGTGAGTAAACGCCTGCAGTCGTCGATCAACCCCGCGGTGTTGGAGGAGCTTCGGCTGACGAAGCAGTCGCTGGTGGAGTTGGACTCCAGGGCGGGCGCGGTGCGGCAGGTGCTGCTGGACACCCTGGACGACGACGACGACATAACCGACTTTACGATCTCGTCCACCGCGGAGACGGAGGAGGAGAAGGAGGATGAGGAGGAGGAGGTGGAGAACCTCATCGAGTATTACCTGCAGCAGACGGAGACGGTGCACTCGGCGGCGGAGCAACTTTTGGAGAACACGCGCGACTTGGAAGAGTCCATCAGCGTCTCGCTCTCGTCCAGGCGGTACGAGGTGTCGAAGCTGGAGCTGACGCTGAGCATCGCGACGTTCGCGGCGGCGCTCGGCGCGCTCATCACGGGCATCTTCGGGATGAACCTGAGGTCCTGCCTGGAGATGTCCATCACCGCGTTTTACCTCACGTGCTTTCTCATCTTTTCGGGCATCGGCGCCATTTTCCAAGCCATCATGAGGTACGCCCGGAAGCAGAAGATTCTGTGAGACGCGTTCGTATGGTGGTGTGGAGGAGGAGGATGTGAACGCGGTGAATTTATACCATTACTTAAGTCTTAGGCGCCGCACGGACCGAGCGGTCTCGTTTGGGCGCACCCTCGCGTGTTATATGATATGCTTGCAAAAGTCGTTTTGAGGACCAACCCTAGGGGAAGATTTGGCATTCCACGCCGCGCCTCTGTTCGTGGCGCCGGTCGGGCGGTGAAAGACGGCGGATCCGATAACTCCCGGTGGCGTGCGGCCGTTCGTGAAGGTGTGCGAACTTCGCGAGCTACGCAGGCACGGCGACCGCGTTCACGTGCAACTTGGTGACAGGCACGTGAGTCTCATCAACCACAAAGGCGAGGTGTACTGCCTCGACTCGCTGTGCTACCACGCGGGCGGGCCGCTCGGTATCGGCGACATCGAGGACGTGGGCGGCCGCGCGTGCCTGTCCTGCCCGTGGCACCTGTACAAGGTCACCCTGGAGTCCGGGGAGAAGCTCTACGGCTCCACCAAGCTCGACGAGGAGACCGGGAAGTTGGTCCCGGACGGTGTGAAATCCGCGGGGGTTCGTCAGCGCACGCACGAGGTCGAGAAGCGCGCCGACGGCTGGTACGTGCGCCTGCGGCTGGACGGACCGAGCCTCGAGAGCGACAAGTACGCGTGCAACGACGTCCCGGGCATCGCGAAGGGACGCAAGGTTCGCGACTGGAGCACGGACGGGCCGCTGGTCAGAGTCTGAGCGTTCACAGACTCCGACGACGAAAGACGGGCACTCGACTTATATCGTCGATGTCGGGCGTGTTATCTCGAGTCATCGGCATGGCGTCGTCGGTCGCCGGCGCACTGCGCCGAGGAGCCCGCGGCGGTGCCGGGAACGTCGCGAAGAAGACCGGCGTGGAGAGGCAGGTGGACGAAGTCGTGAACATCCTCGCGCCGGGTCCCTTGGCGACCAATCGATTCACAGCGGACGAGATGGACGCCGCGAGCGACGCCATCGAGCGCGCGAGGCACGCGTGGAAGGAGAGCAGACGCGCGGGGACACTGCTCGAGGAGGCCATGGGGCGTTCAGGGGGACGCGCGGCGTGAGTGAGGCGACGACGCCGCGGTGAACTACGAGTACGCCAATACCGCATCTGTAATAATAAAGAGCACTTCGCTTGGCCGCCGCTAAGGTTGCGAGGGGAGCCCCGCGGGCTCCCGCTCGAGGAATCAATTTCGCCTACTTGTGTGATAGAGTACATGCCCGGGCGCGCGCGACGCGGCCTCGGGCGTTCCCGCCGTCCAATCCGGATCGGGAAGGTCCGCTGAGGTTTCCATTTGCGTCATTGGATCGCGCAACAACCCCCGGTGGGGGTTTTCCGGCTCCTCGGCCGCCCGTACTCATCCTCGTCCGAGTCGCTCGCCTCGCTCGGCTCGAACTCCCGCACCGTCGTGAGATCCTGCCCGTGGTGAATATCCCCCCACGACACCCCTTTGTTCAGATCCGGCGTCGCCGATGTCGGCGTCGACGGAGCCTCCTCCACGCCGTCCACGCCGCGGTCGTTCATTTCTCCCTCCTCTCTAACAGTGGTCTTCCGCGGACGACGGATTAGGTCAAGCCCCCGCCCGACGACCGACGGCGCCGCGGTGGATTGATCCGACACCCTCGCTTCGCTCAGCGCGGGTTCGATGCGAGTGCCGCGCGCGCGTGAACCCGGGGCGATCGACCCTCGACGGGCGCCCTCGTCTCTGCCGCCCTCGCAACGCTCGACCCCGTCCGACTTCCAAAGCCAAACCTGTCCGAACCCGCCTCGCGAAATGGATGGCACACAAATGTAAAACCTGCTGACTGGCTCGCAGTGGTGGCTCTGACTGAGACCAGGAAAGTCAACACTCGACGACGCCGGTCCCGACCGCCCGGCTCCTATTCTATTACAACGATGTACACGCGCGCTAACAGCTTCCCCTACACGTCACGCACGACCCCGGGACACCAATCGGCCACTCCCAAGGTCCCTCACCTCTCAAACATCCGCGTGTTCTACACAACGCCGGCGCCAGTCGAAAATAAATCATCACAGCCGAGGAGATGTTTCGTCGTCGTGGTCAGTCGAGGTAGGAGGACTCGAGCATTGCGCAGAACTCGTCAAAGTCGATGGCGTGCGACCCGTCCTGGTCGTACTCCTCGAACATCTCCTCGATCTCATCGTCGTCGTACCCGCTCGCCGTCAGAGCCTCGAACAGCTCCTTCTTCTCTAAAAGCCCGTTGCAGTTGGCGTCGTAGAGCACGAAGATGCTCTTGATCTCAGCCAGCTGTGATGCGCTGAGCTTCTTCTCCGGGACCGCTTCCTCCTCCTTGGGCGGGTACACCCACAGCATGAGCTCCTTGATCTCCGCGGGGCTCGCAAACTTGTAATACGCCTGCGAGTGCGTGATTAGACTCGGTCAGTGCGTGGAGGAAAATAAAATGTGGATTCCAAAAACGCCCCTCGAAGTCGGGCGGGCGTGAGTCTGCCGCCAGGTCCCGTGTGTCGGAAATTACGAGAGATGACGCACCTTGAGGTACTCGTCGAAGCCGATGCGCTTGCTCCCGTCCTTGTCCAGCGCCTTGAACATGTCCACCGCCGCGGCGCTGAGCGAGCTCTTGCTGAGCGCTTTTCGCAGCTCGGACGAATCGATCTCGCCGCTGCCGTCGGCGTCCGCCTCGTCGAACACGGCTTTGAGGGAGAAGATCTCCTTCTTGTTGTACTTTTTGGATATCTTGGACAACGCGCCGGACATCTTGGCGGCGACGCTGGTGAGACGCGGTACCTGGGTGCGGGCGGCGTGTGTCAGGGCGCGGACACCGAACCGAGTCTGGTGTTCTCGTTGAAACTTCGTTTGCAAGTTTACAACGGCTTCTCGGGATTGATGGGTGTGACTGGATGCATGTGTGTTTTGTCGAGTTAGGCATTAGTAGTTACAGGTCTGCACTGAGTAAATAGTTGCGTGTATTTGACAGGAAATAGAGATCGTGAGCACAAATCGGACAGATCTTGAAGAAGATAACCGGCACCTCGAGCATCAGACTCCGAGGGCGAGAGGAGGACGACGGCAACGACGATGGCTGCGACGGACAGCGGCCAGGAAGGCACCCCGGTGAAGCAGGGCGGGTGCCCCTTCGGCCACGGCGCGAGCACCTCCGCCGCGCCGCCGCCCACCACACCCACGCAGCCGCACGGGCCCGGCCATCACCACGGCCCCGCAATCAGCAACGCCGAATCCTTCGTCGTCTCCACCGTGCCCATCGTGCCCGGGACCGCGGAAGGGCACTTCGCGCTGGGTGACCTGTGGGCGTCGTTCGAGGAGTGGAGCGCGTACGGCGTGGAGGTCCCGCTGGTGCTGGACGCGGACGACGACGGCGCCGAGGGCGACGGCGAGGTCTTCCAGTACTACGTCCCGTTCCTCTCAGGGATCCAGATCTTCGTCGACGCGCCCATCGACGACGACGCGGGCGCCGAGCCCAAGGAGTCGAAGAAGGACAAGGACACGAAGAAGAAGAAGCCGGTGAACACGGGGTTCGGCGAGCGCACACGCACCGGCGAGACAATCCCAGGCCGGTCACTCAAGTTCCAGTTCATGGAGCAGGCGTCGCCGTACAGCCGAGCGCCCCTATCGGACACAGTCGCCAGGCTCGCGGAAACGGATCCCGAACTCGCATCCATCCGCTCAGATGACCTGCACCCGAGCTCGTGGATGAGCGTGGCGTGGTACCCGATCTACCGGATACCAACCGGTAGGTCACTACGGGATCTGAGCGCGTGTTTCCTGACGTATCACGCGCTGTCCACCGCGCACGGGGGCGTGCAAGGCGCCGAGAAGAAGAAAACGGATGAAGAGAAAGCCGCTGGCGAGGAGGAGGAGGATCCGAGGAGCGAGGCGTGGATCGACGCGGTCGGGTGTCCTGCGCCGCCGCCCATCAGCGCACACGGCGAGCGGGTGATACGCACGCGCGCGGAGAAGGCGGCGTCGGGGCCCACGGCGGAGGGTGAAGGAGAAGGGACGTCGACTGCGAGTGCTTCGCCTACGCCGCTGCGCGCGTTCGGGCTGAGCTATTACAAGCTCCGCGGGGAGATGTGGCACGCGAAGGAGGTGGCGGACTGGCTGGCGATGATGACGGACGGGGCGTTCTCGTGGTTGAAGAGGCTGAAGGTGATACACCCGGACTTTGAGTTCTTCTCGCATCACGGGTGAGCGCGTAATCTTAGTATCAATTGAAACGTTGCATTGAAAAGAGACGCGTAGGATGCCGTAGGGGCGAGATGTTTTACGTGGTGCGTCGCCCACTCGTAGCTCGACGTGATTAATCTCTGAGAAGTGCCGCAATCACTCGGCCACCGTCACGCCGTCATCCGTGCGCGAGCATGTAAGAGCGTATGTCATACGTCACGCCGTCATCCAGAAACACGCGGCAGCCTGCCGCCCTTAGCTCGCGTATCGCAGCGGGTACGCACGTCAGCCGATTGTCGCGGAGGTTCAACTCCTTCAGCAACGTGAGCTGCCCGACCTCCGCCGGCACGCTCGTCAGCTGATTGTCGCGGAGGTCCAACTTCTTCAGCAACGTGAGCTGCCCGACCTCCGCCGGCACTCTCGTCAGCTTGTTGCAGTAGATTTGCAACACCTGCAGCGAGATGAGCTGCCCGATCTCCGCCGGAAAGATCGTCAGCTGATTGCCGCCGAGGTCCAACTCCCTCAGCGACGTAAGCTGCCCGATCTCCGCCGGCACCGCTCCGGTCAGCTGGTTGCCACCGAGGTCCAACTCCTCCAGCAAGGTAAGCTGCCCGATCTCCGCCGGCACCGCTCCGGTCAGCTGATTCAACCTGAGGTCCAACTCCCTCAGCGACGTAAGCTGCCAGATCTCCACCGGCACGCTCGTCAGCTGATTGTCGTTGAGTCACAGCTCCTTCAGCGAGGTTAGCTGCCCGATCTCCGCCGGTAGACTCGTCAGCTGATTGTCGTAGAGGGCCAAGTGCTCCAGCAACGTGAGCTGCCCGATCTCCACTGGTAAACTCGTCAGCTGATTGCCACCGAGGTTCAAATGCTCCAGCAACGTGAGCTGCCCGATCTCCGCCGGCAAACTCGTCAGCTGATTGTTGTAGAGGCCCAACCACTCCAGCGACTTGAGCTGACCGATCTCCGCCGGCAAGCTTGTCAGCTGATTGTCCCAAAGGTCCAACGTCATCAGCGACGTGAGCTGCCCGATCTCCGCCGGCAGGCTTGTCAGCTGATTGTCGCTGAGGTACAAGCTCCCTAGCGACGTGAGCTGCCCGATCTCCGCCGGCAGGCTTGTCAGCTGATTGTCCAGGAGGCCGAACGCCCGCAGCAACGTAAGCCGCCCAATCTCCGCCGGCAGGCTCGTCAGCTTGTTGTCGCCGAGGCGCAACAGCCGTAGCGACGTGAGCTGCCCAATCTCAGCCGGCAACGCTCCGGTCAGGCCAACGTTTTCCAACACGAGCTGCACTACCCGGCCGTTTTCAATCGTCACCTCTTCCCAGTCCTCCGGTCGCGAAGCCTCTGGCCACCTCTCCTGCAGTTCAGGGTACATCGCACGTAGCATACGCAACACGAGGATGTCGTCGTTCACGGGCTCAGCAGGATACTGCGCCCACGGAAGGTCGAGCTCGTTGCGAGCCCACTTGAGAACCTTGAAGTTCCTTTGCACGCAGGCGTACTCGCAGAGGCGGTCTCCGTGAACCCCTATGAGCTGCAGCGCCCGCTCCTTCCCCAGGGACCGCACACGATCATCGTCCAGGAGACGAACGAGGTGCTTGGCGATTTTGTCGCCCGCTACCCCCTCGAGATCGAAGAAGCGAGGGTACGCCGCGGTATCTTTTGAGGCGTCCCTCCACAGCTTGCTCACCAGGGCGAGGTTGGCGCGCGTCTTGACGCACTCGATGTGGGAGAAGACCATGGTCGCGACGTCCAGGCCGGGATCGAAGGTTGGTTGGTACGTATCGAGCTTGCGTTTGCCGTTCCTGAGCTGCATGGTGAGGCGGTGCGCAGTCGCTTTGTGTGGGAGTCGTAGCTTTCTGTCGTGGCTTTTCCTGTCGTGGCTTTCTTCGATTTGAACTTTTATGGGACCCGCCGACAGCAGTACGAACCGGGTCAAACCCCACCGCGCGTCGCCTTCAGTCGCCATGCAGCCCATGTCCACCTCCCCGTCGCTGCCCCAGATCCCTCCCACACCCGGATACACCTTTCAATTGGACGAGGTACGTTTTACTCCTCCGATGCCGTCGCTCCTCCTTCACTCTTCGCCTTCCTAACTCTTCCCTCCTTCCCGCCTTTTCAAGGTGATCCGCCTTTGCGGCAGCCTTCTTACCCCATTCCGCTACGGCACCATCATGGACGAAACCTTTGAGTTTACGAATCCGCTCAGTATCGTCGACTGCGCCAGGCTGGCGATGGTCAGCAAGGAGGTCCGCAAGGCGGTCGAGAACAACGAGTGCTGGAAGGACGTGTTGGACGTGCTTGAGCAGGACTTCCCTCTCGTGCCTTTCTACTCCAAGGAGATGGAGGAGAAGGACATGCCCTACCCCGAAGGCCTTGAGGGCAGCACCGAACTGTTTCCCAATGACTGGCGCAAAGAGCTTGGCGAACCGCGCTACGATGTCGAAGCCTGGGCTGCTCTCAACTTCAAGCAGAAAGTCCCCCTCCTACTCGCGTTTGCGCTGAAGATCTCCAAGACCATGAAGGAGGAGAGCATGGACATGGACAGCATGGATTGGGAGTACATCGTTCCCGACGAGATGCTCAATCGCTCCGTGGGAAAACGTTTTGCTGGGGTCTGGAGTGATCCTGGATACTATGCTGGGGTCTGGACTGAAGAGGACCGGGACAAGGCCTACCACTGGATGCACATCCAAGCAAACTACCCGACGCGCTACGACATGGCATGCGCGCTTGCGCACTGCTGCCTATTGGAGGATGGATTACCTCGAGGTCCCGTGGACAGCCCGAGATCCCGAGGCATGTACTACGAGGTAAGCTCACGAATCTGTACCTCCAAACACGTGATGTTTCGCTAACCTCGATCCTCCAACTTCCAAAACCAGGTGAACAATCTGTTCAACGGCGACGGCACATGTAACGGCTCCAGCTACCCCAACATGATGTACGAGCGTATCTTCCATGTTCCAGGGAAACCTTGCGGCACGGACGAACACCTGCAGGAGCTGTGCGACCTCGACAACGGGGCCCTGTTCGATGAGACGATGTTCGGCGAGAGAATCTTCAAGCTGCTCAAGGTTGCGCCGACTTGCGTGGCCGAGTATTGGACCACATTCCGCGACAACCAAAGAGTTTTCGAGGAGATGAGTTGGAAGAGTCTACCGAAGTTGGAAGACGACGACCCCAAGCTTACCCGGTTCAAGGAGATCGAGGATTTCATTCCCTGGGATGAGTTCGTCTGGTCCGACGAGTCCTCCGACGAAGACGGTGATGATTCGGAAGAGGATTAGCGGCGAATCGTCTGCTGCATCATTTTTTCACGTCACTGTTCTAACACCCACCTTCGCTTTTGATACACGTAAATCCGCGTTGATACCTCCTCGTCAGTCCGCGTTTCACGTGTTGGCCGCCGCGGCACGATGGCGTCGCGACGTGTGCTGCTGCTCGTGGGCCCGTGCAGGGTCGACGGCGGCGACGGCGCGTCGACCGGCGACCTCGGCAGCCTGGGAGATGTAGACAAGGCGCGTCAAACCCGCCGAACGCCCTCGATTGTATTTTACGCGCGAAAACGGGCACCCCCGACCCCCGATCTGACCCTCCCCACCCATCCCCCCATCCCATCCAACCACAGGCGACGCTCCACGAGGAGTACACATCGAAGAGACTGGTGGAGGCGCTCGATCGCGCGCGTGAGGCGTGCGTATCGTCCGGCAGCGACGCGGGATGGGGCGACGTCGGCCTCGGCGCGCCACCGGCGAAGTTCGCGTGCTGCAGCTGGTGGCCCGACGTCGGCGCCATCGAGGACCCAGACGGGACACGATCCGACCAGCGATGGATCGAGGGTACGCGTATCGGCGATGCGATCGAGACGATGGCCACGAAGGCATCCAAATGCACACGCGATACCGACGACGACGATGACGCGCTCACGGCGACCACCCACGCAGAGGCTGCGTCGAGAGCCCTGAAACTAATCAAGGCGGAGCCGTATGGGTACACGGACGTGGTGTGGATCACAGCCGGCGTGAGATCCGATACCGGCATCACGGGCAGTCAGAGAAGTACGGGTGGTGGCGATAACGTGGGTGAATGGCCCGGCGAGGCGGTGGCGGCGTGGGGTGTGTTGAGGTCGGCGAGAGCGTCGGGTGCGAGATGCTCCGTCGTCGCGCTGGCGCCCAAGAGGACCTCGACGAAGATACCTCCGATGATATCATCAGTCGCGGCACGTGCGGGCTTGGAGGCGTCGCTGTTCCGAGGCGGGTCCACGGTGGGTGCGTCGATGCTGGGTATCGACCCGGGTCTGCGATGGCGAGGGTCCCTGCTGGTGCCGTCGGCGGCTGGAGGCAGGAGAGACGCCACGGCGCTTCCCGGCTTGAGTCTCTCGGCTCGAGGCTCCGGCGCACCTTCCACTTCCCAGCCCTCGACGTCTCGAAGGGTCGAGGGGGACATGCTCCTGCTGGAGGTGGTCCGTTTGGAGGTGATCCCTCCGACGCATCTATCCTCGCGTCCGGCGCTGAGATTCACCCCCGAGGACGGAGCGGGTGCCGCCGACGAGGAGGGAAGAAGGGCAGCCGCCGCCCGCGACGGCGTGTTGCGAGCTTGGACCTCGGTGGTTGAATCCGTGCCACCCGCGCGTGCACCCGCGTTCATCGTTCGGATCTCACTCGGTAAATCAGCCGCTGGGAAGGCACCGGCAAGTCCTCTGGCACCGGCTGCGCCGCACGCTAACGGCCCGGTGCTGATGCTGTACGCGGATGGGTCTGGAGGCTTTTTGGCGACGGCGCTGGCTTCGTTTCCGACTCTGCTCGGGCGAGCGCTGGTACAGGCCTCGGCTTGTTCGGTGGATTTCTCCAAGTTTGAATCGGCAGATGCGACGAACACGAGCGTGGAGGTGAGCGAGATGACCACGACGTCCAACGGAAGCGGCGGGAGAAAGCGCGCTCGCGCCGCGAAAGGCGACAAGGGCGCCAAGAAGAAAGGCGGGAGCCGTCTTGACGACGAGAACGACTCCGCGGCGACACGGGCGGATCTCGGTGAAGAGGCGCTCAAGGCTGTGGCGATGATGGATGTTAACATGTCCCTACCGACGGCGCTGATGGCGGGTGCTGCCGGCGCGACTGACGATGAAACCACAACGAAGGGGAGGAGCAAGCGTCGCAGCGTGAGACTGAGCCAGGACACATCCCCGGCGGCGACGCCTTCCAGTAAGAGCGCCCGTCGTTCCGGCGGTGACGTGGCGAAGGGGTACAAGGGGTACGGCGCCGACGGCGGCGTGCAGCCGCCTCCTATCCATCAGATGCTCGACGTGCTCATGCAGCGGCATGAGGCTGACAACACAGCGGATGATGAGTACCCTTTCCTCACGGGAGTGCTGCTCAGGACAGTCGCCGACGTCGCCGCGGGCAACGATATTTTGCCTTGGGCGCTCCGCACGGCCAGGAATCTCGCATCCACTGAGGGTGGAGAGGATGGAAAGGGCGACGCGGACGGCGAGGGTCGCGAGGTTGCGTTGGCGGACTCAGGCGGCGAGAGGCCCAGCAAGAGTGGCACCAGTTCGCATCAGCACATCGATTTTGCAGTCGCAGCAGCCGACGATACCGACCTTTTGGAGAAGATGCGCCAGAAAGATAGGAGAGAACGGACGAAGATGGCGCTCGCGCCCAAGAAAGGGACGTTCGCGATGACGGGGAAGCGAGGTGCGGCTATATTAGCCGCCGCTGGAGGTGGAGGAGGGAGGGATCAAACTGCTCAGCGGCGGCGGGACCAGCCGCAAATCCCGGAGAGGGAACCCAGCGAGTCTGCAGCTGGTGCCGGTCGAGTTGCTGCCGGGACTGCCGCGGCGGCTGTGGCCAAGACGTGCCCCACGTGCAACATCGACCTCGCGCCAATCCCGGGGATGAAACACTGCTACGGATGCGGTGGACCTCTGTGAAATCATGTTAGGCGATAGCTTTGTCAACGAGACGCCAAAAGATTTTTCCGTATTGATATGCGCCTGCTCGTGGACGCCCCTAGACATCTCAGAACGATGCAAGACTCCATCAGTGCGTGCATGGAGGACGTCGGAGCCATGTGCGTCCTTCATAAATAAATAAAAATAAAAAGTGGGGCCTCTGGGTTTCGAACCATCGACCTTTAGATTTCAAGTCCACCACCTTAACCAACTCGGTCACAGTGGCAAGCACTGAATAAACGCTGTAATTGCGATATACTCAGTGTATTTACTTCGCCACCGACAGGATTTGAACCTGCGCGGGCATTGCCCAGTGGATACCTTGTGTTTCACAGTTGAAACTGACATTGCCTTCAACCACATTTCGACAGATATATTCCTCTTGATTTTCACCTATCAAATTTTCACAGTTGATAGTAATCACGATCGTTTCATCGATCAAGTCCCGATCAAATTCACTGTCACTCGATCGAAACTGTGCTCAAGTTTCCTCAAATCTGCACGCCCGTCTCCACAAAACCTCGCGCCGATCTGCGCCGAGTGTCGACACGACGGAGAGAGAGACGACATGGCTGTGAGTATCACGTCCCAGCGAGACTTAACAAGCCCATCAGTTCGACCCACATCGACGCAGATCTTCTGGTCCAACCCGCTTGGTGCCCACCGTTTCAAACCAAAAGAAATAACCCCACGCTGATCCGCCCGTTCGTTCCCTTCCGTCCCAATCGAGCAGGGTAAAGCCGAGGAGGTGACCTGGGAGGATCAGCAGCACATCTGCGCCTTCGGACGCTTCAACACCCGCCTGCACGAGGTCAACGCCGAGCTCAAGGCCAAGTCGGTACGTCAATAGTGCAGTGCCCCCGCGATTCCACAAACCGAAAGATTAGATCCCAGTTGACTTTGCCAAAACGAACTTCTCGCCGTCGTCTCTGAATCGTAGCTAAACATTCATCCCAAACCCCTCCGACGAACAGAAAATGGTGGAGGATCTGGAGGAGGCGAGCAACGAGCTGATAATCGCCGACGATGACTCCGTGCGTTTCAGCGTGGGCGAGACCTTCGTCACCGTCGACAACGACGACGCGGAGACCATGTTGCAGGCGCAGCTCGACGAGGTCGGCGCCGAGGTGACCGCGCTGGAGAAGGAGAAGAAGGAGATCACCTCCGCGATGGCCGATCTGAAGGAGAAGCTGTACAAGAAGTTCGGCAACGCGATCAACCTCGAGGAGTGAGATGATTCCATAGAGTGTTTTAGGCTAATAGATTTGATTTCGTCGACAACCCCCGGTCGGCTACGAAGAAGTCCCTCCTCATCAACCGCGGAACTTCTTGCACGTGTCCTCGCAGCTCGTCTGCAGGTAGCTCAGGCAGATCTTAAAGTTCGTGGACCCGCCCTCGCCGCTCGCCGGGAACGCACGGTCACACGCGGTACCGAACGCGGTCTGGCACGCCTCCCGACACGCGTGCTTCTTATCGGACACGTCCCTCACGCATCTCGTCTGGCAGTCCTGGATGCCCGTGAACTCGGCGCACACGTCGATGCACGTGTTTTTCTGTGATGCGTGGAGGGTGATGATTGGTGTGTCAGTGCGTCAAGTTCGATGCGCGGGTATCGGTGAACACGCGAGTGGGATGTGACGCGCACAGCTGTCGCCGTGCTGAAGATGATGATCTCAGAGAATCGATTTCGTACCTCGTCGGACTTGGCATCCTTGAAGACCCTCCCTTCCCCGGGCAGCGGGAGCCCGTGCGTGGACGCGTACCTCTCCCGCGACCACTCCCCGAACTCGCCGGCGTCGTCGCCGCTTATGCCGTTGTCCCTCTGCCACCGCCTCGTCGCCGTCGCGGTCCTCTCGCCGAAGTACCCGGTCGGCTCATCGAGCAGGTAGCCCTTGTGAGACAGGTACTGCTGGTAGCAGTGCACGTCTCCGCCGTAGGAACCCTTGTTGAGGTCCCTGGGGAAGTAGCACGCCTCCCCTCTTCCCGCCATGACGGCGCGCGGGTCGCTGAACCGTGTGCCGAGAGGCGCGAGGCTCGGCGGGAAAATAAAGTTTTTCGAAGGCCAACTGGCAATTCGGATTTCGGCGGCGATTGAGACAGTTGCGCTAAGAGTGTGTCTAATTAACTCAAGAATGACGGTCTGATTCACGAAAAACGCGGGAATTTTGAAGGGCAACCAACCGTCGGATCCGAGCATCGCCACTTCGCCGTTCGCGCAGGGGCTGTGTGTGCACGGAGGCGGGTCACCTGTCGCGATGGGTATCAAGAGGAGGCAGGATGAGTACCCGCTCGCGGATTTCCCCGTGAACATCGACATCCTTCCGCGGTATCCGGGCGATACGATCTCGGCCGTCGTCTCAGCCACGGATTATTCCAAGAAATCGAGAAAAGGGTACCTGGCCGCCGCGAGCTCGGAGCGGGATATCGCCAACCGCGATGCGGCGAGGCAGGCGGCGTGCATATCGGGCGAGACGGAGCTCGTCGCGATGCTTCAGTCGCTCCCGTACCCGATGAACGAGCGCAAGGAGCTCATGCTGCTCGAGCTCAACATGCTCGTGCGGCTGAATCGCTGCGGTGTGCGGGATCTGTGCGTGAAATCGAGTCACAGCTGGACGCGGAACGACCCGCGGCGGATCGTATCGACCGTCGCGGCGGCGGTGGGTGGATCACACACCGCGGTGGAGCTCATGACGCACCTCGTGGGGGTCACCTTCCCCACGTGCTCGTCGGCGAGCGCCATGCACCACGTCTTCGATTGCCCTGGATGGCTCAGATCGTGGTGCGCCAGGCATTCCGTGCCCTGCAAGGACGTGTCGGTGCTCCAGCTGACGCTCTACGACGCCACGGGGCGAGGCTCCAACGCCATGTACTTTCCCCTCGTCGGATAACCATGGGAAGGGGCCGACGCACACAACAAATCATCATCATCATGTACCACCACCATATCACCACCCCAACGAAAACGACGTGACTGCGAAAAGTCACTGGAAAGTATACTCCCGGCGCCGCGGCGGTGCCTCGCCTGAGATTTGAACTTTTGCACCAAGGAGATGTTCTCCGTTTATTCGTTCACGGCGTATTGTGGATGGATTGCCTCATCACTTACATCACTCACGATGTGACACGCCGTGAACGTCAAACAGCATCTCAGTCGAGTCCGCCGCGGCCCCGGGAGGCCGCCCGACTCGCCCCGCCGAAGTTTTGCTGTTTGCTTCGAGACTTTGATGGTTTCCAGGCGGTTTCTTATCTCCGCGCAAGCGCTTGAGAAGTTTCACGTGAGTCATGAGCCATTGAGTTTGACCAAAACTCACACGTGAAACTGACCGGAATTCCTCAGTGTCAAGCGCTTGCCCGGAGATGCGAACCACCAACAGCAAAACAACGGCGAGACGAGCCCGGCCGCATACTACTAGAACCACCATTAATACGTAGACCATAATCGATCACAAACAACCGTTTAAACGCATCTCGACTCCAATCACCCGCGCGCGCCACCCGCGAGCCCGCCCTTGCGCCGCTTCTTCCCCCGCGCTCCACCCGGCGCGGCTCCCATGGCGCCAATCTCCGATTTTCCCGCCTTGAGCATCTTCACCGCGGCCACTTTCCCGCCGGATCCCATCACCGCGTCCCCGCCCGCGCCCGCGCCCGCGCCCCCGCCGCCCTTCTCGCGCATGTCCCGCGCGAGCTTCGCGCCCCCGTCGCCCCTGCTCGGGTACCTGACACTCGCCGTGCCGAGCCGCCCCGCCGCCTTGATCCCGAGCGGCGTCGCCAACATGGCGTCCAGCGCGGCCCGCAACCGCGACTCCTCAGCCTCGCCGCGTTCGTACGCGCCCAGCCGCGCGTGCGACGTCTGGTCGTCCGGGTCGAAGCCTTTCGCGACGAGGTCGTCCATCATGTCGTCGTCGTCGGAGCCTGACTCGGAGCCGGACGATTCGGATTCCGAATCCGACGCCGGAGAAGAATCTCCGGCTTTTTTCTTAGCCGCGGCTTTGGCGAAAGCCTTCGCCGCCTTCGCCTTTCGCTTCTCCTTCATCGTCTTCTTCGCGTTCTCGATGACGCGCACGGTGGTGGCGTCGCCCTCTTCGTCGGAGTCGAGCTCGATCCCGAGCGCCTCGGCGTTGCTTTTCCGCCACTCTGCATCCGCGCGGTCCTTGTTCTTGGTGTGCACGAGCTTTTCGAGCTTGCGAGCGATCGCCATTCGACGCTTAGCCTCCGCCACCGCGCTCTCCACCGTGGGAAACGACGGGAGCGGTGCGGTGCGGTTAAGGTTCCTGAGTAGCGTGCGGTACCGCTGGCGCTCGGTGGGTGTGACCAGCATGACGGAGGCACCCTCCGCGTGGGCTCGGCCGGTGCGCCCCGATCTGTGCACGTAGGTATCCGCCGACATGGGCACCTGGTAGTGAACCACGAGGTCCACACCCTTGATGTCGATGCCTCGCGCGGCGACGTCGGTGGCGACGAGGATGGACGTCTTACCTCCGCCGCCGCCGCCCTTCTTGAACCTGTCGAGGTACTTCAAGCGGGCGCGTTGTTGCATGTTGCCGTGGAGGCCCTCGACGGGAAGCCGGAGCGTCTTGAGGATGGCGAGGAGCCGGCGCAGCGCGGAGATGGCGTTGACGAAGACGATGACCAGGCCGGGTTCCTGCGAGAGGATGTGGTACAGAAGCGCGTCGCGCTCGTCCTGTGTCGGTGAAGAAGGGATTGGACGTGTGAGTGGTGAACGATTCGATCGGGTTCTTTCCGTAGTCGTCGAGTCGAGCGGAAAAAGAAATTTTGTTTTCGGTGACCGTCGCCGCGCCCGAGGCGGCTCATATGAGGCTCGTAGCGTTTGAGTAATGGCAGATTTCTAACACGAGAGTTTCAGTTTCGAAGACCGGTTTTAATCACCGCCGTCTCGTCGCGGCGTCGGTCACCGGGTCGGGATGGGAAAACAAACAAGGGACGCGTGAAATAGTCACTCACCTCGGTGCACTCCAACGAACTCTCGGACACCCCTTTGGCCACGGTTTGACTCTGATCGGTCAGATCCACGAGTTTAACCCTGCCGTAGAACGGCACAGCCTCCATGAGCGACGCGAGCGTGCCCGCGTTCGCCCCGCTCGCCGCCTTCTTCTTATCGTCCGGCCCCGCGAACGCGTTCGCGTGTCGTTTCTTGAGCTTACGCCTGACGGTGTCCGGGACGGTGAGCGTGGCGGAGAATACGAAAGTTTGCCGATCCAAAATCTGCGACGGTCGGAGATTAAACCCCGTCAATCCGCCATCCTCCTCCTCCTGTACGATGTCCGTGTCCACGATCGCCGCGTTGCCGCCCTTCTGCCCTTTACCTCCCTTCTTTCCCCTGGGTGCCGGGTCTTTCCCCGAGTCGGCCTTCCCGCGGCTTTTGAAAACTTTGAGAGTCTCGGGAGTCGCCTTCGCCGCGCCGGGCGGGCGCTTGATCCGGGGCGGGATTGGAAGCGTGTCGATGATGTCGTGAAGCTCCCTGAAGTGCCCGCGCTCGACCATACGATCAGCCTCGTCGAGTACCAGGAAGTTGAGCCGCCCGAGGTCCACGAAGTGTTCGTGGCCTTGCTGGTGCATGAGCTCCCACAGCCGCCCCGGGGTGGCGACGACGATCTCGGGCCGGCGCCGCAACAGGCGCTCCTGCTTCTGGAGGCTCATCCCGCCCACGACCGGCACGACGTCGACGTCGGTGTGCTTCGCGACCGCCTTGAGCATGTCGCACACCTGCATGGCGAGCTCGCGGGTGGGCGCGAGGATCAACGCTCGCAGCGCGCGGCGTTTGCGGTCGAGTTTCATACCCGCGTGAGCGCCGGCTTTTCCGCTCTCGTCGAGGATCAGCGCGAATGGGTCGTCCTCGTTCGCCTTCTCCTCGGCACCCTCGGCACCCTCGTTCGCATCACCGTCACCCCCACCGCCCTCGCCCTTCTCGATAGACTCAGATTCCGAATCGGACGCCGACTCGTCCGCCTCTTCGTCCCTCTGCGTGAGGATCCTGTGGAGGATCGGCAGCCCGAACGCCAACGTTTTCCCGCTCCCGGTCTCCGCCGCGCCGATGACGTCGCACCGGCCTTTGATGGCGGGATTCAGGCAATCGTTCTGGATCGGCGTCGGGTCGGTGAACTTCATGTCCTGCAACGCGCGGAGCAGCGCGGGGTGGAGGTCGAACTGGAGCCAGTTGGAGACGTCGGCGCCCGCGTCGAGGTCCACTCCGTCCACCACCGCGCCCATGCCGGCAGTCGGGTAATTGTTGTAGTCCATCTGCCACCCGGCATCCTTGGCGTCGCCCTTGGCCTCGGCGGTGAGCGCTCGAGTGTCTTTGCCGGCGTCCTTCGATGCGGCGTCTTGAGCTCGGTCTTGGGCGTCGTCATCGTCGGATGCGTCGTCGTCGTCGGAGAGGTATCGCTCCTCCGCGTCCTCGTCGGCGTTTCGTGATGATGATGATTTGTCCGTCTTGGCGCTGCCTTCCTGGGCGTTTGCCGCCTGGGCGCGAGCCTCCGCCTTGCGCTGTTTGGCAGCCTCCACCTTGGCCTTCCATCGTGCCTTGCGCTTGGCGATGCGCGCGTCTTTCGCGGACATCGGTTTGCCGTCCGATGTGTCGTCACCCGCGGCGGTGGCGTCGTCGTCGTCGTCGTCGGCGTTCGCCTCGCTGTGAACGTCCTGTCGTTGGCCGCCGCTTTTTCCGGGAGCCGCCGCCCCCCCGACGGCCATCGCGTTCACCTCGTCCATGTCCACCTCCTCCAGCTCCATGAAGCCATCTTCGGTGGCTCCAAAAATGAGCCTGTTCGGGTCGTACTTGATCGGCGTGGACTTGGTCATCTTGTCCCAGTCCACCGCCTGGAGCTCCTCGAACGATGCGCTGCGACGCCGGAGAGATGCCGCCGCCGACTGCTTCTTCTCGGCGCCTGCCTTTTTACCGGCGACGTCCGCCTTGGTCTTCTTGGTGACGGCCTTCTTGGCACCCTTGATGGGTTCCGCGTCATCCTCGGGGGTGGACGGGGAGGTATCCTTGGCGTTGGACGCGACGCCGCCACCGCCGGTGACGCCCAGCATGCCGTTCACCTCGTCCATGTCCACCTCCTCCAGCTCCATGAACCCATCTTCGGTGGCGCCGAAGATGAGCCTGTTGGGGTCGTACTTGACCTTCTTGGACTTGGTCACCGTGTTCCAATCCACCGCCTGGAGCTCCTCGAAGGACGCGGAGCGCCGCTTCGCCGGCTTGCCGCCCTTCGGCATCTCGCACCAGGCGCGGTCTCACTTGTGTCGGCGGGGTGAAGATCGATCAGCGGTTATTTTTCTCACTGGCGAGCGAGCTCGAGTTCGACTGTTCGCAGAATTGGGCGCGCGGTGGGGCGCACGGAGAGGAGGATCTCGCGATGGCGGATCTCGCCGCCAAGATCGCCGCCAAGGCGCGGGCGGCGGCGGCGAAGATGAGCGAGCTGCAGGGCGTCGGATCACATCACCCGGTCACGCAGGCGGTGGACTGGAACAGGCCGCTCAACCGCGAGGCACCCGAGGCGTCGGATCTCATCGTGCCCATGATGCTCCCGGACACAGCTGTGTCCAACGACGGCGCCCCGTCCACGTCGAAACACAGCGGGGTGAACGGCGCGCTGGTTCCAGTGAGCGGTAAGGATGCGCACGCCGCGGCGCATCCCCAGGTCACCCTCGCGGAGTATCGCGAGCAGGTTCTCGTCGCCGAGGCGAAGAAACGAAAACGACGGGAAGGATCCAAGTGGGCGCCCACGCGTCTCGAGGACGACGAGGAAGCCAAGAGAGGCCGCCTGTTGGCGTACAAAACACGCATCGACGCCCTCAGCACCATGATGGAGAGCCCGGTGCCCATCGGCAGACGGCTGCCACCGCCCGGGGCGCGATCCCCGAGTCCGCCCCCAGAGTACGACAAATCCACCGGCCAACGCGTCAACACCCGCGAACAACGCGTCTACGACGCCTGGGACACCGAACGACGCGAGGCGGTGGGCAAGGCGCTAGAGATGGACCCGCTGTATAAACCCCCGATTGGACACAGGCCGCTGGTGCACGAGCTCCGCCTGTACATTCCCCACAAAGAACACCCCGGGTATAACTTCATGGGATTGATCATAGGCCCGAGGGGCAACACGCAGAAGCGGCTGGAACGCGAGACTGGCGCGCACATTCGCGTTCGGGGGAAGGAGATGCAGAAGGAAGGACGGTCGCTTCCGCCGCAGTTCCCCGGGCAGGACGACGGCAGGGACGACGAGCTCCACGTGCACATCTCCGCCGACTCGATCGAAAAGGTTGACAGAGCCGCGCGAATGATCCACCCGCTGCTCACGCCCCTGGACCCCGACCAAAACCCGCACAAACAGAAGCAGCTGCGCGAGCTCGCGGAGCTCAACGGTACGGTATGCGACGTGGGCAAACTGGAGCGGCAGCGGCTGTTGCAGGAAGAGGACGCCAAGCACGATTACAAACTCTCGAAGGATTTACAGTCCAAGGTTGACTCGATGTACGCGAAAGACGTCGCCACAAAGCTCGCGGCGGATGGGAAAGGCATAGGCGACTCGGCACCGAACGACGGCATGGACGACGAGTACGAAAACTTCCTATCGGAACTCACGGGGAACCTGATTGGGGAAGGTGCGGTGCCCGGCCACGGATCCAAGCGCGCCGTCGCGGCGCCGCCCCCGAAGCTTCAAACCCCCGACGCCGCCGCGCTCGCGGCGGCGGCGAGAAACCCATGGGCGATGCCAGCTTCTCGCGTCGCATCGGCGGCGGCGGCGGGCGTGAACGCGAGCACGGCAGGTATGTACCCGTCGGGGCCCGGGTGGGCGCCCGGCGCGGCTCCCGAGCACCTCCGCCGGGGCGTGGGGCATCACGCGCACGTCATGCCGCCGCCCGCGGGTCCCGCGCCCGGGACGGCGTCCGGGATCGTTCCATCCGTCGAGGTCCACGCGACGGTGCATATACCGTCCACGCTGGCGATCGACGCGAGGCTCGCGTTGAGGGGTCTGTACGGCGCGGGTATCGCTGCGGCGGCGGCGGTGGCTAACTCGTTCGCGGCGCGGCGGGCGCGGGAGCTCGGCGGAAATGCAAATGCAAATGCAAATGCGAATGCGATTGCCGAGAGGAAGGAGGCTGTCGCTCCTGCTGTGGAGGCGACGCGGGTGACGGGGGTTGGGGTGCGTGAGGAGGTCCCGGAGGAGGCTGTGGACGACGAGTACGCGCGCATGATGGCGGAGCTGGGGGGTTAAGGCGTTTCGTGTGAGCTTCGTATAGCTTTTTTAGTCAGAGGAACGTGTTCGTCCAATCACAGCGAGCCAAATCGCGATCTCCGGAGCGAGATCTCAGCTGCTCAGGGTGTAGGGATCGTAACAACACCTTATAGGGAACACTCGATCGGCGCGTCCGCGTGACTACCGACGCGTTTCATCGACACCATGGCCGCCGTGGCGTTCACCCCCGTATCCATTCAGGCGTCCGCCGCCAGGGCGCGCGCGCCCGTCCGTGGCGCTCGCGCCGCGCGCGCGGTCCAGGGCCTCGGCTCGTCCGCCGCTCTCGCGCCCCGCCCCATCGCGATGCGCGCGTCGTCCTTCGGCGTCGGCGCATCCGCCCGGTCCGCCCGTGGCGTCGCGAACTTCACCGTCCGCGCGATGGCGGACGAGGAGAAGGAGGACAAGGGCGCCGGCGTCAAGCAGCTCCTCGGGATCCGCGGAGGCGAGCGCACCGACAACATCTGGAAGATCCGGCTTCAACTCACCAAACCGGTGACCTGGGTGCCGCTCATCTGGGGCGTCATGTGCGGCGCCGCCGCGTCCGGACACTACACCTGGACCCCCGAGAACGTCGGCAAGGCACTGCTCTGCATGACCATGTCCGGTCCCCTCCTCACCGGTGCGAACCCGCACAGCCCGATCCCCTCTTACCCAAAACTTATCCGGACGATCGATCGCCCCCAAACGGCGCCGTCGATCACCCACTGAGAACTGAATGCCAACAATCTGACCACCCCATCCGACCCCACCCGCAGGTTACACCCAGACCATCAACGACTGGGAGGACCGCGAGATCGACGCCATCAACGAACCGGACCGCCCGATTCCCTCCGGCGCCATCTCCGAGTTTGACGTCCAGGTGCAAATCTACGTCCTCCTCTTCGGCGGGTGGGCGTGCGCGTGGACGCTGGACCAGTGGTGCGAACACGATTTTCCCATCGTCACAGCTCTGACCTTGTTCGGGTCGTGGATCTCGTACATCTACTCCGCGCCGCCCCTGAAGCTGAAGCAGGAAGGGTGGAGGGGTAACTACGCCCTCGGCGCGTCGTACATCGCGCTGCCGTGGTGGGCGGGCCAGGCGGTCTTCGGCGAGCTGTCCCTCGACGTGATGGTGATGACTGTGCTGTACTCCATCGCGGGTTTAGGCATCGCCATCGTCAACGACTTCAAGTCCATCGAGGGTGACAGGCAGATGGGTTTGATGTCCTTACCCGTGGCGTTCGGCGTGGAGAAGGCGAAGTGGATCTGCGTGGGATCCATCGACGCCACGCAGCTCGCGGTGGCGGGATACCTGCGGACCATCGGCGAGGTTGGCTACTCCAACGCGCTGCTCGCGCTCATCTTTCCACAGATTTTCTTCCAGTTCAAGTTTTTCCTTCCGGATCCCATCAAGAACGACGTCAAGTACCAGGCTAGCGCGCAGCCTTTCCTGGTGTTCGGCCTGCTCACCACCGGCCTGGCGTGGGGTCACCACATCAACGCCATCGGCGCGTAAGGAGTAGAGAGAGGGCGAAGAGAACGGCGGAGGGGGAGAGCGGCGAAAGACAATATCACATGTAATAATCGGCGATAATTAGTAAGTTGCACGGGCTACAGACCCGCCTTTTCGCGATCCTCGCGACGCGCCCGCTTCTCCTCCGCGATCGCGTCGTCCACCAGGTCCATGCGAACCATCAGCTCCTCGTACGCCGCGGATCCGACCCCTTCGATCGCTCGAACGACCGACGCGGCGCGTTCGTAAGCGGCGGCGGCTTCGCTCAAGAGCGCCAAAGATTTAACCCTCGCGCTCTCACGCCTCGAACGTAAACGCTCCTCCTTTGCATCGTCGTAATCGTCCAAGTTTTCATCGCCGTCGCCGCCGTCGCCGCCTTGGTCGTCGTCGGGGACCACGCGGTCGCTCGCGGCGAAACACGCACCCCCCAACGCCCGCAAACACTCCGCCACGCCCGCCGAGTCCTCGGGGAAAACCGAAAAGTCGTCGACGTCTTTGACGATGCGTCTATTCGCGTCGAGCGCGGAGAGAATGTCCCCGGACTTCATGACGATCGCCGCGAGGTCCACGCGCGCGCGTATCGACTCCACCGAGTGCCCACCCGGCGCACCGTCTCTCAACGCGCGGGTAT
>Ga0302116_1000400_pt1 | contig 25791 bp, 17 predicted proteins | sample AG5_SCM_MG_FD_203124 | JGI IMG/M metagenome (GOLD analysis project Ga0302116, IMG submission 203124) | Marine microbial communities from Western Arctic Ocean, Canada - AG5_SCM | ecosystem: Environmental > Aquatic > Marine > Oceanic | place: Canada: Western Arctic Ocean | collected 2017-10-01 | reverse complement strand
CTACATCTACTGGGCCGCGAGCGTGGTTCTCTTCCTCACCTTCGGCGGTCTCATCGCGCCCCTCGCCGAGGTCAAGATGGGCCTCGGCGGAACCTCCTACCTCGACTTCATCGAGTCCGTCCACCTTCCGCGGCAGCTCGCGCTTGTCGATCCCATCGTGGCTTCGTTCACGGGCGGCGCCGTCGGCGCCATCTCCGCGTTCTTCGTGATTGAGATCAACAACTTCAAGGAACAGGAGCGCAAGGTGTGCATGTACTGCAAGGGGACGGGTTACCTGGCGTGCGCGCAGTGCAGCACGAGCCCTAAGCCCGGGCGACTGATCGACCCGGTGTCGGGCGCTAAGTGCTACTGCTCGTGCTGCAGCGGGACGGCGAAGGTGATGTGCACCAGCTGCCTGTGCACGGGCGTGGCGATGGTGACGGAGCACGACCCGAGGATCGATCCTTTCGGGGAGTGAGACGGGCGTTGAGTGAGAGGGTGGGGGGAGGAGGAGGATTTGACGTCACGGGCGACGAGCGTGCTTAATGAACACACACGAACACAAGCGCCGACACTCGCGAGACCGACTAAAGAGCCCGTATTCATTCACCTCGCATCCTCCGTCTCGCTCAGTCGAACGAGCGCCGTGTCATGAGCGCGACGTCTCGGGCGAACCCCGGCGCCAACGCGTCGCTCAGGGTCGCCGATCGTCTCAAGACCGCTTCCTCGCGGTGCGGACCGATGGTACGACCGGGAAAGATCCGCACCGCCGCCCGCTCTCCCGTCTCCCCGCGCGCCCCGCGCCCTGACCCGCGATGACGTCCCGCGCGATCCGATCCCGAGCCGCGATCTTGCCCACACTCCTGACGCGTTCCATTCCCCGAACCGCGACGCAGATGGCGGCGTACGGCGCGTGCATACAGCTGAACATGCCGGACGTGGGAAAAGGCGCGTGTGAGCGCGAGATGGAGGCGCTCAAGGCGTGCGTCTTCGCCAAGAAGTAGACCTTATTTTTTACACGAAGCTAGCTAGCGAGTCCCAGAGGGACCGACTACGTCTATTGACTACGTTCTACCCCAACCGCGGCGGACCCAGCGCGTTCCTTCCTCGCGCGTTTCCTCTCGCGTCGACATCTCGCCTCCGCGCGCGCCTCGTCCTCCCGTGAGCGCCGCGCGTCCACCTCGGCTCGAGCCGCGTCGTTGACCCCATCGTCGAATGAGTTGACGTTAATCGCGGCGCCGCGGTCGAAGCGGGCGTCGCACGCGGGGCAACGCGGTCCCTCCCTCCCGCGGCGTCCGTCCCCTTCACCACTCGTCCTCTTCACACCGCCGGCGTCGGCGTGGTCCCCCGTGAGCGCCTCTGCGTCGCGTCTCGCGCGGTCGCTGACGACGTGGCCGCACGGCCTGATGGCGACAAATTCGCCGCCCCTCGGGTCCCCGCATCGCGTGCCCCACACCGGGCACTCGAACTCTGGCGTCGTGTTCGATGCCTCCGTATCCACCGCATCGCCCGCCACGCGTTTGAGGTACACCGGGAAGAAGTCCCGCAGCGAACGCACGTGCGACGCGCCGCCCCCCGCGACCGATGCGTTGAGCCTGTTGGCGTAGGCGTAGGTCGAACGCTCGGAGACGAAGGTTCCCGCCGCCGCCAACGCGTGCTCGATGAGCGCCTCGCGGTTGTACAGCCTGCCCAGCCCGCAGCACACGATGGGCTCGCGCAAGGGCTCGCCGGACAGCGCGCAGTGCGACCACCTCGCGCGTCTCTGCGCCGCGGGATCCGCCCGTCGTCGCCCTGTGTGCACCTTGTTCGCGGAGAGCTGTCCGCCCCTCGAGGACGTCGACGCGCCCCCGTCGGAGTTGGCCACCTCCCACGACTGACCCCGGAGGATGTCGGAGCGCGAGATGATGGTACCGCCGTCGAGGCCCATCGGAGCGGAGAAACGCGGCGCGGTGTGACGTGCGTCCACGAGTGCGACTGAGAGCCGTCCGAGAAACTTATTATTCGCGGGAAATAACAGTGTCAGATCCTCGTTGTTCACTCGAGGGAGCGCACGCGATGGCTCCAAACGGCCGCCCCGGCGGCCTGATGTGCATGTCGCGAGGGACCTTCAACGGAACCGAGCGCACCACCAGCCCATGGGCTTTCTCGACCCCGTGCTGCGCCGCCTTCGAACGGAAGTGCCTCTCGCTGACGCACGCGCTCGTGGGCACGTTCCTTTGCGTCGTCTCCGGGGTGCTGCCGCACTACTGGAACCAGTACCTCGGTCACCTGGGCCCCGCGGCCGTGATGTTCGTGCTTTCCGAGCTGGAGCGGTACCCCGGCCCGGCGACGGTGGTGGCGCAGGGCTGGACCGCGATCATCGGCGGCGCATCCTACCTGACGTACGATCTACTCATACACGGCTGCGGCCTGAACATCTTTTGCCACGGACACAGGGAACAGCACCACATCGCGATCAACACCCTGTTCATCCTCGTGGGCGTCGACATGGTGCTCCAGCGCAGCAGGTTCAGCGCATCCCTCGTCGGCATCGGATTCGGACTCTTCGTCTGGCTCCATCCCCAGCCCAACGACATGGGCATCCTAGTGCACAAGTTCGCGGGCGTCATGCTCGCGCTCTACGCCGTAGCCAGGATGTGCAGCCGCTTCGACCTCTGCCACAAGGCGCTGTACTACGCCGCCTACCTCTTCTTCTACGGTCAGAACGGGTTCATGGACATGTACGGCGGCACGCCGTCAGTGGGCACCTTAGGCGTGGACGGGTACGACGCTGGGACGCCGCCGGTGATTGACGGTAACTATCTTACGTTTTTATTTGTTCTCTGACTGTTTGCCCGTATGATGATGTGAACTTTCTTTGTGTTTTTCAGCCACGGCGTACGTGCTCTTCGTTCTTTCTCTCGCGACGGCGATGCAGACGGCGACGGAGACGCTGGACGGGAGGTGCTTCGGTGGACAGGCGGGGATGACAATGTCCACCACGGGAGGAGGAGGAGGAGGGGTTGGCGGTGGGTCACCGGGCAAGGCGAGGCTCGGTCAGTTCGACGAGTTCGAGACGGTCCGGCTGACGGATGCGTGCTTCGACGACTTGGAGGCGCGGGACCGAAATCGGCGGGGAGACTGAGACTGAGACTGAGACTGCGTGGGGATGAGTGTTTGGATCTGGGACGACGCGGGTCGAGAAGTGCTTGTTTCTATCGGATCTATTCCCCTTCGTCTACTAAACTAATCGATCAGCTGCCCCTGTACGTGCTGTACCCGTAGGGGTTGAGGAGCAGTGGGACGTGGTAGTGCTCCTTGACCTGATCCGCCTTGACCTCGAAGTGGATGGACACCTTTGGGTAGAACCCGGAGACCCCGTACGCGGCGGCGGTGCGCCGGAAGTACTCCTCGCACTCGAAGGTTATGACGTACACGCCGGGCTGTAGGTCGTGCGTGACTGGGAGGAGATCGGCGATGCGCCCGTCCGCGTCGGTCACGCCGCTGACCGTCCACGAGGACCCGTCCGCCACGCTGACGGTGGCGAGAGTCACGGGGACATCCTTCGCGGGTCGACCGCGGGTCGTGTCCAGCACGTGCGTGGTGATGGGAGATCGCCCCATGTGCCCGGGTGACTAGCCCCGCGGCGTCGACGGTGTGCGCTTTTTCTTCGTCGACCTTTGGAGTGCCGCAGGGTCGCCCCGGGAGGGAGCGCGCCGCTGACACGTAATTTTCGGACTCATTAACAATTCCTGACTGACTGTCTATGCGTTCAACGCCTATTTCCTATTTCCTATTTCCTATCAATCTCTCTATTTCCTATTTCCTATTTCCAATTCAACGAGAACGTCGCAGCCGCAGCCAACCCGGCGAAGACGAGGCTCGAACCGCCGCCGGCTCCGGACATCGTAGTCGCGTTCAGCACGGGAGGAGATCCGGGGCATCCGAACCCGACGACGTCTTCGTTGTAGATCTCCGCGGCGATGTCGTGCAGCGTTCGGTCGTATTGTCGAAGGTCCTCCCTCCCTTGGACGCAGTTGTTCACCCCGTCGTTGCAGTTGCTCATCGCGCCGTAAGCGCAACAGTCCTTTCTGATTGCGAAGTTGGAGTTCAGGAAGGTCTGCGAGCCCTCTGCCCAGTATTCCATCCAATTGGACCCCGCGTACGTGTTGGCCCACCTGCCCGCAGCGATGGCGGCGTTGTACGACGCCTGGATTCGCGCCTGGAGCGTGGAGCCCGTCACGAAGTACGAGTAAGCTTCGATGGCGTGAGCGAACTCGTGCGTCAGAATGTCCTCACCGAGGTACGGGTCCCGAGGGTCGCATATGAGATTCTCCTCTCCCACAGTCGTCACGGGGGCACCGGGGATGGCGCCGAGACCCCTATATTTGTCAAATCCGGAGGGGTCCAAGTGCGCGTGCTCTGGGACGTCGGTGGTGATCTCTTGATAGCGGCGAAAGGCGTCGAAGCCGGCCATGACGGCGACACGAGTCTTCCGCGACGTCATCGCGTACATCAACTCTTCCGATAAATCAGAGGTCATCGCGCTCACACGAACCGCCGCGAGCTGAACAGCCCGGTCCGAGACCTTCGCGGAGCTCAGAACCGGGATGCCCCGAACGTCTACGAACTTTTTGTAGAATGTGAGGTCCAATTGGAACGAGGCGTTGACATCGGTGGCGGGGCGAACGACGAAGTCGTCGAGCTCGAGCACTGACCTACGCCGCGATACGTTCACGTCGACCTTTCTGTGCCGCCGCGGATCCGCGCGCACGTCGTGTTCCCTCCGCGGAGTCAACGGGTGACCCGGCAGTGGTTCCGACGGAGGTTCGACGGAGGCCACCGCGCGATGGGGGACGAACGAAGTGGACGCGCGGGCATCGTGTGAGCTCAACGCCGAGACTTCGAGGGGCACGGCGACGACAGATACCGATACGAGCGCGATCAGGAGAGACGCTCGGATCGAAGCGCGCATCGTGGTCGGAACCCGCGCGCTGTCGAGTGGCGCCAACTAACAGAGGCGGGCGTTCTCGTGCCGAGTCAGCGCGTCGCTGACACATCCTTCCTGAAGGGTTTAGGGTAAGAGTTTAGGTTCCAGGGTTTATGTCAGTCTAATTGCCCATACGATAGTAAAATAAACTTACCAACGCCGGGTATTCGCGACCGCCGCCATCGGACTCATTAACGATTCCTGACTGTCTGTACATGCGTTGAACGCCTATTTCCTATTTCCTATTCCATATTTGAGATACGACTGTTTGCAAGGACGCCCATCGGTCGATTTTTTTGCTCGTGCCGAACTTTGATCTTCAGAGACGCCCGTTCAAAAGTGAGGATTTGCAAATTTGTTCTCGGATCGTGGGCGGGACAATTTTCGGCCGCTTCGCGACACGTCATTGTTTGATTTTTCCAGGCTGGCTCAAAACCCACGTGTGAAATCCAAAGAAACCGTTATTCCAGGGACGTTGACGCCGGTTCCCGGGGTCACACCCGAGCGCGCGTCGGTCGATCCGATTCGCGACTCTCGTATCAAACTCGCCTCACAGCGCGTTCGTTACGAACACCAGAGATGGTCGCCCATCTCAAAGACATCCGTCGCTGCGACGAGCACGACGACGTCGACTTCCGGGACGAGAATGAGCTCAAGCGATTCATCCGTCCTGGGAAGTGGCTGGCGTTGAACGCCGGCAGCGTGCGCCTGTTGCGCGTCAACGTACGTCGATATCCCCGTATCCGATCCCGATCCGACAGTATCCACTCGTGATGCATCCATCGCGTCGACTTTTCCGATCCATCGCTCGCCGCGTGCGCCGTGGGCGCCGCGATGCGGCCGGCGGTTGCGGCGGCGGGAAAACCACAGATTGACGCTAACGTTTCTCGATTTCCCCGTCACCTCGCAGGTCGTCTCCACCTCTATGGCGATCTTCTTGCTCTGGGGCTTCGTCCTCTGGGGCCTCGTGCACCCTCGTTACATGAGCAACCAGGTCAACGAGTGGAAGAGCTGGATCTCCTACAACTTCACCTGGTTCTACATCGGCGCCTTCGTGAGTCAACCCCCTCTCCCGTTTCAAACCAAATTCCCGACTTATAACGTTATGCCCGAACCCGGAAATCGCGACGGGGGTACGAACGAGCCTTGGCGAGTGCGATGCGTCGCGTCAGCGCGTCGATACGCGCCCCGCTCGGCATTTCCGGCTCGCTCGTATCGTTCGCCCGGATCACCCGCGTCGCATCGTGTCCCGGGGTCGACGGACACGTCAGCACCGGTTCAAACGATCACCAAGACCCCTTCCGTTATTTTTCTCCTTCCTGCTCGTTGCCCCCCCTATCGACGCCCCGACTGAACACCTCTTCCCCGCACCTCTTCGCGCCATCTTTCCAGAATGCGTGGGCCATCTTCCTCTTCTACGTCGCCTTCTCCAAGTACGGCAAAATCAAGCTCGGCAGGGCTGACGAGAAGCCCGAGTTCAACAACATCTCGTGGTTCGCCATGCTCTTCTCGTGCGGCATCGCCGTCGGCGTGTACACCCTCGGCGTCGCCGAGCCCATGGCGTACTACCGCGGGGGGTACAAGCTCAACGGCCGTGGCGATGTCCCGAACGACGACGAGCGCGCGCAGCAGGCTCTCCTCCAGACCTTCTACCACTGGGGTCTCCACGCGTGGGCTCCCTACATCACCGTCGCCCTCGGCCTCGGCATTGTGTGCTACAGGTGGAACATGCCCCTCACCATGAGGTCCGCGTTCTACCCGCTCCTCGGCAACCTCATCTACTCCCCCGTCGGTGACATCATCGATGCCGTGTCCATCGCGTGCACCACCTTTGGCGTGTGCACCTCCCTCGGCCTCGGCGTCGACCAGATTGTCGCCTACTACGGAGCCCTCCAGGACAAGACGTACACCGCCCTCGAACGGCTCGACGCGCAGACGGCGACGATCATCGTGATGACCCTCGTGGCGAACATCTCCGTCGTGCTCGGTCTTCACCGGGGTATTCAGGTGCTCTCCACCATCACCTTCTCCCTCGGCCTCTTCGTCCTGGTGGCGTCCATGTTCTTGGACAACACCTGGTTCCTGCTCAACTCCGTCGTGCAGTCCACCGGTCACTACTTCCAGTGGGTGATTCAGCTCGGCTTCCGCACCGATACCTGGGAGCAGCTCGGTATCGAGTTTGGCACCAGCAACCTCTTCTGGGGCTCCAACAAGTCTTCCAAGCCCGACGGCACTTGGGTGGGTCCCATCAGGGACATCATGGCCAACGCCGCCGCGCTGAGGACTGACGCTAATTCCACTATCCATCCTTACGACTACGTCGAAACTTACGGTGAAGGTTACGGTAAGAATATGATGGACTGGTGGACCATCTTCTACTGGGGCTGGTGGGTCTCCTGGGCCCCCTTCGTCGGCATGTTCATCGCGCGCATCTCCCGCGGTCGCACCATCCGCCAGGTTGTGGTTGGAGCGTTCGTCGCCCCCACTCTCTTCTCCTTCCTCTGGCTCGGCGTCTGGGGTTCCCTCGGCATCAAGATGCAGCGCGTCGCGGAGCTCGTCCTCGGAGACGGCACCCCCGGCGACGGCTCCAACAGTTGCGCATGCGTCGGAAAGGATTGTACCGGCGCTGGCGCATGGGGCTACACCAACGGCGTGCCCACCTCCGCCGCCGCGATTGCCCTCGCCAACGACGGCTACTATGCTTTGGCCTGCCGCAGTTACCCCATGCTCGACTTGATGGCGCCCTACAAGGAGGTCAAGGAGTTCCTCTGGGGTCTCCTCCTCATCGGCATCACCCTCTACTTCATCACCTCCTCCGACTCTGGCTCCTACGTCGATGACGTCATCTCCGCCAACGGCCTCGCCAACCCCCCCATCGGCCAGAAGGTTTTCTGGTGCTGGACCGAGGGCGCCGTCGCCATCGCGCTCCTTCGCGCGGGCTACAACGCTGGCCAGAACGCCCTCGGCGCCGTCCAGGCTGTCTCCATCGTCGCGGGTCTGCCTTTCACGGTGGCTATCTGCTTCATGTGCACCTCCATCTGGCGCGCTCTCAAGATTGACAGCGGCGACGTGGATATCTGCCACGCGAACCTGTTCTCCACCGGCACCCTCGACATCTTCGACGGGTACAAGACTGGTCCCGCCGACACCGCCTCCACCGCTCGCTACACCGTCGCCGAGCGCCTCACCAACTACGCGCAGTCCATCTTCGCGCCCTTCGTCGGCGTGTTCAAGGTTTGCGAGAGCGTCTTTGGCGAGGGTGCCGTCCTGGCCAAGCTCCACGCCGGCATCAACTTTTCGTTCTTCATCCTCTGGCTCGTCTTCCTGGTCGTGTCTGGCGCCGATTCCGACTACGCGTGGATCGGCTGGACGTTCTACATGTTCATGGCGTTCCAGCTCACCTTCCTACGCGGCGCTGTCAGGACCCAGCACAACATCTACGGCAACATGTTTGAAGATTTCTTCGGCGCCATCGTGATGTACCCCAACGTCGTGTCCCAGCTCCACTTCCAGTCCAAGGAGCCCGTCGTCAACAACGACGTCTTCAAGAAGCCCGTCACCGCCGCGTAATACCGAGGCGACGGGACTCTATAAGATGACAAAATATCATCCCAAGCGTCGCGCGTCCAACACGCAGACGACGCTTTCACCCTTGCAAATAATAAGCGGATGCAGCGCAGCGCCCACACACTCGAAGCTTCGGGGGAGCGACACGCTCGAGCCCCCGCCGCACCCGGGCAAATCATAATACGCGACTGTACGTTGCAGTGTTGCTCTAATATGCTCCCACCCTTAACATTATCAATAATAATTTAACGACGCTTTATGCCAACACTCAACCCGCTATCGTGATGCTAACACTCAACCCGCTATCGTGACACCCCCGGCGTCCTGGCTAGCTAGATGGAGGATGCCTATTCGGCAGCGCCGACGTCGCGAAGTTGGTACACATCTCCGCGGCGCTGTTTCTCCAGCGGCATGTTCCTCCGTCTGATCCGGACCTGTTCCATGTCCAGCTCGCACGTCACGCGCCCGGGTTTCTCATCCGTCGTGCAGATGATCTCCGCCCACGGCCCCACCGCGGTGCTGTGCCCCCACGCCTGGTACGCCGCGCCCGGTACCCTCGCCGGCGAACACGTCAGCACGAACATTTGGTTATCAACCGCCCTCGCGCGCTGCAGCAGCTCCCAGTGTGGCGGCCCGGTGACCGTGTTGAACGCCCCGGGGTACACCATGATCGCCGCGCCCCTGTTCGCGCACGCCATCGCCAGTTCCGGGAACCTGATATCGAAACAGATCCCGACGCCCACTCGGCCGACCGCGGTGTCCACGACGGTGAGCTCCGTCCCTGGGCGCAAAGTGTCGCTCTCCTTGAACGTGATCTCCCCGGGGATGTCTATGTCGAACAGGTGAGTTTTTCGGTGCTTCCCGAGCAACGTCCCGTCGGAGTCGAACACGCAGCACGTGTTGTACAGCGCGCCGGTCGTCGCGCACCGCTCCGGGATGCTGCCGCCGACGAGGACGACTTTCAGCTTGGCCGCAACCTCCGAGAGCATCGCCACCGACTCCGCCTCCTCGTCCTCCTCGTCGTCGTCCTCCTCGTCGTCGTTCGTGACCCCTTTCCCGGTCCCGGCGCCGTTCGTGTGGGTCCCGCCGCCGGTCCAACGACCGGGCGCGGGTCCTATGGTCTCGGCGTACACCGCGAACGAGTCGTTGCTGTACGGGCAGTTCCACATCTCGGGGAGGACGACGAGCGCGGCTCCGTCCTTCGCGGCGTCCTCGATGGCGGCGCGCGCGTTCGCGATGTTCAGCCGCTTGTCCTCGCCGACCGGGAGCTGACAGAGCGCGACCTTGACCTTGGACGGGAGCGACGAGCGCTCGTCGAGGCACGGGGGCGCGACGGGCGCGGGGACCCTCGCGCCCGACGACGACGACGACGACGACGACGACGCTCGGGGCGCGAACGACGACGGGACGCGGCGCGCGGTGCGATCCAGGCTTTGCAGCCGCGACGCGAGCCTGCCGCACCTTCGATGGGACACCGCGAGGAGTCCCAGCGACGCGGCGAACGCCGCGGCGGTCATCGACGGGCTCTGCATTGGGCCAGTGTTGGGGTGCGTGTGAGTTCCGAGCAAAACACCGCTGTTCTGCCTGCTTTTGTGGACGGGCAAAGTTTGTGATTGCTTTTCTGTCCTTTTCTGTACAAAAGCGCATAGCCGGGGCAGTAATTAATTAATTGACATCGTTTCCTGAGTGACGGGCAGTCAGATGTGGACGACCCGAACCTTGGATTTTCATTCTGTGGCGAGAATCCGCAAATTGCCGCTGGACCAATCAACGCCCTCGAGTGTGCCCAGTGGAGCCGACTGACTACTCTGATGCGGGGCCCGGGCCTTGGAACGCCCCAACCGAACCGCCCGACGGGCACACTTCGTCACTCGCAAGTAACCATGTTCGCCACCGCCCTCACCTCCAAGCTCGCCGCGCCCACCGCGCTCAAGGCCTCGGTACGCGCCCGATACGAATCACACCCGAGCCCCGCCACCGACCCGCGCGCGTCCCCGGAAACGCCCGATCGGGCGTTGGATTAGAACATCGATGCCAAACCCCCGCAAGGCTCGCGACGGCGAGGGAGCGCGCCGCCCGGAGGACGCGGCGAGGACGCGAGAGACGCGGGAGAACGGCCGGTCACCTCGAAGGATTCGATCTCCTTCCTCGCGTGTCCGTGGTGGGGATCCGTCCGGACCGTCCGGGCGCGCGCGAGCCCTCCATCGACCCGAGCGCGTCGGATATTTATCCGCATCTGATACGCTAAAAGCTCCAAATTCCCTCCTGCAAACACTCGCTGACGCCCGCCCACACTCGTTCCCCCGAATAAACGACAGGCTTTCAAGGCCAAGGCCAACGCCGGTTTCTCCGTCTCCGCGGGCAAGACCATCGACACCGATGCCCGCCGCAAGGCGATGAAGGCGAAGCAGGAGGCTGACCGCAAGAAGGCCGCCGCCGCCGCGCAGAAGGCCAAGGACCTCGCCAAGAAGAACAAGGAGGCCGCCGCCAAGGCCAAGAAGGCCGCCGCCGAGCTCGCGAAGAAGAAGGAGGCTGCCCGCAAGGCCAACCAGGCCAAGTACACCGCCCTCAACAAGACCGTGGGCGGCTCCTCTAAGCTCATCAAGAAGTCCGCTCCTCCCTCCATCAAGGATCCCTTCGCCGGCCGTGAGAAGAAAACCGGCGGCGGCCTCTTCGGCCTCTTCGGCAAGAAGAAGTAAATCAAGAGGGTGAAGAATCAAGAGGGTGAAGAGGCTCGAGGTATTCTATAGGAGTCTCGCGTCGCCGCAGTGCGGTGCCTTAGCTCGCTAGGCGCGTCAAGTCTAATAAACATTTGCGCTAAAAACCAGACTCGGAGCGCCAATCACCGCCTGCGCCCACCCTTGGCGGTCTTGGGCCGTCCCCCGTCGCCGTCTCCGCCGCCCCCCTCGATCCCCTCCACCACGTCCACCGTCTCGTCCATCCCGTCGATGCTACCGCTCACGTCCGCGGCGTCGAACGTCCCCGCGGGCATCGGCCCTTCGCGCGGACTGAGACCCGGGACGTAGCCGCGGGGCGACCTGCCCCCAGTGGACAAATCGGACGCCGCCAGCGAGATGTCCTCCTCGATCTCCGCGGAATCGTCGTCGTCGGACATGGTCACCGCGCCGCTCGTGGGGCGCTTGATGGCGGCGAGCGAGGGGAGCGGCGGCACCGCCGTCGCGCCCCCGCCGAGTGCGAGCGTCGGAAGCCCGCCGCCGAGTCCGCCGCCCGCGCGTTGTTGAAGGAGCGCGTGGAGCAAGGGCGCGTCGGGCGCGGCGTCCCGTAAGCCGAGTTCCCTCGCTAGCGCGTCCCTCGGTTTGTTCGATCCGGCGCCGTCGCCGCTCTCCGCGGCGAACACGCGCGCGGCGTAGTCGCATCCCGACCACTCGAGGTACTCTGCGACGAGCGACGCCATGAGAGCGCCGCGGGGCAGGTCGCCGGCGGACCTCTTCGGCTTCGACGCGCCGTCTTTCTGCTGCACAGCCTCGAACACGTGCGCCCTGAGCTCAGCCTTGACCTTGGCGAGCACGCCCTTGCGCTCCAGCGACGCGGTCAGCGCCTGCGTCGGGGATGTGGGAGGTTGTACTTTTTGTCAGCGAGATTTGAAAAGGGCGGGGGGCGCGCGGGGCGTCTGAGGGGCGCGAACGGAGACGTGGGCGTCGGGACTCGCCTGTTTGAGCTCGCTCAGAGCCTCGGGGCTGACGTCCATGGTAGCCTTTCGATCCTCTCGGGGTCCACGAGGCTGCGTGGCTCGGCTCGAAGTGTGGATGAATTTGAAAATCTGACAAAAGGCCGACGTTCCAGGCGGGGCTGGCTCCATTTTTCATCGCGCCAGCACCATGGAGGACGAGGAGGCGGCGCCCGGGGTGGACCTCTACGCCGTCCTCGGCCTGGAGAAAGCCACGGCGACGGCCGCAGACATCAAGCGCGAGTACCGCAAGCTCGCGCTGCGATGGCACCCCGACAAGAACCAGGGCGACACCGCCGCGCAGGAGAGGTTCAAGGAGATCAGCAAGGCGTACTCGGTGCTCAGCGACGTCAAGAAGCGAGAGTACTACGACAAGACCGGTGACGTGGAGGACATGGACGTCAGCGCCGAGGACTTCGTCGGAATGTTCCAGGTGATGATGAGCGAGATGCTCGGCGGGTTGTCCATCGCGGACATGCTCGAAGGTACGCGCGCACGCACGGCCCACGACCCGCGAGACTCCGTATATATCGTCAAGATCTTTCCCCAACCCCCGCCGACGCGAAGCCCCTCCGCTGCACCCTGACCCGACGATCCCCGTCCCCACCCCGATCGATCGACGCGCGCAGGTATCCACGAGGATGACCTCGAGCACATGCCGCCCTTTCCCTTCCCGAAAGAGCTCTTCCCGCCCGGCACGTTTCCACCAGGCATGAAGTTCAGCACCGACTTTCACATGCCGCCCGCGGTGGAGGAACTCCTGGAGAATGGCGGACCGGACGCGCTCGCCGCGATGATGGGCGGCGGCGACGCGGCGGGCGGTCCTTTCGGCTTCGGCGCGGACGACGACGACGACGACGAGTGGGAGGAGTACGAGCCCGGAGGGGACGCCGGACGATCGGCTCGATCCCGCGGCGCGAGAAGCTCGCGACGGGGACCCGGGCCGGGGTCGGGATCCTCGCGGCGCGGGGGGCGCGGGGGCGGCCGGGGCGGGTTCCCCGGGGGTGCCCCGTTCCCCGGTGCGGGGACGGGGTTCCCCGGGTTTCCCCCCGCATCGTTCTTCGGCGGGGATACGACGCAATCGATGCCCGACGATGAAGAACTCGAACGGATGTTCGCCGCTATGGGCCCCGGCGCGTTTGAGAATATGCTCCGCGAGGACGCCAGGGCGGGAGGTGCCGCCGGGGAGGAAGCTGCGGCGCTGCTGGAGATGCTGGAGAACGACCCGAGTGGCGAGATGCGCCGCGCGATGATGGCGGGCATGGGCGGCGGGGGCGGGGCGGCGGATGATCTGGCGAGCGAGTTTGGCGGGTTCGGGGTCGGCGGCGGCGGCGACCGACGCGGGGGCGCGGGAGGCAGGGACCCGAGGCGGAGAGGCGCGCACAAAGGCGGTCATCGTCGCGGTCGCGGTGGACGCGGCGGGGTCGGAGCCGGTGCGCCCTTCCCTCCCGGCTTTTTCGGATCCGCCGCAGCAGCGACTACCCGGGGCGACGAGGAGGAAGAGGAGGACGCCGAGCCATCTTCCCCCGCGCCGGGCGCCAACGCCGCGCGGAACAAGAAGAAAAAAGAAAAGGCCAAGGCTAAGAAGGCTGCCGCTGAGCGTGAGGCCACGACGGGTACGGCGCCCGACGATTCATCTTCCGACGTCCCCGCGTGGAGCCCGAAGCCGCCGTTCGCGTCCTACCCGAGCGACGTGGATCGTCCGACGGTCAAGCGGTGGTGCGACGCCGCGAAGGACGGGCAGGTGGGCACCATGCGGGCCATGCTCGACGTGTGCCCCGCGCTGTTGCACGCGAGGGGCACCGGCATCGGTCACACCGCGCTGCACTGGGCGTGCGCCCGGGGCGAGTCGGGGACAGTCGCGTGGCTCTTAACAGAGGCGGGGTCGGATCCCAACGCGGTCAACTCGGAGGGTGCGACGCCGCTTCACGCCGCCGCCGCGAACGGTCAGATGGATGCGGTGCTCGCGCTGGCGAGACACGGCGCGGATCCGGGGGTTAAGGACGAGAACGGGGAAAGGGCGGGTGACGCGGCGAGGTCGCGGGGGCACGCCGCGGTGGCCGCGATTTTGGGGTCGCCGATCGGGTCCCAAAACGGCCCCCAAAACGGTCAAAACGCGACGTCAAACGGCGCGACCACCTCGCACAAGGTCGCCGGTGGTGCGTACGAGACTGAGGTCCGGCCCCGCGCGCCATCTCGATCCCCCCGCGCGCCCCCTCGATCAGCCCCGGCTCAAAGCGCAGTCCCCGCCGCTGACGACGACGACTCTTCCAGCAGCGACGACGAGGATACCAAGACCGCCAAGCTCGCTAAGATGTCCGCCGAGGCTAAGCAGAAAGGTAACGTGGCGTTCTCGGCCGGGGACTACCCCAAAGCGGTGAAGCAGTTCACGATGGCGATCCGCATGGACAAGCAGAACCACGTGCTGTTCAGCAACAGGTCGGCGGCGTACACCGCGCTTGGGAAGTACGAGGAGGGTCTGGCTGACGCGGAGCGATGCGTGCGACTGGCGCCGAAGTGGGGCAAGGGGTACGGGCGGAAGGGCGCGGCGCTGACGGGTCTGGGTCAGGGCGGCGAGGCCGTGAAGGCGTACCTGGCGGGGCTTGGCGTGGAGCCCGAGAGCGAGGCGCTTCGGAGCGGGCTGGCAGAGGCAAAGGCGGCGATACGCGCGGCGCAGGACAGGTACAAGGAGATGTGGGGCAAGGAAGCCCCCCCGACAGACGCCGTCGACGTCGAGGCTCCACCCGCGCCCGTCGACGACCACACGACACGCGCGGATCCCATCCCCGCGAAGCCCCGACCGCCGGCGGAGGATCTCGGCGCCTCGGAGGAAACCGCCCCGGTCGTTGCGAGCGACGACGCCAAGGAAAACGTCGCGCCCCTCGCGCCGGACGTCGCCGCCGTGACCGCGTCAGTGAACGCGCTGGACAAGACGGACGTCCGCGCGTGGCTGAGCGCGGCGAAGGAGGGTGACCTGGCGCGGATGAAGGCGATGTACGCTAAGAACCCCGCGTTTCTCTACGCGTGGGGTAAGGGCACCAGCCTCGGGTTCACCGCCAACTCCGCCCTTCACTGGGCCGCGGCGAAGGGCAGGGTGGACGTCATACGCTGGCTCCTCTCACACGGTATGTCCCCAGACGTTACCAACAACGCGGACAGCACGCCGCTTCACAGCGCGGCGGGCGCGGGCCAGGACGGGGCCATACGAGCGCTCACGCTCGAAGGGGGCGCCGACGCGTCGCTACGCAACGGGCTCGACGAAACCCCGCGTGACGTGGCGGTCGGTCGTAAAAAAGGGGACGGCGATGCACTCGCGGCGACCATCGACCTGTGCAGCCGCGCATCGGCGCTGGTGTCCGCGAAGGCGGCGGGGGAGGCGTGGCCGATGCGTACGATGCAAGCCACGCTTCAGCTCGCGGGCCGCGACCTTCGAATGTACTCGGAGAAGCGGGAGTTCATCGCCGCGACGGAGGAGCTCCTGGGTTCGATGCCCGAGCGAATCGATCCGATCGGCGGTGCGAGGCTCCCGATGCCGAGCCTGTTCGCGCGGCCCGAGGAGGGCAAGGTGGATGCGACTCGGGCAAAGGCGGAGCCCGCCGTCGCCGCGGCGGCGCCACCGCCTCCCGCGGCGCGGCCCCCCGCGCCGGCTGGAGTCCCCGCCGCTGACGCCGACGACTCTTCCAGCAGCGACGACGACGATACCAAGACCGCCAAGCTCGCTAAGATGTCCGCGGAGGCGAAGCAGAAGGGTAACGCGGCGTTCTCGGCCGGGGACTACCCCAAAGCGGTGAAGCAGTTCACGATGGCGATCCGCATGGACAAGCAGAACCACGTGCTGTTCAGCAACAGGTCGGCGGCGTACACCGCGCTTGGGAAGTACGAGGAGGGTCTGGCTGACGCGGAGCGGTGCGTGCGACTGGCGCCGAAGTGGGGCAAGGGGTACGGGCGGAAGGGCGCGGCGCTGACGGGTCTGGGTCAGGGCGGCGAGGCCGTGAAGGCGTACCTGGCGGGCCTCGGCGTGGAGCCCGAGAGCGAGGCGCTTCGGAGCGGGCTGGCGGAGGCAAAGGCGGCGATACGCGCGGCGCAGGACAGGTACAAGGAGATGTGGGGCAAGGAAGCCCCCGGGTCTGAGGCTTGAATCCGTTGAAATACGACAATCTAATACACGTCGAAGGACTAAACCGTTCGCTACGCGGCGGCCAGCAGTCGCCTGAGACTCTTCGCGATTGGCGCGTCTCCATCCGCCTCGAGTCCCCCGCCGTCCCTCGGCCACAGCATCACGATGAGCACCCCAATCAGACACACCGCACTCCCGACCACGTCACCCATGTCGGGCTTGAATCCGTCCAGTCCGTACCCTGCGTCGATGAGTTTGGCGGTGGCGAGTCAGTCGGATGGTGAGGGTGAGTTTTGGATTTGGGATTTCGTCGTCGTGGGTGCTCACCCCACAGGTACGATAGCGCGATGAAGAAGCCTCCGTACACCGCGTACACCCTGCCAAAGTCGCTCATGGGCTGCATGCACGGTATGAACCCGTACACCACGAGCACTACGGACCCGCACAGACCCCACCACCACGGTTTGCCCTGCAAAGAAAGCGTCGTCAGCGGAACAGTTTGGTCGGCACCGGACGGGACGGATGGCTCGCACGCACCTCTCGTAGGGACTGCCACACGAGCCAGCCCCCGCCAACCTCGCACACGCCCGCGGCGATGAACAGCGCCAGTGATGCGCAGACGAGCGCGGGGGTCCATCCTCCCATCGCCGGTCCCCACCCGTCTCCGCACGCGCGACAACTGGGAACAGTTTCATGACGGACACGGAGACTTCGTGAAGACTGGAAAAAACCACAGACCCGCTCTTTCCCGCGCGTGCAGCTTTTCCGGCCCGAGGCTTGGAGACTCGTCGATTGACCCCGCAAAAAGAGAAATGCTTCGTAGGACAGCGGATCCTGCGGACCAATCGGACGGCGCCGATGTCACACGCGGGCACGCAGATTTCGGTCGCTTTGAATTTTCGATCCCTTGGGACTTCGCAGGGCCCACGGACGTGAAGACTCCCGGGTGCTCACGCGCATGTCAAATCAGGGTGAAAAACGTCGGGGGAGTCACAGAAGAGACGAGCGTCAATCGGAAGGAATAATCGCAGATCGAAGATAAAAAGCGAAAGCAGATTATTGGCCAACAGGCGAAGGAGAGCCTCTAACCAGAAGGACTCGTTCGGCACTCGGGAGAAAGCCGGTTCCCTGATAAGACGGGGTGTCCTCGGAGAACGGGCACTACGCAAGCGCGCGAGCGACGTCTCACGTCGCCGTCGTCACCAAACACTCGCGTAACAGTCAAACATGGCTGCCGTGGCACTCAGCGCGGCGGTCGCCGCGCCGGCGTGCGCTGGTCGCTTCGAGATTCGACGCCCGGAAGGTGAGACCCGCCTCTTGGACCACCCCGATTTACGAATACGCCGGCGGTGGGTCGGGCCGCGCCGACCCGGCCACCCCGACGACGTATCGGCCCGAACGGACGCGTCATCACCTTCTACCGGGTCGTGATACGACGAACGTCGCGCGTTCGCGGCCGTTCGAACGCGCGCGACCCCGCGAGGCGCGCGATTTCCGGACGGCGGCTCGACGTCATCCCCGTATCGCGCCACGTTCCACGTCGCATCTTGTTTTGTTCATATGCGCGCGCTCGGTCCCGCGGGCGCGCGCGATCGTGTCGCCCGGCCCTCTACGCCTTGTTCGACCGATCCCCGTTTGCTGACGGATCCTCCCCTTTCCCCTGTCTCCGATCAGGCGCGCGCCTCGCCGTCAAGAGGCCCGGTGCCGTCAAGCTGTCCGCCCGCAGGGGCGCCCTCCATGTGGCGGGCGCGATCGCGGCCCCGTCCGAGGACAACGCCTGGAGGCGCGCCGTGAACGACGGGCAGAAGCAGGCGTCCGACATCTGGGCGTCGGTCAACTCCGCCGCCGCCGCCGCCGCCAAGGGCACGTGGGAGGGCATCAAGCCCGTGAAGAAGGTGCTCTGGTCCGACGTTTTCTACTCCCCCAAGCGCGAGGCTTTCCTCCGCAAGTGGCAAAACACGGACATCACCTACGCCTCATTCATCGGCGTCATGCACCTCGGCTGCCTCCTCGCGCCCTTCACCTTCACCTGGTCCGCGTTCAACTGCTTCATGGTGATGTACTTCATCACCGGCTGCCTCGGCATCACCCTCAGCTACCACAGGCAACTCTCGCACAAGAGCTTCACAACCCCTAAATGGCTCGAGTACACCCTCGCGTACTGCGGCGCCATGGCGGTGCAGGGCGACCCGCTGGAGTGGGCGTCGTCGCACAGGCACCACCACCAGCACTGCGACACCCCCAAGGACCCCCACACCCCTTACGAGGGCTTCTGGTGGTCCCACTGCGGCTGGCTCCTCGACAACGAGGCGACGCTGAAGCGCGTGGGCGACCGCTCAAACGCGCAGGAACTCGCGGCGCAGCCGTTTTATCGGTTCATGGAGAAGACGTACATGTGGCACGTGCTGGCGCAGGCTGTGGCGATGTACGCGATGGGCGGCTTGCCCTGGCTCGTGTGGGGTTTCTGCGTCCGCACGTGCTGGGTGTACCACATCACGTGGGCGGTCAACTCCGTCTCGCACGTGTGGGGGAGCCAGACGTACAACACGGGTGACTTGTCGCGCAACAACTGGTGGATCGGGATCCTGGCGTTCGGCGAGGGGTGGCACAACAACCACCACGCCTTTGAGTTCTCCGCCAGGCACGGGCTGGAGTGGTGGCAGATCGACATGACCTGGATGTGCGTCTGCGTGCTCAAATTCTTTGGTCTCGCCGACAAGGTGAAGCTCCCCAAGCAGGCGCAGATGGACCGCATGCGCATCAAGGACGATGCCAACCCCGCCGCCGCGTGAGTGGATACCATACGCGTGACGACGCGAGCGGATCGAAAGGGGCCGGCGCGACGACGACGACGACGAGTGAGAGACGAAGACGAAGTGGAAGAAGGCTGAGAGATCACACGAGATGAAGGGTGAGACGCCCAGCCCAACTAGCGGGGCGAGGGCGTGATGAACGACGAGTTTCGGACGAGGAGATTTTTTGGATGGGAGCGTTTGCGGGTCAGCGGTAATATTACTTTCCAACATTCATTGCAAATCACCGCATCACGACGCGCGGGGCGTTCCCGCGCCCTCCCCTTCCACCGCCGCCTCCCCTTCCACCGCCGCCTCCCCTACCACCGCCGCCTCCCCTTCCTCCTCTTGCGCCGGTGAAGACTTCGGCGGCTCTCGCGCCTTTTCCTTTACCGCCGCGGCCGCCCCGCCCCGGGTGCCGCTCGAGCCCGCCGCTCCGATCCCCGAACTTGTTCCGCTCGCCCGCGTACTTCAACTCGATCCCGCCCCGCCTCTCCTTCTCCTCCGGGGTCACCTCCATGTTCGCCTCCGTCTCGTCGTCAGAGCTGTCTGAACACGCGTCTGACCCGCCGACTACTCCGTCCACCGGGGGCTCGAACCGCCACAGGTCCACCTCGATGTCCACGGACTCCTTCCTGTGGTGCGCGTACGTCCGTGGCAGGGTGTACCGAAGCTCCGCCAGGACATCCGCCTTTGCCGCGCGTAACACGTGCGTCGCGTGCCTCTCGAGGTAGGCGCGCGTGGACGACTTGTGCAACGAGTACACCGCGCGTCTCGCGACTTTTAACCCGCACCGGATGAACGCGACGTCGACCCCTTTGAGACGCGTGCCGAAGGGCGGGTTCATCACGACGGTGTCCGCGCGCAGGGGTGACGCGTCCTCCGTCGTCTCCTTGGGTTCATCATCGCCCGAACGCGTCTCATTCTCCACGGCGTCGAGGGAGGATGACGCATCGTCCGAGTCCTCATCGTCCGAGTCATCATTCTCGTCGCGCTCGTCCGCCGCTCTCACCGCCTCTGGGTCCGCGTTCCATCGCGCGACGTCTTTGGGTATGGACCCCAACCGAAGCCTCGGCCTGAGCGGCGGCTCGAACGCGTCGCAGTTGTCCCTGCACAGCTGGAGCGCGCCAGGGTCCACGTCCACGCCCACGACCCGGCGCGCCCCAGAGAGCAGCGCCGCGATGGCCAAGACACCGCCGCCCACGCCGAGGTCCGCGACGACTAACCCATCGACGTCGCCCCGCGCGTGGGCCTCGGTGAGGACGCACGCGGCGAGGTGCGCGCCCGTCGGGTACTGCTCAAGCTCGTTGTTCGGCTCCCGGAAGGGCTCCACGTCCTCCAGCAACGACTCCAGCTGCTTGAGACGCATGGAAGTCGTTGTCTTGGGGGGCAGATTGTGAGCGACAACACAGGTGGGGTTGTCGACGAGCTCGAGCATCAGAGGCTTTTTGCGGTCCGACCGCGACAAAATGTCCGACCGACCTGTTTCCGCACTGACTCAAGAAGGCCCAGTCTATTTTCCACCGTCCAACACATTTTTCACCATCTGTCCATTTCGAAAAGAAGGTCGTGGACGTTCACAGAACACGGAACACGGAAAACGCCTGGCCCTCCGTTTTTCGTCTTCTTTCCACCGTCGGCCGCAGTCACATTCACACACGCGATCGGCCACCACCGTTCGCGACCCACACACCCTTACTCAAACACAGTAAGACATCATGGCTAAGGTTGACGGTCCCGCCATCGGCATCGACCTCGGCACCACCTACTCCTGCGTCGGCGTCTGGCAGCACGACCGGTGCGTCCCTTCGCCGCTTTTTTCCCTCCCATTTCGCGTTTCCGCCGCCTCCTCAGATCGGCGCCTCGGAAAGCGCGCCCGATCTGGTCGATCGAGGCGTCTCCGGCGCACCGAAGCGCCTGATCCGCGCCGCCAAACACCGCCGAACCCGAATCGATCCCCACACCACTTTCGAACACGTCGCTGACCGCGCCGTCCCGCCCCTCTCGTCTCCCGCAGCGTCGAGATCATCGCCAACGACCAGGGCAACCGCACCACCCCGTCCTACGTCGCCTTCACCGATTCCGAGCGTCTCATCGGTGATGCCGCCAAGAACCAGGTGAGTGACGCGCCCGCATGAACCCACACCCCACCACGCACGCGTCCGGCCGCTCATCGAGCGCCCGAACGCCTCGCGGGCGCGCCGCGGACCCGGTCTTCGGACCGACGCGGCGCGAGCGGGAAAAAAGAAGGACGCGACTGGCGCCCTCTTTTTTCCCGCCCGACGAGATCTCTTCCCATGTTCCTTCCTTCCATCCCTCGCCATCCATCCAGCGAACCGCCCACTCACCGCCTCCTCTTCTTTCCCACCTCCTCATAGACCGCGATGAACCCCATCAACACCGTCTTCGACGCCAAGCGCATGATCGGCCGCAAGTTCTCCGACGCCCAGATCCAGGCGGACATCAAGGACTGGTCCTACAAAGTCGTCGCCGGCGAGGCGGACAAGCCCATGATCTCCGTCGAGTTCCACGGCGAGCAGAAGCAGTTCAGCGCCGAGGAGATCTCCTCGATGATCCTCGTCAAGATGAAGGAGATCGCCGAGGCGTACCTCGGCAAGGAGATCAAGAACGCCGTCGTCACCGTGCCCGCGTACTTCAACGATTCCCAGCGCCAGGCGACCAAGGATGCCGCGGTGATCGCGGGTATCAACTGCATGCGCATCATCAACGAGCCCACCGCGGCGGCGATCGCGTACGGCCTCGACAAGAAGGACCAGAACGGCGGCGCGGAGCGCAACGTGCTCATCTTTGACCTCGGCGGCGGTACCTTTGACGTCTCCCTCCTCACCATCGAGGAGGGCATCTTCGAGGTCAAGGCCACCGCGGGTGACACCCACCTCGGCGGTGAGGACTTTGACCAGCGCCTCATGAACCACTTCGTCCAGGATTTCAAGCGCAAGCACAAGAAGGACATCACCGGCAACCCCCGCGCCCTCCGCCGCCTCCGCACCTCGTGCGAGCGCGCCAAGCGCACCCTCTCCTCCACCGCGCAGACCTCCATCGAGATCGACTCGCTCTTCGAGGGTGTCGACTTCTACACCTCCATCACCCGCGCCAGGTTCGAGGAGCTCAACATGGACCTCTTCCGCAAGTGCATGGAGCCCGTCGAGAAGTGCCTCCGCGACTCCAAGATTGACAAGAACTCTGTCCACGAGCTTGTCCTCGTCGGCGGTTCCACCCGCATTCCCAAGGTGCAGACCCTCCTCTCCGACTTCTTCAACGGCAAGGAGCTGTGCAAGTCCATCAACCCCGACGAGGCTGTCGCCTACGGCGCCGCCGTCCAGGCTGCCATCCTCTCCGGTGAGGGCAACGAGAAGGTGCAGGACCTCCTCCTCCTCGACGTCTCCCCCCTCTCCATGGGTCTCGAGACTGTCGGCGGCGTGATGACCGTGCTCATCCCCCGCAACACCACCATCCCCACCAAGAAGGAGCAGGTCTTCTCCACCTACTCCGACAACCAGCCCGGTGTGCTCATCCAGGTGTTCGAGGGCGAGCGCTCCAGGACCAAGGACAACAACCTCCTCGGCAAGTTTGAGCTCTCCGGCATCCCCCCCGCTCCCCGCGGCGTGCCCCAGATCAACGTGTGCTTCGACGTCGACGCCAACGGTATCCTGAACGTCTCCGCCGAGGACAAGTCCACCGGCCAGAAGAACAAGATCACCATCACCAACGACAAGGGCCGCCTTTCCAAGGAGGAGATTGAGCGCATGGTCCAGGAGGCTGAGAAGTACAAGGCTGAGGACGAGGAGCACAAGAAGAAGGTTGAGGCCAAGAACGGGCTCGAGAACTACGCCTACAACATGAAGAACACCATGAACGACGAGAACGTCGGAGGCAAGCTCGACGCCGACGACAAGGCTAAGATCGAGGCTGCCGTCGAGGAGACCATCACCTGGCTCGACGGTAACCAAACCGCGGAGATTGACGAGTTCGAGGACAAGCTCAAGGAGATCGAGGGCATCTGCAACCCCATCATCTCCAAGATGTACCAGGGTGCCGGCGGTGCTCCCCCGCCCGGCGCCGACTTTGGCGGTGCCGGTGCCGGTGCCGGTGCCGGTGCCGAGGGCCCCGGCGCCGGCCCCGGCCCCAAGATCGAGGAGGTCGACTAATCGTCCGACCAACCCGCGTCTTCAAACGAGGCGACCCAATTTCATCGCCGGCGTCGCCCCAAACGCAGCAGTAGCATCGCAGCACGCATCATTCTTTAGCCGCACGTATTACGACTGATGTCACCGTTTTAATACAAAACTAGAACACGAACGAGGGCTGGCGGCGAACGCCGTCTCCCTCAAATATGACCAAACGAGACGTCTCTCCTCGACTCGCGAAAAAGTAAGTTGAAAAATTAGCTCTAAGTCAGCGCGAGTCAAGTCTGCGAAAGTCAACTCCAGCGTAACGCCTTTATTTTCCCGTTTCCCCTGTATGGGCAACGTTGCTTGATTTATTATTCACGATTTGAACTCGCAAAAACTGTGACACCAATCAAACTAGTCCCCCCGCGAGAGAGGTGGTCGTTGGAACGCGGGCGCCACATAGGAAGGCGCGGCCCGTCGGGCGACGACCATGGCCTTCGAGATGGAGGAGAGGTACGATGCCACAATCTTACTATCCATCGCCCGCGGTGTCTCCCACGCGCTTCGATACCCCCGCGGGCGCGACGCGCGCGCTCGCGCGACGGCCCGGACACTCATGTCATGAGCCGCGAATCTGAAATCTAACCGCATCCCCCCCCCCTCCATCCCCCTCGCCCCGCAGGTGGGAGTTCTGCGCTCCCCACTACTACGATTTCGAGGTTGGCGACGCCACGGACACGCAGCCGGATGCCTGGTTCGACAGCACGCAGACCGCGGGCCTCAAGACCCCGGTCGCGCTCCTGGACAAGGCGCAGACCAACGCCGCGGCGAAGCAAGCTGCCGCCGAGGTCATGGCGGAGCGCGCCAAGGAGAACCCACCGTCCGCCGCAAAGTCCGTCGCGAAGGCGGCGCAAACGACGCCGGGCTCCATCTCCACAAACCGCGCGCTCACGCCCCGCTCCGATAACAACGCGATGCCCGGCGCAGCATCCACGGGACGCACGGGAGTCAAGACCCCGGCGACGGGCAGGTCAGCCATGAGCCGCGCGGGGGGCACGCCGTTCGCGCCCAAGAGCCTCCACGCGGATGACGACGTGGACACGGAGGATGACGACACGGGTATGGAATACGCCACCGCGGGGGAGACACCCACGACCGCGTACACCACCGCGGCGAAGTCCAAGACACCGGGCGTCGAGGCGGTGGATGTGACACCCGCCGAGGATGGGAATGACTCGCGACGGGAAAGACTCCCTATGGACGCGTGGGGATCCGCGGCGGCGGCGGCGTCCACCGCGAAGGAATCCACGCCGTCCAAGGGTTCCACGGTACGAACCGCGAGGAAGTCCGCGGGTAAGAAGGCGACGCCGGAGCCGATCGCCATGGACGTGGACTCGCCGGCGGCGGCGGAGCCCGAGCCCGAGGCGGAGCCCGCGTCGGCGGCCATCGCGCTCATCTCGCCGGTGTCGTCGCCGAGGGTATCCCCACGGCTCGCCGCCGCCGCATCCGCGCGCGAGCGCATCGAGGAGGCTGCGGACGCGATGGATACGTCCGTGGACTCGCCGTCGCCGACGAGGCAGTCCCCGCGGCTCACCGCGGCGAGGGCGGCGCATTCGGCGATGAAGGCGACTACGAACTCGGCGATGAAAGGGGTCACGCCCGGTCGCGGGCCAGTCGCGGGCGCGGCGGCGAGCAAGACCCCGAGCAGGTTCGCGCCCACCCCAGCACCCGAGCCCACGGTCGAAGAGCCGGTCGTGGAGCCAGTCGAAGAGCCGATTGTTGAGCCGGTCGTTGAGCCCGAGGCGATCGTTGAGATGGTCGTGGAGCCGGCGTCGGAGCCCGAGCCCGCGGCGAAGCCGAGGCGTCGCAAGGGCCTCACCGGCGGCGGCGCCGTGCGCGTGCTCGTGTCCGAGCAGCGGGTTCAGGTCAAGGCGATCGAGGCTGAGGCTGAGACTTTGACGCAGACGGAGGCGGTTGGAGAGAGACGGGCGATGTCCCCGGCGAGGAATACGAGGTCCGCCGCGCCGGTCAAGGCGCCCGAGGCTGTCGCTCCCCCCGAGGCGGTGGTGGCTGTTCCCAAGGCGGTCGCGTCCGCGGTTCCCCCCGCGGTCGCCGCGAGGACCACCCGCGCGATGGCCGCGCGCGCCGCCGCCGTCGCGGGTGCCAAGCGCGAGCGCGAGCGACCCGCGCCGCTTCGCACCGCCGCGTCGCGATCCTCCGCCGGCGCCGGCGGCAAATACGGCGCGGTGCCCAAGCTCACCGTTCCCAAATCCCCGAACCTCTCGCGCCCGCCCAAGCGTCAGCGACTCGACTCGCAGAAGACGTCAGAGGACCTCGCGTTCGAGAAGTCCCAGCGCGACGCTTTAGAGGAGAAGCAGCGCATGCGAGTCACCGCGAGGAGAGCGGCGGCTCGAGGCGCTGGACACCGAGCCCCCAAGCCGTCCACGAAACCGGTCACGCCGTCCTTCTCCCGGACGCACGGGATGGCCACGCGCGCGGTCGTCGCTCACGGCGACGAAAACGAACACTCCCCGTTCAGGTCCGTC
>Ga0302116_1000392_pt1 | contig 26118 bp, 35 predicted proteins | sample AG5_SCM_MG_FD_203124 | JGI IMG/M metagenome (GOLD analysis project Ga0302116, IMG submission 203124) | Marine microbial communities from Western Arctic Ocean, Canada - AG5_SCM | ecosystem: Environmental > Aquatic > Marine > Oceanic | place: Canada: Western Arctic Ocean | collected 2017-10-01 | reverse complement strand
CGTCCAACGCGTCCAACCATCGATGCCGCGCGTCCCCGAGCATCCATCGCCGTCATCATCGAAACATAAAACCGAAAACCAAAAAAAAACTCACTTCGCCGCGTTCGATCCACCAATCGCATCATCACAGGACCGGATGCATAACCACCGATCCCGCCGCGATGATCCTCCCGATCGATGACCACATGGTCCACCGCGGGCACGGCGTGTTCGACACCGCGCACGTCTGCGACGGCCGGTGCCACCTCCTGGACCGCCACCTCGGTCAGTCTCTTTTAATCTTTGTTCAAGTATTACTACCTGTATGGGCAATCAGACTGAGCGCGTGTTTTGTTTACTTGTATTACAGCGCGATTCCATCGCTCCATGGCCGCCGCGAAGATAAAACCCAATATTTCCATTCAGCACATGCGACGCATCATCCTACGCACGATCGCGGTGTCCGGTTTACGGGACGCGCAGGTGAGGTACTACGCAGGCGCGGGGCCCGGGGGGTTCGCGCTGAGCCACGACGAGTGCGTGGAGTCGACTTTTTACGTCATGGTGAGTATCTTTTTATTTGCGTATGGGCAATTAGTTCGGATGACACGTGTGTTTTGTTCACAGGTGATCAATGGCCGAGCAGCGCCTGATCCGAGCAAAGGCGTGAGCGTGGTGACCAGCGCCGTGCCTATCAAACCCCGAAGTTTCGCGACGGTGAAGAGCGTGAATTACCTTCCAAACGCGATGGTCGTGGCGGACGCGCACGAACGTGGCGCGGATTACGGGGTGTGGATCACGGAGCGAGGCGAGTTTCCCATTTGTATTTCTGTATTTCCGTAAGAGTTGTGTGGGCAATTAGTTAACTGACGTCGTGTTTTTTTATTGCACAGGGTTGGTTGGCGAGGGTCCGTCGATGAATTTGGCGATTATAGAAGACGGAGTGTTGCTGACGCCGCCGGCGGATGACATACTGGAAGGGTGCACCGTGCGTCGCGCGATGGAGCTCGTCGTGGAGTGCGGGGTTTTGTCGCACCTCGGCGTGACCGACGCGAGGTACGAGGACGTCGAGATCGATCGAGCCAAAGCCGCCGACGAAGTGATGGTGAGTTTATTTTTTAATTCCTGTATGGGCAATTTTAATGACATCGTGTTTTGTTTACAGCTCATCGGCAGCGTCATCTGGTGTCAGCCGATCGTCGCGTGGGACGGGAAGGACGTGGGGGTTAGCGTGAAGGGCGGCGCGGGGCCGTGCGCGTTGGCGATGCACGAGGCGTTGCTGGCGGACTTCAGGGAGGATGAGTCCGAGCTGCTGGTGGACGTGCCTTACGAGTGTGAAAGTTAACAACAGACGTGATTTGACAGATTACATTATCACGGCAGTCACGATACTCACATAACGTTATGCGCGAATAACGTTATGCGTTTTCGTTATGCTCCCGCCCCCCATTCACAGCTGCACACTACACCTCTCTATATACCATGACCATCGTCGACTACAACGCGGGCACCGTCAAGGACATGGGCCTCGCCCAGGCCAAGGTTGTCACCATTGACGACAAGACCACCATGGAGATCACCCTCAACCCCGGTTTCGACTGGGTGAAGGAGGTGCGCATTTATCTTTCGCTCGATCGCCAAAAAAAACCAAATCGCTGACGCCGGTTCCCCGCTCCTATGACCCATAGGTGTCCCCCAAGCTCCCCGGCTGCCCCGAGTGGTGCCCCGCCAACCATTTCGGCTACCTCCAGGCCGGCACCATGAAGGTCCAGTACAAGGACGGCTCCACCGAGACGGTCAACGCCGGCTCCAGCTACAACATTCCCCCCGGTGCGTGCGTCTGAAAAAAAAGTTATCTTCGTTCTCAAACTTTGGAGACTGAATATTCCGTTCCCCCTTCACAGGCCACCTTCCCGAGGTCATCGGCGACGTCCCTTGCGTGATGGTCGAGTTCTCCCAGAGCACCGCCGCCGTCGTGAAGGACATGAAGGACTAAGAGCCGCGGACTTGGCCGCTCGGATACACCGGGCGGACGGGCGGCTCGCCACGTCATTTTACATTTCGATCCACGGAGGGTAAAGAACTCGCGCGAAAACCAGTCGGAAATCCAACTAGCTTTGATGGGACACCCTCTGTGTGTTGAACGTTTAAGTACTCGAGCGACGCGTCGTCATGCCCGTCCTCCCTGTATCGCCCAGCATGCCGCCGTCCATTTGACCGTCCTCCCGAACAAAGCCCTTCGCGATGTGAAGCGGGATGTTCATCGGGCCGGCATCGGTCGCTGAGCACGCGTCCTGAACCGCCAAAAAAGGAACAAATATCTGGAAAAGTGTCCGAAAGTTCCAACCCGCCAGCTGGACTGGACTTAGCTAACGTTATGCAGATAGATCAGATCCTCAGCGACGACTCACTCACTCACTCACGCGCCGGGACCGCCACCCGACCCACACCCTTCACCCCACACTCCACGCCGATACGATGTTCGCGCTCACCTCCAAAGCCGCGCTCGTTCCCGCCAAGGTCCGCGTCAACATCCCCGCGGACCGAAAGAAATCCGCCCGATCCGCATCTTCGCCATCGAACCCCCGGCGCATCTCCAGGGTGGCCGTCAAGGCATCCTCTGCGAACAACAACGAGGACGGCCCGTCCCGCCGCGACATCCTCGCCGCGCCCGGCCTCGCCGCGTTCCTCTCCGCGGCCGCCGCCCCCGCGACGACGCTCTGGCTCCCCGGCGCGGCGCTCGCCAAGCCCGCGGGCAAGGGCGGCATAAAGCCCACGAACGTCACCGGGTTCGATTCAGCCATCGCGGGTGCCAAGCTCGGCCCCATCGGAGGCGCGGTCCCGTGCTCCGACTACAAAGCATGGGAGAAGACGATATACGGATTCATCAACGGCATCAAGACGGGCGAATGCCCACCCGCGTTCAAGAACGCCACGCGCGCGTTCCTCCTCAAGCAGGATGGCGTCCCAGCCGGTACGTTTTATTGTTTTAAGAGTTAATCATGTGTGGGCAATGAGAGTGACGTCGTGTTTTGTTTAACTCTTATTACAGGCCAAGATCCGCTCGTGATGCTCACCGTGCTCATCCCCGAGGCGGACCAAAAGGCGGGACTCGCCTTCTTCGTCAACAAAGGACCCAAAGCCAACCCGCTGTGGGCCACCGACGACATCAAGGCGTTCACCACCCTCGACCCTTTCACCGCCACGGCATCAGTCGCCAAATTCGTCAGGTGAATTTCTTTTATTTATTTCCGTACGGGCAATCAGAATGATGCCGTTTTTTGTTTAACTCTTACAGGGGCGTTCCATCAAAGTCCGTGAAAGGCAAATGGTTCGGGCAGTACGACCTCGGCTGGAATGGAAAATTCGACGATTGGACCCCGCAGTTCACCTCCCCAGAGGCCGACGCGTTTCACAACTCCGTCGGCATCGAGTTCTCCGTGGCGCACCAGATGGACCTCAAAGACCCGGGCAACACGTACAAACCCAAGGCGAAGATCGGCATCGAAGTTTTCCACTGTTTCAACTCGCTCGCGGGGGCGAAAGAATTCGAAAAGGCTTTCCAGCCCGAGTCGCCGTTCTTCGTCAACGAGCCGAGGTACGTCGGGCCGTACGACCAGGTCATCTGGAAGATCATGGACGACATCGACTACACCGCGTGAGTGAGCAGTCCAGTCATCATAGCCGTGTACTACGCAGAGTTCCTTTCGCTCTTGAAAACTAAGTGTTACGATCACAAACAATGTACGCTACTTGACATCGACATCGATCGTCTCTTCGTCGTCCTCGATGGACGCCGCCGCTTCCTCCTCGACCTCGGCGGTCGCGAGCTCATCCATCGACCGCCTGACGTCTCCGATCACTTTCTCCATCTTCTCGCCGACTTCGGTCCACCAAAAACCAGAACCCAAGGCCGAATCCTCGTTCGCGTCTTCCCCAGCCCCTGTTTGCCCGTACGCATCCCCATCCTCCTCGGAAGAAGCAAGCTCCCGGCCGCTCCACTGCGCCTCCTTGGTGAGCATCACGCCCTCGATGTCCTGAAGCGCCAAACCCTTCGTCTCAAACACCAAGTTGTCGACAAACACGTACCCAACGGCGCATAGCACCTGTGAACAAAACACGCCGTCAGTCTAATTGCCCGTGCGTAAATAAAAAGAAACTCACCGCGTACATGGCGTAGGTACCCTTCAAACCGAAAGCGCCGATGAGGGGCAGGAAACTGGCGCCCACGATGGTGTTGCACGAGTAGTTAATCGCCGTGACAACCGCGGTGGCCCGCGCGCGGATGCGCGTGGGGAACACCTCGCTGTACAGCAGCCACGGCACCGGCCCGGCGCCCATGCTGAAGAAGAAGGTGTACAGCGGAATCGCCACCAACGTCGTCGTGCGAAGCGGCTCGAAGGACCGTTGCGTCACCTGTGAGAGTTTAAAAAAAAAACGACGTCATTCATATTGCCCATACGGAAATAGAATAGAAATAAACTCACAGTCGCAGTCGTGTACGCCGCGAGGTCGTCGCAGATGGCCGCCATGGCGTCACCCACGAACTCGCCGCCCTCCTGTAGTCCCCCGGAAGTCACCGGCGTCGCCAACGCGCAGAAGGTGTTGTTGACTGGATTCCCGGGAGTCGCGAAGGCGGCTGTTGAAAACGCGGCGAGGCAAACGGCCATGCCCCTGTGAAAGACAAAACACGACGTCATTATAATTGCCCATACGATACTTAAAAGAAACTCACCCAAACGACCACAGCAAAAGCGGTCGACGTCCGTACTTGTCAGTGCACAGCAGCGCGATGACCCCGCCGAGGACGTTGGGCAGGCCGACGACGAGGGTCAGTAACCCCGGGTCGTCCACGCCGGCTTCCTTGAGCACGGAGCTCGCGTAATAGATGACGGTGTTGGAGCCAGATAAACCTGCGAGGAGGCAAACTCCGGCGCCTATGATCATCGGGTATCGGTTCCGCTGCTCGGTGAACAGCGCGCCCCACGAGTTCACCGCCGCCTCGGACTCGTCCGGGTCGAACGAGCACTTAACGCACAGGTTCCCGTCCTCGTCCAGTTCCCCTTCCTCCTCATCCTCCTCGTCGACTGTTTTGAACACCCGTCCCTGTTTGCCCATACCGATGACGACCCCGGACCCCGCGACGGCTTCCTGCCATCGCACCTGTGAACAAAACATGACGTCAGTCAGTCTAATTGCGTATACGGTAATAAAAATAAACTTACCGCCGCGCGGCCGCGAATACCGAGTAACTTGGCGAGTGACCGCCGGGATTCCATCGCGCATCCCTCCGGGCCGAGGAGCCACACCGGGGACTCCACCGCGACGCCGCTCAGCGCGCCCGCGGCTTGGGCGACGGCAGGGATGGCGGCGACGTAGAAGAGCGGCCGCCACCATCCGGGCTCGGCGCGGATGACCTCGGGAGGACCTTTGACAGCCGCGGCTTTCTTTGCGGACTCGACCGTGACCGTCGCGGGCGTGGACGTGGACGTCGTGGTGGTTGAGGTGACTCCTTTGGCACCTTTGTCCTTGGATGTCGCGGTGGATGCGGAGGTTGACAGGATGGTGGTGGTTGGCTTGGGCGAGGCGGAGGCGTCTCCGGATAGTTTCTTGGAGGATTTCTCCTCGATCCGAGCCGCCGCTTTCTCCTCCAGGTCAACCTTCTCCTTCTTCAGGGCGCTGCCGGTGGTAACCGCCGCCGGGTCCTTCTTCGTGGAAGATGCGTCGGGTGAATCTTTCTTGACCGCGGCGGCGTCGTCGACCGACGGCTTTGACTCTTTCGAAACCTCCTTTGAAACATCCTTTGAAACGACATCCTTTGAAACGACATCCTTCAACGCATCCTTCGCGACGACCGGGACGGCGTTGGACGCCACGTCCTTCGCCACGGGAGACGCGACGACGGCCGTTTCCTTGACCATTTCCTTCTCCAAAACGGTCGCGGGTTTATCCTCGGACTTGACCGCGGGCTTCTCGGTGAGGAGAGCCTTCTCTTTCTTCTCGATTTCCGCGCCGACGTTGGGCTTCGCCTCGGGCTTCGCCTCGGTCGACGTAACGGTCGATGAAACGGTCGTTTCCACCGCCGCCGCGTCCTTGACGATCGCCTTGAGCTCCACGAACTCTTTCCGCGTCGCGTCGTCGGCCGTGGCGGTCGGAATCCCGACCACGGCCTCGACGGCCGCGACGGACTCTTCGCTCACGACGACTCCTTGCGAATTTGATTCCTTGCTCACGGTCTTGGCAACCGCGGCGGCTGCGGCTTTCGTGCTCGCAACGTCCGCGGTGGGTTTGGGCGCGAGTGATGACGTCGTCGCGGACTCGTACGCGGCGATCGCGGCGGCGTCCGCGGTCTTCTGCGCCTCGGCTTTTGACGCTCCGGGGGAGGTTGTCGATTTTTTAGCCTCGGCGGATGATGTCGCCGAAGTCGAAGTCGAAGTCGGTGGACTCTCCTTCGCCGGTGATGTCTCCGTCGAGCTCTTCTTAACCGCGTCTGCCATCGGTTTGGGCGCTTCGGTGGATGCGGGTGGAGACGGAGACTCGGGCGGCGCCTTGGTCGGCGCCGCAGCGGCGGTGGAAGCTTCCGGAAGCTTTCCGGGCTCCGCCTTTTTCTCCGCCTTCTCCGGCTTCTCGCCCATCTCGGTACCCGCCTTACCCGTCGCCGGCTTCACCGCGGTTTCCACTGGTGGCGTCACGCCCGGTCTCTCCGTCGTCGCAAGTTTCACCGCGGGCGCCGCCTTGGCATCCGCGCTCGTCGCCGCGAGCGCACCCGCGGCTCGGTCGGTTGAGGTTGAACTCGAGATTGAACTCGGGATCGAACCCGAGGTCAAACTCGAGTCCTTCTCCGTCGCAACCTTGAGCTTCTCCTCCAGTTTCTCAACCTTGGACTCAACCCTGACCACCACGTCCTTCCCCGCCGCAGCCGCCGTCTCCTTGACCTTCTCCGCGACGACCGCGAACTTCCCCTTGGATTGCACAGCGTCGATGTACGTGTCCACGCCAGCACCGTTCATCCTCACAGGTTTCACGTACCCATCCGGCATGTTCGCGTCTTTCAACGGCCCGCACAGCTGGAACGCCATCAGGCACCCGACGACGTACCCCATGCGCCGGATCCCGTTCACGGTACCACGTAGCCCCGGCGGGGAAACCTCGGAGAGGTACATCGGGACGATCTGCGTCGAAGCGCCGACCCCGGCGCCGGTGACGAATCTTCCCAGCATCATCGTCCAAAACGAATTGGCCCCGCCGCATATCAAGGTACCGAGCGCGAGCGGAACCGTCGTCGCGACGAGCGCGGCGCGCCGGCCTTCCTTGTCCGAGAACGGCCCGATCCCGAGCCCGCCGGCGAACCCGCCGACGACCATGATGGACACGATGGCACCCTTTGCCACGTTGTCGCCGCCGAAGCCTAGATCTTCGGCGATGTCCGCCAGGGGCGCGTTGATGACCGCGGAGTGGTAGCCGAAGAGGAAGGCGCCGAGGCACGCGGTGACGATGGACGGCGCGAGGGATGGGCCGACGTCGTTCCAGTCGTCCCCGACGTACACGTAGTCGTCATCTTCGAGTTCGTCCGGGTTTAAGTCGTCCCCGGGCGGCTGGGTTTCGGAATCTTCGCCTTCGCCTTCTTCGGGTTTTTGGCCGTCGTCGCGGGTCGTGGACGGTGTCCTGCCGCGCTCGATCATCGAGTCCACCCGTGCGCGTCTTCCCCGACACGTCGACATCGATATGCGCGATGGCGACGCGACGCGATGGACGCGTGAAGCGCGCGTCACCGACCGAACGGACCACCCCATCCCGGGCCCGGGCATCCCCCCGCCCCGGGTAACATTAACAAGATTCGGCGAGCGCGCGAACCAACAACGACGCCCGCGCCGGTTCGGGTCGTGGATGCGGATCGGCGCCGCGACCGCCCCGCGCCACGCGATCGTGGCGCTCATCTCGCGACTCGGGGCACACGGCCAACACGCGGGAGCCCCGTCTCCGCGCGCCGTCGCCTCTGCAGGATACAGACGGCACGCCCCTATCTTTGTTAAAACTCCAGGTCAGCAGCATCATTGGATCTGGTTGGGTGAATTTGATCGGTAAAATCCCGAAATTGTCGATGAAACTGATCGTAAAATTGGGGTCATTGTCGATCAACGATGACACGTTGAAAGACACGGTTGAAAGAGACAACGTGCTGACTCGGAAACGGATACTTGAGACTATTTTCATGCGTGCCACTCTCGACCCGCGCTCGTCGCGGGGACGATGACGACGACATGGCGACCCGACCTAGAACGAATCCGCGCCGAGATCGCCGCCGAGGCTGAGGTTGAGGTCAAGGAGGAGGATGAGGTCAAGGAGGAGGTCAAGGAGGAGGCGAACGAGGAGGATGAGGTCAAGGAGGAGGCGAACGAGGAGGATGGGGTGAAGCAGGGCGCGAAGCGGAAGAGAGCTCCTTACACAAAGGGGCCATGCGAGCACGGGGTGAAGTACCGCTCTCAGTGCAAGGTGTGCGGCGCTTGTCCGCACGGTCGTCGGCGCTATGATTGCAAGGAGTGCGGTGGGGCATCAATCTGCGAGCACGATCGTCGGCGCTCTACGTGCAAGGAGTGCGGTGGGTCACAAATATGCGAGCACGGTCGTGAGCGCTACAGCTGCAAGGAGTGTGGTGGGGGATCAATCTGTGAGCACGGTCGTCATCGCTATCAGTGCAAGGAGTGCGGTGGGGCATCAATCTGCGAGCACGGTCGTGTACGCTCTCAGTGCAAGGAGTGCGGTGGTGCATCAATCTGCGAGCACGGTCGTGTACGCTCTCAGTGCAAGGAGTGCGGTGGTGCATCAATCTGCGAGCACGGTCGTGAGCGTTGTCAGTGCAAGGAGTGCGGTGGTGCATCAATCTGCGAGCACGGTCGTCAGCGCCCTACATGCAAGGAGTGCGGTGGTGCATCAATATGCGAGCACGGTCGTCGGCGCTCTACGTGCAAGGAGTGTCGCTAAAGTAATACCTTCGAAGGTACATTAAACGCTCTTCAGTGCAAGGAGTGCATCGCGGCAAAGACGATGGTTAACATTACCTAAAAAACCCATAGCTAGAACCGCCCAGACGACTGTCAACACACGCCCAGACGACGTAATCTCACGACGAAATCTCATCATCGCGCGTTGATCCGATCGGTATCCGCCCGGAACCTCTCCAGGTACCCAAAAAACTCCGCCGCCGCGTCCCCGGCGCCCGCCACCTCCGCCGGCACCAACACGCTCGGTTCCCTCGAAAACGTGAAATCGCCTGTGTGTGGATGTGGGTACGATTGGTCAGTGATTGGGTGGTAATTGGGCATTTGGGTATGGAAGGGTGACTGCGTGACACTCACCCGCCACCTGAATCGTCGGCACCGCGCTCGCACCGCCGGTGGATGACTTGATGACGTTTTTACTCCGCCGAATGGCGTCCACCTCGACGCCGATGGCCGTCAGCGTTTCGTCCTCGCGTTCGTCCCACTTGGCCTGTCCACAAAACACGACGTCAGTCTAATTGCCCGTGTGGAAACTTAAATACCTTCGAAGGTAAAACTTACTTCCACCAGCTTTGCGAACACGGACATCTCTTTCTGGTGCGCGCGTTGAAGATCCGCCATCTCCTCCGCGTGCCGCTTCTGCTGCCGGACCATCCCGTCCCGCAGCCGTTGCAGCTCGTCCGTCGCGAGCTTCAGTTTCATCTCCGTCGCGTCCAGCTGTTAAAAAACATGACGTCATACTAATTGCCCATACGGAAATGAAAAGAAAGTTACCTTCATCTCCGTCGCTTTCGTCCGCTCTTTTTGCGCCGCCAACTCGCGCACGGCAACCTCCCCTTTGGCACCCTTACCGAGCCAATCGCGCATGTCACCCTTGATATCAAGCACGTCCTTGACCCTACTCGCGGGCCCGCGTGTACACGTGGCGTCCCCTCCCGATACCACGTCATCGTCGTACACAGCTGTGCGCTGAAGCATCTCTTCTAAATTTTTGGCGTTTCTGCCGGGATCGCGCGGCCCCGGTATGGGCGCACCCCCGCGCACAGCTGTGTACGACGATGACTTGAACCCCAATCCAGGACTCGATCCGCCGTCGGGGGGAAGGTTCGAACCTTGGATCCCCGGGTCGGTGACCCAGTCGCTTCTGGTACCCGCGGCTCTTTCCAGTTTTCGAGCTTCGCTGGACGTCTTTATCGCGAGTAGCGCGTGCGGCGGGAGCATGTCGAGGCGGCCGTCTTTCGGGTGTTTATCGAACGGGGGTTCCAGTCGGCCCATCTTGAGGCATGCGAGCATGAGCCGCGCGTGGTTGTTGCGGTTGCGTTTCCACGTCTCGTTGTGCTCCTGGGGTGATTGATTGAGGGGGGCGACGACGACTGAGAATTTAGATGGACAAATTGGACAAATCGGGTGGACGAACGGGAACGCTGTGTGAATGTGCGCACGCACCGGTTCGTGTAGCTTGCGCAGCCATCGCTCGAGCCGCACCCTGTGCACGTGCGCCACGAGCTCCAGCCTGTGCTGAATCTCAAACACCAGCGACGTGAACGAGCGGTCCAGCCCTTCCGTCTGGTCGAACTTCTTCAGCGTCTGCCGGTACTTGCCTCCGCTAGTGTTCGAGACGTCGTTCGGGTCGGCGGCGGTGGCCGGGTTGGACGGCGGGTTCGCGCTGAGCGGGGTCTTGAAGCGGTCCTCGCGCACGCCCCCGACGAGGAACGACATCGGATGCCGCGGGTCAGTCCGGCAGTGCGGCGACCAATGCGAATGGGCGGCGGGGTCCGATATGAAATCGATGATTCCACAACGGGCGCGAGAAATGAGACTGGCTGACTGGATGCTGTGGAGGGCGCTCGAGAAAAGCCACGACCGTCACTCGCCCCGGGCGCGGACCGAGTGACGGTGCGGTAGGAGCGAGGCGACGGATCCGCGCGGACATCGCGAGGATGCCCTACGTCAGCAACGGTACGCATCCACGCGTCCACCCCACGCCGCGCATCACACGGGCGCCGCGCGTCCTCCCGCGAGATCCCATCTCTCCCGCGCCCCCGCGAATCAGTCTCCGAGCCCAACACCCGATACGTGACTCACCCTCCCTCGACACTCTCTCCCGAACCCCTTCAACAGGCTCGGTGGTGAACCGGCGCACGCGAATGCGTCCGAGCATACTCACGGATATGTTCTGGAGCGTCGTGAACCTCATCGTCGCGTTGTGAGTACCCCGATACGCCACGAGACCCACCGCGACTCCACCCCAAAACGCCCCTCTTTCTTCGCCCCAAGGCAGATCCGAGAGGATCTCGACACGCTCGACACTTCCCAACCCCGCGCCCCTGACACACCAAGCCCGTCCCGACGTACACTCAGTTTCCAAACGATGATCGACCCGGAGTTTGCGGATAACTACGGAGGCAAGAAGCGCGACAGGCCCGTCGGGGGCATGGGCGGAGGAGGAGGAGGAGGAGGCATGGGAGGTGGAGGCGGCGGCGGTAGGGGTTTCGGAAGCAACGTTCACGGCACCGGGCGGATCCGAGGGATCGACCACTCGGCGCCGATGGCGGGCGGATGAGGACGATAGGCGTCCGTGACCACGTTCGGGGCAAATACAGTGTTTCTCGACCTCTGCTGCATTCGCGTTCACCAGACACGCACCTGGGGTCTTCAGAACACTTGTGACGCTTTCCACCGGAGACATTCCTTCCAGCGCCCGCTTCCCTCCACTGGAAGCGCGGCGCTAGAGCGGAGCGTCTTGCTATCTTCGATGGAAAGCGTCATCTTGACCCAGGTGTGCTGGATACATCGTTTCGTGAACGCGAATGCAGCCGTGTGAAGCTGCATTTATCCCGAGCCGCACGAACGCGTCGTCTCATCCGACTTCAAACCTACCACAGGTGAGCGAACTATACCAACCCGCGGCTGACCACCCAAACTCGCTTTATCCTCCCATCGGCCCACACGTGACGCGCCCCACCGGTAAACACGCATCCTCGACGTCTCGAGGGGAACCGTGGGACGCTGATTTATAAACGGAGCCGACGCCGCGGCGCGGCGCGAGGGCAAAGACTGATCAAAGGTTTATCAACACCTCGAGAAACTTTGCTCCGCGCTGAGTCGCAGGTGAGAGGAGAAAGCGACGGGCAGCCGCGTTTGCTCACCGCAACCGCTGTAGCATCAGATTTTTAACGTGACGAGTGTCATCCTATGATATAACAACGCGCGCGCGTGTGTGTGTGTGTGTCATCGATCGCTAGTGGTGAGAAGAGACGCGCGGGTCAGTCCTCCCGCTTACGTTTTTCCTTCTTCTTCTCCTTCTTGGCCGACTTTTCCTTCTTCTCCTTCTTCTCCTTCTTCGCCTTCTTCTCCGATGACTTCGCCTTCTTCTCTGCTGTAGAGGACGTTCCGTTCTTGCCCTTGCCCTTCTTCTTCGGCGTCGCGGCGTCGCCCTCTACGGAGGTGAGGTCGTTCACCTCCGGCGATTGTTTCCCCGTGCCCACGTCTCCATACGCATCTCCATTCCCATCTCCATTCCCGATTGTCTCCACCGCGTACCCCGCCCCTAGCACCCGCGTCGCCTCGCCCGTTCTTGTCTCCTTTAAACTCCCCAGCATGTGCAGCACGTCGTCGTGTTCGCTCACGGCTTTCACCACGAACACGACGTCGGAGCCCACCGCGATGCGATGCTCTCCGTTATCTTCCGCGCTCTCCCAGCATCCCCCCGGTGACTGGTCGATCGGATTATGAATGAACTCGTCTGAGATGTCGGCGGATGCGACGGACGCGTTGAACACGCCCATGACGAGCAGCCCGACGAAGTCAGCGCCGACTTTGTTCACCGTACCCACGAGTTTGCGCCCTGGTTCCGGGCAGAAGACCCGCGCGGTGCATCGCACGTGGACGTCGCAGTGTCCTGCTTGATGTATGATTCGCGCGTCGGTTCCGACGACGCGAGCGTCGGCGTAGGAGACGAGGACGCCGCCGAGTTGGTGGTGGTGGCGCATGAGCATGCCGTCGAGGAGCTCCTTCGCACCTCCGAGGGCGTCGTGCATGGCGCTCGGGTGGACCCCGAGCTTGAACACCGCGGGCTTGGTGACCACCGAGCTGGTGGTGGCGGGCGCCGACCGAACGTCGGCGGCGTGCTGGGCCATTGGCGGCGGTGGGTTCACGCGCGGTGGGTTCGTGCGACGCGGGATGTGCGCGCCGGGTGCTGGGGCCGGCGTGTTTAAACGACCGCGGAGATGGCGTCGGTGATGGCGCTCGGCACCCTCCGAGGACGTCGTGGTGGTCGCGGGCGTGAGCTCGCGCGGCGCGGGTGTGCGGCGCGAAACCAACTTTGCAAACCCATCTCGTTCGTCACCGAGCCTCGGCGTCTTGACGCATATTTTGAAGGCGAAAAGTGTGATTTCACTATCAAAGTGACTGCGTGGTCGATGGGATCTGAAAGCGAAATCGATCAAGCCGTCGCGTCGCTCTTTTTCATCTCGACAGCACACAAACTCTCTCGTCTCCCACCGCGCGTTATTACGTCAGAGATCCCACGCGCGCGCCATCGTTTGATGTCCATCGCCCGTATCGCATCTGTACCCGCGTTCGCACTCCGCGTCGGCAGCACATCCACCCGCACATCTCCGCATCCCGCACGCGCGCGCGTCCCCATCCGAACGGCACACGTCGCCTCCGACTCGTCATCCACCGCCACGATGCCCGCCGACGCTCCTCCTTCGTTGAGGCTCTGCTACTTCGATGTCATGGCCAAGGGCCTGCAGGTCTGGATGGTCGCCAACCACTCCGGGCTGAAGTGGCAAGGCAAGCCCGAGGGATTCTCGTGGAGGGACGGACCGAACGCGATGAAGCCATCCGCGCCGTTCGGTCAGATGCCCCTCCTGTTCGTCGGCGGCGAGGACAAACCACCCGTCGCGCAGGCCACCGCCATCGCATCTGTGATCGGTAAACTCGCGAACACCGACGGCGGTTCCGACATAAACGACTACGCGATGTCCAACATGCTGCTCGCGCAGGCTGAGGACATGTACAACGCGCTTCAGAAGGGCCAGCCCACGCTGTACGCCAAGATCGGCTCAGGCATCAAAACCGACGCGACGCACGCGGAGCTATGGGAAGTTACCCTGCCGCACCACCTCGACTGCCTTGAAAAGCTCTGCGACGCCAACGCTGGCAACTTCACGTCCACTGGAAACACGATCGGGGAGATGTTCCTCTGGGGGGTGATCCACCAGGTGGTTCTTCTCGACGAAGCGTTTACGTTTGAGAACAGGTGAGTTTATTTTACTTCTCGTATGGGCGATTAGACTGACCTGCTGACGTCGTGTTTTAACTCTTATTACAGGCCGAACCTGCGGAAATACTACGAAAGGATCGGCGCGATGGAGAAGACTAAGGAGGTGCTCGAGGGACAGTCCCCGGCGGGCTCCATGGCGCAGTACTTCGTCGCAGGGCCCCTCCACTGAAGCGCGTTGTAGGGGGATGAATCGAGAGACGGGTTTATTAGTCTAACACTTACGCGAGCTGGCGAGGTATCTTGACTTCTTCATCGTCGTCTTCTTACACTCCTTGCATGTGAGCGGTGTGTTCAAGTACGCGCAGAAACTCTCCTTCTTCACCGTGACCAAGTGAAGCCTGAGAGTTGAGTCGTCAAGTCAACATCCAACTTGAACACACCGCTCACACTTCAGGTGCAAGAAGACGACGCGAAGACATCAGGCGTACCATTTCTTTTAACCGATTCTTTTTAACACCGTGGAGTTACCTAGCTAGACTACTCACGCCGATACTGTATGCTGATACGCGAGCGCGACCGCGGCGTCGTCCAAGGACAGCTTACCCGCGTTCGGTTGCATCTGGGATTCGAAGACATTCTCCAGGTTATCGTCGACGAGTTGTTGCATCGCCATCGATACCGTCGGAGAATACACCAGGATGACGGGCCCGAGTATTCTCCTCGGTAACTCTTGCTCCACTTTCTTCAATTCATACATCGGAAGTTTCGCGATCGCGGCTTGGGCGTGCGTGTTCACGAGGCAATGCGTGGATGCGGCGTCGACGTAGATCATGAGGTCGGGTCGTGGGTTCGTGCCGCGTGTCACCCCGGAGACGCACACGGGTTGTCTCCAGCCCAATGATTCTCGAATCCATCGCATCTCCGCCTTCCAATCCGAGGGCCAACCGGACAGAGGGGACGACTCGCCGGCCGCGACGAGCATGGAAGACGCGTCGGGCTTGGCGACGTTCGGGCCCGCGTTCGGATACACCATCACCACCTCGTGTGTTTTCGACGTGCGGTCTTGGAACTCGGGGATGAGGTTCGCAGGTTTGACGTTGAGCAACACGTCGGAATGCGCGGTCACCACGGAGAGCCTCTCGCCTTCGTGGCCCACCACGAACCCGTATCGCCCGTTGTGTTGCGTGCCGCGCTGTAACCCCTCGATGCGCACGTATGCACCCACATCGAGCGACGAACCCTCCGCCGCCATGACGACAGGCGCGAGGCTGAAGTGACGACTCGGGGCGGAATGTTGCTGTGCGCCAGGAAAACGGAAGACGGAAGTCACGCACGCGTTTTCACACAACCGAAAAGACGAGGGGGCGGAGGACGTTGGACATTGCGCGCCGCGGCGCCAGGGTTTTGCAGACGTGACCGGCGCGCGCGTAGCTGAATCGAGCGACGGAGACCGACGGGAAAGGACTCGCGCGACGGGAAAGGGCCCAGGCGCGCGGAGGCGGAGGCGCGAGGCTCAGCACGGAGTAGAGTGAACACGTGCGCGAATAAGACGTCATGTTTGAGCCAGCCATCTTACCAGGGAAGAGGGAGCTCCAGTACTCGTGCGACCTGTGCGGGGAGCTGCCCATCTCGTGTAAGCGGTGGTGCTGCGACGTGTGCGAAGACTTTGGTGCGCTCGATGACCCATACGTCGACCCCACACTCGCGCCAGCGCGTCCACCCTGCGCCGCGCCGACCAAAATTAACGCAATTATAAACGCGCATTTTGAACCGACCGACGGCTTCACCCGACCCACTCCTTCACCTGACCCCGAACCCGCCCCGTTCGTCCCTCCCGCAGACATATGCGACACGTGTCACGCGATGAGCATGCAGATGAAAGAGCGCGGCGTCTCCCACCCCGGCCCGCACTCCCCAGACCACCCGTGCACCGCGTACAAAATCACCGAAAGCGCCGAACCCGTGCACGGCGGCTCGCTAAAAGCCGTCATGGCCAACGCCATCGAGCGATGGTTCGTGGACACGCTGCGCAACGCCAAGAACGGCGACGCGAACCAAGCGGCGCTGCTGTCGGAGATGCTCAGCACCGGGTACGGATGCACCAAGGATGCGGAGGAGGCGAGGTGAGTTTATTTGTATTTGCGTATTTGTATTTGCGTATGTATTGGCAATCAGACTGACGTCGTGTGTATAACAGGTACTGGAAACAAGTCGCGAGAAACGGGGGAGCCAGGCGGGTGGTGGGAGTCTACGACGAGCTTCCGTGATGAATTAGTGTATTATAACATTCCATGTGGCGTACGTACGTCGACGAGGGGAGCCCTCCATTCGCATAACGCATGACGAACTCTCGAACTCAAGCCTCGGTTGGGACTTCTGCTGATCCAGCGTTAGCGTCCTCGGCTCCGCCTGACTTTTTGAAGAAATCCGTAACCTGCCTCGCGCCCGGTGGCGCGTCCGGGGACCCTTTCGCGGGGGTATCCTCGTCGTCGAGCTCGTCCCCGTCCTCCCCTTCGTTCTCCTTACCGCCAGCCTTGCCCGAGCCCGTGTTCTCGCTCGGCCGAATCGCCCACACGTGATCGTGAAGAAACTCGAGCTTTTGCCGCCTGTGAACAAACAAAACACGACGTCACGTCATACTAATTGCCCGTGCGTTAGTTAAAATAAACTCACCTCAGCACGTGGTGCTCCACGTCGTTGTACTTGATCGTCTTTCGTTTGTTCGCCTTCATGCTGTGGAAAGACCCTTCGACGAGTGACTCGATGAAGAGCTCGGTGCACTTGGCGACGCACTTGCTCGCGTCCACCTGCATGTTCTTCACCTCCTTGTCGAGTTTCATGATGCGCTTGACTCGCGCGAGGGGAAGGCCGAGTTCCTCGGCGCCCTTCTCGTCGTCGTCGGCGTCGGCGTCGGCGTGCGCGGCGTCGCCCCCGGCTTCTTCGTACTCCTTCACGGCCTTCGCGTTGAGCGTCTCGGCGGTGTCCTTGTAAACCTGATGGATGACGCGCGAGGGGGCGGGGGGGGTCGGTCAGGGATGAGTCGCGTGTCGGCACAGCTGTGCGCGAGATCTTTTTAAATCAAACCGCGCCACCGGGATCTGACGCCGATGACGCGAACGAACGTCCGATGCACCGGGAATGATGTCACGTGCACAGCTGTGAAGGAAATGAGGGAATGGGCCGGCGGACGCACCTGTTTGCCGGCATCGTCGAGCTGGCCCCACATGACGCCCACGCGCTTGGCGATCTCACCCATGGACGGCTTCTCGGCGCCCTCGCTCAGCAGGAGCTCCTTGGCGGCGTCCCTCTTCTCGTTGGCGAAGACGAGGTAGGGCGCCAGCTTCTTCGGTCCCCCCATGGTGCCCGAGCTGTGTGTTTATGAGCGCGTCGGCGAAGGTGTCTTCGTCCCACCGCGCGAGTCGAAGTGATGGGGAGGGCACACCGCGGTTTTTGAAAATAAACATGAGCCACCTCGAGCTGTTCCGATGTGACTGTCGCGCATGGGGAAGAGGTTAAGAAAATAACATCAGAATCGTATGAAATAATTACAGTGTTAACCACTATTAGGATACAAAGGTTAATTGAAGGTTTCAGCCATCGCCACCTCGGCACCCGCGGGCCGAAACACGTGGTGCACAACGAGCAAATAAACGCCCGAACTCACAAGCGACGCGCTCGGTGAAGAAGGGACGATGGGCGAGTCCTCCCTCGCGCCGGCACCGGCCGGGACGTGGAAGGCACGATGGAAGGAGGAGACGCGGGTCATGATGCACATAGCGCTCCCCATCGTCCTGTCCAACCTGCTCGCGGTAGCCATGCAGATGACTGACCTCGCGTTCGTGGGGCGAATAGGCAAGACGGAGCTGGGCGCGGCGGCGCTCGGGAACACCATCTTCTACCTGCTGCACTACCCCATGCTCGGCGTGATGACCGCGACCGACACGCTGCTCGCGACCACCTTCGGCGCGGGGCACACGCGCGCGTACGGCGACTGGACCGTCGCCTCCACCGTCGTCGTCACCGTCCTCACCATCCCGGTACGTTTATTTTTGTAATTCTCGTACGGGCAATTAGAGTATTGACGTCATGTTTTATTTAGGTCATGGTCCTCATGTTCTTCGTCGAGCCGATCCTCAAGGGCATCGAACAGGACGATACCCTGAGCGAACTCGCGGGTTCCTTCTGCGTCCAACTGGTGTGGGGCATACCCCCGTACTACTGGTTCCAGGTGTACACAAAGTACCTCCAGTCGCAGCACATACTGTCGCCGCCCGTGTACATGGGAATAGTCGCCAACGGTGAGTTTATTTAATTAATTCTCGTATGTGGGCAATTAGTGTACTGACGTCGTGTTTTGTGTAACTCTTACAGTATTCAACGTGATTCTCAACTGGGTGCTCATCTTTGGACCCGCGAAAATGGGATTCAAAGGCGCACCCGTCGCCACCAGCATATGCCGATGGTTCCAGCTGTTACTCGCGATCGTGTACGCGTTAGGACCCTGGAGCACGCGGGACCGCGCGTCGAAGACGAGACCGGTTCGGTGGTTCATGCCACGACACAAGTTGATTAAATTATCCAAAGTGAGTTTATTTTTATTTCCGTATTGGCAATTGTACTGACGTGTTTTTTTAATAGGGGTTCTGCGTCCTCGCGGGACCGGGCGCGATCATGATGCTCATCGAGGCGTGGAGCTTCGAGATAACGACGCTGCTGGCGGGGTACCTCGGGACCGTCGCGTTGGACGCGCACCTCACGATGTTACAGCTGGCGACGCTCGCGTTCCTCTCGCTGCCATTCGCGGTCGCCATCGCCAGTACCATTCGAATTGGAAATTTGCTGGGCGCGGGCGACGGGAAAAGGGCGGAGGATGCCATGTACGTCACGTTCGTCATATGCTTCGCGTTCATGGCGGTGTGCGGCGTGGTGTTCGCGGCGGCGGCGGACGTCTTAGGGTACGTGTTCACCAACGACCGTGAGGTCATCGCGGCGACGGCCAAGATAGCGTATGTCGCCGCCGCATTTCAATTGGTCGACGGAGGTCAAGCCGCGGCTGGTGGGGTATTCCGCGGTATGGGCCGGCAGGTCACCGTGGCGGTTCGTAACTTGCTAGGTTTTTGGGTGTTTGGCATACCTTTCGGGTGCGTGCTGACGTTCGTGCTCGGTGCGGGGCTCGCGGGTCTGTGGTGGGGTATGACGGTTGGGCTGACGATAACCACGATCATATCGGTTGCGGAGTTGGTGAAAGTGGATTGGGCCGGTGAGGTTGTCAAGGCTGAGCATCGCGCGTTGGCCGGGAACGAGGAGGCGAAGATCGCGGATCTCGCGCTGGAGGAGGAGGAGCGACACGGGGTGAACGACAACGCCGTCGTCGTCGACGTGTCCAAGTGACAGAGTGAGTCACATTTTTTTAATCTTAACTTACACGAGAGTTATTTTTGAACCTCGGGGAGGAGGGAGGCTCGTTTACTTCCGTTTGAGTGCCTTGATTCCCTCGGCGTCGTGCCTGGGCGTCGCGCCCTGCTTCGTCGCCACGAACGCGCCGATCCTGCACGCGCGCTCCAGCGCCACCTCCTGCGCCTTCCCGTCTAGAAGCGAGTCTAGAAGCGTCGCCAGAAACGAATCCCCCGCGCCGACGGTGTCAACCGCGGAAACCTGCAAACAAAACACATCGTCAGTCACATTGCCCATACAGACATTAAACTAATTACCCATATGATAATAAAAATAAACTCTCACCTCGAATCCCGGGTGCTCCGTCCACCCACCCTTCTTAGTGATGAGCACCGCGCCGTCGCCGCCCCGCGTGACGCACAGCATCTCACAGTCCAGCGCACCGAACGTCGCCAGCGCCAAGTCCCCGTCGTCGACGCCGGCGGTGTCAAGCCCCAGCCAGCTCGCCATCTCCGGTAGCTCCTCGTCGTTCAGCTGTGAAAACAAAACACGACGTCAGTCTCATACTAATTGCCCGTACGGGAAATAAAAAGAATCTCAAATAGAAAGAAACTAACCTTCAATAGCCACGCGCCGCGGGCGTGCTCCACGCAGAGCTCTGGGTCGATGAAGGGCTTGCGGAGGTTGATGTCGAACACGCGCTTGGCGGCGGCGTTGGACGCGGCAGTGATCGCGGCGCGGGAACGTGCGTCGCGCTGCGCTAACGATCCGTACACAACGACGGCGTCCTTCGCGGCGCTGACTAATTGATCGGTGGGTTCCATGGCGTCCCACGCGGAGGGCTGGACGATGTCGTAGGAGGGCATGGATCCCGCCATGGTGACGACGACGAAGCCGGTTGGTATGGCCCCGGTGTCGACCTGGATGCAGTCGGTGGAGAGGCCTCTGCCCTTGAGCCTGCGCATCACCTCGCGCCCGAGCTCGTCGTCGCCGACGCGGGAGATGACGGTGGCTTCGCGGCCTAGCTCGTTGAGGTGGCACGCGACGTTCGCCGGGGCGCCGCCCAGGAAGAGGCCGGCGGGGAGGGAATCCCAAAGGGCCTCGCCGATGACGGCGACGCGCTCGCCCGACGACGACTCCACCCTGAGCGAGGTCGCACGGCGGGTGGGTCGGGGCGAGGGCATCCTCCTCACGATCGAGGAGACGCGGGACCCGGGGAGGCTTCGAGTGGAGTCGTGCGGCGCGCGGGCGCGGGTGTGGTGAAGGCGCGCGCCGGCCACGGATGCCGCGGACGCGCTCATCGACATCGTCGCTGCGGAGAACGGCATTCTGGAGGTCGAACCCTGCAGGTGGTCCGGGCGGGGGGATATGATGCAATGCAAAATCGATGACACACTTTTACCTTTTTCACGACTCTTCGGGTTTCCAACTGGGTCCCGTAACTGGATGTCATACGAGATTTTGGCGAGATAGTCAATTACCAGACAAATAGTGCATCATTTATACGAACAACAGGTTATTGGACAGGTCGCGAAGCGTTAACACTTAGAATATCCTTGGTTTTGGTTCCGGAGAAATGAACAGGGTATAAGCGGCTCGATTGGTGCCACAGCCGCCCTTTTGGAGTGCGAAGCGCACGCGGCGAAGACCCCCGAGAGACATACAACTAACGCAACCATGCCGAAGGTGCGTTCCGTGACGGCATCCGTGCCTCCTTCCCACCGAATCCGACGCACGCACGTCGCGTGACCCGAGGCCGCGCCGATCCCGGCCCAGTCACCTCGCACCATTTCTCCGCCTTCGACGCTTCAGGCCTCCGTTCGAGCCCTAACCGCTGACCCCCCGTCCTTTCCCGCCCCGCCCACCGCAGTTCTCCATCGATGAGCTCCGTCGCCAGATGGACAAGAAGCACAACATCCGCAACATGTCCGTCATCGCGCACGTCGATCACGTGAGTGCCCGCACCCGATACCCCGCGCCGTTTCCGGGCGCCGAGGCAAACGCCGGAAGAGGGTACCAATCGAAGTGGGGTTTGGGCGAAGTGCGGTTCTTTTCCGAGGGTGCGCGACGAACGGGACGAGGAGGCGCGCGCGTCTGCAATCGCGCGCCACTCGATCGCGATGCACCCGCGTGCGGTAACATCGTCGATACCGGCCATCGTCCGCGCCCTCGCGTGAACCCCCACGATGAACCCCCACGAAAGGACCCGCCGCGCGCCCCCCGCGCAAATTCCCCCCTATCCATCCACAATTTATTCCATTGACAATGATCAATCACTCAACCCGGGACCCTTCGACTGACCTTCCGTCCCCGTCGTCCTTTCGATTCACAGGGCAAGTCCACCCTGACCGATTCCCTCGTCGCCGCCGCGGGTATCATCGCCCAGGAGAACGCCGGCGAAGCTCGACTCACCGACACCCGTCAGGATGAGCAAGATCGCTGCATCACCATCAAGTCCACCGGCATCTCCCTCTTTTACACCATGGCCGAAGAGGACCTCGTGCGCATGCCCAAGGATGTGCCACGTGACGGCAACGACTACCTCATCAACCTCATCGACTCCCCCGGACACGTCGATTTCTCCTCTGAGGTCACCGCCGCGCTGCGCATCACCGACGGCGCGCTCGTGGTGGTGGACTGCGTCGAGGGCGTGTGCGTCCAGACCGAGACTGTGCTCCGCCAGGCTCTCGGCGAGCGCATCAGGCCCGTGATGACGGTTAACAAGCTCGACCGCTGCTTCCTCGAGCTCATGCTCGACGGCGAGGAAGCGTACCAGGTGCGTTTATTTCTATTTACTTCTATTTCATAATTCGTATTTGTATTCCGTATGGGCGATCGGACTGACGTCGTGTTTTTATCACACAGAACTTTTGCCGCGTCATCGAGAACGCCAACGTTCTCATGGCGACGTACACCGACGAAGCGCTCGGTGACTGCCAGGTTGGCCCCGAGAAGGGCACCGTCTCTTTCTCCGCCGGTCTCCACAACTGGGCGTTCACCCTCACCGTCTTCGCCACGATGTACGCCAAGAAGTTCGGCGTGGAGATTGACAAGATGATGGAGAAGCTCTGGGGCGACAACTTTTTCGACCCCAAGACGAAGAAGTGGACCAAGAAGCACACCGGCGAGAAGACCTGCCAGCGCGCGTTCGTCCAGTTCATCTACGAGCCCATCCGCCGCGTCATCGACGCCGCCATGAACGACAACAAGGAGAAGCTCTGGCCCATGCTCGAGAAGCTCGGGGTCAAGGCTAAGCTCAAGCCGGCTGATTTCGACCTGATGGGCAAGCCCCTCATGAAGCGCGTCATGCAAACCTGGCTCCCCGCGGACGTGGCGCTTCTCGAGATGATCATCTATCACCTCCCCTCCCCCGCCACCGCGCAGAAGTACCGCGCCGATACCCTCTACGAAGGCCCCCTCGACGACAAGTACGCCGAGGCGATCCGCAACTGCGACTCCGACGGTCCCCTCATGCTGTACATCTCCAAGATGATCCCCACCGCGGACAAGGGCCGTTTCCTCGCGTTCGGCCGCGTGTTCGCCGGTACCGTTCAGACTGGCCAGAAGGTGAGTTTCTTTTCATTTACGCAACTCTTTCTCTTGTTATGCGGGCAATTAGACTGACGGCGCGTGTGTTTTGATCACAGGTTCGTATCCTGGGCCCCAACTACGTCCCCGGCGAGAAGAAGGATCTGTACGTCAAGTCCATCCAGCGCACCGTGCTGTGCATGGGCCGCCGCCAGGATTCCATCGACACCGTACCGGCGGGTAACACCGTCGCGTGCGTCGGCTTGGACCAGTACATCGCCAAGAACGCCACCATCACCGGCGAAGCGGAGCTCGAGGCGCACACCCTCAAGGCGATGAAATTCTCCGTCTCGCCCGTCGTCCGCGTCGCGGTGGAGTGCAAGAACTCCCAGGACCTTCCCAAGCTCGTGGAGGGTCTCAAGCGCCTCTCCAAGTCCGATCCCATGGTCCAGTGCCAGATTGAGGAGACTGGCGAGCACATCGTCGCCGGCGCCGGCGAGCTCCACCTCGAGATTTGCCTCAAGGATCTCCAAGAAGATTTCATGGGCGGCGCCGAGATTCGCATCTCCGACCCCGTCGTCTCCTTCCGCGAGACGGTGTCCGCCACCTCCAGCCGCATCGTCATGTCCAAGTCCCCCAACAAGCACAACCGCCTGTACTTCCAGGCGACGTACATGGAGGAGGGCCTCGCCGAGGCGATCGACGCCGGCGACGTGACTCCCCGCGACGAGCCCAAGGCTCGCGGCCGCTTCCTCGCCGAGAAGTTCGGCTGGGATAAGGACCTCTCCAAGAAGATCTGGTGCTTCGGTCCCGACACCACCGGTCCTAACATGATCGTCGACATGTGCAAGGGTGTGCAGTACCTCAACGAGATTAAGGATTCCTGCGTCGCCGCCTTTCAGTGGGCCACCAAGGAGGGCGTCATGTCCGAGGAGAACATGCGCGGCATCAAGTTTGAGGTTCACGACGTCGTGCTGCACACCGACTCCATTCACCGCGGTGGCGGACAGATCATCCCCACGTGCCGCCGCGTGCTCTACGCCTCCGCGCTCACCGCCGAGCCCCGCATGATGGAGCCCGTGTTCCTTGTCGAGATTCAGGCGCCGGAGGGTGCGCTGGGCGGAATCTACTCCACCATCACCCAGAAGCGCGGCATGGTCATCGAGGAGTCGCAGCGCCCCGGTACCCCGATCTACAACATCAAGGCTTACCTCCCCGTCATGGAGTCCTTCGGCTTCACCGGTACCCTCCGCGCCGCCACCTCTGGCCAGGCTTTCCCCCAGTGCGTCTTTGACCACTGGGATACCATCGGCTCCGATCCCCTCGAGCCCACCACGCAGGCGGGTAAGATCGTGCTGGACATCCGCAAGCGCAAGGGTATCAAGGAGTTCGTGCCCGCTCTCTCCGAGTACGAGGACAAGCTCTAAGTGCGCGGCGCGCGTTCCTCGTGAATTTGTAGGACGTGGTGGTGATTAACCTGTCCCGCTGTGTAGGGATAAATTTTGGGCGTGCGAATATCAAACGCAGTTTTCCAAACTCGGTTCACTTTTTAATACTGAACGACATACTCAAAAACGTGTCGTCTAACTACGCGGTGTCGTGTCAGTGAGTGTTATTATTACAAATACAAACAGTCCAGTCGTCGCAAGCACATCCGAACGAGCCGAACGTCATCGCGACGCAAATAATGTCTCGAGGTTATATTAATATTAATCCTTCAATGATCAATCGCTCAGAGCTCGGAGTGCGTCTCGTGTCCCATCATCATGTGCGACGCGTACTCCATGTTGGACTGCGCGTACTGGTACCATCCCTCCGGCAGGCAGTACCCCATCCACCCGTTATCCACGTACCAGCTCTTGAGCAACGTCACGTCGGCGTCGCACCCGTGGTGGTCCCTCCACGCCATCAACATGAGCGCCGCCTGTAAGAGTGAAACAAAACACACGTGTCAGTCTAATTTCCCATACGATAATTACCAAAAATAACCAAAAATAACCAAAAATAACCAAAAATAAACTCACCTTGTAATGAATGTACGCGCCGCAAACTACCAACACGTGGAAGATGTTGTGACTGTGTCCCCACACGTCGAACATCCCGGGTCTCCACTTCTCCGGCACCGCGTTGGAGTAAATCACCGCGCCCAGTAGGTAACACGCCCCCATGAGGAGCTCCATCCCGAGCATGTACACGATGGGAGTCGGAACCACCTGTGAACAAAACACGACGTCAGTCTGATTACACATACGAGCATAAAAAATAACTCACCCGCCAGGTGAAAAACGTCTGATGAAAAATCGGAAAAACGCCGCTGCCGCCCAGGAAACAAAACAACGTGGCTCTCAACGGAGAGTATTTCGGCGCCTGGAACCTGTCCAGAAGCGTCACGAACAGTGTCCCGGTGCCAACCACCACCGTCGTGCTCAGGTAGATCCAACGCCACGTGGGCATGCACATGAACGAGTAGTACACCACGGGGAAGAAACTGTTAACAACAAATAGCACACGACGTCAGTCCAATTGCCCGTGTGGTAATAAAAATATGAACTCACCTCGCCACGATCAACCCGGCGATGCCGACGTAATCAAGGCGCCATACGATGGAGCTCACGCGCTCCGTGACGTTCGCCAGCGTGTGGCACGCGGTGCTCATGCCGAGGCACGCGATGGCGCCGGCGAGGAAGACGTACATCGGCCACCGCGGCGCCGGGTCTAGGTCCAAGTCGGCGTCGCCGGCAACCTTAATTAGATCGGGGGCCCTGTCCAACTGCGCGTAGAGCTTCGCAACTTCCGCGTTTAATTGGGCGATAGCGTCGTGCTCCAGTCCGTGCATCGCGCCCGCGATGGAGCGTGACGCGTCGTCCAGGGTGGAACGCAGGGACTCCACGGACACGTCGTCCAGCCTCAGATGCTCGCGAAGATGAGTAGCGACTGTAAACAAAACACGACGTCAGTACAATTGCCCATACGGGAATTAATAGAAAT
>Ga0302116_1000389_pt1 | contig 26236 bp, 17 predicted proteins | sample AG5_SCM_MG_FD_203124 | JGI IMG/M metagenome (GOLD analysis project Ga0302116, IMG submission 203124) | Marine microbial communities from Western Arctic Ocean, Canada - AG5_SCM | ecosystem: Environmental > Aquatic > Marine > Oceanic | place: Canada: Western Arctic Ocean | collected 2017-10-01 | reverse complement strand
CGAGACGTTGGAAGGTGCGTCGCACGCGGCGCTCCAAAAGGACGAGTGCGACTTGATCGAGGTGATGGAACGGAACGGTTTCAAGCCCAGGGTGAACGAAGACCCGCCGCCGCTTTCAAACGACGACGCGTTTATGCCACCGTCGCGAGCCGAGCTCGAGTCCGCGTTTGAATCCATCGAGCCGCTCAGGAAAATCACGTCGCCGGTGTTCTTCTCCACAAAGGCGAACGGCGCGGTGGTTCAGGGAATCGACGCGGTTCCGCTCGGTACGAAAGGTGCGCCGGTGCTGTTGGTGGGTAACCACCAGACGCTCGCGCCGGATCTCGGGTTTTTGGTTCAGGAATTTATCCGTGAGAGGGGGACGCTGATCAGGGGGCTCGCGCACCCGGTCGTCGCGGGCGCCGGCTCCCGCGCCGCCGCCGCCGCGGCCGCGGCCAAGGCGAAGGAGGATACGGATACGGATACGCAGAAGGAGAAGGGCGAGGAGAAGAAGAACGATGCCGGTTCGTTTCCGTTTTCCATTCCCGACCTTCGCGAAATCGTGGAGCGCGACTGGTCCGACGGGCGGCGCTCCGACGCCGCCGACGCCGGCGGCGGCGGCGCGGGTGGCCCGGGCGGCATGGGCATGTTCACCACGTTCGGCGCCGTTCCCGTCTCCGGGATCAACTTTTACAAACTTTTGGACGCGGGCGAGACGGTGCTCCTCTTTCCGGGCGGCGTCCGCGAGGCGTTTAAGCGTAAAAACGAAGAGTACAAGCTCTTCTGGCCGAGCAAGCCGGAGTTTGTGCGCATGGCGGTCAGGCACGGCGCCATCATCGTCCCGTTCGCCGCGGTGGGCGCCGAGGACGGCGTGGACATCGTGGCGGACGCGGACGACATCGCCAACCTCCCATTCGGTTTGGGCCAAGCCGCCATCGAGCGCTCTCGCGACGTCCCGAGCGCGAGAGCGGTGGACACGCGCGTGACCGAGGACGGCATCGGCGAGGAAACCTTCGTGCAGCCGCTCGTGGTTCCCAAGACGCCGCAGAGGTATTACTTCAAGTTCGGAACTCCGATTTCCACGGCGGGGTTGAAGGAACGCGGCTTTGGCGACGACGAGGCGAAGGTGCAGGAGATGTACGACGGGATCAAGGCTGATGTGGAGGATGGCGTGGATTGGCTGTTGCGACGCCGCGGTGAGGACCCGTTCAAGGACACGGCGTACCGCGTGTTGTACGAGACGGCGAGTGGTAAGCCGGCCGGGACGTTCTACGCGGACGAGAATGTCAAGACGACGGCGTGAGGGTACGCGGAGGAGTAAGAGTCTTAGCTGGCGTCGTCGACTTTGTATTACCAGACGAAAACTTTTGCACGCGAATCTATGCGATGCTTCGTCATTCCACGAGGCGCCTGATGGGAGGGGACGGCCCGTGGGATGCGGTCACCACGGCTCACGTGGATGGCAAGGGCGAGGCGTTGCGCGCAACGCGCGATTTGCTGAAAGGCGAAAGGCTGCTGCGCGTCGCGCCCCTCGCGGCGGTCCCTTACGCCGCCGAGCTCACGCGGCTGTGCGGGGGATGTTTCCAGCCGGTCGGGGAGGTGTGCGCGTCGTGTCGGAGCGCGAGGCTGTGCGCGCGATGCGGCGCGGGCGCGGCGGGGACGCTCCACGCGTACGAGTGCCACGCGTTGACCCGGCTCCGGGACGGCGAGGAAGGGCTGAGTTTGGCGCACTCGGACTTGCGTCTGTTGCTTCGCGCGCTCGCGGTGCGTCGGCGGGCGCTCGACGCCGCCGCCGACGGCGACTCCGACGAGGAGGACGATCCAGCCGCGGCGGCCGCGGCGGAGGACGGTGACGTCATCGTCGACGGCTACGACTCCCTCGAGGGACTCATGAGCGGCATGGACGGCGGCGACGACGGCGAACTCCCCGACGCCGCGGTGGCCACCATCGCGGAGGTTGCCAAGCAATGCAAATTTCTCGTCGCCACCGCGTGCAGGGCGTCGCTCGATGAATGCGCGCGGGTGCTCGGGCGCTTACAACTCAACGGGTTCGAGATGACCGCATCAAAGCCTGAGGGCTCAAGCGGGGGGCACAGGCCCGTCGGTATCGGGGTGTTTCCATCCGCGTCGTGGACCAATCACAGCTGTGCGCCCAACTGCCGCCAATCCTTCGACTCGCACGGGTGCATCGTGGTGGAGACGGCGCGGGCCGTGAGCAAAGACGAGGAGCTCACGATACCGTACGTGGACACGCGGTTGAGTAGACGCGAGCGGCGGGAGAGGCTGCGGAAGAATTTCGCGTTCGACTGCGCGTGCGAGCGATGCGCCGCCGAGGCTTAGATAGCGCAGAGAGTAAGAGTTAGTACTTGTAGCAGTAGGCACCCTGTTGATCGAAGGTACAACCTCATCATGTAGTCGTTTGCGTCTCATTCACGCCGCGCACGATAGGACGGCGCGATGGCGTCCGGCGGCGACGATGCGCTGCGCGTCGTGGAGGTGAAGCACGGGAAGGACCGGCACGAGATCGCCGTGGACGATGGATCCATCACGACCGCGCGTGACCTCATGGACCGCCTCCTCGACATCACCGGCGTGCTCCAGAAGAACCAAAAGCTGCTGGCGAAAGGGAAGGTGCTCGAGGCGGACGTGCCGCTGGCGTCGCAGATGAAGCCCAAGGGTGGCCGCGCGACGGTCATGCTGATGGCGAGCGCGGGCGGCGGCGGCGGCAACGCGCCGAAGATGACCGCCGGGGAGGCTGCCCTCGCGGCGAGTCGAGCGGCGAAAGCTGCGAAACTCGCCGACGCGAGGAAAGATGGGCTCGAGGCGATGGTCACCAACGAGGACAGGACGCGGGCGAGGAAGGCGAGGGAAGCCTTCGCGGCGACCGAGACCGCGAGGACAGCCGCGTGGAGCAAGACCGGCGTCGTGGGGCTGAGAGAGGCGGGACTCGACGAGGTCCCACGGGAGGTCTGGGATCTGGGTGCGTGTCCCCTGATTCTTCATTCATGCACATCCGTCGCGGCCCTAACCCAAAATTACCGACTAACAAACGCACTCCGCACTCACCTCGCAGGCTCCACGGCGCGCGTGGTGGACCTTCACCGCAACCGCATCGCGACTTTACCCGCCCCGAAGCTCGCGACGCTCACCGGCATCACCAAGCTGCGACTCAGCGGGAACGTCGTGACGGCTCTGGACGAATTCTGGAACTCTCTGGCGTCGCTTCCGGCGTTGACCACGCTGTGTCTCGAAGACAACGAGATCGCCACGTTGCCCACGGTCGAGCCCGGGCACTTTGCGAAGCTCGAGACGCTCTCGCTGGACAGAAACGCGCTGGCTACGCTGCCCGATTCGTTCGGTTTACACATGTCGGCGTTAGAGCGCTTGGGATTGTCGGGCAACCGTCTGGCGACCCTCCCGGCTTCGCTCGCGTCGTGTGCTCGGCTGGACATGATCGACGCTCGGCGCAACACGATCGAGTCCATCCCGGGCGCGTACGCGGGAATGCCACGGCTGAGGTCGCTGCTGTTGGACGGCAACAGGGTCGGCAAAGGCGGGATCCCGGTTGGGCTGTTGACTGAGTGTTTCAATTTGTGCGAGCTCAGTTTGCACGACAACGCGGTGTCTATGGAGGAGTTGAGGGAGCTGCACGGGTGGACCGCGTACGACACGCGGCGGAAGGCGAGGGCCGGTAAGGTGCTGGATAGTAGGGTGATGCTCGGGGATCGGGCGTTCGACGAAGGCGGCGACGTGGAGCGGTTCCGGCGACACTGACACTGAGTTTTGGTTACGAGAGACTAGTACAATAGATTTTTGACAACGCCGACGACACTGGGTTCAATCCGCGCCTCTCGCGGCACGCGCGTTCTTCCGTTTGTTCTTCTTCTTCTTTTTCTGTATCGTCGCCTTACCCCGCGCGTACACCGGCAGCTTGGTCTCGGTGTCCACGACCGTGCCTCCCCGCCCGCCGCCCAACTCCTCCTCGTCTCCCTTGAGCGGCTTCATGAGATGCCCGATGGCTTCCGCCTTGCCCCCGCCCTTCTTGCCTTTACCCTCCCATCGCAGCGCGCCTTGCATGTACTCCACTCCGATCTTACTGCGGAGCTTACCGCCGCCCGGCGTGGTCTTCGGCGCGGGCTTGATGGACGCGACCGGCGCCGGAGCGGCGGCGGCGGCGACGACGACGGCGGACGTGCCGGCATCCGTGGCTGCCGCCGCGTCGGGGTTGAGCGCCGCCTGCACCCGCGCCTCTTCGACGGCCATGTGCCGCGCGAGCGCCTCCTTCATGAACGCCTCCTTGTTCAGGTACGCATCCACCCGCGCCTTCTTGCTCTTCTGCTGGTTGCCAACCTGCGCGGCGGAGTTGAACTGGCGAGTCACGCCCTTGCTCCTGGTGCCCTTGCTGTAGACGCCCATGGTGGCTGCTCAGCCGTGCGACGGTGCAGAGGGGCCTCGCCGACGGCCTGCACTGGACGGGGTGCGTCGAGGGGTCCTCCGATTAGAGTCCCGCGATGCGAAACGAGCGAACGACGCGCGTCGACGCGTGACGCGGTGTGGCAGAGGGACTCGAGCGTTTGACTCGTTCATTTCTCCGAGACGGGCGGCGGCTGGGGGGCGGCGGTCATTTATTTCCGGCACGCGCGTCTCCACCGCGACTGACGTCTTCCGAGATGGCGAAGGCGAAGGAGATGTTCGACAGCGACAGCGACAGCGACAGCGGCTCGGACTCCGACAGCGGGAGCAGCAGCGGCTCGGACAGCGGGAGCGGCGGCGGCTCGGACAGCGGTGAGAACGTCAAGGGCGCCAAGGACTCGTTCACAATCAACGAAAAGTTCGCCGCGAGGTTCGAGCACAACAAGCGACGGGAGGAGACGCATCGGCTGCAGGAGAAGCTCAAGCGGGAGTACATCATCGGCGACGGCGGGTCCGACGATGACTCCGGCACCAGTTCGAGCGAGAGCGACGAGGGAGAGATCCCGCGGAAGATGGAGGAGCAGTTCGCGCGGGCGCTCGCGAAGATCAAAAGGCGAGATCCCTCCATCTACCGCCCCGACGCGAAGCTCTTCTCCGACGACGACGATTCCGGCTCGGACGACGACGGCAAGGGGGATACGAAGAAGAAGAAGCCCAAGAAGCAGACGCTGCGTGAGGTGGTCGCCAACCAGCTCCTCGAGGGCGGCGCACGCGCCTTCGAGGACGACGACGACGGCTCAATGAAACCGAAGGATGACGGAAAGAAGAGCTACGTCGAGGAGCAGGCTGACCTCAAACGCGCCTTCAAGGACGCCGGCGGCGTCGGCGACGGCGACGACGAATCGTCCGACTCCGACTCGGACTCCGCGGGCGGGCTGAGGGTGAAGAAAAAAGCCGGCGAGGACGACTCGGGCTCGGACTCGGACTCGGAAGGTATGGGCGACGAGGCTAAGAAGGCCTACGGCGAATACTTCGACGCCGAGAAGGCCGGCGACGGCGCCACTAAACAGGAAACCTTCCTCCGGGACTTCATCATGAACGAGAAGTGGAAGGAGGACGAGACGAAGCTCAACATCATCGGCGGCGGCCACGGGTCTTCGTCCGAGGAGGAGGTTGAGGAGGCGGAGAAGTTCGAGGCGGACTACAACTTTCGATTCGAGGAGCCCGACGGCGCCAACATCGTCTCGCACGCGCGTCGTATCGAGGGCACCGTGCGCAGAGAAGACACCTCCAGGCGCGATAAGAGGCGCGAGCGCAAGGAGCGCAAGCTCGCCGAGAAGGAGCGACTCAAAGCCGAGGTTCGGAGGTTGAAAAACTTGAAACGGGACGAGATTCAGCGCAAGATGTCGCAGATCGCCAGCGTCGGCGGCCTGGCCGGCGCCGAGGCCGTCGCCGCCGCGAACCTCAATAAAGAGTTCGACCCCGAGGAGCACGACAAGCTGATGGCGAAGATGTACGACGAGGAGTACTACGAGGCGGCCGGGGAAGAGGAGGACGAGGAGGAGCTCGAAAAACCCGTCTTTGGCGACCTCGACGAGGAAGTCGCCGCGTTGGTCGGGAAAGGCGGCGTCGACGGCGCGGGTAACGCCGCGGTGGGCAACGAGAAGCTCGAGAAGCTCAGGGAGGCGCTCACGGCGACCGCGGACGACGGCGGCGACGACATCGACGACGAGTACGATGAAGACGAGCCCGAGGACGCCTTCGACGGATCTGACGGTTCCGACGGATCGGACGAGGAAGGCGAAGAAGGCGACGAGGAGGCGCCCAACGCCGGGAACAAGTTCAGCAAACGCGCGGCGAAGCGGTGGAAGAAGGAACTCATGGCCAAGATGGAGGAGTACTACAAGCTGGACGCGGAGGATTTCATCGACGACATGCCGTGCAGGTTCAAGTACAAGCAGGTGGCGCCGTCGATGTACGGACTCAGCACGAAGGAGATGCTGGCGATGAGCGACAGGCAACTGACGCAGATCATGCCGCTGAAGAAACTCGCGCCGTACAGGCACGACTCCGACATGCAGACTGACGTTAAGGTGAAGGCCAGGGCGCAGCGCATGGCTCGCGAGTTCATAGCCGAAGATGCGAAATGGGCGAAGGAACGCAAAAAGAACAAAGGGAAGAAAAAGAAGAAGGGCGGCGGCGACGACGACAGCGACAGCGACGGCGAGGACGCGGACGCCGCCGCGGCGGCCGCCGCGGAGGAGCGCAAGGCTTCTTTCGCCCCCAAGGCTTGGGGTAAGCACAACATGGACAACAAGCCGGGGCGGAAGCGCAAGGCTGAGGAGGACGCTGATGCCGGCCACGCGCACCACCCGGCCGCCGCCGCCGTCGCTCAGGTTGAGGAGAAGATGGCGACCGCGTCGAACAACACCCCGGCCGCGGGGCAGGGTAAGAACGCCAAGAAAAACGCCAAGAAGCGCATGAAGAAGAATCAGGCGGAGGCTGCGAAGGCTGCCGGTATGATCTGACGCGTCGCTTTTTTAATGTCAATCGTCGGATCTTTCACAAAGAATCAGTCTAGTAAGAGTCACTCACGCGCTCGTCGGTTGGCGGAGCCGGATGAAGTCGTCCATCTTGGTCACCATCGAGGGCGGCCACCTCCGAATCCGCCCGAGCCAGTCACTGTCGCGGTACAGCGCGCACCCGTCCAGCGCGGGTCCGCCCTCGGTGAGCACCCCGGAGTTGATCTTCTCGCAGGCCCAGTTCCAATCCCGCTCCGCCGCGTCCTGCTCGCCCCGGCTCCAGTGCATCGCCGCGAGCGCCGCGCGCATGTCGATGCTCCCCGCCGCGCGCCGCGCGACCGCCTCCATCTCGCGGATCGCGTCGTCCTCGCGCCCGAGCTCGGCGAGGGTCAACGCCGCGTTTGACCTAGCGTAGATTGCGCCCGATAAGTTGTGCATCACCTGGAACGTCTTCGCCGCCTCGTCGTAGTCCACCAGGGCCTCGTCGTATCGCCCGAGGCTGGACAACGCGTTACCCCGCGAGTTCAGGACGTACGGCGGGACGCCTCCGATCTCCCTGGAGAGCGTGATGCACTCGGTGTAGTCCTTGAGCGCGCCGTTCCAATCCGAAAGTCCCTCGTGCGCGAGCGCCCGGTTGCTCAACAACCCGAGCGACTTGTAATCCGAATCGTACAGATTCTCCGCCGCGTTGAAGTCCTCGATCGCCGCCTCGAACTGCTTCAGGTCCACGAGCACCTGCGCCCTGCGTTCGCGCCAGGTTCCATCCTCGGGCTCCATGCCGATTATCCGGGTTAATAAATCTTTCGCCTCGTCGAGACGCTTGCCCCGGTACGCCGCCCTCGCCCTGGCCTCGAGCTCCTCGAAGGACATGTACCCGCCGGTGTCCACGATGTCCGCGGCGTCCGCGGCCGGCGCGTTGAGGGCGAGGCCGGAGAAGAGCGCGACGCAGCCGGCGAGCAGGTCGCGCCTGCCGCCGCCGCCGCCGCCTTTGTCGCCGTCGTCGTCATCCGAGTTATCTTTCTTCGACCCGAAAGTCGAGAGCACCGACTCCATGGCCGCCTGGTCGTCCTCGTCGCAGGTTTGCATCACGGGCTCCGGGATGTCCTCACCGGCGGCGTCCGCGAACATGTCGTCGTCGAAGTCCATCGACGCCAGCGTGGACGGCGCGCGCTTCTCCTCGACGGATTCGATCTCGTTGCTCGCGTTGAAGCGGAAAAGAACCGATTCCATCGCCGCCTGGTCGTCCTCGTCGCACGTCTGCATGACGGGATCCGGGCCGGCCGTGTCCGCGCCCACGAACATGGCGTCGTCGAAGTCCATCGACGCCAGCGTGGACGGCCTGCGAACCTCCTCCTCCTCCTTCGCGACGCCGCTGATGGCGGAGAGCGCCGACTCCATCGCCTCCTGGTCGTCCTCGTCGCACGTTTGCATCACGGGCTCGGAGGCGGGCGGCTTACCCACCGAGAGGTCGGCGTTCATCCACGACCCGTCGTCCAGGTCCATGGACGCGAGCGTCGACGGGCGGGTGGGAGCGTCGGCGGGCTCGGATGCCTCCTCATCCTCCTCCTCGTCGGCGTCCTCCTCAGCCTCCGCGGCGCCAAAGCCGAACAGCACGTTCTCCATGGCGGCCTGATCGTCCTCGTCGCAGGTCTGCATCACGGGCTCGGGCGCGCCCGTGTCCGCGCCCACGAACATGTCATCGTCGAAATCGATCGACGCGAGCGTGGACGGCTTGACCGCAGCCTTCGCGGCGCCCGCGGCGGCTTCCCGTTGGCGAGCGCGTTCCGCCTGCTCGACGGAATCTTTTTTAGCGGCGTCGACGTCGTAGAAGACACTCGTCTGCCCCTTCGGTGCGTTTACCCTGCTGCCGTTCCCAGCCTCGGACGTGAAGAACAGCTCCCATGATTGCCACGGGAGGAATCCGCCGCAGCTGGTGCACTTGCGGCTGTACCGGCCCTTCTGGATCAGCCCGCTTCCGCCGCAGAGTTCGCACTGTCGTTGGATCAAGATGCGCTTGCCGAACTCGTACGCGGCGATGACGAACGGGGACAGCCCCGCGATGAAGCCGTAGTAGATCTGCCATTCGGGGATGCCGGTGTCGGACAGCGCGTCGGCCATCGAGGACGCCGCGAAGGTATCGACGTTCGAGGCGTCGGCCGCGAGCGAGATGGCGAGGTCCACCGCCTCGGCCGTCGGCACCGCGGCGCATCGCGCGTTGCCGCGGGGGATCGGGCGCGCGGGCCGGCCGGGATTGCGCGATCGGCCTCGGGGCGCGACGCGGCCTGGGGCCAACGACGCGACCGGGACGGATGATGCCATGTCGGGCGAGTGTCGAGAGTGAGCACCTTGGCCACGTCGACGTCTATATCTGCTCTATCCTTTCGCTCCGGCCCGTATAAATGACTCAAGAAATCGACGGTTTAATATCCTCGACAAATGTGCTACAGCGCCGCGCGCCGATGCCGAGCGAGTTTCACTTCAGCCTGATTTGGCTCCGGTCTTGTCAAGACTAGATGAGAGGACCCAAGTTCCCGGGCACTACAGGCCGCGCGTCGACCCCGACGTCGCATCCACGGTCACCCGCGCGTATCCACACGCGCGTCGACCATGGCGATCAAGGACAGGTGAGCCGCGCGTCCACTCCGACGGGCCCATTCAGCCCACGTGCGGGACAAATTCTCGGGCGATTCTTCAACCCGCGGTGATATTCACGGCGACGATCAACCCGCTGACCTCCCCGTCCCCACCTGAAACCCCGTCGTGAACAGGCCCGGTCAAGATAAGAGGGACATGAAGCCGCACCCGCTGCTGACCAAGCTCATGTGCGTACTCGATCGTGAAGCCCGAGCCCAAATCCCCGCGCCGCGACCCGACCGCGCGCCGATGAAATCCAACAACCGGGCGGGCGGAATTCAATCAATTCCGTCAACCCCGCCCGATCCACGACCCGACCGCTGACCCATCGATCCATCCCACCCCGAAACCAACGACAGGCGCGAACGTCTGCGCGAGCACAGCATGCACCTCGAGGCGCAGCACGCCGAGTTCGGCCCGGAAACCAGCGACGCCTCACTCGTCGATCGAACCGTCGACTCTGAAGGCCAAATCACCGAATCATCCCCTGTCGGCTCGCGGCGAGCCAAATCCCCGTCCCAGCGCCGTCTCACCGCCGTGCTCAAGGCCGAGAAGGCCGGAGCCAGCGGCGCCACGACCACCGCGGAGTCCTCCGCGCCGGGAAGCAGCCGAAGCAGGTCCCCGGGAAGCGGCGGGCGGCCGCACGCGTCTATGACCAATCAACCCACCTCTTCGTTCAAGTCGTCGGGGCGTAAATCCCCGTCGAGGACCTCACGGCTCGGCTCCGCCAAGAAGGCTGGCTCGATCCCCGCGTTCCTGTCCTTCTCCTTCGGGTGGGGCGGCAAGAACAAGGACGACTCGCCGGAGATGCCCAAGAAAGTCGCGCCGAAGCTGTCGGAAAAGGAAGCGTCCGCGCTCTACACCCGCTTATACAACGAGAAGAAGGAGATCCCGGACAAGGACCCGGAGGAGACGTTTAAACCGAAAATCTCCAAAAAGTCACTCGCCATCGGCGCCAAGGTCCACGCGCGCGAGTCCGGCCGCATGGACCGCGTGGCGTTTCTGGTCAAGAAGGGAACCGAGGAGCTCCGCGAACGAAAGCACGAAAACGGACTTTTGATGGATCCCGATCGATCCGCGGGCGACGTGAGGACCGTCCCGCCGAACGAGTGGTTCATGGACTCGTTCGGCCGCCTGTCCAAGACGGGGGATCGGTACGTCCGGTCGATTCGCAAGGCTGAGGACGACCGCATCGCGGAGGGGTGCACGTTCAAGCCGACGCTGTCGAAGGCGACTCGAGAGCTCGTGCGGAATACGCCCTATTTGCAGCACACCAACTTTTACGACCGCGGTTTGGAGTGGCAGGAACGCAAGAAAAGGGCGATCGCCGCGCAGGCCAAGGCACGGGAGGACGAGGAGGAGCGCGAGTGCACGTTCCGGCCGCGAACCGCGGGTAACGCGCCCGCGTTTGTCCGCCGCATCGCGGCGAAGAAGCGAGCCGAGAAGATGATGATCGCCGGAGCCGACCCGGACGATCCGGATGACCTTCTGGATGGACTCGGCGGTGCGATCGCGTCCGCCACGTCGCGCTCCAAAGGCTGGCTTCCCCCGACGCAGCGCCCGAAGAAGTGGGAGGAGTCCCTCGGCGCGAGTTACGACCCGAACGAGCCGACGGACGCCGTCGGCGCGTCGACCGGGCGCCCGTCCACCACCCCGGGGATCTTCGCCGCGTGGGAGACACCCGGCGGCGTGAACGGCGCGCTCGTGGAGGTTGGCACCGAGGTTCGCGTGGTGAACGGGATCGTGCTCCCGCAGGCGCCCGCGGACCACCCGGGCGCGCGGTCCACGCGCAAGAGCGGCCACGTCCCGCTCCACTCGTCGTCTTCGCACTACAAACGCAGGGACGAGGGCGTCAACGAGGTGGACAAACTGGAGGATGAGAAGATCCAGAGCCCGGACCGCGTCGATGACTTGTCCGCGGGCGGTGTATCGCCGGACTACTTCGAGAAGCTCCACCTGGAGCGCGTGCAAAAGGCGCGGATCCAGGAGCAGGAGAAGGTTGCGAGGCTATACAAACACGACGGAAAAAACTGGGAAAACCGCGTGACCAAGCCCAAGCCGTTCAACCTCGGCAAACGTATCGGGACGGAGAGTGACAGGTTCAGGGCGTTGCGCAGGCCGGTGAGTGCGCGGTTACCCGGCAGCTCGCTGACCGCAAGTGTGAGCTCGTTGAAGAACGCGGTGTACAGAGACGCGGACGATGACCCGCCCGGGTTTGAGGCGTACTTCGACGCCGTCGGTCGACGCGGTCCGCCGGGATGGAACGACCAGGGCGGCCACCGCGGGGACGCCGTCACGAGCGGGGACGAGGACGAGTCCAACGAGGAGTTCTTCGACGCGCCCGCGGGGATGGAGGGCGGGCGGGGGCGGATGCGGGAGAGGCACAACGACGCGGGGTGGGGATCCTACGACTACTGAGCTAGCCTGTATATTTAAGGTACCTTCGTGAGAGTTACTCTGGAACCGGTCGTACACACACGTCCGTGTTCAGGTCAAGGCGCGGCGATTGCGCGGAGGGTGGTCTCGAGCGCGACGAGCTCCGCGTCGAGGTCCGTCTCTTTGCACGGCAACGAACCCGGCACTTTGGGAAGCGGTGACCTACCGGAGTCGTCTCCGGAGGCGGCGGCGCAGAGAAGCCTGACTCCGGCGTTTGTCACTCCTTGCGCCGCGTGGACCCTGTCCACCTTGGCGTGCAGGTCCGCGATGTCCATCTCCAGTCTCGACGCGATCTCCGCGGTGTGCTTCACGCACTCGTCGACGTCGTCGAGCTTCGTGGCGAGCTGCGCGAGCTTGGCTCGCGTCTCTTCCCTTACTCGTTGCAAGGCTGATGATAAATCTTTCAGGCCGGTCGCGAGGGCGTTTGAGGCGCGGCGGAACGCGCCGCGTGTGACCCACGCGAGGTCGGTCAGCGCGACGCCGGACGCCGCGAGGTACAGGCACGCCGCGCCGGCACCCGCGCCGATGGTGACCACCGCGCCGGGCGAGCTCGACGCGTGCGCGAGGACGTCGGGGCGATGGGGGTGCGACAGTTGCGAGGCGAGGGCGGCGATTTGCAGCTGCAGCTCCCGGATGGACGGGTCGGTCACGGCGGCGGTCGTGGCGCCTTGACGCTGCTGCGCCAGGGCACGAAGAAAGCCGCCGCCGACGCGTGTGACGTCGTCGATGTTATCGTACAGGAACGATCCGGTGAAGCCTGCGGACGCGACGGGGGGACGGTGGGGCATCGAGGTGAAATAATATTGACGAGGGCGTTTCCGAATCGTGTTGACATCGGGTCGTGTGCGAACGTGGTGCGTGCGGGCGTGTTTATCGCACCGGCGCCGAGATACGCAAACAGGCGGTTCGCCGCCATCGCTGCGATGCTGGAAACGCACGCGAACCCGCGGCGATGCGTTCGGAACCGCGGCGGAGTGTAGGGTCGTCGAAGGTTCGCGGCGGCCAGATGCGGCATTTCCATCAGAAACGGCTGGTCGAAAGAGGCCCGACCGATTTTGGTGCCGTTCGCCTCCTCGTGATGACTGGCGGCACCTCCCGCTCACTGTGCGGTCGCGCGGGGTCGAAGGACCCATCCACGGACCCCGGGGTCGCGTTCGGGGCACCAAAGGGACGCTCGCTCGAGACGCGAATAGCCACGCGATAGTCCTCACTGGAAGGCATAGGGACGCGGGACGCGGGGGTGGATCTTAGCCGGCAGCCAAAGATGGGCACCTCGAGCTCCAAGTCCAAGAAGGCGTCCAAGTCAAAGGCCGCCGCGAAGCGCGCGCAGGATCAGGTCACCGAGGTGGACCGTCAGGTGCTCGGTCTCAAGACGCAGAAAAGGAAACTAAACGCGTACGCCAAGCGCGTGGAGGTGAGACCCGACGCACCGACCCCAGCAGCCAAACGAACGCCCGTCGCCAAAAATAACCAAAATAACCAAAACCGATCCTCTCATCATGACCTCGTCGTCGCAGGAGGCCATCGCGCGGGAGACCGTTAAAGCCCGCGAGTTCGCCAAGTCCCCCGCCACCAAAGCCAAGGCGCTCAACGCCCTGCGCCTGCGTAAGGTCCAGGAACAGTTGTCGTCGCGCGTCGACGGCTGGATCCTGCAGGTGGACGAGCTACTCATGAGCATCGAACAGGCGCGGACCACGGCGACGGTGCTCGAGAAGCTCAAGATGGGCAACGAGGCCCTGAAACAGGCGCAGAAAGGGTACTCGCTCAAGGACGTGGAGGGTATATTGGGTGACATGGACGACGCGAGGGACCACGAGGAGACGGTGCGGGCGATGATCGACGGGTCGCTCTCAGTCGAGGACGACGAGGCGGTTGAGGCGGAACTCGCCGCGTTGGAAGCACTCGAAGCAGAAGCAGAAACAGAAGCAGAAGCCGAGGCTGATGTTGAAGAGGAGGCTGAGGCAAAGGAGGTTGAGGCTGATGCGACTGTTGTGGTTCCGGATATGCCGGACGTGCCGGAGAAGTCGCCGGACCTGCCGGATGCGCCCCTCGGGGAGGGAACCGACGCTCTGGCGGGGAGGGAGGAGGAGACAGAGGGAGAGATTGAGGCTGTGGCGGCGTGACCAAGGGAACGAGGGAGGTTGGATAGGACGAATTGTTCGTGATGCACGCGAGTCGTCGATCGAGTGGTGACATTTCATCGGAGGTGCTCCGCGTGCCTCTCGGCATACTTCTCCCAATCCGGGCACTTGTTGTCCACCGCGTACTGCAGACAGTCCCAGCGTTTGTAAGCGGCTGCGAAATTGCACGTGGACCAGCCCCAGGGGCACCCGTTCTCGTGCAAGTACTTGAGAACGTGCAATTGTCCATTCATGGCTGCGCAAGAGCACGTGCCCGAGTTCCAAGGAGACCAGTTCCAAGGAGACTGACACTGACGCTGCAGAGTTCCAAGTTTGTTTTCTCGCGCCCACTTCAGCAGTCTTATACTCCCCAAGGAAGCAGCGTATTCACATACGTCTTCCGCAGCTTCACCAAGAAGTCCAACGACTCTCTCGTAGGATAGAGACAGAGCTTCGTCGTTGTCCAACATGCGTGTGATGAGAGGTCTCCGCGTCCAAGAATGCTTGTGATGGAACGCGTCGAAGTCGAACCTGAGAGGGTACGCATCTGCAGTCTTGGAAGCGTCTCTCCATGTTCTGCTCACCAGCGCGAGGTTGACGCGGGTCTTGACGCACTGCACGTGGGAGAAGACCAAGGTTGCGATATCCAGGCCGGGATCGAAGGTTGGACTGTACGCATCGAGCTTGCGCTTGCCACTCCGGAGCAGCATGGTGAGGCGGTGTGCGGGTGGAAGTGAGAGGACGCGAGCATCGTCAACTCCGACATGTCTTTTCTCCTCCTTCCCGCGAAATCGACGGTCTCAATCGGGAGCCACGGATGCAAAATTGGCGAAGCTGACAAGGATTCGTTCGGCATTTCCGTGAGTCACAATACGAGGCGCTCCCCTTTTCCCGAGGCCTGGGGCGTATCCGCGCGAGCGAACCGGCCTTTCCAGCGAACACACACGCCCGGACACGCGTCGGCGGCACCAAACACCCCCTGAAGCCTCCCCGGACGCGTCTCGCCCCGCCCGGAATCCCCTTGGAAGAAAAAGCCGCTCCGAGTAAAAAGATGTCCAGTCCTGTCATGATGGTGACCTGCGCGAGCGTCCCCGGCAGGGACCAGCCGAGGGTGACGCGGCAGCCGCGTAAGATTCCCATTATGAGGCCCATATCCGCGCTCCTGTCGCTCCTCAGCGCCCAAAAAGACGACACATCGGCGGCGGACGCGGTCGACCCCGCCATTAACCGCGCGCAGGTTCCTTCAACAATCGTCGCCAAGTCACCGAAACTTCGCGCGGTGAACGGCGACCCCGTCCGCGCCCCCGCGCTCGGCGGTAACCGCAACGTCCGCCAGCCCGAATCCCTGGCGCCCACCGCCCAGGCCCACGGCGTCAACTACTTCTTCGCGTACAGCATGCGCGACGACCAGATCGGAGACTACCTCGACGGACTCGCCGAGCTCTGCGCGGACCCAAAGATGCGCAAGAAAATATTCATCGCCGTCGGCACCGAAAAGTTCAAGAACCGCGCACGTCGAGCGGTGCTTATCACGCCTGGGCACCACATATATCGACGCGTTCTTCCTGGAGTACGTTGCGAGGGGAGAGGAGGAGGAGGCGGTGGAGGCTATCCGTTGGATGCGAAACGAGGGCGGGTTAGTCGTGGGCGAAGGAGGCAGAGCCGGCGTCGACGGAGTGGTCCGTTTCGTCGGGTGCAGCACGCACGACAGGTGCGCGGGGATCCGGCTGCTCCGGTCGCAGCGAGACGGCCGCGGGTTCATCGGCGAGGACAAGAAGGAGGGCGCGGACATCGACGACGACGATGAGCTCCCGGACTTTGCGGAATGCGAGCTCGACGCGTTGATGGCGCGATACAACATGGCGCACACAAAGGCGGAACGGACCCTGTTTCCGCTGGCGCGAGCCAGGAACGTGCCGGTCGTGGCGTTCACGACGACGCGGTGGAACTCGTTACAGAAAGGGCACGAGGAGTGGGAGGAAGGGAACCCGCCGACGGTATCGGAGTGCATGCGATGGGCGCACGCGGCGGACGAGGCGGTGGAGGTTGTGCTCAACTCGCCGCACGATTTGAGTCAATTGAAGGCGCGGTGCGAGGGGTGGGCAGCCGGGGGGGATTCGCCGATGGGCGAGGAGGAGGTGGCCAAGTGGAGGCGGTACGGCGAGCTGGTGTACGAGGAGGACGCGCCGTTCGAGACGTACACGTGAGGTGTGGTACTTTGTAGGACTCGCTTTCTTTCGTCATAAATGTCTCCTAACTCTTGGTGTTATAACTCTTACGTCGTTCTCAATGCGCGAAGCCGCCCCCCTTTTCGTCCTTGCCGTCGTCGTCTTCGTGGTCCCCCAGCGACTCCGCCGCGCGCGACGCCGCCTCGCGAAGCTGACGAATCTCCGGGTCCTCCTCACGAATCTGCGCAGCCTCGGCGATCGCCGCCGCCTTCGCCGCCTCCGCCTCGTTGTTGGGCATCCGCTCCAAACCCTTCAGCCCGAAGAAACCCCCGCTCGAAGAAGACCCGCTCGATCCCGTCGCCGTCATCAACTCCGCCTCGCTCGCGCCGCCCATCATCAGCGACTCCACCGCCGCCTGCGCGCGGGTGATCGCCTCGGTCTCCTGCTTCAGCTCCTGGTTCGTCTCAGCCTGCTTCAGCTGCACGCTCAACTCCTCGTACTTCTTCATGAGCTCCTGCCGCCGTAAACTAAACTGAGACGGAAACAGCGCGGGGAAGTACTTCTGGATAAACGAAAAGATCAGGACGTGCCCGATCGGCGTGAGCGGGATGATGAGGATGATGATGAAGGGCACGAACGTGAAGATGTCCAGCGTGGTGCGCCGGATCGTCTGCACCTCGCGCGGGCGAAGCGTGGTGCCGAAGACGGCTTTCCCGAAAAAACGCCCCGACGACACGATGTCGCCGCCGAGCATCTTAACCCCGCGCGCCATGAACTCCGCACCTTCCGTCAGTTTACCAAACGACTCGTCCACCGTGTTCTTGGCGCGTTCGGACATGAGCTCGATGCTCATGCTCGCGAGGCCGTCGTCGGCGATTCCGAGCCGCGCCTTGAGGTCGGGGATATCCGTGGCGAGCTCGGTGAGGTCCTCGTCGGTGACGAGCTCCGACGCGCCGCGGTCCACGGCGCTCACCAGCTTACGCAGCGACGCGTCCATGACGCCAAACTCCGCGACGAGGAGCTCGAGCTCATCCGCGCGGAACGCGAGCGACGGCGCGTCCGCGGCTTCCTCCTCGAGCTGCGATAAGATCCGCTCCATCTCAACCTGAAGCGTCCGAACCGCGAAGATTCGCCGAACGTCGCTCACCTTGTCGTCGCTCTCGCGGATATCCCGCGCTAAACGCACGCGCTGCAGCGCGTCCCTGCTGGAGTTCTTGACCACCTGGTCCCGGGACTTGGACGCGGACTCGAGCGCCTTGTCCCTGTCCTGCACCTCGAGCGAGAGCTTGAGAACGGCGAACGCACGCTCCTCCGCCTTCGACGCGGATTCCGGTAGTCCGTCGAGCGCCGGGTCCATCCCGCGCGCGCTCCCGTCCATCCCGCCGTTCAGGCGTACCCACACGCCCTTGGTGTAGTCCGCCGCGGACGCCGCGGCGGTCAGCGGCTTCTCGCGTATCGCGCTGACGCCCGTTTTCACGAGTCCCCTCGCGCCTTTCACCTTGGTCCCGGCTCTTTCCAGCGTCTTCACCACGGGTCGCAGCGCGGTTTTCCCACCCTCCTCCACCAGCGCGGCGTCCATGCGCGCCGTCGCGTCTTCCACCGCACCCAGGGCATCGTCCAGGGACTTGTACGGCAGAGATTTGAGGATCTCGGCTGAGCATTTAGACAGCGCCCCGACGCTCGCTTCGACTTTTTTACTGATGGAGTCGACGACTGCGTCCACGTTTTGTCCCTCGAACACGAGCTTAAGGCCGCCCGGGGACTCGGTGAGTGCGACGCATAGTGACCTGAGCCTCGTGACCTGCGCGTCGATGTATGCGATGCGTTCGCATCGCGACTCGTAGTCGTCGATGAGCTCGCCTAGTTCCTCCGGGTCGGATAGCTTTGCGAGTAATTCCTTGCGTGTCTCGGGCGCATCGCGTTCGATCGTCTCCGCGGCGGCGAGGACCTCGAAGTACAGCCGCTTGCGCAGCACGAGGGTCTGGAGCCGTCGGAGGCGCTCGGCGGCGGACGCGTCGGCTTCTTCCTCGGTGGCGAGTCGGCCGAACCCGACGTCCGCGTCGAGGCCGTTCGAGGTCGACGCCGGGGATGGGTCGACGCCGAAGAGGACCACCACCAGGTCGCCGCGCTTCTGCGCCTTGTCGTTCGTGGTGGATGGACGTCGCGCGGGCGCGGGCGCGGCGGATGGGATCCCGCCGCGGCTGCCGCGAGCGGCGCGCATGCCGAGCGGCGCGACGGGCGGGAAGGCTCCGAGCGTCGCGGCGTCGTCGTCGCGCGCGCATTTTCGTCCACCGGCGAATGATGAGGATTGATCCCTGGCGGGTCGGCCCAGCGCCCGCGTCGCGGCGGCGGATCGCCCGCCGGCGCGATCGGATCGGTCTCGCCCCCTACGCACGCCGACGGCGGCGCGCGATGACGACGCGATCGCCCCACCGGTCATCCTGTCAAAGGGCACGCCTGTGCACACCGCCCTTATCTCCGTGTTGTGACCTCGACGACGTGGCTGGCACGTGGGTTATCGAGCTGAGCGCTGTCCAGGGTTTGCAGACCAGGAAATGCGGGAAATTTGCAACCGACCTAAATTGCTCGGTCGGACAATCGCCAAAAGTCAAAACTAATCGGGTGGTGATCTTTTCGGCAGTCGTCGGGCGCGCGAGAGGGGGAGGCATGGCTCAGAGGCCGATGGTTGCGAGGGGTCGGAACCCCGAGCAGACCGGTCAGGCTGCCTGGATGGCGACGGAGAAAGTGGTGCGTCTGAATTCGTTTTCCCCAGCCCGAAACCCGCGCGCGAACTCGACTCGACATCGTCACATCGTAGAACCAAAAACAATCTAATCTCCAAGCCCAGACTGACGCGCTTCGTCTCCCCGAACGAACGACCCGCAGAACGCCGAGCTGTTCACGTTGACGTACGGGGCGATCGTCCGACAGGTGCTGCACGACTACGAGGACTGCGTGGAGGACGTGAACAAGAAGCTGGACTCCATGGGGTTCGAGATCGGGTGCCGGCTCATCGAAGATTTCCTCGCCAAGACGAGCACCACACGATGCGGCGACTTCAAGGAGACCGCCGAGATCGTCGGCAAGGTGGGCCTCCGGCTGTTCCTCGGCATCGGCGCGCGTATCGGGGAGTGGAACGCGGATAACACGGAGTGCGTCATCACGCTCGACACCAACCCGCTCGCGGACTTTGTCGAGCTGCCGGAGAAGTACCGGGACTTGAGCTACTGTCAGATGCTCTGCGGCGTGGTTCGGGGCGCGTTGGAGATGGTGAGCGTGCGGGTGAGCTGCGAGTGGGCGAGGGACGCGCTGCGGGGAGGGGACGGGTACGCGCTCAGGCTGAAGTTCATCGAGAACATCGCCATGGAGGCGCCCGAGTTCGACGACTGATGAGTAGCGTTTCAGAACTTTAAATGATGCCAAAAAAATAAATGTTGATTAACTCTTAGATGATGCGAGCCTTCTCCCTGTACTTGGAGGGCACGAACATCCTGATGAGCCCCTCCCCGGACACGATCGGCACGATGATCGTCACCGCACCCTTGAGCAAGTTCACACCTTTCCAGATCCTCGCGGGCGTCGGCAGCGGCACCATCAGCCGTCCGACTCCGAACAACGCGACGGAGAAGAAATGCGCCACCAGCGTCAACGGGTTCGTCTCCAACCCGCCGAGCAGCGCGATGGGCCCCGCGGACATGCTCCCACCCAGGCGCAGGTACTCGAAACACGCGCGTCGCATCTCCTCCATGGAACTGTCCTTGCTCGAGCAGAAGACTTTATACAACGCGTTGGCGAGGGTGTTGATGGTGAGCGCCGGTCGGGTCCGATGGGCGTAAAAAGCGTCCACGCGTTCGCCCACGGCGGCGGCGTCCGCGAAGGACGGCAGCGGCGACAGCATGGACTTCATGGTCACGACGTCGCTGAACGCGACGGTCATGCCGCCGCCCGTCAGCGGGTGTCGCATGTTGAACGCGTCGCCGAGGAGGACGGCGCCGGGGGTCCGCGACGGCTGCGCCGGCATCGTCTTGTTCATCATCGACTTGAACGCGCCGCCGCGCACGGCGCTCGTGAGCGGGTCCCGTAGCTTCTCCGGGACCTGCGGGACGATCTTGGTGAGGACGTACTCGGCCATGGCGCCGGACGCGACGCTGGGCATCTTCACGTGAGCGGGTATGTCCACCAAACATCGAACCTCCTTTGACGATATCGGGTAAAAGAGCACCGGGGACGGGTCGCCGAGGACGACGTGCCCGTGCCCCGGCCGCGGGAGCAGCTCGTTCGGGTCGCCGTCGATGATGATCCCGACGAACGTGCTCGGCGAAACGGGCGCAGACTTCTTGGCGAGCTTCTTACGAAAACTCGAAAAGTATCCGTCGCAAACCACGGTGAGGGGCGCGAAATATTCCGATGACTTCGTCTCATTCTCAGTCGCGGCGACGCCGCCGATGGGCACGCCCTCGCCGTCCACCCACTCCCCGCCGTCCACGTTCAGGAGCTTCTTCACCGTCGCCTGCTTCACAGTCACGTTCGGGCAACCCAGCGCGGCTTCGCGAAGGCGCATCACGAATCGACCTGTGAACAAAAAACGACGTCATACTAATTGCCCATACGGAACTAAAAATAAACTCACCGTTGTGAAACGATCTGCCCGCTACGTCGTCGCCGCGCCCCTCGAGCGGGTACCCCACGAGCGCCTCGCCGCCGTCTTTATACATGGCGTAGCCGTACACTTTCTGCGCGTCGATCTTGTCCACGCAGTGCTCCAGGCCGAGTTCTTTGAGTTTGAGGTAGCCACCGGGTTGTAGAAGTTCGCCGACGATGCGGACGGGTTCGGAGAGATCTCGCTCGAGGAGGAGGACGTTGCGGCCTTCGTTGCCGAGGGCGTAGGCGAGGGAGGCGCCCGCGACGCCGGCGCCCACGACGATGACGTCCCACTGTGTTGATTGGGGAGGATGGGGTGAGACGGGGTGAGAGAGGGGTTCGGATAGACGGGTTGGGGAAATTCCCGCGCGCGTGGGGCGGGTAATACGTGTCCCAAGGCGGGCTTCGATGATGCGAGGGGACGAGGGACGCGCGGACGGTGGTGCCGCGAAAGGGCGGATACGCGACGCGCGTCTTTGAGAACGAATCGTGGGTTCATGTGGATCGCGTGGGATCGCGTCGCACCTCCGGGGGCGAGCCGGACGCCTGAGCTTCGCCGCCGCGACCCATTGGTGCAGCCTCAGTCAATCAACAGTTGGCTCGCGAGATTCGGCGCTTCGTGGGGGCGCGTGGGATCCGTGGGTTGGACGCGGAGGGACGATGCGGACGTGCGAATGACGGGCCGGGAAGGGCTCGATCAGGCGTGTGTCACCGTTCGTCAGCGCGCGTCGCGTTGTGCGGTACGCACGGAGCGCTATCCGTCCGAGGAACTTCTTCAAACGAGTAAACTACGTGGCCACCGGGTGAGATCTCATCCGCTCGCGACCAAATGCTCGCATCTGGACCGCTCTCATGACTGAAACACATACATATTTTGGCTTTATAATCGCCCAATTGCCATAAAGTGACTCAGCGCTCTCGATATTTTTGGAACAGCCTCAGTTCGCCCCGTCAGTACGCATACTTCCCGGCGCCACACGGCGGCGAGGTCGCGTGAATGTTATCCGCCGCCGCGAGAACTCTCCTCACCTCCCGAACCACCCTCCGCGGCGCCCGCGTGTATTCCACCCGCACGACGCGCCTGTCCCATACCGCAAAGTCGGCACGGCCAAATCCAAGTCCAATCAGGTTCTCGGGAGTCATCAGAACGATGACGTCGGCGTCCGCGGTCCCGCACAGGATCGGCGACACCTTCAGGGTCAAGGGCCTCAAGCTCACCGACCACTTCTTCGACGTACCCCTCGATCACGGCTTCAGGGCACCGGGCGCCGGGGACGTCCCTCCCACCACGGAGTCATCGATCGAGATCTTCGCCCGCGAGGTTCGCGCGGGCGACAAAAACGATGAAGCCGTCGCGTCCCTGCCGTGGCTCGTGTTCCTCCAGGGCGGACCCGGGTTCGAGTGCGCGCGGTTGACCGAGTCCGGCGGGTGGATCGCACACGCGGTGCAGTCGCACAGGGTGCTCCTGCTGGACCAGAGAGGCACCGGTCGGTCGTCGCGGGTATCAACCGCGGGTCTCGACCGACGCTTCGGCGCCGACGACGTCGAGTCCAAGGCGAAGTACCTCGCCAACTTCCGAGCCGATTCCATCGTCGCGGACGCCGAGCTCGTGCGGAAGACACTGCTGGGCGATGATTCGAAGTGGGCTTTACTCGGCCAGTCCTTCGGCGGGTTTTGCATCCTTCGGTACCTCAGCGTCGCCAGCGGCGGCGTTTCGGAAGCATTTCTCACGGGCGGTTTGCCGCCGCTAGTGCACTGCGCGGACGCCGCGACGCCGGCGTACCGCGCTTTGATCAAGCGCGTGCGGGCACAGAACGCCAAGTTTTACCGACGGTTTCCCATGGACGTCACGCGCGTGAGGGACGTGGTGAAGTTCGTCCGCGACCAGCCGGGCGGGTCCGTGTCCACTTCCTCGGGGGGCAAATTGACAGTCCGCGGCGTCCAGGCGCTCGGGTTCGGCATGCTGGGCACCGCGGGCGGGATGGAGAACCTTCACTACCTCTTCGAGAAGGCGTGGGAGGACGATTCACGCGCGCATCTCTCGTACGCCTTTCTCAAGTCGTGCGAGGACGTCCACGCGTTCGATACCAACCCGCTGTACGCGTGCCTACACGAGTCCATCTACTGCAACGGCGGCGGCGCCAGTGACTGGGCCGCCGAGCGCGTGTTCAGCGACGATGAGTTCAGTAAGGAGTTCAGCGCGGAGAACGCGTTGGGACCCGCGTCGGACCCGCACACGCCGGTGTTGTTCACCGGCGAGATGGTTTTCCCGTTTATGTTCGACGATATAGCCGCGTTGACGCCGATGAAAGCCGTCGCGGCCGCTCTGGCGAAGAAGGACGATTGGCCGAGGTTGTACGACGTCGACGCGTTGCGTACGTGCGAGGTTCCCGTGGCGTGCGCGAGTTACGTCGAGGACATGTTCGTGGATTTCGATTTGGCGGCTGAGACGGCTTCGAGGATCGGGAAGTACGGCGCTCGCGTGTGGAGCACGAGCGAGTACATGCACTCGGGGATCCGCGAGGACGGCGGTCGGATACTGAAGAAGCTGATGGAGATGGCGAGGGACGAGGAGCCGCTGCGTTGAGTTGATCGCGCGTCGTTACTGCGTTACACGCGCGCTAGCTAGTTGTGACTACGATGACGGGCTAGTTGTGGTTACGGATCTGCGTTTGCGTGTCGGTGCCGAGGCGTGGCGACGGGGTTGGCCGGGGTCGTGGTGAGCCTCGGCGCGACCGCGCGGCGCGTGTCGTCGTCCCGTGCGGTCATTTACTCTCCGCGAGCACCGATTGTTTCCGTCCACCGCCAAGCCATCCCCACCGCTTCGCCCGTCTCTCCTCCTCCCGCGCGGCAGCCTCCGCCTCCTCCGCCTTGCGCTTGTCCGCCTCCCTCGCCAGCTGATCGTAGTGCTGCGACGCGCTCGCCGCGGTGGCGGCGAACCATCCGCCGGTCACCACCGTCGTGGCGAAGAGCCCGGTGGTGAAGGTCTTGAAGGCGACGTCGGCGAGCCGGCTTCCCGAGGTCTTCGTCGCCATCGTCGCTCGATCTGTGCCGCGCCATCGACGTCACCCTTTATTTTCAAGCGTCATCTGCAAGTTGCTCGAAAACGCGAGGTGGAGGAGAGCCGATCAAAGTTTTGTTTTGTGTCGGGTATAGCTAACAGCGTTGACGTGTTTTCGAGAGACTCAATTCGCGTAATATTGCAAGGGCGAGGCCTGAAGCCGCCGGTACGTCGCATTTCGACGTCCGGGCAGCCGTCGCGCAGGCGATCGCCCGTCTCTCTCTCTGTCCGTCTCCGTCGCCCCCATCTTCGCCGAGGATGAAAAATAGGAACCTTCGGGCTATTCGAGCCTTCAAAGGTAGCGTTCATTCCCCCCTCGGCTCCCTGGGCGCCCGATCACCAGTCGTCGTCGTCGTCCGAGCCGAACGCATCGTCCGCGTTACCCGCGGGCGCAGCCGCGCCAGCCCCCCCCGCGGACGTCAAACTCGCCGTCGACGCGCTGAGCTTCATGTGCTTAAACTTGTCGTCGACGATGATGTCCACGCCGCCAACCGCCGCCTGCTCGGGCTCAGCCGCGCGGCCCTCGCGCCACGCCTTCTGCGCCTCTCGCTCCTTCGCGCGCGCCTCCTTGCCGGTCGCAAAGGCGAACGCGTTGCCGTTCTCGAGATCCTGCAGCGCACGCTTGATCTGCGCCACCAGGAAAGAATCCCGGTCGGTGTAGAAAGAGGTGGCTCGGCCAGTCATGCCGGCTCGACCGGTGCGCCCGACGCGGTGCACGTAATCCTCAAACATGCGGGGTAAGTCGAGGTTGACGACGTGCATCACACCCTTGACGTCGAGACCGCGCGCGGCGACGTCGGTGGCGACGAGAACCGCGCACTTGCCAGTCGTAAAGTCCGAGAGCGCCGCTTCGCGCTCCTGCTGCGAGCGGCCCCCGTGAAACGCCGCCGCCGCCACCCCTTCTTCGTTGAGCAAGGTCATGATCTCATCCGCCCTCGCCTTGCGCTCGACGAAGACCACCGTCATTGGCAGCGTACCGCCGAACTTCTCAGCCTCCGACTTCTCCTCCAGGAGCAGCTCGCACAGCCTGTCAACCTTCTGCGCGTCCACCAGCTTCTCGAGGTGCTGCGCCACGTTGGACGTGGGCACCGACACGGCGCCGACCTTGACCTTGACCGGCTTGTTGAGGTAATCCGCCGCGAGCGCCTCAACCTCCACGGGCATCGTCGCGGAGAACAGGAGGGTCTGGTGGGGTGTCGGGAGGTTCATCATCACCTCGCGAATCTGCGGTTCGAAACCCATGTCGAGCATGCGATCCGCCTCGTCGAGTATGACCAACGAGACTCGCGCGAGGTTGGTGTTGCCTTGGTGGAGGTGATCGATGAGGCGGCCCGGGGTGGCGACGCAGACCTCGACGCCGTTCCGCAGGTCCATTTTCTGCTCGCTCATGTTGGTTCCGCCCACCACGATCGTCGTCTTGAAACCCTTGGACGATCGGCTGAACGTCTTGGCCTCCTTCTCAATCTGCTGCGCGAGCTCGCGCGTGGGCGCCATGACGATGGCGAAAGGACCGTCGCCGCGCTTGATCTCGGGCTGCTGGAGGCAGTGCTGGATCATGGGGATGGAGAACGCCGCGGTTTTACCGGAACCGGTCTCCGCGCATCCCAAAACGTCGCGGCCTGCGCAGATGATCGGGATGGCCTGCGCCTGGATGGGCGTGGGCTTGTCGTACTCTTTGAACTTGATGTCCATCATGATCTTGGCGTCGAGCATCATGTCGTCGAAGGACTCGATCGGTGGCGTCGCCTCTTCGGTGCCGGGGGGAACCTCCACGGTGACGTCCATGCGCCTGCGAATCTCCTCGCACTGTGGATGGGATGGGACGAGTGCGGGTCAGCGGATGACTTTCCGACGCGGGGTGGTTTTTGGCTAGAAAAGATAAATCTTTGTTCGACAGCGAGATCGTGGAGTCGGGCGGGCGTCGGGCGCGCGGGACCGAGGCTGCGGGCGTGGGTATGGGTGTTTTGGGATGTCACGGGGTGAGATGGGGAAGGGTTGGGGTACCTGGTTGACGCTCAGCGCCTGAATGCGCTCGCTGGGCTTCCACTTGGCGAACGTCGCGGGAGGCACGCCCCCGCGTGACCCGCCGCCGCCGCTGCGACTGCCGCCGTCGCGATCGCGGTCGTCCCTCCGTCTGTCGTCGTATCCGCCGCCGCCCCTGCGGTCGTCGTATCGATCGCCGCCGCGGCGGTCGTCGTATCCGCCGCCGCCACCCCGCCTGTCGTCGTAGCGGTCGGGCCCGCGGGAGTCCCTGCCGCCGTT